>Ga0209190_1000324_pt1 | contig 35022 bp, 55 predicted proteins | sample M_140205_XF_Meta_FD_187315 | JGI IMG/M metagenome (GOLD analysis project Ga0209190, IMG submission 187315) | Freshwater microbial communities from Lake Montjoie, Canada to study carbon cycling - M_140205_XF_MetaG (SPAdes) (version 2) | ecosystem: Environmental > Aquatic > Freshwater > Lake...
TATCTTGACTGTTTCTGTAAATCAAAGTATTTGCGCTCATCATAACACCCGTTACAATTCTTTGCTCTTCTTTAAACTTATAAGGCATAGATTTATCAAAAGCAATAAAGGCTTTTAAGTGGGCGGGAGTGTCAACAAACGCGTTATAGTCTACGCCCGTCTCATCATTGTCGTTAATTGTAAGCTTATAAATTGGTAACATAATATAAAGTTATTAATTAAAATTGAATTATTTACATTTTATTTAGATTAATTCTAAATAGTGTTTACACTAACCTCCGAAAGTAGACAATACACTAGCAGCAGCTGAAGCATCCATAACGGCTTTGATTTCAGAGTCTACAACGGTCACTTTTATTCCTGTAGCATTATCTGTAAGTCCAACACTTGACACTTCACTAGTAGAACCCGCGCCAAAACCACCACCGCCACCGCCTTGTGTGTCACTATTTGGAGTTGGGGGCGCTGCAATATTACCACCGCCTCCGTCGAACTTAGTGCTTGCAATTGCTGCAATCTGTGCTATTCCTGTGACCGCTGAGAAAACAGAGAAAGGCGCTCCAAATGTTAATGGACTTGCAGCAACGGATTTACTTATAGCCTCTGCTGTATTTATAGAAACGCTAGCAATCTTTAAAGCCTTATCTCTGTTAAACGCTTTCTTTTTAATCTCTAATACTTGTGCTTCTGTTAAGTTCTGATTCTTTAATTTATTAGCATCTAATTGGTTTTGTAAATCGTTTAAAGCATTTAAAGAAGACATTGTAGCATCTGCATACTTTTTAACGTTATCTATCTTTTTAACCGTCGCGGCTTCTTCTATCTTATTTAATTCTTCTTGTCTTTTCTTTTCAAGTTCTATAGTGTCAAGTCCATACTGTTCAGCGGTTGCAATAAGTAAAAAGTATTTATCATTTATAGCAGTTATTTCGTTTTCTTGTGACGTGTTTATTGTCTCCTGATAAGTTGTATAAAAATCCTCTTCATTTTGCGCTTGTATATTTAAAGCATTTTTTTGGTCAGCTATTTGTTTATCTTTAAATTCTTTATCTATTAAATAAAGTTTTTGAGCTTGCGCTTGCTTTAATACAGTAGTGTCTTGTCCGTATTTTTCAGCTTGTGCAATTAGATTAAAATAATAATCGTTAACGTCTTGAGTATCTTTCTGTCTTTGAGTTAATAAAGAATTATAGTATTCCGTTTCAGCTTGTTCGATTTCCATTAAAAAATCATTCTCTAACTTCTTAAGATTTAAAAGTCTTTCATGTTCTTGCTGTAATCTTTGTTTAGCTGCCTCATCTCGTTTACTTTGTTGTTCTTTTGATTTTTCTTGACTCTTTTTGTCAGCTTCTTCTTGTTTTGATTTCGCATCTTTTGCTATATCCCACTTTGCTTGCGCTTCTTCTGTGTCTATTTTTATTTTTTCATCTGAATAACTTTTAGACGCGGCAAGAAATACTTTTTCCGCAGCATCTGCTTGTTTTCCACTTAATTTTGAATTTCTTATATACTCTTTTCTTGACTCATCATATTCTTCTTTTAATAGGGCTAACCTTTCTTTTGCACCACTTCTTTTTATTTCGGTTAATTCTTTTTCGGTCGCACCCCTATTTAATGCGTCTATTACTTCTTGAGATGACATCTCAGATAATATTTCAGAAGTTCTTTGATAATTTTCTCTTTGTCGTTCTAATATTCTATTAGTCTCTTCTAAAGCGTCATCTAGTTTCTTTTGCTTAGCTTCTGCATCTTCAGTTGAATCACTAAAAGCGCCCATAGCAGCCGCGATTGCTGTGATACCAGCTATAACCGCAAATATAGGTAAAGCAAGCATTGCTAAACGTGCTAACTTTAACGCTCCAGTACTTGTGCCGATTGCAGTTGTGTAAGCGTATTCACTAGCTATTTTTATTTTATTCCATACATTAATAGCTGCACTTCTTACTAAACTTTCTTTCTCTAAAATAGCGCGTATTTCTTCAAGTCCAGCTAAAACAGCTTGTATAGCTTGCAGTTTTATAAGTGTTTTTTGTAGGTCTTTATTTTCATTACCAAACAAAGCCATAGCACCCTGTGCAACTGCATAACCTGCCGCAATACCTTGACCGAGTTGTAAAGCTGTTTGCATACTACGCCCATCGTTGGCGTTATTGTTTATCTGTGTTTGAAGGTCACCTAATCTATCTTTAAGTTCACCCGCCCTTCTTATAGCTTCTTGACCTATTGGACTATCTTCGCCCGCTTGCACGGCAATAGTAGCGTATTCCTTTACAGCTTTACTTAATTGCCTTACTGATAACTCGCCACTATCAACTTTTGCATTAAGGTCATCAAAGGCTTTATTAGAATCAACACTATTACTTTTTACCGTTGAATTAACTTCCTTTAACGCTTTGTCTACGTCGTTAATTGCAGAGACACTATTTCCTGTGTCGACCGTGGTTTTAAATACTATTTCTTCAGCCATTAGTCAAAAATTATTATATCAATATCCGTTCTAAATAAATAACCATTTGTTTGTACTGATGGGTTTGCTGTAGTTCCTGTTTTTATCTGGCAATTATTAACGTTGTAATCAATTATAAAAGCTTTTTTGTCTAGGTCTATATTACCTATTTGACAATAAGTCTTGCCTACAGTAAACAAACCAGTAGCCTGTATAAAGTACTCGCCAACACCTGAATAAGTTAATGTCGGAACTATTCCCAAAGTATTAATTGCAGTCGCGTAGATTGTTGGAGGGTTACTTCCCGTTTGTGAAATTTTAGCTTTGAACTGTTTATAGGTTGGTGATCCATCACTTCTAGTAATTTCATTACCCGTTCTAGTGTACATTAAACCCGTGGTAATGTCTTGCATCAACTCACCTTCGTAGATATCGGTTACAATCCAGTCTCCGTTTCTATGGTCAGCACTTACAGGAACCGTCGCAACGCCTGTACTTCTTTTAATTACTTGTCTTCTTTTAATGTCCATTATCCAAAAAATATATCACTGTAAATTAATGCGTCTTTAATCCCTCCAAAACCAACACCAACATCTGTACCCGTATCTGAAGGAGAAAACTCAATATCTACGGTTGGCAATTCCGTCCATGTTATAGCACCTGTTACGGGGTTGTTAGCTTGTATTATTTTTATTAATTCTATTTTTGTAGACTCAGATATATTACTATCAAAATCCGTTATTTGATTAAGTCTATAAAGTACTCCATTCCACATTACAGATTTACTAAAATCTAAGCTATTAATATCGTTAACAGATATCTTTGCATAAAGTTCTACTATCTTACTATCACGTCCAGTCATTTCCTTAACAAACCTTTCATGATATCTAGTAAAAAGATTGTCACTTGTTACCGAAGTGGCTGCATAATCAAATAGTATAGGCATACCCCAATTTAAATCAAAGTTAGGACTTTCCCAATTATCAAAATGATGTACACTAGGGTAATTTGTTAAATCTGAATATGTAGCCGTATTGGTATCTGTCAATCTCCATGAGCCACTTTTTAAACCATTCCATAAATACGTTCTAGGTTTACCTTTAAATGGCTTTACTATTCCTGTTTTAATATCTACGTCTATAATTCTAGGTGCAACGAATGGAAATATAGCATCTGTTGGCACTGTTTGAGCGTATGGTAATTGATAAACTCGCTCGCCTACTTGAAACGTAGATGGAACTGTGTACCAATGATTCCCATAATCTATACCAAAGTAACCGAAATACTTTTTATTATCATAATCTTGGTCTTTCATCCATTGATATTTGTATATTTTACCCTCAATTTTACTAGATGGCATTATATTAATATCTTTTGAATGGTCAACTATATCTGTAATGTCCCAAAATTCTGTAGTAGGTTGGTAAAAATCGTTTAAAGGTTCTATTTTAATCACTCCATAGATGTCAGGGTCACTAAAATAAAGGTTTGCCATTAACATTTCAGCTTCAAAGAATGTACTAGCTTTCATATCTGGCATGAACCTACTAATATCTACTATATCACCGTCTTGTAATGTAGCTTGTACGCTTGTTAAATCCGTAGTAAAGTTAGAACTAGAAGTTATACTTATCTCTAATGGTTCTACTCCCGAAAACATTGTAGCGTCTAGCTTATAATCTACATAAACTTGAAACCGCATATTAATAACATCACTAACATTTAATTGAATATTACTATTATAGGTAAATGTATTTGCATAAGTTGTAGTAATGTCACCCTCTTCAACTAATTGAGAATCTATAACCGCGCCATTTTTTAAAACTTCCCACTTAACATTAAATATACCGCCAGCGTTACTCATAGCTCCAAAATCAAAAGCTACTTCTATAGGGTGTGATATATTTAGATTGTATAAACCTTGTTTTTTTATAGTTATGTAATTGTAATATCCTGCTGGCGTATATGTATGGTCTATATAGTATTGGTCAAAATTATCATGTACTAAAGTTGATGTTATACCGTCCCACGTTGCTAGCATATCAATCCAATTATTAGCTAAATATCTATATCTATTTGCGTTGTCAGGGTCTACAGATATATAAACATATTCTTTAACATTGCTTAAAGTGCTAGTAAATTTAACACGTCTATTTGCAACCTCTGTAGATGGTAAGGATATTTTTTGACCGCCTCCAAAACCTATTAACTTCTTTTTGTATATTGCAGAATCTAAGTAATCCGATTCATGCGTTAAGTTAGCCACCTCTAAACATTTAGTGAATATTTCACGCGCATAAGTCAAAGGTATTATATCAGTTGTTGACCTTGTCGAATAAGCTGTATATCCGTATTCAACTAATCCGTAATGGTAACCAAAACCATCTGGCAACCCCGCTGTAAAATTAACCGTATCTACTCCTTCCACTTTTACCGAAGTGGCAAATGAGTTTATTACGTTTGTTCTATTTAATAAATGGTTATATTCAGACCAACCTAACTCGCTTATCTTTTTATCTCCTAGCTTCATGAATAAATCAATGAAGTTTGAAAATAACGTACACTTAAACGAATAGTTACCATTTGATATAGTAACTTGATTTAATCTTAATAGCCCGTTAAAAACAAGTAAACCCTCTTTATAATACTTTGCTTTTACTCTTACCGTTGGGTCAAAGTTAAAACCGATTAAAGTAGTATTGTCAACTGTAGATAAAGCTAATTGATAAGCGGAACTAAAAAAAGCCATGTTTGAAGCCGTACCGGGAATAACAACTTCTTTAGAGTAATTCCTTTTACGCTTATTTGGTTCTTTACTATCTGCTATGGAAAAGTTTAAAGGGAATGGTACTCTATCGTTTAAATCTAGTTCCGTATTATTAACTAATAATCTATCCATTATAATAGTATTGATTTACGAATATTAGGAAGGGTAAGGTCGACCATCTCTGTTGTTTCTTCTACAAATCGGTCATTGCTTTCTTCATAAGAAGTTGATGCAATATTAACCATTTGTCTAGTAGCATCAAACATGAAAACAAGCGACGAAATATAAGCCGACCTTACTAACCAATTCTGTGTATCTGAATCAATGTATTTACTAATTAATTTAACTTTATCTTTAGCAGTTTTAAAGTAAGAATGTACGCCAGCATTGGACGAATCTAAAACATAATTAACATCTACCCAACCGCCATATTGCTTTTCAAATGTTTTGGCTGTTATTTCAGATGAAGCTACTAAATTATGACCGTAGTTGTAAACATCAAACGCGCCATATTTATTTAACCATATTAACTCAGCTCCATTGTCGCAACCCCTATCGAAATACATTCTTTTAGTTTCACTAATTGGAATACCCCCTAAATCAGCCATGTAATAATCAACATAAGAAACGGTATCTAAAACGGGTTGTGTTAAAGTAGATAAATAGTTATCAGAATTAAGATTGAACTGTGTTATCTTAAAACTTGTCGCAGCATTATAATCTAAACCCGTTATTTGTGTATTATTTGAATCGTAAAAAGTTAATATAATACCTATATCTGTTTGATTGTCTGTTATTATGTTTAAATAATAATCTTTACCCTCAGGTAACATTAAAGTGTTTGGTGAATCTGTTAAAAATCTTTTAGTATTTGATGTACATTTAAAATCCGTATAATCAAACGTATCAAAATCAATAGGATTTAAACACGCTTTAAAAGGATATATTGTGGCACTTGTAGCATTAGCATGAAACGATGGAGTAGTTCCGTAGAATTCTCTAATCTTAACGTATGCGCTTCTATAATTACTTGCATCGGTTACAATAGTGGAACTACCTACAATGGCTACGGGTGTGATAGGTCTAATTATTTCGCTAATATCAAAATGAGAATACCCACCGCCAACTTCAGGGAATACTTGATGAGATGAAATCAACACGGCATTAACATAAACTTCAATAATATAACTAAAGTTAGGGTTACCAATTGCACCGCTGTAGAAAGTCCAAATAATAGGATTATCTGAAGGGGTGTATTTTTGTGGTGAGCTTGCTATTGTTACTGCCATGGTGAAATAATATTTAATTTTATAGATTTACCTAGTAGTTTCTGAATAGGTTTTTTAAGTACATTGATAAGTTGGTCATTAATAACGTCTTCAAAGAATGGCTTCGGTTTTTGTCCTTTCTTAACAACGCTATTTTGAACAGCCCAAGCAAATGAATCATAAGTTTTAAATTGTTCTGGTAAACCTATACCCTTTTGAGATATCCAATTCTTAATAGAGTCATGAAAACTAACCCCACTGCTAGGAGCTTTACCCCAATTTGGCGCACCGTGCGAAACTTCAGTTCCGTTTACTCCGTAGTTTACATACTTCCAATAGAAATCCATTGTTATGCCAACACTAACCGCTTTACCGTTGTATAATGTCTTTGTTGGTTTTATACTTTGTGATAAGTTTCTACTAGCATCTACATTTCTGTCTTGCATAGCTTTACGCAAATCGTCAATAACTTCCTGAGTAAGCGCTTGTAGTAATGTAGATAAAGGATTGCCAGCCGTATTATTAAGTATAGCTTTAGAACTACCTAAATTTAAACTACTTAATATTTCAGCTTCTGTCATCGTCTAACTATCGTTTTTGTCGGAGGGTTATCTTTCTTTATTTTATATGTAAAGAAGTTTACCCAATTATTAAATGTAAAGATATTCATTTTTATTATATCTTTTCTATTTTCGCCTAATTCTTTTGCTAGATAAATTATGACTTCGTGCCAAGCCCAAACATTCTTAACTTCTTTCTTATCCTCTCTTTTAACTTTAGGCTTTCCATATAGTTGCTCATTAATTGCGCGTCTCTGAGCAAAAAAAAACCTTGAAGCTCCACAAAGTCTGTCATTTTAAAATGTTCTTTAAAGTCTTCATATCTGGAACTTATAGGGTAAAGCATGTTTTCGTTTTCGTCCATGCAACCGTAGATAGTTCCCTTAGGTATGTAATTAATACAAGCTAATCGTACAGGGTCATTTACGAAGTCTGAATTTTCTACGTCAATATGGTAACCTACTCCTACTTTCTTTTGATCCACAAGTTGATACTCTATATCATTTACGGTTATAAATTGTTTAGGATTACCGTTCACTTTATATCCTTCAAATAAATTCATGCAATGGCTAAACATTTTCTCAATGTCTTTATAGTTTATAGTCAATAACTTAGGAACTGACACCAAAGTAATATTGGCTAAGAATATAACCTTATCATTCAGGGTAATATTATCAACTTTAAAGTGTTCGTCACTAAACGCTTTTAAATGTCTTATCCTTAAATCGTTTATTGTCTTAGGTAACTTTATTTCAAATTCATTATTTCGTTGCATAGTGTTGTTTGTGTTTGTGAGTTTTTAATTTGTTCGCTGTGAATATTTACTATTGTTCTTTGTTCTATTATCCATCCTTGAGAATGTGGTAACATAAACATTTTCTTTTTATCCTTCATTGCTTTGAGTGAAAATATAACATCACTCATTTTTTTATGTTCAGAATCTAGTAAGCTTGTCGGGTTAAAATAATCTGTTTTAAATGCAGTTACTCCTGTTCCACACACATCTAAATACATTCCATTGTTAACGGTCTTAAATGCGCTATAAGAATCATGACATCTATAGTATTCCACTCCTATACCTTTCAATCTACGACCATGGTAAGTTACTATACAATTATGTTTGTCTATTGCTTGTATTGTTTTATGTATGTAGTCGCTAGGGTAAATAATATCGTCATCACAACTGAAATAGTAAGACGGTTTAGTCACATAATTCAATCCGTAAAACTTTCCATTATCGGTTAAGTCGGTATTTAGTTCATTATTGTAAACTATTATCTTATCAACTTGGCCTTTTAAAGAGTCTATAGTCCTTTGCAGTAACAATTCACGCCCTTTAAAGGTTGCTATACCTACAATTATGGGTGTCCTGGTAAATTTATCTCTAATTGCTTGTATCTTTTGCGCTCGTTCACCTTGGTTTATTCCTTTACCTAAGCTCTTTTGAGCGTCATGTCTACGGTAATTGTATAGAATCTTATCAGTATAACCTAACTTATAACCAGCATCTAACAATCTAAGGTTTAAATCGTACTCTTCAGCACAAGTTAATGACTCATCAAAGCCGTTTACAGCGTCTAAAATGTCCTTTCTAAACATTAGTGTACCACCATGAATAACATTGTTGTATATCATATCATTAAAAGTAGGCTGTTTAAACCTTGGCACTTGCACGTGCACGATATTTGTGTGTACATTATTAGCAACCCCGTGAATAAAGTCGAACCCTTGCATAGCTTCAACGCTATCTGTAATTGAGTTAGGGGTTAGATAATCGTCTTCACATAGATATTTAATATATAAACCTTTCGCACGTTTAATACCGTTGTTTATATTTGTTGATACATTAACATTATCATTCTGTATCAATAATTCAATGTTGGAATACGTTTGTTTTTTAACGCTTTCAATTGCTATATCTAAATAACCCCTATCAATTGAATAAGGAATTATAATACTGACTAGTGGATTCATTTTATTAAATCTAGTATTCGTTTTCCTGTAGCTTCAATTGAATGTTTACTATGAAAGTCTTTATCAAATCTATTATTAAAAGTTTCTATTTCCAACGTAGCTGCCCCTTCCATAAAATCTCTAAAAGTTTCTTTATCATTTGCTATTAAAAAATCATGTCTAGTAAAAACATTTTCGTAAACACTAGTATTCAAATCATTCGTAATCACAACACACCCCAAAGCTGTAGCTTCAAATGCAGTCACTCCGAAACATCCATAAGGTTTACCGTTTAACTCTGGTTTAAATAGTTCAATATAGATATGGCACTCTGCAATACGTTTTAAGTTTTCGTTATGTGGTATAATCGTTTCGTCGATTCTAATCTCAAATTCATCTTTAAACGGTTCTAACATTTCCCTAATCTCTTTCGTGCCTTTTACAATTGCATTACTAGGATAATGACCGATAATAAGCTTGCCGTCTTTGCGTTTGTCTACGGGTTTTAAATCGGTGTGCGGGGCTAAGTATGCAATGTCTTTCGCACCCAACTCCATGAACTCTGTTTGGTCTGTAATGCAACGGTAAACAATTGGATTGAATATGTTGTTATAAAAAAATGGCTCATCTCTATATCTACTTCCTGAATGGTAAACAATTAATCGACCTTTGAATTTAGCTATTTCAATAAGTGAAAGTATAACGGGGCAACTGTGGAATATCTGTACGACATCGTAGTTATTAACGTGGTTTATAATATATTGCCTATCTACTACCTTACTCTCTTCAGTATACCCAAACACATGACTGTTTAATGTTAAATCTTCACATATAACACCTATCGACCTTAAAGCGTTTGCGTTATTGTGCGCCATATTAGCGTAGTCATTACTACTTAAATTAAGGACTTTATAATTATATACCATAGTATTACTGAAATTATTATTACCACTATAAAAGACTTTGTACTCATAACATTATGATTATCTTTTGATTCTTCATAGCTTCGATTACAGATGAATAACTAAACTTTGAAATAGCCAATAGTATTATATCGTTACCCTCTCTGAATATACCGTTTATCTTTATCTTAGGCAAAGGACTAATAAGAATATTATTAATAAACTCAGCTTCTGGTATCTCTCTCAATACCATATTTTTAAAGATATTGTTTTTCATGCTTGCAAATATAACAATTAATATTAATTATTACGCATGAGTACCAATATAATGACCTTTTTTGATTAAGTCTTTTCTAGATTGTATTGCTAAAGCCAAAGATATAACCCCATCATCATGCACACCTTGAGGAGCTGAGTACTTAACACCCCTAGTCTTTGTATCATAAATATAAGTAAAGGCTTCTAGTTCGTTTATTAGCCACTCTTCATTAAGTATAGATATATTCTTTTGCTCAAATAGTAATGCTAAATCTTCAATCATAACAGGTTTTGTTTTACTAGATGTAACGTATGGTTCTATAAATGTACGGCATTGTTTATGCAGCATCTCATAGAATACGTCACCTTGGTTATTAACCTCTACATATATCTTTGCTCTGAATCTATTAATTACTTCAGCAACCTTATTTATTATATTAGTCCAATCGTCCTGTCTCCATCGTTCAACGTGTATCATTTGATTGTCACGGTTAATAATAGTAAGTACAGTATAATCGTCTGCTCGTCCAATATCTAAACCACCAAACATTAATGGAGTTGATACAGGAAATTCATTAACACAATCTTTTATATTCTTAAATAGACCCGAAGAATTGTCTAGAAATTCTGCTAAGTATTCTTGTCTAAATATATGGTCTGGCAAATTACGTCTACGTTCTTCTAAGTCCTCAACGCTAATCATTGGATTATCATAACTAGAAAAATGAAAGTACTTGTATCTATTGTCGTAGTTATGCTGAAGTGATAGCTTATAAAAATGGTTCTTACCTTTTGGAGTTGAAATAAACAGTATCTTTTTACCCTTAACTAATACGGTCGCACTTAATACTTCACTCCATAACTGCTCTCTACTAAATGCTATCTCATCCATTATAAGATAGTCAAATGTATTACCCCTTATATTGTCAGGACGTTCACCAGAAAAGAATTGAATAGTAGAACCGAAACCTTTGATAGTTAAATCTGATCTATTGAATTGAAAGAATCCACTTCTTTGACAAACCTTTTCCATTTCATCAAATACCTTTTTGGATTGCTTATAGATGGGAGTAACCCATGCAATGTTACAACCTTTGTCATTCATGGACCAATAAAGCAATTGATTAATGCCTAGCATAGTTTTACCAAACTGCCTACCGATATTTAAAACATAATACTTATACGGCTCATGGTTTATACTGTGATGTATTTCCTTTTGCTTGTCGTGCGGTCTATATCCTTTAATTATCAAAGTCGAATCCTTCTACGGTTTTAGTTTCAATATGTTGTTTGTCGTGCATTCCTAAACGGTTCTTAGCGTAGAATATACCTTTACCTTCATTGGCTACTATATCGGTTGCTAATGACTTAAAATGTTCGTCTATACTTTTTATAGTGTTCGATAATGGATGTTCATCATTCTTTAATGCCTCGTAAAAATTTGTTCTCTTATAAAAATCAAATTGATTCCTTCTTAACCAATGCAATAGAAAATAACTAACAGTAGGCAAGTGTCTTTCTTTCACCTCTACTATTTTACCGCTTCCTGTTGCTACTTCTTTTGTTGACTCAATACATTCATCACAATATAAGTAAGCTAACTCTACAAGCTTTTCAACGTCAATTTCTCTATGCTTATTAGCCATTGTTAAAAATTTTACCTATATTACCTAATTCTTTAATCACATCTGGATTGTTATCATAATGCTTATCTATTCCTAATTCCTTAACCTTTTCGACCTTTGCTTTATTAGAACCAGTTGCAAATACTCTGCTCGCTGGTATACCTAACTGTGACGCTCTGATTAACATTTCTAGTTTAATAGAACGCGCTGAAATAATATATAATGTATTATCTTTAATTAGTTCTTTTGCTAAATCAAAACCTTTCTTAGTGCTTAACGTTCCGTCGTAATCAAATGATATTTTTTGCTTCGCTAGTTTTATTTTAAAGGCACTTTCACAAACTGCATAACGTTGCTCTGTATCATATTCATCTTTCATCTTTTCATCACTCATACAACGTTGTATAAATTCATCATGATTTTCTGAAGCTGTAGGTATTGGTATAGGCATTATTTCAATAATTCATTTAGTATTTCCCTTGTAGCATTACGTGGTATTTTAATACCTTTCTCTTTCAGTAATGCTTTCATCTCTTTAAAACTCATTATTTCAAACTGACCTTGTATTACTTCAGTATCTAAAACTATCGTTAAGGGTGCAGTTTCGTGAAATCTTATATAGTTGTTGATTATATTACAAGCCGTTGTCCAGCACCCTGAACAATTTAAAGATAATACTTTCTTTGTGATTGACTGGTAAATTGTTTGTAGATGTATCTTTTCGTCAAAAGTCCAGTTATTTTTACCGTTGTAATTGATTATCTTTTCCCTTAAGACGTTTAGAGATATACGTCCTTGAATGTTTAGTTCCATAGTTTGTCTAGTATTGAAGCCACTACAAAAGTAGCTAGTGAATAAATTATGTTTTCTTGTGTGCAAATTACAACTATTACTGAAGTCCAAAAAGTAAAGCATGGAAAACAATCTAATACCTTAACAAATTTGAAAGGGTCTATACCTAGCAAAGATTTCGCTCTGCTAGATAATGACCATTCCCTTAGTAGTAGTATAGCAATGAATAGTGATATTATTATAGTGTACATTAGTTTAAATAATAAGTGAATATCATTGACAAAGATACGTTTTTTTTCGTCCTACAATGATAATTAAAATGTAAAAGTAGTATTTTAGTTTCAAATATATCCATTATTCTCAAAAAAGTGTAGTTAAGCGTGCGACTTGTCCGAACTCCTTATGAAATATAAAGCCCTCAATTGCTAAGGGTGAGTGTTGGTAACCTGATTTATGATGCCAACTATCTGCAGGACTTGGTGAACGTAATGACTCTATTTGTACGCTCATAATATCTTTCGACGTCTTGTGGTGAACGTGGTGAGTAAACCAATATCTATGTTTACAATCGTGCCAATAATTTGAAGCTTCATGGCACATTAATAATGGTAAATCGTTTTGTTTCGCTCCATCTCCGTGAGTTGTGCCTATTAGATTTTTACCGTACGTTGTGTATTTTCTATGTGAAGGTGAACGATTAAATTCTATATTCCGATGTGTGTTATACCAACTGTACAAAGAATCCATTAGAAAAAAGCCACTCATCTCGTCATGATTAGATACGTTATAAATTACTTCTAGGTCTGCAATCTGTACTAAAGTTTCTATAATGTCAATGTATAATTGTTTAGCCATTATGAAAGCATCGAACCATTTTAAATGTGTGTCCTGTTGTGTGCCTTTTGTCGTTTGGCTCTTAGCATTGTCGGTGTTTAGAACATCGTTACCAACTATTAAAATAATCTTATCAATGTTGAAATATTTACTTTTTTTAAGTATTGAATTAACGCCATATTTAACTCTTTGAACTGCAATCTGTGAGTTGTATTCCTCTCCCGTTTCAAATGCAGAGCAAAGCTTATTTACGTGAATGTCGCTTGGGTCTATAAGTAAAGCGTGCGAGTCCTCGATGAGTTCGTCACGTTCAATCTTAATATGGTTAGGTTTAATCTTTTCAACTGTATCTATAAAATCTTGCTTAAACTCTTCATAGTTGAATGTATTACTTTCTGCACCCTTTACATTGATAGAATAATGTTCACCTTTATACCAGTAATGCTTTACTTTATCTATATCTATACCTACGGCTTCGCACTCTTGATTAATACCATTGTTTAACCTACGATTAATTAGCTTTCCTACGCTTCTCCTATTGTTGTGGTCGAATTCAATTCCTTGCTCTTCACATATTTTCCTTGCTACGTTTGTCTTCCCTATTCCAGAGTTAAACAGCTCCATTATTCGTTCTATGTTTTCAACCATACGCTAAAGGTAAACAAGTTTTTTAAATAGCTATATTAATGATAAGTTAAATTCTGATAAATATGATTGTATGCTATCTCTTAGGTCTTGTGCTAAGTCCATTTCTTCTGATGTAGCATCTCTATTTTTATAGACTCCATACTTAGTAATGCCTCTTAAATCATTATCTAATGTATGCAGAATTACGCTATACTTATATCCATTTAAAGCCATGTTTATATCGTCTTGCTCTTCTACTGAATCAAACTCAATTATTACTTTGCCCATCTTTTAAATCTTTAATTGTGTAAATACCTTGTCTATCGTTATTCATTGCTATCACTTTAATTTCGTCTGCTAAAAGTTCAGCTATTGGATTAGTAAAATTTATATTACCGTTCATTCTCCTTGCTATTGGTATAACTTCACCAGTGCTAGGTATCTTTACTCCAAAGGTTGTACTCATCTTATTTATATTTTCTAATTAATTCAAAAGTTAATTTAATGTCATGCCAGTTAATATGATAAGTATCATTATTCATTGAAAGATACCATGCAATACAATGACCATGATTAGCGTTTTTAAAATCCTCTCGTTTAATTACGTTACCGTTTACACTTCTTAAATAAATCCAAGGTATGTTACCAGTCAACTGAATATCAATACCTATTTTCTTTAATCTCTCAACTAATACATCTAGCTCGTTCATTTCATTATATGTTTTAATTGGTTTATAATTCCCTCGTTCCTATCACCCCAAAACATTTCGCACGTGAACTTATCTTCCACTATCTTAAATGGAGGCTCACTAAACCAACTTTGCCGGTGTTCATTTGCGTATGCTGTAAATCTGTAGCACTCTTCTTTTTTAGGGCAGTTATTGCCGCTGCACATTGTTATGTCGCTCATCTTGTTTCTATTATATCAAATTTAATATACTCTTCACCTTTTTTAATATTTAATTTAACCGCTTCAAGTTGATAAATATCCCTATCATTAAAATCATATTTCACTGTTAAGCAATCCTGAAAAACTTTTATACAATTATCTAAGTCCTGAAGCTTACTAGACAATCCAAATTCTAAAATAAGCTTGTACGGAGGTCGACCAATAAAAAATATAGGTAACTGTCTCATAACTTCTGATACATATTCTTTATGTACTTGATTCTTGAATCTCTTACCTTGATAGCACGAATTTACGCTTAATGCTTTGATGTTTATCTTTTCCATTACTTGCCAAATTTAATGATATTTTTTAACTCATCAATTGTTTTGAATATTTTATACGGTTTATTAATTAAATAACCGCAAAATACTTTCTCAATCGTAATATTATATTTTCTATATAAGATTATGTCAGGAGTATCCACTCGTTCAAATCCTAACCTTTCAAGTTCTTTTTTCATATCATTTTTATTAGTTCTTCGTTCTTTTTAATCTGTTCATTTGTTTCTTTTTTAGCTATTAGCCAATGCAATTCTAAATCTGAACATCTAGTTCGCGAAACCCTCCATTCTTTTTCTAGCGTTTTAAACGTGTTTAAGACTATGTTTAAATCATTAATAGTACTTTCTACTTCTTTTATCTTTAAGTCGCTTAAACCTTTTCTTTTCATGCTTATTTTGCGAAACAATAACTTATTTATAGTCATTGATAAATAAATTTCCGATTGTGTTAATCTTAAGTCGTCCATTAAAAATTGTTATTAGGTTTTAAATACTCATTTTTTTCTATTAAAGTGTTTCTTTTTATTAAATCGTAACCGCCAATTCTAAAACCTAAACCGATATTAAAATCAAAAGGTAAAGGGAAATCCATGAGAGTAGGTTGCCCCCCCGTTCTATTTCGTTTGTTTTTACGTACGTGGATATGAGTAACGTTATTCATTGTTTCATGCTGTGTAAATCTGTGAACTATCCAAAAGTCATCAGCTCTATTTGCAAAAGCTTGACCCCCTTCAGCATCTGCCATCTTTGGTGGTTTTTGATGTCCTTCTAGTGGATGTCCTTTCGGAAATTGCCCCGTACTTCTTTGACTTTCTGTTGATGGGTGCAAAGAAATATAAACTGTTTTCTTTGAACTATTACAAAATTCTCGCATCTCGTTTAAAAAATCGTAGTTATCTGAAAACCCGTAACCCCGTTTTAATCCTGTGTAAGGGTCTATAAAAAAAGCATCAGATGAACTTTCTTTAAATATTTTTAAAAGGTCGCTAGGTGAATAAATTAACGAAGGGTCTATGAATGTAAACCAGTGTTCAATTTTTAAATTAAACTTTCTAATCTCATCATGCGTAAGGTAGTAAAAGTTTTTGCCTGAATACATTTGAATTAAATTTATCATTGTTTCTCCTACTTCGTCCTCACCCATCCATAAAGTCCACTTAATATCATGTTGACTAGAAATAGCTAGTGCATACCATTGAAACCAATACGACTTACCAACGTTAGCACCTCCTAGAATCATGTTCATTTGTCCACGTTTAAAACGAATATAGTTATCAATATTATCACATCCCAAACCTAAACCGCTTTTAACTTTACCATCCTTTACAGCAAAAAGATAGTCTATTGAATTATTTTTATTTAGAATCATTTTGTAGGGCTTTTTGTTTAATAGCTTCTGCAATTTGTAGTTCTGCTATTCGTGAACTTTCAAGTTGAGCGGGTGAAAGATTGTAAGGATTTGCAATTACTTCTTCATTAATATATTTTAAAGTATTTAATAAAGTTGTTTTCCAAATTTTAATAGGTTCTTTTTTATCTTTACGAGTAATGCACCAGTCATTATTTTCCCATGATTTATATTTAAATATTAATTCTTGCTTATTTGCTTTTGGTTTATTTTCTAAAGCGTATTCTATAAATTCATCAATCGTTGGTTTAATAGTTATTGGTTTATTAGTTATTGGTTTATCTATAGTACTATTGCTTTGCCCCATGCCTTTGATTTGCTTTACCCCATGCTTTACGATTGCTTTATCCAATGCTTTACCGTTTTTAGGTATAGCACTTATTAAGCTAATTATGTTTGCAGAGTATTGATTTGTACTTTTTTGAACCATTTTTATAAATCCGAAATCAACTAATTCATTTAAGTATCTAGTATAAGTTTGATTCTTTTTTATTCCAATAGCATCCATTGCCATTTGAGTAGGGAATCCAAATTTATCTCTCCAACCTAAACGATTACAATGTTCAATAGCAAAGAAATAAATTGCAGTATGATTTGGAGAAACCTTTTCAGGATTTTCAAAACACCAATCAAAATAATTTCGAGAAAGTTCGTATCCGTTCATTATTTCATATCTTTTTGAATGCAATGTAAAGCTCCTATTAGTTTAAATACGTCTTCTTTAGTTAAACTTATATTAACAAACTCTTCTTCTTTCAAATCTTTTGAATGAATACTTAAGTAATTATCAATTAATTCAAACTCAATATTAGAGTCTATTCTTGTTTCATCTGTAAATTTGTAAATCATAATAAATAAATTAAGTTAAATAAAAAAGCCATTTACCAAGGTGCCTCGGACTACCTTTGATAAATGACTTTATAATAATGTTTTTAGAAGTTTCCGAGGCTTCGATTACAAATATAGTAATTATTATCTAATTAAAAAAGTGTTTCTTGTTTAATAGTTGCTTTAAATCTTTTTTCAGCTTCTTTTAAATTTAATATAGCTTGTTTATAATAACTATCTTTCAATTCAATTCCTATTGCTTTACGTCCCATTGATACAGGACTAAACACTTCGCTTCCAACTCCCATAAACGGAGTTAAAACAACTTCATTAGGATTAGAATATAGTTCTACAATTCTATCAATTACATCTAATTGTAGTGGGTGTACGTGTTTTTCATCATCCTCTTCTTTTGAATCTCTAAACGGTAAAACATTATCAATTCTAATATCGTCCCAAACAGAACTAGCGTAACGTTGCCATACATAATGATTTAATTTAGTTATTTTATCGTCTTCATTTATATTGTTTAAATGTTCCCAAAGTTGCTCGGTATTAAAATCTGAATTATTAGCGTTATTGTAGGCTCTTAAAATATTTGGTAATATTGGAGTTTCACCAGCGTAATGATTCATTCCATACGGATGAGTTACGGGAACTTTGTTTTCGCCTTTCTTTGTGAATACTAAAACATAGTCTGGCATTGCCGTAAAACATTTTGTACTATCTTCAACAATGAACTTGTGCATTAAAGATTGTACCATTGTTCTCATTCTAACTTTTAAAGGCTCTTTCCATATTGTTATACGATTACGATATTCAAAACCATATTTAGTATGTAGTCTTATAATCTCATTAGGGAAGTCCCAAAGTCTACAAGTATTATCAAATACATCTGTACAATGAACAGCGGTAATCCTACCAGCTTTTGTTACTCTTGAAATCTCTTTAATCAAAAATTCATATTGTTCTAAAAATTGTTCTTTACTTTCACAGTTAGAGAAATCATTTTCAGAACTTGAATAGTTATATAGTCCAGCAAATGGAGGGCTATATACTGATAAATCAATACTTTCATCTGATAATGTAGGCATTACTAGCATACAGTCGCTATTATAAATAGCATAGTTTTCTGTTACTACTTGGTCTTTTACTTTGTTTTCTGTTTTCATAATTTATATAAATAAAGGTTTAATTATTTCTTTGTTAAATTCTTTTACTTTGTGTTCAAATGAACGGTTTACGTTTTCTGTTAAGTTTTTATGAAGTAGTATTGCCTTTTCTGTTTTCTGTTGTAACGCTTCTAATACTCTTGTTTGACCATCTGATATAACCATGTCAATAGTAACGTCATTCTTTTGTCCGAACCTCCAAAAACGTCTTATAGCTTGGTAGTACTGTTCATAACTCCATGTAGGAAAAAATACAGAATGATTACAATGCTGCCAATTTAACCCCATTGAAGTCATTTTAGCTTTTGTAATTAGTCTTTTAATTTCTCCATTTGCAAACGCTAAAAGTATTTCTTCTTTTTTATCAATACTTTGAGACCCTATAATTTCAACTGCATTTTTATCAGCGTGTTTTAAAATACTACTTTCGTTGTTAGTGTTGCACCAATATACTGATGTCTTATCTTTTGCTAATTCAATAGCTTTTTCACATCTTTTTTCTTCTGTTTGTTTTTGCTCGTATCGAATTTCATTAAAGTTTTTAGCAACTATATTAAACATTTGAATTTGACCATCTACAGATATTTGAGAATCGTTTGTAATAATATGTTTATTTACTATTAGATTAGGTAAATTATATCTATCGTTTGAAAATCCTAAGTCGCTAGGCATCTTTGCCATAATTGACCATTGATTAACCCATGCAAAGAAATCTTTTTCAGCGTGTGGTTTTAAATAAAACTTTTCTCCAATGTTTCTATTATTTGAATCTACTGAATTTTGATTATTCTTAAAGAACTTGCCTAACATATCCATATAACCCATATATCCTAAAGCTTCGCTACTTGTGCCTAACTCAATAAAATCATTTGGAGATGGTGTTGCCGTAGACAAAAATCTATAAGGTATCTTTTTTACAAAGCTAGTTACCTCTTGTTTTATTTTACCGTCAAAGTTTTTAAGTATTGAACTTTCATCTAAAATAACTCCTACAAAATCTGATTCATTAAAATAATGTAAACGCTCGTAATTACATACTACTATCTTTTTTGTATGCTTACCATCTTTACTATATTCAATGTCATCAATTCCTAGCTTATCAGCTTCTAAAATAAATTGAAAAGCTACTGCTAATGGTGTTAAAATCAATACTTTTTTATTAGTGTGGTTTATAATGTTTTTAGCTATTGATAATTGTATTAAGGTTTTGCCTAATCCAGTATCGGCAAATACAGCCGTACGACCTTTTCTAATAGCTTTTTCAATAATAAACTTTTGGAAATCGAAAGCCATCTCAGGTATGTAATTTGGCTCAAAACCAAAACTACCTAAAAGATGTCTTTTATTTTCAATAAATTTTTCGTAATCATTCATAATTTTTTGTGTTTTTAATTAAGATAATTTTAACCATTCAATAAACTCTTCATCTGTAAGATTGTTTAAAAAATCTATCATTGAACTATCATCATTTTCTTTTTTCAAAATACAAGTTAGATTTATTTTTTGTCTAACTCCTAAAGGTAATGATGTAATTCTTCTATACCCTAAAGAATATTCTAAAGGTTGAGAATTTACTTTTTTTAATGTTTTTGTGATAATTCCTGCTTTCATAATTTTTGTGTTTTTAAATTGTTTCTGCAAATATAAATATAATATTGACTATAACAAACTTTATAATCTTTTTACTCTTATTTATATTAATTCTAAATAGTGTTTTGCACAAATATACGGCAAATGATTGTGTTTGTAGTGTATTTGTGTTTTGGCAGTAAATGAATAATAGTGCCAAAATAGAATAAGGGGAGCTTTAGACAAAATAATTGCGTTTATTTTACTCCCCCTATTCAGTTGCTTAACCGAACAATACGCATTAAGCAACTATGTGTGTGTGCCAAAAGTATAAATAAAGTTTAATTTTGGCACGTTATAACACTTCATTAGCACAACTTCGCAGACGCTAATACGGTCGTTAGCTGCAAGCACTACTTTTGTGCTTCGATTATAGTTTTGTGAGGAAAATATTTTAAAAATGCCCCACCGCACTTTTGTTTTTTCAAAACAATTTGGTTTGGCTTCGTTCAAGGTCAAACCGTTTTTTTGCTTTTTCATAATATTGTTTATCAATTTCGCATCCTGTTAAACTAAAATTCATTACATCACAGGCAACCGCAATACTTCCGCTTCCTAAATGTGTATCAAGTATTTTTTCGCCCTCATTTGCGTAATTTTTTAATATCCATTTGTAAAGTTTAACAGGTTTTTCAGTCGGATGAAATGTATTTTGTTTTATTAATTCTGCTCTGTTAATTTCAACTTGTCTGGTTACTTTACTAAATGAAGTCCACGCCATTTCGCCATCACTCATTGTTAAATCGTTTTGCCCTTTATACCAAAATATCCACGCTTTTGTCGGTTTTAAATATTCAGTAAAGTAATTGCCTCCCCAAATAATTTGATTTTTGCTAACTCTAAAAAGTTGCTCAAAATATTCATTATTAGGAATTGCGTTATCCCACCCTTTAAAGTCGTGTGCTTTTCGGTTATGTTTAGGGTTTTTATTTGTATTATTCAACTTTTGCCCATCAATACCTAATCCATACGGAGGGTCGCAAATAGCCAAATCAAATTGGTTATCAGCACAGGTTTTCATAAACTCTATGCAGTCAATATTTAAAAGTTCAATTTTTCCCTCGCTTCGCATTTTTAAAATATTTTCTTTCGTGTTTCAAATTAAGTTTACTGCTAAATTTACCGTGCCAGACAGCTAACACGTGGTAAGCGGCATTAAAACGACCGCTTACCACCATCCGTTATATAAAACTTTTATCGAAAAACTCTACTAACTTTTTCACATTATAAATCTCTTCATCTGCCACATCTGCTAAGTTTTCACCTGACTGAGAATAATATACACTATTGCAAAACATATCTAACTTCTTGAGTAAATCCGTTGTATAAAATTTAGGAAAAACTTTGTTTAATAATTCATAGTTGTCTCTAAGCCTAGGAGCCATTGCCATTGATTCGGCCATTAATCTATCGTAAAACTTTTTATTATTTAAGTATAACAATTTTTGTTCTTGTTCTGTAAGTTTTTTATTCATATTCGTTGTTTTTAAACCATTCTAAGCCACTCAAACACTTGTTAAATGCTATCTTATCTTTACGTTCATATTTGTTTCTTAAAATGCCCCCGTTGTGTTCTCTAGTTAGTGGCATTAATCTAGTTCTTTTAAACTGTTTTAGCCATTTCATGTATGCTATTTCTTTGTCCATGTCTTTAAATTTTACTGTAAAATAATTTCTTTGATAGGTTGTGTACTTTACCGTTGTCGCATTGTATTCTGTATTGCTGCTTATAAGTTTCTATGATCGTGTAAATGTTCAATGTACTTATCAAATTAGCGTATCCAGCGCGTGCGATTACTTGTTTAGCTTCTAAGAAGTTCGGCTTAACGTAATCTATTCCTGTTGTGTACTCGCTGCAGTTTTTATGGTGGTGCGTTTCTTTGCACCCTACTAAACAATATTCTGTTATCATAGCTTATTTATTTCGTTTTTAACTTCTAAATAAAACTCTAAAACTTCCAAAGGTATTTTTTTACCAAGTACTAATATCTCATCTATTGCAATTAAAGCACATCTTTTACTCTCATCAACTGTTTGATGTATTATATAAGTTTCTCCAGTATATTCAAAGTTAAATTTACTTACTAACTCTTTTGCTTTTTCTTTTGGCGTCATAGTTTCTCTAATTCCAATTTAACCCTATCCCAATAATCTATCATAACGATGTCGTGTGGCTGTAAGTGTTCTAAAACCTCATCACAACATATTAAAGCGCATAATTTACTTTGTGCGTACTCTATATTAAAGTCTACTGTCATTTGTCTTATCAGGTGTTCTGATTTTTCTTTAGCTGTCATCTCTTTTTTTATTAGTGTAAATTCGTTAATTACTATATCAATAGACCTCCAATCTTCGTTTCTTTTTAAAAGGTTTATAGCTTCTTCTAGTTTCATGATTTAAAAGTTTATTATAGTATTCTTGTATATAATCGGTTTTTTTTCGTTTATTGTATAAAAATATAACATTTTATAATTTAAAAGTTTCGTTATAATAATCAATCCCTACTACCCAATAATCGTAGCTAGTTCCAGCTCCCTTAGATTTTTTTAGTTTATTTCCGTGGGCTTCTATAATCTGTTGCTTCTCTTGTTCTAACATAAAATTTAATAAATTTAAAATCTGTTCCTTTGAATACGTTGACTGCATCTTATCATTTTCAAATGAATGTATCAAATGTTGCATTGCTGTTTTCATGGTTTCAATATTTTAAGGTCTGCTTCTACTAATCTATTAATTAATTCAAAGGCTAATTTTACAAGGCTATTAGCATCATCTTTTAACCCGTTATTTTCTGTAATCATTAAGATATTAGTAAGGTCTATCTCGCTAAAATCTATAATGTTTTTCTTCAATTGTCTTTTCATTTTGTAAGTATTTCGTAAACTGTTAACCCTATCATTATTCCTACTAATCCTATTATTGTTAAGAATAATTTTAATAGGAACTTCATTTCTTTTATATTCTCATCGTCTTGAAATTCTCTCATCTTACATCGTGTCTTAGGTCGTATTCTCTATTTTTTAAGTCGATGTATGCCTTTGTTGACTTCTTTTTTAATGCAGCCCAAATCTCATCATTTGAGTAGTTTATACCGTCTACTTCAACTTTGTAGATATTTAAAGCGTTTCTTTGCTCGTCTTCTAGTTGTCTATATTGTTCTTCCTCCATTCTGAAGTGTAGAAACTCTCTTCCTGCTATACTCATCTTTTAGTTATCTCAGATATTTCTAATTGTTGTTGTGCTGTCAATGTATATGCTGTTTTAAGCTTATCAAATACATCTAACTCTAATCCTTCGTATCTTGTTATTGCTTTCTCGAATAATGCAGGAGAGCAAATAGGAAGCGTTTTAATAGGTATTACTTTCATATCGTCTGAATGAGTTTTATCAGTATCTTCAATAGTTCCTGTAGGCACTAAGAAAGTATATAATAAAGCATTTTTTAAGGCGTATGTAGTTGCTTTCCCCGCTCCTTTGTCTTGAGCGTCTATACCATATCCAAACCCTTGTATTTCTATATTTTCACTAGTTAATGAATGTACTATCTTATAAGTAACTAAAACCTCTGTAAAAACTGATTGTTTTGTCTTCATGGTTTTAGAATAATTATCTATTTCTTCCCATCGCTCTAGCCGTGTTGTAGGTTCTATTTTTATAGGAAAACAAACTAAGTTGTTTTTAGCCATTGCTTCACCTATTTTTTGTTTAACATCTTTATCAGAAATGCCTTTGTAACTGTTTTGTCCTACTCCAATAGTCATAGACTTTTCAATGTTCTTCACTTCCTTCATAACACAAATCATTGCATCATAAATATTTATTTTTACTTCGCTCATAACTCTTGATTTTTAAGGTAAAGTTCTACTAGTTCGTCTTGCATTGATTCCTGCTCGAATAATTCTGTAATATCTACGCCTGCAACGTACACTCTTAATACATAAACATATTGACCGTCTTCAGGAAATCTATTATCGTAGCTATCTTGAAATTCTACTTCTAATTCAATATCTCTATAATTGATAAATGTTGTTTTCGCATGACTAGGAATTAATTTTTTTAAATCCGCTATGCACTCTTCTAGGGTTTTAATTGTGTTTCTCATAATTATTTGTTTATTGCTTTTAAATACTGTAAGTATAATTCATAGTTGAAGCTTCCTGTAGTTGCTTCGGCTTGTCCTTTTGATTTCCACCATTTAATACATATTCCTAATGGGGGTGCGATGTACGTGTTTTCTTTTTTCATAATTTTTATTATTAGTTTAAAAAATGCCGTCTTTCCGTGCTGTCACTTTTTCTCTTTAATCTTTTTTATATACACTATTATAATGTGATTTAGTCATTCCAGTTTGTTTAATAAAAAGTTTTTGTTTTGCTGTTTTTAAATCCCAATTACCATCGAATAAATTATCAAATTCTCCATTTATAAATTTTTCTATTCTTACATCGTTATCGTCTCCATTGAATACAATTGAAAAAGTAATGTTTCTGTTTTCGTTGTAAATTTGAGTTCCAGTTTTCATAATTTGTGTTTTTATTATTGTTACGTCTTATTGACATTACAAATATAACTATAATATTGACTATTACAAACTTTATTATAAAATAATTGTTATTTATATTGAATCTAAATAAGAAGGTCGAACAACTTTCGCTATTCGACCCAATTTGACCTAACCAAACACATGGGAAATTATGAAAAACCCATACAAATATAGTGATTATTTCTTAATAAACAAATCTGCTTCTTTTCTTCTTCTCTTTAATAATCCTGGAATTATTTTATTTCCACTAGATACATAATGATTAATCCACCATGCATATATAACTGCATCAGTAGCTTTTTGATTTACTAATCTAAATAAAGCTTGTGAGCTTCCACAGTTCCAACAAAACGATACAAGGGCGTCAAATTGGTTTTGGTTTACAGTAACCTTTATGTTTTTAATTACTGTAGCTTCGTATTTAGGTAATAACTTTAACATTAGCATATCAGCTTCTACTTGGCTAATCTTTTGACCCATTAAAACCTTACTACCATCTAAGTAAAACGTGTTGCCGTAGCCAATTGTCCAAACATTTGCCGGACACTTATAACTTTTTAGCTTGCATCCCTCAAATAGTTTTATTAATTCAATTCCATGTTGTGAAGTCTTCATATTTAGATTTTAGCAAACTTTGAAACCGTTGCTGCAGTCGTTCCGATTGTAACTAGAACCGCACCTACTGAAGCTGTAGCAGGCAACGTAATTAACGCACCACCAACTAAACCTATTACTATTCCTACGTGGATTAACTTCTTAAAGAACATCGGTGTTTCAGCGTTCCATCTCTTTTTTACTTCTCTTAAATTTCTCATGCTCTTTTTATTTTAAATTTGTCTGGTAAGATAGCAAAATTAATTGATTTACTATACATTCTATTAGCTTTTAAATTCCCGTTTGCCATTCTTAACTCGTAACAATGTTCTAATTTAGCCTCCAATGCTTGCACTCTTGAGTTTGTAATCCATAGCCAACAAGCTAGCACTCCTGTCACTCCATACTTTTTTGTTATTTCTACGAATTCTCTCATTTCTTAAAAAGGTTTTGAATAAATTTTAGGTTCATATACTGAACTAATTAAGCTTTTTATAAAAACTAATTCAGTAGGGCAAGTATCTAAACTACTAATTAGATTAAATTCATTTTCAGAAATAATATAATTATCATTTATATCTTGAATAGGGTCAAATTTAATATATTCATTTTGTGAATTAACTAAAATATCCCTTTGCTCTTGAGTAATTATATATATATTAGTATCCATATCTCGCTTTAAATTCGTTAAAATCAGTTAATACTTCAGCATCTGAAAGTTGAACGTTGTAAATTTTACATTGTGAAAAATTTCCTAATAAAGGAAGTCCAGTGCCTCCATTTGGTTTTCCTATAAGTGTTGGATAAATTCCATTTGTAGGTATAATATTTTGTGAAGCAGAATTAGTCAATGAACCATTTATATATGTTTTTATTGTAGTTCCATTAAAAGAATGTGTTAAATAATACCAAACGTTTTTTGTTGTATTTCCAAAATTTAACAATTGATAAGTACTTGCACTTGCTAATTCTGATCTATAACCATTTGCGTCGAACCATATATTTACACCATTTCTATCTGTATAAAGATTTCCATCAGAAAAAAAAGAGCTTAGTAAACCAGATACACTAAGGTTTACCCACAGAGATATAGTACGCGCGGCTGTTGGTTGTATGGTTGTATTAATCCCAAAATCAATGTAATCATTAACACCATCAAAAGTAAAGTAACCACCGTTAGCACTGTTAAAACCTACTCCATTTGTAAGCGTACCATTTTGAGTGCCGACCAAATCAGTTACAGTTGTTCCACTTCCAGGATATGAAGCAGCGTTACCAGCGTCAATAAATAACTTTAAAGAAGCTGGATAAGCTGGCACTACTGCACTTTTAATTAAATGATGATAGTAACTCATATTAAGCTGGTTTAGTGATCCAATATTCAACGCGAGTAGATGACACCCATTCAGCGAATATAATATTTAAAGTCGAAGTTGTGTAAGTTCCTGTACCTATTAAAACCCAACCTGCTGGAACGGTCGGAGCGGTTGCCTTATTATGATATATCTTTTGAATGTATCCAATCTTAGCATTCGTTAAATCGTCTGTTAAATTAGAAGATGAAGGACTTGCTGGAGTATTCCAAACAACCGGTACGTTAAACGAAATTACAGACCCCGTTGTAGCTGCTGTTACCCTTGGGAAAATAGTATCAAAATAAGCTAGTAAAGTACTCTTAAAATTAGACCATGATAGCTTTTTTGTTGTCGTTCCTGCACTGTTAGTAATCGGTACAACGTCAGCGTCTACAGGCGTAGTAGTAGCTGTAAAAGTATCTACTAAAGTCTTTAAGTTTGTGGCCGTTAATGTAGCTTGGTAACCGCTTAAGTCTTGATCTCCTGTATTACTTCCGCTTAATGTTGTAATTCCTAGAATAGTTTTAATATTTGAACTAGTATAATTATCTACAATTGCTTTAACACTTGGATATTTAATATCTGAAGTAGTATTACCGCTAAAAGTAGTAACTTTATTGGTAACATTTTCAGGAACGTAACCTATAGCACTTTCTAGTAAAGCCCAATTTGCTGCAGTTTGAGCTGGTGAATCTATTAAAGCTCTAACCGTATCACCAACGTGCATAACAGTACCACCTAAAGTACCTTGTACGTTAATAGTCCATATATCACCCTTCATTATAGCTCCTGCTGCGCCACTACCCCCACTTGAAGGAAATAAATTAACTGAAGCATCATAAGAACCTCTGTCATCCCAAAGTCCAACAAGTTTACTATTTATATGGTCATCAACCGCTTTAACACTTGGATAGAGTGTATCATTTACAGTTGTAAAATTAGTTGCTTTATTAGCTAAATCTTCAGCATTTAAAGAACCTAGTGTTTGGTCGCCCGTATTCGTTCCTGAAGTATTGCCTAATAGCGTACTTTCTGCACTTGTTATAAGTCTTTCCCCTGCAACCTTATCAACTTTATCTGCTAAAGCATCAAAGACTCCGTTAGATTCTACAGCCTTAACACTTCCATCAGTTGGTACGGTGTCAATAGTTTGTAATTCCCAAACAGCAGTAGCGGTTGTTGAATCTGTGCAAATGTATAAATCTCCATTATCTAATATCCAACGTGAACCAGCATAAAAGCCTTGTGAATTGTCATTATTTGCGTCTGGAATGCTTGTAAATTTATGGTTAACCTCTCTTATTAAAAGACCGTTACCGTCCATTACATACTGACTTCCAGCTTCCCATTTCAACTCGTAACCAACTGCGCAAATTTGAGCAACCCCACCACCAGCACCTGAATCAATTGTACCCTCTCTAAGTCTTGAAGTATTATTTAATAACACACCAACACCGTCCCCAAATTGAATATCTGTATCTGTAGTATTACCAGCAGTTACAACGCTTTGAAGGTCTTGGTCGCCCGTATTCGTTCCACTAGTATTACCTAACAATGTAGCTTCAGCACTAGTTATTAAACGGCTTCCAGCTTCTTTGTCAACCTTATCATCTAATGCCGTTTGTGTAGCTGTAGATATTGGTTTGTTTAAGTCAGAAGTGTTATCCACATTTTCAAGACCCATATCCGCCTTGCTAAATGTTATATTAATGTTATTCGCCATAGTATAAAGATATTAATAATTATTTAATTTTTACGGTAATTTATCTATTGTTAAAAAAATACTTGGTGTTGTGGGTCTGTCAGGTGTTGTTTCTGCCCCCGTTGCTAATAATCGTAAATGTACATCGTCGCCACTCATCCATAATTCAACGTAATCATTAGCGTTTAAAGTGAATGGTATTGAAATAGTTAGCCTTTTCTGGTCGTTACCATTTGCAACTCTAATCTTACTATTTGAATTAGCTAAATTAGTTCCGTTTATTTTTATCCAAATATCTAGTAATTTATTAGCGCCACTAGAAAGTTCTATTTGTGCTGAAATATTAGCTATAAAATTACCACCTTCTAAAACTGTAAACCTAGAACTAGAAGTTTGTGCTATTTTAGCCGCAAAGTCTAAAGTATTAAATGTAATTACTTGTGGAGTGTGTGCAACGGCAATAGTTTGAATAGTTGTATCTAATAAAGCTATATGTGGAGTTATATTTGACTCAAAGAAATTGCTTACACTTATCTCTGTATTCTTTTTACTTTGACTAGTTTGTCTTACTAGTATAGTGTCATTACTTGCAAGCGTTGTAAGTTGTTCTGTAAATGCTAAGTCGGTAATAAAGTTTTTCATTAGCTTAATGTTGGAATAGTGAACGTACTATTTAAGTTGCCATTTACATAAACATTGTATGTAGTATCTGGAAGCGTATAAACGTCACCACTTGCAGCCGTATGGGTAAATGAACCGTCTGAGTTTATTATAATAACGTCCTCACACATTTGCATATTAGCAGACGTTTCAAAGTCGTAACCCATCATAGGTAAATTACAAATACTTTGATTATCGTATATTGTAAATGATATTGCTAAAATCCATCCAGCGCTTTCATCTGCACCCTTTTCTATAAATTTACTCGCCGTTGCACCCGTTATCTTACCTATATTTTGCCATCTAGGGCTTTTACTAATAACTTCGTAAACATCCCTAACAACTTGCAAAGTGTCGCTTTCAGTATCGTTTAAATTACCTTGTCGACCATTCTTAAAAAACTTATCAGCCACAATTATATTAATAGTAACAGGAATAGTAACCTTTTCTAAACTATTTCCCGTGACAAAGCAACACATTAAAGGGTAAGTAACCGCCTTGTCTTGGTTTATAGCACTCAGAAAGTCACCCCAATAGTAAGTGTTAACCTGAAGGTGTGCGTCTGCAATTGCTTGTAGTTCTGTATTAAGATTATTTAAAGTTTTCTTCATTTAAAATAGATATTACTTCTAGTTTTACCTAAGTCTGGTTTAATTCCTTCACCGCCATCCGTTAAACAACTATAAAAAGAATCAGGATTAGAAAAGTATTGATAGTATTCAGGATATAGAACAGAATTATATTTTAAATATTGTATTAACTTTTGTCTATAGTGTTCAAATTTTGATCTAAATGAATCCTGAAGTCTATTTATTTCGCTTTCACTTGCACCCCTTAGAAACTCGTCGTTTGTTATTCCTGTAGCCTTGTTTCTAATTTGGTATGTAGTCATTACAACGGCTTCTAAATTACAACCCATAGCAACTACAGGAATAATATACTTATCCATTAAAATAACCTCGTCAGCGTTAAGATTATCTAGGTCAATGCCTTCTAGTATTCTAGTGTACAAAGAAGTCCCTATAATAGGTTCTATCATTGTGTCTTGTACTATCTTAATAGTAGGTGTTAATATACTGTCCTCAACATTTCCATGAATCAAAGAAAGTTGTTTAAGATTATATGCGTTTATTAATAATGCTGTACTCATTTTATTTAAAGATTACGTTTTGTTTCCAAAAATGCCTACACGAAGGAGTATTTATATCTGTGTTAGGGTTATGATACCAACCGCCTCTATAACTCCATACGTCACGGTTAACCGCTGAACTAATATTATCTATTTCATCCCTTGTGTAAACTTTATCCATTTCGATAAGTGTTTTACAAAATGGTCTAGAACTACCCCCTTTCACTAAATCGGGAGCGTTAGGTCTTTTCTCATAAGAATAAACAACGCTTATCTGTTCTTTACTTACAATCTCTTGAAGTCCTTTGTCGGTAACATTGCCACCATCTAAATAACCGTTATTTTGCAATCCTACAATTATCTTTGAAACTTCAATAGGTTTCATATCTAAAGCTTTTACAATTGCATCATAACTCTCACCATTTGATAGCATGGATAAGATTCTATTTTGATTATCGTTAACAGCAAATTTGTCTTTAAAAAAGCCTTCGATAATTTCCTCTTCTGTTTGGTTTTTAAATTCATTAGACTTTATAATTTTAACATCACTTTTTGAACGTCCACAACTTACAAATAAATCTAGTATTTGCGTTTCATTGTCCTCTGCTGACAACTTTAAAGCTACGGGAGTAGTAGGTATTACTTCAGCTTTATCAAATAGTTCGTATTCATTAAAACTAATTTCTCCCGTCATTCCGTTAAGTTCTGAAAGTACATAGTTCAAAGAGTCTGCTATATTCTTTTGTCTTTTCTTTACGTATGTACGATTGAATAGTTTAAAGTCATTTTCTAAGTCTTGTGAAAACATAGAATTGTCTTGAATATACCCAAACATTTTAGGATTAATTACAGAATGCGAAATAAATATCTTTTTAGAAAGTCCAACCTCCGTACTTTCGTAACGTTTATCTAAGTCATTTCCGTTTAATTGTACAATGCTAGGTTCTCTATCTTTACCATCTGAGAAAGTAACGCTCACACCGCCTTGTTTACGCTTATCTGTAGCGTTTAATTTAAGGTCATAAACTATCTTTTCAGCTTGTTCTTCACTCTCTGGTATACCATTGTTCAAAGATATCAATGTACCACCCTTATAACCGTTTACAACCTCCGATAATCTAAAGAAATTAATCTCTATATCAGTCAATATTGAATCAATACCACCGCTGTACAATGGAATAGGGTAATATCCTGAAGTTAGCTTTTTAGTTTCTAGTATAAATTGCCTAGATTTAGCCTTTACAAATAAAACGCATTCTTTTGTTTCGCTTGTACGGTTAAAAAAGCTAGTATATTCTTTGAATTTAGTTTTATCATTTTGTCTAGACGTTGCCCAATTTTCAGAATAATAGTATATAGTTCCATTTTCATTAGGTCGCATCAACTCAAAATCTAAGTGTTCTAATTGCCACTTTTGATTTAATGAATCATAGACGCATTTAATGTAATAACCATTAATCACTTCTTGGTCTAGTGAGTACATTTCGACAAGTTCGTCTAGTGTGTGTTTAGATCGTCCATTTTTATTAATCTCGTCCCAGTTCTCAGTACCTTCATATTTTAAACCAGCGCCCGAAATAAAAGTATTTTTAGAGTTGATTATACCTCCGTGAATTGGACTATTAACATATAAAGACCATAAAAATTGAGGGTAAAGGTTGTCGATTCCCCATTTTACCCACCCTTCTTTGGCTACTGTTTCGACGGGGTCAATGATTGCAACCTCTCTAAATGTGCTAAACGTTCTAGCTGTTTGTTTCTCCTCCATAAATATTTGATGTTAATGTAGGCTCAAAGCTTGCTGGCACTACTATAATGTTATCTATAACTCTCACTTTACCTATCTCGCATTGAATACCTAAGGAATAATCTAAAGAACCACCGTCAGGCATTTGATAAACTCTATACGTATAATCTCCTAACTTTGTGAATGTAGCATCTACGCCCTCCAATAAATTAAACAAATTATAACGTGCTGTCGACTCATTTAAATCATTTAGATAGCAAAATATTTCTTGTCTACCTTCGTCTTTAGTAAACCTAAAAAGCCAATTAACATCAAGTGTTTGGTCTTCAAGTTCTGACAATGTCAAAGCTATAATGTTTAAAGTAGATTTCGTTATTAAAATTGTCATAGTTCAAAGATACAAAAAAAACCTTATTAAGATTAATTCTCAATAAGGTTTTAATTAATTTATTATTTCTAATTAAGAAACAGGGTCTAACAATGCTGTAATTAATCCTGCAGCAATTTTATTAGGTCTATTCTTTTCTTTACCGGATAAAGTTAAAACGTTACCGTTCGCATCTTCATAAGCTTGTCCAGAATCTCTAACACCTGAAACACTAGCTCCATTAGTTTCATAGAATACTTCATAAGTACCATCGTTCAATTCTACAGCGAAAGTAGTTCTAGCAATTTCTAAAGCTTCAAGGTTTACGATATCAGTTGCAGTATTACCACTCAACATCATAGTTCCTGTTTGCTCGTATGCTACAGATTGATTTTTTCTATCTCCGATTTTCGTAGCTGTAAATTTAGACGTCTCCATTTCAACAAAAAACTTGTGGATATATTTTCCAGCTGTTAAAGATAAAGCTGAAATAGTACCATTTGCCTTTGTGATTGTAGCGTCTGCAGTATTCCAAGCGTAGATGGCTTTAACACCGCCTACGCTATCACATACTGCGTTCTTTCCTTCTAGGATTTCACACATAATTCAGTAATATTAAGAGTTTAACAAATGAAGTCTAACAAAGTATTGACCCCAAACAATTTGAGTACCTAATCTAAAAGAAGCTTCAGCTTTTAATTTATCGTCATAAGGGTTATATTTAACTTCAAAGTTCATATCGTCTAAAGAATCAACACCTAAGAAAGTTAAATCTAAAGGAATAGCGTAAATTTCAGATTTACCATCTAACTCTGGCAAAGTAACAACTTCAACATTTGTACCAGGAAGGATAAAAGAAACACTAGATTTAGTATTAGTAACAACTACATGATCATATTGATTAGCAGTATTCCAAGCTGTGATACATTTTCTAGCTTCAGTACGTCCTGTGTATAATTTGATAGTCATTTCGTTATCAAACAATTCAGTAGGTATTTTATCATGTACTCCTAGGAATTGGTCATAAGCGTTTGTAGATGTCATTGTAGCATCAGGCGCATTGTAAGTTAATACATCTGCATTGTTAACTAAGATGTGACGTAAACCATTCATCAAAACTAATTCAGGGTCGATTGAAGAAGTGTCTCCAGAAACAACTACTAGCTGTGCTTTTCTTTGTAGCAATTTACCAAGGTAAGCACCTAAAACAGTTTCAAGGTCTGCAGGAAGTTGTCCGTCTTGCATTTTCAAACCTAACTTGTTTAAGATTTGTGTCATTTTACCGTTCAAGTCTTCATTACAAAATTCGATACCCATGTACAAAGGTACAGTTGTAAGGTCAGCTTTTGTAAAGATAACAGAACCATCAGGAGAAGGAGTACAAGCAACTTTAGCCTGAAGCGTTACATCTGCATTAAGCAAAGCAATCTCTTTAGTTCCTTTAACATCTGACTCTAAAGTCAAAGAGCTTAAAAAATCAGAGTTGTTAATCAAGTCTGTAATTACTACAGGCATTGTGTTGTCAGTCCATGCTGGTAATCCAGCTACATCGTAATCAAATTTTTCTTTAAGGGCTTTACCCAATTTACCAATTTTATTCATCTTTATTTATTTTTAAATTTAGTTTTTAATATTTTTTAGGATTTCGTTTGCTGTCATTTTAGCAACTTCTTTAACTCCCGTTTTAGCTTCACTTTGAAACTTGCTCACTTTCTCTTCTTTAAGTTTTTTAAGTTCTGAAGTCAATTCTTCAATCTTAGCAAATGTAGCTTCTAAAGTACTTTTCATTACTTCAGCAACTTCTGCAAGGATTGAGTCTTTAATCTCAGCGCTCATCTCAGCATCTTCAACGATAACGTCTTCAATAGCAGAAACTAAACCGCTTTCATTAACAGAAATTATAACTGTTTTGCCGTCGATATCACATTGATAATCTAATGCTGGAGCTGGCAACTTATCGCCATTCTCATCAATTACGAAGATAGGCGCATCAATTGCTAGCTCACCCTCATAAGTCAGCACCGTGCCGTCTATTGATGTAACCTCCGCAAATGATGAAACTGTTTCTTCTGTAACTGGCACTTCTTCAAACTTGCTTTTACCAAAAATCAAATTAAAGAGTGACTTACCACTTACTTCTTTTTTGTTCATCTTTTGTTTATTATTTGTTTTTATATTTACTTGTATTCTATCAAAAATTCCTTCGACACTAAACCCTTGAAACTTTCCACTTTTTACTTCGTTCCATAGTTGGTCATTCTCTACTTTGTAAGACGCTATCCAAGTTCCATCTTGTAGATTCTGTTTACTAAATTCAATAGGTGCGTTAATACCTCGCTTTGAATCAATAAAGAAACTTTCTAGCATTATAGCACCGTTTACTTTATCGTTTTCATTGTGCATTTTATTCACATTGTTTCCAAAACTATTCTTAAAAAACTTAAGTACTATTTGTTTAATTGTAGCAACGTCGAAGAAAACTTGATGTTCTCCAATATCTGGACTGTTTCTGTAAATCAAAGTATTTGCGCTCATCATAACACCCGTTACAATTCTTTGCTCTTCTTTAAACTTATAAGGCATAGATTTATCAAAAGCAATAAAGGCTTTTAAGTGGGCGGGAGTGT
>Ga0209190_1000325_pt1 | contig 34950 bp, 34 predicted proteins | sample M_140205_XF_Meta_FD_187315 | JGI IMG/M metagenome (GOLD analysis project Ga0209190, IMG submission 187315) | Freshwater microbial communities from Lake Montjoie, Canada to study carbon cycling - M_140205_XF_MetaG (SPAdes) (version 2) | ecosystem: Environmental > Aquatic > Freshwater > Lake...
ACTAATAATTATCATCGCCATGTTTCAGGGTTTTACTGCTTCGGCACAGGATGAAGATGAATCTGATGGTAAATTTTTTAAAGCCGAAAATTGTTTTACAGGAGGAAGTGTTACGCTGAGTTTTGGAGATAACATAACATTGCTAGGGACAAACCCTCATTTTGGCTATACTTTTTTCAATTTTTTAGAAGCTGCAGCTTCTCTAAATTTTAATTATATATCTCAGCGTGATTATGCAGGTAATTTCGGTGCCAAATTGAGGCAAACTGTAACAGCGCCTGGTGCTTTTGTTCGTATTTTCCCGCTTAAATTCTTATTTGGTCAGGTTCTTTATGAGCATAGTTTTATGAGGTCAAAATATCTTTGGGGCTCTCAGACAGAAGTATATCATGAAGAAGCGAATAGTATTTTGGTAGGAGGTGGTTATGCAGGAGGACGTCAGCCTGGCCAGGGCTATTATTATCTATGTATTTTATGGGATGTGGGAAATGATAAACGCTCTCCTTATCTGGATTATTACGGAAGATCTATTCCTATCTTAAGAGCAGGAATGAATATTCCATTATTTCAGAAGAGAGCAAGCAGAACTGATTAGAGATGCTCCAATATCTGATGCGGGGCGCTAAGTATCACGATATTTTCTTGTGGCTGCAGGTACAAAAATTGCTCATCTTGCATATGATGGATATGTTTTAATAGATGGTCATAAAACCCATCAGTATTCATGAAGAATATTTTTTTATCATGAATATTGAGCTGGTTCCAGGTTAGCATTTCAAATAGTTCATCAAGCGTGCCATATCCTCCCGGAAGAATGATGGCGCTGTCACATCTTTCAAAAAGCATTTTTTTTCGGGTATGCATGCTATCTACAATCACTAATTCAGTGATAGCGTCGTGGCGGTGCTCTGTTGCAGCAATTGATTCTGGCATTATGCCTATTACATTCCCCTTATTTTCCATAGCAGCATTGGCCATGGCCCCCATTAATCCATTTCTTCCCCCTCCATAGATGATAGAGATTTTGTTTTCAGCCAAAAGGTGCCCTAGCTCGGTAGCATGCTCTTCAAAAAGAGGGTTATTACCACTGCGACTGCCACAAAAAACTGCTATAGATCTTAAGGAATGCATATTTAGGTTTAATATTAGGCAAAGACACGATGTTTTTCTGATTTTTCATTTTATTTTTACCCAAATCTGATTCATGTCTCCTTATCTACTTTTATCATTTGTACTTGCATACTTTATTATACTCTATGTGGTGGCTTGGTACACCAGTAGAAATGCTAATAATGAGTCTTTTTTTATTGGTAACAGAAATTCTAATTGGAAGTTGGTGGCATTTGGTATGATAGGTACTTCACTGAGCGGAGTTACTTTTGTAAGCGTGCCAGGAAGCGTGGGTAATATTGCTGCATCAGGCGGCGTGCCTAATGCACTAGGTTATTTTCAGGTGGTTATTGGCTATCTGCTGGGTTATGTGGTTATTGCTTTTATTTTACTTCCCTTGTACTATAAACTTCATCTTACATCTATATATAATTATTTAAAACAACGATTTGGTGAGTGGTCTTATAAAACAGGAGCTTCCTTTTTTATTCTTTCAAGAACAGTGGGGGCAACAGCCCGGCTTTATCTTGTAATCCATGTGCTGCATATTTTTATTTTGTCGAGGATGCATATTCCTTTTGCGGTAAGTGCGGCTGTGGTACTTTTGATGATATTGCTCTATACTTTTAAAGGTGGAGTTAAAACAATCGTTTACACTGATACACTTCAAACATCTTTAATGGTAATAGGTTTGATTGTATGTGTAGTTTATATTTTGAATAATTTGCATTTCTCTCTGTCTGATGCAGTGAATGCAATGGAGGCAAAAGACCTAACCAGAATATTCAATACAAATGTGAATGCTAAAGGTTTTTTTGTAAAGCAGATTCTCGGAGGGATGTTTATTACCATTGCTATGACTGGGCTTGATCAGGAAATGATGCAAAAAAATATTAGTGTGCGAACACTTCGTGATTCGCAAAAAAATATCCTTGTTTTTAGCATTATTTTAGTTTTTGTTAATCTTCTTTTCTTGTTGCTTGGAGGATTGTTATATGTGTATGCTTATAGCCATGGTGCAGGGTTTGCTGATGCATCAGTTGAGGGGGAGGCAATGTTCGGCCTTTTTAAAGGGGGGCTTAATCTTACAGGCGATAATTTATTTCCATCTGTTGCGCTAGGATTACTAAACACAATGCCTGCAGTTATATCAGTTATTTTTATCATTGCCCTGATCTCTGCTCTGTTCCCTAGTGCTGATGGCGCGCTTACGGCACTCACCTCTTCCTTCTGTATTGATATTCTTGGAATAAATAATAAAAAAGAACTTTCGGAAGAGCGTAAAAGACGTATTCGATTGATGGTTCATATTAGTATGACACTTATTTTCTTTATTTGTATTCTCATTTTCAGATATATTGATAGTCGCTCTATTATCGATAAGATACTTGATCTTGCAGGCTATACTTATGGCCCGCTGTTAGGGCTCTTTGCGTTTGGCATCCTTACCAAAAGAAGTCTTCCAAATAAGCCCATTATTGCAATAATTGCTTTGATAAGTCCTGTTATATGTTATTTCCTTCAACAGAAAGCACCACTACTTTTAAATGGCTATGTGATAGGTATTGAGATTTTACTTATAAATGGACTGCTTACTTTTTTAGGGTTACTTTCTGTTTCAAAAAAATAATTAGTTATCATGGAAGTTCTCGATCAGAAATTACAGGATTATGTACAGCAATATGCTTCTGCACTCGATCCCTTGCTTGTGGAAAATGAAAGAGATACGTGGCAGCATCGCAGAGAACCTCATATGATTAGTGGCCAAGTACAGGGCAAGGTTTTGGAAATGTTAAGTTTGATGATAAGGCCGAAAAAAATTCTTGAAATTGGTACTTTTACAGGCTTTAGTGCTCTTTGTTTAGCAAAAGGATTAGAAGCTGGAGGCAAGTTGCATACCATTGAGCTAAGAGAAGAAGATGCACTAAATGCAGCAGGCTATTTTGAGAAGTCTGATTTTCATGACCAAATCATCCTTCATATCGGAAATGCAAAGGAGATTATTCCTACGTTGGTTGAAGAATGGGATCTTGTTTTTATTGATGCCGATAAGACAGGGTATATTGACTATTACGAATTAACTTTGCCACGTGTAAGAAAAGGGGGGTGGATTATAGCCGATAATGTACTTTTTCATGGTGATGTACTACATGCGGAGCCTAAAGGAAAAAATGGGAAGGCTGTTCAGGCTTTCAATGATCACATTAAGGCAGATGGCAGAATAGAACATGTATTAGTAACAGTCAGGGACGGCCTGATGCTGATAAGAAAAAAATAGTCTTGTTTGTACCAAGTCGTATAGATTAGGTTCAATTTCGACATGAAATGCAAAAATTAATTACAATATTATTTATACTTGTTTCAGGACATTTGTTTGCCCAAAATCAAAAAACAACTGTTCAGGAATATATTGACATGTATAAGGGTCTTGCCATGTCTGAAATGCAACGTACCGGAGTACCTGCATCAGTTACATTAGCCCAAGGGATATTAGAAAGTGAAAATGGTAACGGAGAATTAGTGAGAAAATCCAATAATCATTTTGGCATTAAATGTAAAAATACATGGACAGGTAATACCGTGTATTATGATGATGATGCTCGAGGCGAGTGTTTTAGAAAATATGATACACCTGAGGAGAGTTTTCTTGATCATAGTAATTTTTTGAAATCATCCGATAGATATTCATCTCTGTTTAGTTTAGATCCTTCAGATTACCAAGGATGGAGTTATGGATTAAAGAAGGCTGGGTATGCTACAAATCCTCGTTATCCGGAGATTCTTATTAGAAACATTGAAAAATATACACTTCAGCAATATACGCAGCTAGTGCTGGAAGGAAAAGATATAAATGGCGGAATAACTTCTAATCCGAAGGTGATAAGTGATAGTTCATTTGAAATAATAAATAATGAAGTAGTAAGGCTTCTTAAGAAAACAAATAGAAATGGACTAAAAGCCATTTTTGTTAAAAAAGGCTTTTCGCTAATAGCCATTGCTACTCATTTTAATATTTCTTTTTCAAAGCTGATTGAAAATAATGATTTGCTCAATGATGGTATGCTTGAAAAAGATCAATGGATTTATCTTGAAAAGAAAAAAAAGGAGGGGAAGCAAGAATTTCATATTGTTGAAGAAGGAGAGAATATTAGAGATATTGCTCAGTTTTATGGCATTCAACTTTCAAGTATAAGGCATATAAATAAAGGCATGCTTGATTCGCTCAATATCGGAGATAAAATATATTTAAGGAAAAATGTAGAACAGGGTAAGGGTCAGTTTGCTATGAGTTCTGTAAAAATACATAAGGTTCAACCGAAAGAAGGTTTGTACGGAATTTCAAAAAAATATAATGTAACTATTAATGATTTAAAAAAATGGAATCATCTAGACTCTGATAATCTTAAGGTGGGACAACAATTAATCATTTCAAAATAAAAAAAATGGATTTTATTGAAGTAAACAACAGAAAATTTACACCGTATATCCTTCATGATGATATACAAAAAGAGGTAAGTAGAATAGCCGCAGAAATAGACAGAGATTACAAAGGCAAGCGACCTCTATTTATTTCTATACTCAATGGTTCTTTTATGTTTGCTTCAGATCTTTTTAAGCATCTGACTATTGAGGCCGAAATTAGTTTTATTAAATTAGCTTCTTACAAAGGAACAAGAAGTACTGGCCAGGTAATTACTTCAATAGGCTTGGATGAATCGCTCAAAGGAAGACATATTGTAATACTTGAAGATATAGTTGATACAGGAAAAACACTTCATTCTTTTTTACCGAGTTTGAGTGATCAAAATCCTGCAAGCCTTCGAGTAGCAAGCTTATTACACAAGCCCGAAGCGTTAGAGCATAAAATAACTATTGATTATCTTGGATTCAGTGTTCCCAATAAATTTTTATTAGGATATGGTTTAGATTTTGACGGACTTGCGCGAAATCTGAAAGATATTTATCAACTAGTTGATGAAGGTAAGTAGAGGCTGATATTATCAAGAAAACATTTCTCTTACCTTATCAAAAAATGATTTATCACTTTTGTCAGGGTTAGGCTGAAAATTCTCTGATGTTTGCATTTTTTCAAGCATGTCTTTTTCCTCAGGACTAACTTGTTGAGGGGTCCAAACATTAACTTGTATAAGTTGGTCTCCCTTTTCATAACTATTTACATGGGGGAATCCCTTTCCTTTTAGTCTGAATATTTTTCCGCTTTGAGTGCCGGCAGGTATTTTTATTTTGGCTCTTCCGTCTATGGTGGGAACTTCTACTTGCGTACCGAAAATAGAATCAGGGATTGAAATATATAAATCAAAAGCAACATTGAGTCCATCGCGATGCAATTGTGGATGGGCTTCTTCTTCAATAAGAACAATTAGGTCGCCAAATTGTCCGCCTCTTTCACCAGCATTACCCTTGCCACTTACATTAAGTTGCATGCCTTCTTGTACACCGGCCGGGATGTCAATAGTTACTGTTTCCTCTCCATAGGATCTGCCTTCTCCTTTGCATGTGGTACACTTGTTAGTAATGCTAGATCCCTCACCATGACAAGTGGGACAAGTTGTAACAGTTTGCATCTGTCCGAGAAAAGTATTTTGTACACTTCTTACTTGACCCATGCCACCACAAGTACTACATGTTTGAAGGCTATTTTTATCTTTGGCACCTGATCCCTGACATGTGGTGCAGCGAATATGTTTTTTAACCTTGATAGTTTTTGAAGCCCCTTTCGCTATTTCTTGAAAATTTAATTTTAGTTTAACCCTTAGATTACTTCCTTTAGTACCTCGGCCTCTGCTTGCCGAACTTTTCCGACCTCCACCAAAGAAACTTCCGAAAGATTCATCGCCGAAAACATCTCCAAACTGGCTGAAAATATCATCCATATTCATACCACCGCCACCACCACGCCCCGGACCAAATGCATTATGTCCAAACCGATCGTATTGAGATTTTTTTTCAGAATCATTCAGCACCTCGTAAGCTTCTGCGGCTTCTTTAAATTTTTCCTCAGCCGATTTATCGCCAGGATTTCTGTCTGGATGAAACTGCATAGCCACTTTACGGTATGCTTTTTTTATTTCATCCTGAGACGCACTCTTTGGAACGCCCAACACTTCGTAGTAATCTCTTTTCATAAGAATGACCTGCTGCTAATTTTTATTTTCCGACTACCACCTTGGCGAAACGGATTAATTTTTCATTTAAATAATATCCTTTCTCTAATTCATCTACCACCTTCCCTTTCATTTCTAAATCTGCTTCAATTTCTGTGATGGCTTCATGTTTTTCAACATTAAATTCTTCTCCAATGCTTATCATTGCAGAAAGTCCCTTTTGTTGCAAAATATTGAGAAGTTTATTAAATATAAGATTATTACCCTCCTTCAGCTGATCTGCATCCTGAAGTTTGTCTGCTTGTTTTTCAGCTCTAATCATATCGTCTAGAATTTCTAAAAGAGAAACCACTACATCTTTACCTGCAGTTTGCATCAACTCAATTCTTTCTTTTGCACTGCGTCTTTTAAAGTTATCAAATTCAGCTACCAGTCTTAAGTATTTATCCTTTTGCTCCTGCAATTCCATTAATGCTTTTTCCAATGACTCATTAGCACTATCCAGTTCATTAAGTGGAGAAGGGCTTGGCATATCAGCGTCGGTATTGATATGCATCTCAGTCGGATCTGTTAGGGGTATATTCTCTTCGTTCATATGTATCTGTAAAATGTGTGCAAAGGTACAATTTCAAACATTCTGCCAAGAATCATTTGGCAGTCAAATTGACATTAAAATTAAAAAGGGAAGGAGTTCGTTGCCTATTTTACAACTTGAAATTTGCCAGATTCAAGGATCTGGCCATTTTTATCCCTTAATTGGAATATATAAACTCCTCTGTAAAATTCTTCTAGATTTAGGTAATTGCGAAAATGCATGTTCTTTATCTCATACACTTTTTTACCCAAGAAATTGTAAATCTGTAAAGTAGCATTGTTGTTAAATGACCTCTGAAAATCAAAATTGATAAAGGAGGATGCTGGATTAGGATAATACTTAAGCTGAGCTCCAGACAAGGCATTGAATCTATCCTGGGCTGCACCTGAAAGATATACACCAGCAGTAAGTAATAGTATGATTAACAATTTCTTCAACACCATAAAAGTAATGATTTCTGCTAATTTTTTTTGAGTTTTAATACTTAAGGTAATATTAGTAAGAATCCTCAACTAGTGAGGTGCAATCTTTTTAATAAGTTAATATATAAATAAATGGCTATCAATATATTAATATAAATAATAAATTCGTAATATATTACTACATAAAATCTCTAGAATAGGAGAAATTGGGAAACACTTAACAAAACCTTCTTTTCAAAGAGCATAGGTAGCAGACTTGAAGGGTGGGAGGGTTGGTATTAATATTATCAATAAGTAACACAAACCTAAAACCCTGCTTTCGCAGGGCTTTAGGTATCCAAACAATCCAAAAAACAAAAATCTTTATTTGTTAGTACAGGACTTTTGCTGGGGGATTGTATTGTTTATTAAAATCTTGGACATCTTATAAAATCACGTGATGAATGTTGGTGATTGGTAAATTTTTGATAAGTTAAAGAGATTTCAAATCCTCCTCTGCCGTTACTGGCAGTTTTTAAAGCTGAAATATTTGCATCATAACTAACTGCTATGGATAGAGGCAGCATATCAAGTTTTGCAACAGGAATAAATGCATCTTTCCATCTCATATAGGCTCCTAAATGAATACTATATTTTGGATATTCCACTTGATCAAGTTTCAAAGTATAAAGTGCACCTGACATGAGTTCACGATATTCACCTTGTTTGGTGTAATCAGATTCAATAGTGAAGTAACTGTAATCTGTCATGCCGAATCGAACCCCTGCTGAGGCAACCCATTTTGGAGACATTTCAACACTATTATCGCTGTAAAATGACACATTTTTAGGTTTGTTGAAATGATGATAGGCGAGTCCTATATAAAGGTTATCATTTTCATTTTCGCTGATCTGGCTATTAAAGCTAAGCCCTGCACTTCCATCCCAGTAAGAGTATCCTGCTTTATCAAATGTTTCCCCATCTGTTATATTACTATTGAAATTGAGGCCATCAAATTGATTATTTGTAGTCATTTTACTTCTATCAATTCTTCTCTGTACTATGCCGCCCATAAAAGCCAAAGAAAGATACATGTTGCGTTCTTCACTGAGTGATTTATGATAATTAATAGCTGGAAGTAAATGAGTCGCTGTCATAATAGCGCTTCCTGCCTTGTCGTAAAGTAACTGTCCGCCTATTGTAAGAAAGTCATTCGCTTGCCCTATTGGAAGTTTATATTCAGCATTAAGAGATGTTGTTTGATAAGGTACAGTAACACTGCTCCATTGAGACCTATAAACTGATTGCACACGAAGATCGCCGTTAAATATTCCTGACAATGCTGGGTTTCTTAGAAGGGGAGTCTCAAAAATTTGAGAAAAATGAATATCCTGGGCTCTTAGTATGTTGCTATTAAAAGAGATAATAGCAATGCATAGAATTTTAATAAACTGTATTATGTATCTGGTGGTTTTCATTTGGTTTCATAAGGTTTCTATATAAACGACAATAAAGGTCCTTTTAGTATGTTCGAGGCAAAAAAACAGGTACTTTAACCCTTTAATTATGAGCAAAAAAGAAGGCCTGTAAGAATACAGGCCCGTAATTCATAAAAACAAACGTATTGACAGCTATTTTACAAGTGCAACATTTCCTTTATATATAAGAGAAGTGTTGTTTTCACATACTATTTCTATTACGTATACATAAATATCAGGTGACAGAGATTTTCCTTTATAGGTTCCATCCCATCCGTATGTTGGGTTGTTTGCAGAAAAATCAGAACGCTCATACATAATCTCACCCCATCTGCTGAATATTTTCATCGATTTGATACTGAATAATCCACGTCCTCTTGGAAAGAAAATATCATTCATGCCATCTCCATTTGGTGAAAAAGTATTAGGGATGAAAACATTTGATCCATTGCAGGTTACAAAAACGGTTACATTGTCCCTTGCCTTACATCCACCAGGGTTAGAAACTTCAACAAGGTATTCTGTAGTTTCTCTTGGTCTTACAGAGATGCTTGGGTAATTATTTCTAAAAGTACTTCCTGTGGGTGTCCAAATTACTTCTGTTACATCTGATGATACTACAGGAATAAGATCTGTCATCTCGCCTGAATTTATTGTAACATCCCTCCCTGCGTCAACAGTAGGTACAGGAAAAACAGTAATAGGAATATTTTGTGTTACCGAAAAACAATTATGAGTATCTCTTCCTGTTACCTGAAAACTAGTATTCGTTCTTGGGTTAGCATGAACTACAGAGTTGTTAGTATTCATTGACACAACTGATGGTGTCCAAGAATAATAATCAGCTCCAGCGGCATACATGATGGCTGTTTCGCCATTACATAGTGTATCACCTTTACTTAGGTTTATTTGAAAAGGATAGGCAACAAATACTTTTACTTCATCCTGACTTATACATCCATGAACACTTGTTCCTTTAACCGAATAAATTATAGATGAGTCAGGTGAGGCTATTGGATCTGAGCAATTAGAACAATTCAGCCCTATTGATGGCGTCCATAAATATGTTGTAGCTCCTGAAGCATGAAGGGCTACCGTTCTTCCAAAACATCTTACGGTATCCTGGCCTGCATTTACTTCAGGGATAGGAAAAGAAGAGATAGAAGTTGATGTGGTATCACTACATCCCAAACTATTTGTAACAATAAGAGTAATATTATAATCACCTGCAATTGTATAAATTAAATTGCCAGGATTTTGAATTGAAGATGTTTGTCCATTACCAAAGTTCCAGTTCCATGATAATGATGAAGTGTCGGGATTAGTAATATTGGAAGTAAAGCCAATTGATATTGGAGTGCAGCCATTAGCTGTATGACTAATTACGGCATTGGGTGCTGTTATTATTTTAATGGGTACAGCACTTTGAATACTATCGCGACAGCCAGATTCACTGGTAACTATTAGATGTGGATAGTAAACTCCTGATATTGAATAATAATGGTTGGGTTGTAGTAAAGTAGAACTATCTCCATCACCAAAATACCATTTATAATTTACAATGCGTTCGTCACTGGTTGAGTTGTTAGTAAATTGAACTTGACCAGCATTACAAATAGATATTTGACTTAAGCTAAAATCAGAGGTAACTCCATGTACCCTTACTGTATCTGTGCCAGGAATAATTACTTGGCAGCCAGATGAATTTCTAAGAATCATCTTAGGCAGGTATTTACCTGGAATTGTGTAAGTGTATGAAACTACCCTGTTGCTTGTTGTTAGTGTATTTCCATCACTGAAATCCCAAATGATAGAATCTGTATTCATGGTTGTAGCAGTAAAGTTTACAGTAAGTGGGCTGCATCCTTCAATAGGAGTATAGGAGAAGGTTCCTGAAGGCCCATTAATTGTGATGTGTTTTTGAAATATTGTATTACATCCACCTATTCCTTTAGCAGTTAATGTTACAGTGTAATTGCCTGCATAGGAATAAAAATGTGAGGGGTTAACTAGTTGTGAGGAATTGCCATCTCCAAAATCCCAAGTATAACTTGCCGAATTTATTGAACTATTAGTAAAGTTCACTACTAGAGGAGGACAATTGCTTACAGAGTCACTCATGGTAAAGAGTGCTTTTCCAGTAGTTACTCTGATATAGTTATTTCTGATTAAAGAGTCTTCGCATCCAAATTGATTTCGTATAAGAAGTCTAACAGTATAGATTCCATCTGCTGCGTAAGAATGTGTTATACTTGCGCTAGTTGAGGTGTTGCCATCTCCAAAATTCCAGAAATAACTTAATGAGCTGCCTGAAGATGCATTAGCAAAGGTTAAAATCTTGCCAGGACAAGTAAGCGTATCTCTTGTTGAAAAAGCTGCGATTGGTTTTGTAATCTGAACCATGTTCGAAATGGTTTTCATATCCGAACATCCCATGCTATCAGTTACGGTTACACTAATTGTATAAAATCCCGGAGCTGAGTAAGTATGTGCAAAAGGAGGAGCAGTATAAGTATTAATTGTTCCGTCTCCAAAATTCCATGACCATGAGTTAATAGGATTAATTCCATCCGAAAAGGAAGAATCGATGAATTGCATTTGTGAAAGTAGGCAGGTGCCTGGTGCTGATGAAGTGAATCGGGCAGTAGGCCCATTAACTCTAAGGAGCTGCCTTTTAATCATTGTGTCTTTGCATCCTAAGACATCTGTAATAACAAGTGTTACGTTATAATTACCTGATCGGTTGTAAGAATGAGTTACCATACGCCCTACTCCTGTACTTCCATCGCCAAAATTCCAATTGTAATTAATTATGTATGCCGGATTGCTATTAATTGCATTAAATGAAAAAGGACTGTATTTGCATAGTATTGTGTCTGATACATTGAAGTCTGCATGCTCATTAGCAACAACTAAGCTTCTGATTTTTGTTGATTCGCATCCAGAAGTGATATTGTATACTGTAAGTGAAACGTCGTATGCTCCAATACTACTATAAATATGAACCGGATTAGCCATTGTTGATGTTGTTCCATCGCCAAAATTCCACAAATAAGAGTTGGCTCCAATTGACATATCGCCTTTGAATACGCGACGAAACTCATCGCTGCAATCAAAAGTATAGGTAAACTTAGCTATTGGCGGGTTGATATGTACATAATGATCTCTTATTATTGTATCCGGGCATCCGTTATTATAGGCGATTAGTTTTACATTGAAATATCCTGTATCAGAATAAGTATAAACCGGATTTTGTGAAGTTGAGGTGCCGCCATCCCCAAAATACCACATCCATCTGTTGGCTGTATCTCTAGTCTGATCGAAGAAATTTACCGGCATGCTAGCGCAAACTTCAAGAGGAGTGGCATAAAAATTAGCTACGGGCCTTATTCCCACCTTTATACCATTAATAACTTCTACTGTATCACTGCAGCCTGTTAGGGTAACAACTATCAGTTTGATTGTAAATACACCTGAATCATAGGTATGTGTTGGATTGGGAAGGTTAGAAGTTGTACCATCTCCAAAGTCCCAAAAATAGGAAATCGCAGGTTGAGGACTTATCAGTCTGCTTCTAAAAGTATTTGTATAGGGAGCGCATCCAGATCTTGGAAGACTGTCTATAGTTACTCGAGGCAATTGTATTTTGATGATTTGAAATTTTGAAATTGTATCACTACATCCATTTAAATTAGTTGTAATAAGTGTAATAGTGAATCGTCCTTCTGAAGTATAAGTATGAACAGGATCGGTAGCAGTAGAAGTAGAGCCGTCGCCAAAATTCCACAGATAAGAAACGCCGTTCTGGCTATTGTTAGTTAATAAAATCGTATAAGGTAAACTGCATGAAGCGGTATCTATAGTGCTAAATTTTGCCCTAGGTCTTTCATTAACCGTGATTTGTTTTATTATTGAATCTTTGCACGATCCAAAATTACTTACCAGCTTAATCGAATAAATGCCTGCTGTTGTGTAAGTATGTGTGGGATTTAATTGTACTGAAGTGCTGCTGTCTCCAAAATACCAAATTGATGATAAGGGATTTGGTGAAGATAGATTACTGAATGAGGCAGTTGAGTTTAAACATACAATGGCCGAGTTTGTGAAATTAGCATGCACACTTCCAATATTAATAGAATTGTTTCGTATTAGGGTATCTCTGCATCCGTTGCTGTTGGTAACAATAAGTCTTACGGTATAATTCCCAATTGCTGAATAATTATGAATTGGGTTAAAGTCTCTTGAAGTTCCACCATCGCCAAAACTCCAATCGAATTGTAATGCTCCACTTCCAGTAGAAAGATTGTTGAAGGTTACCGCGACAGGCAAATGACAATTATTTGGATTGGTATTGCTGAAATCTGCAATAGGGCTTTCATTTATTCTAATATAGTAGGGCTTGGTAATACTTTTTCTACATCCAACAGTTGATCCTACACTTAATGAAACATTAAAGGAGCCTGAAGTGACGTAAGTATGTGAAGGATGTTGTTGGGTGCTTAAAGTACCATCTCCAAAATCCCATAACCAGCTGTTGATACTGCCACTTGCAGTAGAACTGCTATCGATAAAATTTACTAGTAAAGGCGAACATCCTGTTGGTGTTGAAGCAGAAAATTTTACTATTGGTTGATTGTATACTGTAATGAACTGCCTTTTAATTATTGTGTTTGTGCCAGTTGAATTTTGCACAAATAATTTTACATCATAAATGCCAGGTGTAGTATAAGTAGTAGAAGGATTGCGATTGTAAGAAATTGTTCCATTTCCAAGATCCCATTTCCAATAAGTAGGATTGCCAGTTGATTGATCGGTAAAATTTACAAGAAGAGGAGAACAACCAGCAACAGGGTTGGCCGTAAAATTTGCAATAGGTTGGGCCTTTACTGCTACTGTAATTAATAGCAAAATAGCTAAGTACTTGGTTTTCATCCTCATAGGATATGATTTGTTTTATGAATACTGGACTCGGGGCTGTCAAACCCTTTGGATAATAGTATTAACTGATTTTTAGAAGGAATATTGTGTGGAAGAAGAAAAAAAGAGAATATTTTTTATTCTCTATAAAAGGAAAGTCTTGAAAAGACGGGATTACTATTATAATATATTGAAATTCAATATTTTAACTTATTGCCTTTCCATCTGGAGTATTTTTGGATCTGTAGTTCCCCAAGGGGCAAGTTCCATAACAGGGATGGCTTTTCTTGTGAATCTCCAGGAACGATTCAGAAACAAAAAGTCGGTGGGTGAGGAGGGCAGCGTAATGATCAATTGCCCATAGTCAGAATTTGAAGACCAGGTTCCATTATAAATTGAGCCATTTTTAGTGGCCGTCATGGGGCCATCATATAAAGTATTCTTGAATAATTTAAATTTATAACCATCAAACTGCGAAGTGATGGTATCGGTACTGTCAACTGCAAGTTTTACAATAAAATCTCTGTTGAGTATATTCTGTTCAAAATACTGCTCAAGAATATTTTCAGTTACATTTTCAGTAGATTTCTTGCAAGCTGATCCAAAAGTCAGCATGAGTATTAGTATTATCAATAAGGGGTTTTGTAAATAGGCCTTTACCATATCAATCAAAAATTATAAGTTGTAAATATCATTAATTTTTGCGGAAGCATAAGCAATGAAATGATCTGTATTCAGACTTTCGCCGGTTGCCTGTCTGCATAATTCTTCCGAATTATAATAACGCCCATGTTGATAAATATGTTGCTGTAACCACTTCCAAACATCAATTGTATTTCCTTCAGCAATGTTGTGCTCCATTCCTGAATTGGTTTCCAACATTTTAGAATAAAATTGAGCTGCATAAAGACTTCCTAGGCTGTAAGTAGGAAAGTAGCCAAAACTACCATGGCTCCAATGAACATCTTGTAGACAACCATCTTTATCGTTGGGTACAATAACGCCAAGATATTTATGATAGTGTTCATTCCACCAGGCAGGAATGTCGGCTGTTGTAATACTTCCTTCTACTAATTTTTTCTCTAGTTCGTAGCGGATCATTACGTGAAAATGATAAGTAATTTCATCAGCTTCTGTTCGTATAAGCGATGGCCTTACTTTATTTATGCCTTTGTAAAAAGAATTTAGATTTACTTTTTCAAGTTGATATTTAAATAATTTTTGTAATTCGGGATAATGAAATTCCCAAAAATTTCTTCCATGTCCAATGCAGTTTTCCCATAATCGGCTTTGACTTTCATGGATACTTAAACTGCAGCATTCTCCCAGTGGCAGCCCATATTCATCAGCAGGAATGCCTTGTTCATATAAGGCATGCCCACCTTCGTGAATGCAACTCCAAACCATATTGCTCAAATTATTTTCGTCTATTCGTGTGGTAATACGAACATCTCTGCTGTTGAAATGGATGGTGAATGGGTGCTCACTGATGTCTTGTCGGCCTGCATCAAAATCATAATGCATGGCTTTAAGTAAATTGATGCCAAGGTCCCACTGTTTTTGTTTATTAAAATGTAAGTGTAAAAATGAATCATCTATTTGTGGAGCAGTTTTTATTTTATCAATAAGTGTAGATAGTTTGGGACGAAGATTTTCAAAAAGAGCATCCAATTTTTTTACAGTAATACCTTTATCAAATTCATCCATTAATGCATCGTAAGGATGATCGGCATATCCCATTAGGTCTGCCTGTTGCTTTTTAAGATCGATGATGGCAGTGAGTGGCTTTTCGAATACAGAAAATGAGTTTTCTCTGCGCGCCTGCATCCAAGCATGAAAAGAATTGTTTGTAGTTTCAGATAAGCGATGTACAAAGGAAGGAGGTAATTTCTTGTCTCTTTCATAATCAACAAGCGACAAAGAGACATTTCTTTTTTGGTGTTCATCTAAATCGTCTCGGCTAAAGAGTTCATTTAATATACTACCTGTGTTTTCCTCAGTAAAAAGGCTGTGCCCCATTTCCGAAAGAGTAGCGATCTGTTTTCCGCGTATTGCGGCTCCCTGGGGTGGTAAATAGGTTTCCTGGTCCCATTGCAAAACAGCTGAAGAAAATTTTACATCAGCTATTTTTTGCATCTTTGTTTTATAAGTCTCGTATAATTGTTCACTTGTCATAGTACAAAGCAATGAAAATTCAAGATATCACAAGTTTATTAGAAAAGAGTGCTCCCTTGCACTTACAGGAAGAGTATGACAATGCAGGATTGATTATAGGCAGTGGCAGTATGGAATGTAAGGGTATTATGGTGGCATTAGATACTACGCCGGAGGTGATAAGGGAGGCTAAAGAGAAAAATTGCAACCTGGTGATCGCACATCATCCAATAGTTTTTAGAGGCTTGAAAAAAATTAATGGTAAAAATTATGTAGAGGAAGCGGTAATAATGGCTATAAAAAATGATATAGCCATTTATGCTATTCATACCAATCTAGATAATGTACTCAACGGAGTAAACGGAAAGATGGCAGATATGCTCGGTGTTGTAAATAGAAAGCTTCTTGTTCCTAAATCAGGCATTTTAAAGAAGCTGTCGGTTTTTGTACCGCATGCCAATAAAGAGAAATTATTGGAGGCGCTTTTTGCTGCTGGGGCAGGAGATATTGGCAACTACAGCGAGTGTAGTTTTACTCATGATGGATTGGGCACCTTTAAGGGGAAAGAGGGATCCACTCCTTTTATTGGCGAAGTAGGGAAGCGTCATTCCGAATCAGAATCTAGGATAGAAGTCATTTTTCCTGTCTGGCTACAAGGAAAGGTGCTGCAGGCTATGAAAGCGGCCCATCCTTATGAAGAAGTGGCTTTTGAGTTATATAACATTGATAATCAATATGAAAATGTCGGGAGCGGTTTAATAGGTAATTTAAGAGCGCCGATGTCTGAGACTGAATTTCTTAAGAAAGCGAGTCAAATATTCAATATCCCTGTAATAAAGCATACTCAGCTTCGAGACAAACCAGTTCAACAAGTTGCCTTGTGTGGGGGATCGGGCAGTTTCCTTACTGGGGCCGCTATCGCAGCAGGAGCCGATGTTTATCTCACTTCAGATATAAAATATCATGAGTTTTTTGATGCTGGGAATAGCTTGGTGTTGGCAGATATTGGCCACTATGAAAGTGAGCAGTATACTCAGGACCTTCTAGTTGATCTTTTAAGGCAAAATTTCCCTAACTTTGCCGTCCTTAAAACTACGGTGCATACTAATCCAGTCAGGTATTTTAAAGGCTGAAATTTGTACTGTAGTAAAAGTGAGTGACACAACGAAGTTCGGCTTTGCACTTGGCCGGTCTAAAAAAAATAACACTATGGCTTCAGTAAAAGAGTTTTCCATTGAAGAGAAATTGTCTTCTCTAGTTAGTTTGCAAAAAGTAGACAGCAAGCTGGATGAAATCCAGATTCTCAAGGGCGAATTGCCTATGGAGGTAAAAGATCTTGAAGATGAGATCGAAGGATTACATGCCCGTCAGACTAGGGTAGAAGAGGAGATTAATGGCATTCAGGAGTTCATTGAACAAAAAAAAGAAGGCATTAAAACAGCCCAGGCGCTGATAAAAAAATACGAGAAGCAAAGCGATAACGTAAAAAATAATCGTGAGTTTGAAGCGATTAACAAAGAGATTGAAATGCAGGTGCTGGAAGAGAAACTTTGCGAAAAGCATATTAAGGACGCTACTGAAGAGATTGCTGAAAAAGCAAAAGCCCTCGAGTTGGCTAAAAAAGCAGTTAGTACTAAGGAAACTAATCTTTCAGGAAAAAAAGGCGAGCTTGAAAAGATTATTTCTGAAACAGAAAAGGAAGAAAAACATTTTAATAAATTGGCAGCAAATGCTCGTGGACATGTGGACCAGCGCTTGTTGAACAGTTATGACCGCATCCGTAATAATTTTCGTAATGGTCTTGGAGTGGTACCTGTTGAGCGTGATTCTTGTGGTGGTTGTTTCCATGCCATTCCTCCTCAGAAGCAAAGTGAGATTAAATTGCGCAAAAAAATCATTGTTTGCGAAAACTGTGGCAGGATTCTTATTGACACTGACCTCAATGATTCAATTTCTATAAGCTAAGTTCAGCCTTACTAAATATAATTTTACCCATTCCTTGCTGAATGGGTTTTTTATTGCTGATAATTGGATAATTTGCTTATTAATGTTAACTCGATTATTTATAAAGAATTTTGCTATCATCGATGAGCTCGAGGTTCGTTTTCCCCAAGGGCTTAATGTAATAACTGGAGAAACAGGCGCAGGGAAAAGTATTGTTATGGGCGCCTTGCAGCTTATTCTTGGCCAGCGTGTTGATAGTACTGCATTACATCCCGAAAAGAAGTGTATCGTTGAAGGCATTTTTAATACAGGCTTGTCGGAGGGCATTGAAGAATTTATTCGCAATAACGATCTTGATAATAGTGAAGAATGGGTATTGCGAAGAGAGATTACTGCGGCGGGAAAATCAAGAAGCTTTATTAATGATTCGCCTGTTACACTATCTCAGTTAAAAGCAATGGCTACTTTGCTCGTAGATCTTCATCAGCAATTTGATACCCATGAACTTGCTGAAGAAGATTTTCAGAAACAAGTACTTGACAGTCTTGCAGGGAATACAAAATTTATCAGATCGTTAGGTGAAAAATTTGACAAGTATTCAGTTTGCAGAAAAAAGCTTGAAGCCATGCGAAGTGAGCAGGATCGTGCAGCCAGAGAGTTGGATTATCATCGTTTTTTGTATGAAGAGCTTTTTGGTCTTGGGTTAAAGGAGAATGAACTTGAAGATCTTGAAGCTGAAAATAAATTGCTCAATAGTTCGGAGTCAATTAAAGAAAATCTTTTAGCAGTAAATCATCAGTTGAGTGGAAAAGAAGAACCTGTTATTCAAAAAATTAGATTGCTTCAAAATAAACTTGGGGAAGTAGCTGCGCTACTTCCTGCTGCTGATGAGTTGCTTAAGCGATTACAATCCTGCCTGCTAGAATTAATGGATATTGATGATGAAGTAGGGCGATTGGAGCAATCCGTAGGATTTGATGCACAAAGAATCCAGTTTATTAATGATCGTCTTTCTGAAGGTTATCGGCTTTTGAAAAAACATGGGTTGCAGCAAACGAATCAGTTAATAAAATTGAGAGATGAGCTAGAGGCTAAAATCAATTTGGTGCAAGAGATGGGATCAGAAATTGATCAACTTGAAAAGGAAGTATCTGTTTTGAAGCAAGATGCTATGGAGCTTGCAACTAAAATATCAGCAAATAGGCAAAAACAAATAAAACCTTTTATTTCAAAAGTAAATGAACTGTTGCATCGTGTGGGGATGCCCCATGCCGGAATTCAGGTGGATATGAAGATCTGTGAAGTCAATCGATCGGGTATTGATGCTGTGGAATTTTTATTTCAGGCTAATCTGTCGAAGCGTGGAGAGGCTCAGGCTTTTCAGCCCTTGGGCAAAGTAGCAAGTGGAGGGGAACTTAGCCGACTGATGTTATGTATTAAATCGCTTGTAGCAGAAGGCTTGCATATGCCTACACTTATATTTGATGAGATTGATTCGGGCATCAGCGGTGAGGCGGCTAAACAGGTGGCTGCCATCATGAAGGAATTATCGGTATCGCACCAGCTAATTGCCATTACCCACCAACCTCAGATAGCAGCTAGGGCCGATACTCATTATTTTGTGTATAAAGAAATGAAGGATGAAAAAATAGTTTCACGCTTACGTCAATTAGATAATGAGGGTCGAATTACAGCCATTGCCCGTATGTTGGGTGGCGAAAAGCCTACAGCAGCTGCCATGGCAAATGCCCGCGAGATGGTTGAACATCCTTAAGATTTTTTCTGCATGAGTAAGTTAATGTTGGTTGTTGTGATGATCATTCCTATGGTTGCCCTGTATGGTCTTCATCTCTTTTTTAAGTCTTGGATCAACCCCCGAAAGTCATTTGCGCACCTTATTTTGTATATAGTACTTCATTTTGCAGCTGTGTTTTTAAATATATATATTTTCAGTTTTTTATTTTATCTGTTTGTACGTTGATGAGTTTAACCTAGAACTCATTATTTTTACTAAATTAAATTAAGCTTATGTCACATAATCTGTTAAAAGGGAAGAAAGGAATTATTTTCGGCGCTTTAGATGAAAAGTCAATTGCCTGGATTACTGCTATTAAATGTTTTGAGGAAGGAGCCCAACTTTTGCTTACTAATGCACCTGTAGCCATGCGAATGGGAGAAATTAATAAACTTGCCGAAAAGGTAAATGCTCCTGTAATTGCCTGCGATGTGAGTAATGCTGAAGATGTGGAAAATCTTATTTCTAAGTCGATAGAGCATTTTGGAGGAAGTTTTGATTTTATTCTGCATTCTATTGGAATGAGTTTGAATGTAAGAAAAGGGAAACATTATACAGAGATTGATTATGGCTTCAATGCTAAAACGCTCGATATTTCTTCGATGAGTTTGCATCGTGTGTTGGCTGCTTGTATGAAAAAAGATGCTTTGAATGAGCGAGGAAGTGTTCTTGCACTTTCTTATATCGCAGCCCAGCGGGTATTCCCTGATTATAATGAGATGGCAGATGCTAAAGCATTGCTTGAGAGTGTGGCAAGAAGTTTTGGCTATCATTATGGAATTAAAAAACAAGTGCGCGTAAATACTATTTCCCAATCGCCTACACGTACTACTGCAGGAAGTGGTGTGAAAGGTTTTGATGGCTTTATGACCTATGCTGAAAAGATGAGTCCTTTAGGAAATGCTACGGCCGAAGATTGTGCTAATTATTGCGTGGTGATGTTTAGCGATCTTACACGTATGGTAACCATGCAGAATCTATTTCACGATGGAGGATTTTCTTTTACAGGTGTTACAAATGCTGTTATCGAAAAGATGTAAGGAAAAATTAACTGCAATTTTTTTTAATAATGGTTTGATTAAAAAGATTTTGAGTAGACATACTCCTAAAATAGAAAAGCCCCTGATTGCTCAGGGGCTTTATTCGTTTCAATAATATTTTAATATTCATCTTCATTAAAGAAGAAATCTTCCTGACTTGGATAATCTGGCCAAATATCATCAAGGCCTTCGTAGATTTCACCCTCGTCTTCCAATTCCTGCAGGTTTTCAATAACCTCAATAGGAGCACCACTGCGGATACTAAAATCAATAAGCTCGTCCTTTGAGGCGGGCCAAGGAGCATCTTCAAGATGTGAGGCTAATTCTAGGGTCCAAAACATGGTTTGAAAGGGTTTATTTTTTGCAAATGTAGAAGTTCAGCGCAACAATCCAAATATGTTTTTCTGCCAAACCTCCTCTAGGGTTTAATATTGCAAATTAAGGGCGAGATTTCCTGAGGCTTATTTTAAATTATTAGTTATTTTCGGCTCATGCTAAGGGCTTTTCAACTTGAAAAATATTATGGCGACCTCCAGGTACTCAAAGGGGTGAATATTGAGATAAAAAAGGGCGAAGTAGTGAGTATTGTAGGCTCTTCAGGTGCCGGAAAAAGCACCCTGCTCCATATCTTGGGTTCGCTTGATAAGCCAGATAAAGGTGAAGTATGGCTTAAAGATAGAAGGATTGAGTCTCTTAAGGGTAGAGAACTGGCCCGTTTTCGGAATAGGCATATCGGCTTCATTTTTCAGTTTCATCATCTGCTTCCCGAGTTTACAGCTCTTGAAAATGTAAGTATTCCTGGATGGATAGCAGGAAAAGGCAAAAAAGAGTTATCAGATCGTGCTTCTATGTTGCTTGAAACACTAGGCCTTAAAGATCGTATGGAACATAAGCCCCATCAATTATCGGGTGGTGAGCAACAAAGAGTGGCAGTAGCACGAGCCCTAATTAATGAACCAGATATTATTATGGCTGATGAGCCCACTGGCAATCTTGATTCGGAGCATGCCAGACAATTACATCAATTATTCATTGAACTATGCAATACTATGCAACAGACCTTCCTTATCGTTACTCATAATGAAGAGTTGGCAGCAATGAGTAATAGAATCCTTCACATGAAAGATGGACTCATCATCTAATAAAATTTTTTAGTAACTCAGAAGTTTATTTAGTCTTTCAGCCACTTTGGCAGAAGAAGGCAGCATTGCCTGTTCAAGACCCGTATTCATAGGAACAGCAGGAAGATCAAGGGCTCCTAAAACTTCTATAGGAGCATCAAGCCATTGAAAACAATTTGAAGCAATACGACCCGATAGCGCTTCGGCAAATGAATTATTTTTTTGTTCTTCTGTGAGAATTAAACATTTTCCGTGCTTCTTCACCGATGCATAAATAAGTTCTTCGTCGAGAGGATATAATGTGCGCAGATCAATGATTTCTATGCGACCCTTAAATGAGTTGGCTGCAGCCATTGCCCAATATACACCCATGCCATAAGTAATGATGCAGCAGCTTTCTCCTTGCTCTATTGATAGGGCAGTAGCTTCGCTAACAATATTCGCTTTACCCAGGGGAAGTATATAATCATTAGCCGGCTCAATTTTCTTAGCTTCATCAGTGCCAGGTACTTTACTCCAGTAAAGACCTTTATGTTCCAACATCACTACAGGATTGGGGTCAAGGAAGGCTCCTTTCATCAACCCTTTCATATCGGCTGCATTTGATGGGTATACTATTTTAATGCCTTTAATTGTAAGTAAGGTAGATTCGATACTTCCACTGTGATAAGGCCCACCTCCTCCATAGGCACCAATAGGTACACGAATAAGTGTTTGCACAGGAAATTTCCCGCAACTCAAGTAACAACTTTTTGAAATCTCTGTTACTAATTGATTTAATCCTGGATATATATAATCAGCGAACTGAATTTCTACTATTGGTTTTAATCCCACAGCACTCATGCCTACAGTAGATCCTATAATATATGCTTCTTGAATAGCAGTATTAAAAACACGGTGATCGCCATATTGCTCGGCAAGAGTAGCAGCTTCACGAAATACACCTCCCAGTCGTTTGCCTACATCTTGCCCATAAAGTAAAGCCTCAGGAAACTCTGCCATAATTTCTCTGATAGCAAAAAGCGCGGCATCTACCATTAATATTTTTTCTTTTCCTGCTCCAACTCTTTGGCCTCTTTCTTCTGTAATGGGAGTGGGAACAAATACATGATCAGCAACTGAAGCGGGGTCGGGATCAGGAGCTGCTACAGCTTTTTTAAAATCTGCTTTTACTGTTTCTTCAGCCAGTAAATTAATTTCATTCAGTAGTGTTTCGCTAAAGCCTGCATCCAGTAATTTTCTTTTTAGCTGAGGCCCCGGATCTTTGCGGCCATGTTTATCAAGATCTTCTGTAGTTCGGTAAAATTCTTTTCTTACACCACTAGTATGATGGCCGAGTAGAGGAACCTTTGCATGAACTAGCCAAGGCTTGCGCTTTTGTCTTACTTCTTCAATCACCATTTTCATAGTGTCGTAGCTCTGCGTAAAATTGCTGCCATCAATACTGATTCTGCTGATGCCAGAAAAACCTCCTATAAATTCATAGGCATTATTGGTACGTGCTTCTTCTTTTGAAACACTGATGCCCCATTCATTGTCTTGTATCAAATAAATAATTGGAAGCTGGTGTAGTGCAGCAAATTGAAAGGCTTCACTTACCTCTCCTTCAGTGATGGAAGCATCGCCAAGTGAGCAAATAACAACAGGCAATTCTCCTTTATCGCCTTTTTTTAGAGAGGGAGAATTTATTTTTTCTAGGTATTGAATGCCTTGAGCAATTCCAGTTGTTGGAATAGCCTGCATGCCGGTTGCACTGCTTTGATGAATGATCTTGGGTTTATCGTTTCCCTTGTAATTGGGGTGGTTATAATATTCTCTGCCGCCTGTAAAAGAGTCATCACCTTTTGCAAGTAATTGAAGCATAAGTTCGTATGGTGCATAGTCCATACCCAGCATCATGCTTTCATCTCGGTAATAAGGACTAATATAATCACAGGGAAGCAAGTTGAATACAGTGGCCAGTTGAATGGCTTCATGTCCCCTTGATGTGCTGTGAACGTATTTGCACACTTGACGATTGGCTTCATAGGTTTCAGTCATGGCACGTGCTGTGCACATTAGTCTGTGAGCCTTTAGTAAAGTGTCTTTATCTGCTGGCATTGTTTTACAAGTTCAGGAGTAAAATGGTAGAGATGTATTTTCCTATCAAGCTCCCTTTATTGCATGCGAAATGATTCTAGAAATTTGGTTGTGAAATTACCACTTTTGAAATCTTCATTTTTCATCAATTGCTGATGGAAAGGAATTGTTGTTTTTATTCCTTCTATCACATATTCGCTGAGGGCACGGCTCATAGTATTTATAGCTTCCTCGCGCGATTGTGCAATGGAAATAAGTTTGCCAATCATACTATCGTAATAAGGAGGAATCACATACCCTGCATACACATGACTGTCAATACGAACTCCATGCCCTCCGGGTTGATGCAGAACGGTAATCTTTCCTGGAGAAGGCCTGAAATCATTATAAGGATCTTCGGCATTAATGCGACACTCAATTGCATGCATTTGAGGAAAGTAAGCCTTTCCCACGATGCGCTCACCCATGGCAATTTTTATCTGTTCCTTAATAAGATCGTAGTTGATCACTTCTTCTGTAACGCAATGCTCTACTTGAATACGTGTATTCATTTCCATGAAATAGAAATTGCGGTGCTTATCAACTAGAAATTCGATTGTACCTACGCTTTCATAGTTGATAGCTTGTGCCGCTTTAATGGCAGCTTCGCCCATTTTCTTACGTAGGTCATCCGTCATGAATGGTGAAGGACTTTCTTCTACTAGTTTTTGATGGCGTCTTTGTATAGAACAATCTCTTTCACTGAGGTGGCAAATATTTCCATATTGATCACCTGCAATCTGAATCTCAATATGACGAGGCTCTTCCACAAATTTCTCCATGTATATGCCATCATTTTTAAAAGAGGCACCTGCTTCTGCCTTTGCAGTTTCGTATGCTTTTTGTATTTCACTTTCTTCCCATACTACACGCATTCCTTTTCCACCACCGCCTGCAGTTGCTTTCAAAATAACAGGGTATCCAACTTCTTTTGCAGATCTTTTTGCATGCTCCACACTTTCTAATAATCCTTCAACACCAGGTACAACAGGTACTCCAGCTTTTATCATCGTTTTTTTGGCAGTAATCTTGTCGCCCATCGAATTGATCATTTCGGGAGTGGGGCCAATGAATTTAATTCCATGGTCGGCACATATCTTAGAAAACTTACTATTTTCAGCAAGAAAACCATAACCTGGATGAATAGCATCGGCATTGGTAATTTCAGCGGCAGCCATAATATGAGCCATGTTGAGATAGCTATCTGCACTAGCGGGCTTTCCGATACATACTGCCTCATCTGCAAATTTTACATGCAAACTATCTTTATCTGCTGTTGAATAGACCGCTACCGTCTTAATGCCCATTTCCTTACATGTACGCAGTATTCTGAGGGCGATTTCGCCGCGGTTGGCTATCAAAATCTTCTTAAACATTGTTTTGATTTTCGGAGTTAATTAATCTGCAGAATATTATTAGGGTTCAACCAAGAAAAGGGGTTGGTCGTATTCTACAGGACTGGCATCCTCAACCAGTACCTTAACAATAGTACCCTTTACTTCGCTTTCAATTTCATTGAAAAGTTTCATGGCTTCAATGATACAAACCGGTTGCCCTTTGCCTACTTCATCACCTACATTAATAAAAAGAGGCTTCCCTGGTCCAGCAGACCTGTAAAAAGTGCCTATCATTGGGCTCTTTATGGTAATCAGGTTTTGAGTGCTGTCAGTTGATTCCTTTTTTTCAGGAGGTGGAGTTGATCCGGCCGCTGGAGCGGGAGCATATGTTGGTGCCGCCATTTGGGCTGCAGGAATATTAGTAATGATCTTTTGAGAAGGATCCTTCTTTTGTTTAATGGTAATCTTCTTTCCATCTTCTTCAATAGTGATTTCACCAATGGAGGTTTTGTTGATCAATTTTACCAGTTCTTGAATTTGCTTAATGTCCATGTGTAGGAATTAAATGATTAATGCTGTATTTGAGGGGGCTAAGATAGGGAATCCTTTTTCAATCGTTCATTAAAAAAAATGAAAAAAGTCCATTTTTTGATCAAAAAAGGCTGAAAAAAGACAAAATAGGCCTAAAAAGTACCATTTTTAGCCTAAAAATGAAAAAGGCTGTTTTTGGAAAAAGCCTTTAAAAAAAGAAAATTCTTGAATTATTTTACACGTTCTACGTAATCGCCTGTCTTGGTATTAACCCGTATCATTTCGCCTTCATTTACAAAAAGCGGCACATTTACTGTAGCGCCTGTTTCTACGGTAGCGGGTTTAAGGGTGCGTGTAGCTGTATCCCCTTTCATGCCTGGTTCGCTATAGGTGACCATTAAGGTAATTTTATCGGGAAGCTCTACACCCATTGGCAAGTCAGTTTCTCCATTGATTAGCACTGTTACTTCCTGTCCATCTTTTAAAAACAACGGTGCATCAATCAGGGATTCTTGTACTGTTATCTGATCAAAAGTTTCAGTATCCATAAAACTGTAGCCTGTATCATCCTTAAACAAGAACTGAAAAGGCTTTTTTTCTACCCTTACAGGAAAAATATTTTCTCCGCTATTCCAGGTCACTTCAATGGTACGGTTGTTATCTACACCTTTAAGCTTTGCCCATACTTTGGCAGCAGCTCTGGCCGTTTTATTTTGGCCAAATTCTACTACTGAATAAAGGCTGCCATCAACCTTTATTATGAGTCCCGAACGCATGTCTGCCGTAGTTGCCATAGTTAATGATTTGAGTGTGTAAAAGTAGGCATAGCCTAGTTAAAAAAGAAATAATATTGATTGTAGCCTACTTATTCTATTCAATAATGAGTTTCTTTGCTCCTGAAAATATTATTTATGAATAGGCGCATCATTACCTTTCTTCTGTTATTTGTAATAATTATTCCAAATATTTCTAAAGCCCAAACTGACAGCCTTCCAAAATACAAGAAGTATCCTTCTATTCCTGCTTTCAATTTGATGCTGGCACCCGATAGCATCCCTTTTTCAAATAAGGATTTGAAACATAAGAAGCCTACATTAATAATGATCTTCAATCCTGAGTGCAGCCATTGTCAGTTGGCAATAAAGGCATTACTTGAAAAGGAAAACTTATTCAGAAAAACACAGGTTATTATGGCTTCTCCAACTGTGTTTAAGAATATCAGGGATTTTTGCAACGAACAACATATTGTCAATTATCCTCAATTTAAGATGGGTCGGGAGTCTAACTATTTCTTAGGCAGTTTTTATGAAGTAACGTCTTTCCCTACTTTGGTGCTTTATAATAAAAAGGGAAAGTTTGTTGAGATGTTTAATGGCCATCTTGATTTTGAAAAAATTGCCGAAAAATTATAATTATTTTTTGCCGGAGTTTTTCACAAGATCAATTTCATATTAACTTCGCGGAGATTTTATTTTGAAAAGACTTTCTTTAATTAAGAAATCATTTTTATTCGATAATATTTAAAAATTATTTTCATGAAAGTAACTGTAGTTGGTGCCGGAGCCGTAGGAGCCACTTGTGCCGATAATATTGCCCGCAAAGAATTTTGCGATGAACTGGTATTACTAGATATCAAGGAGGGTATTGCCGAAGGAAAAGCTATGGATCTTATGCAAACCGCCCAGATTGAAGGCTTTGATACCAAGATTATTGGTTCTACCAATGATTATAGCAAAACAGCAGGAAGTACAGTTGCGGTTATTACTTCGGGTATTCCTCGCAAGCCAGGCATGACTAGAGAAGAATTGATTGGCATCAATGCAGGCATTGTAAAAAATGTTGCAGAAAACTTATTAAAACATTCACCTAATGTAATTATAGTGGTAGTTAGTAATCCTATGGATACGATGACTTACCTCGCTTTAAAAGCAACCGGCTTACCTAAGCATAGAATTATTGGAATGGGAGGCATGCTTGATAGCGCTCGCTTTCGTTATTTCCTTAGTCAGGCAATAAAATGTTCGCCCAACGATTTGCAGGCAAATGTAATAGGAGGTCATGGAGATACCACAATGATTCCATTGGCAAGATTAGCTACCTATTGCGGCACTCCCGTTGCTAATTATCTTGATAAAGATGTGTTGGCAAAGGTGGTGGCAGATACAATGGTAGGAGGGGCAACACTTACCGGACTGCTTGGAACATCTGCCTGGTATGCACCGGGTGCTGCTGTTGGCTTTTTAGTTGAATCTATTGTGAGAGATGAAAAAAGAATGGTGCCTTGCTGCGTTTATCTTGAGGGTGAGTACGGGTTAAATGATATTTGTATTGGTGTTCCTGTAATCATTGGAAAGAATGGATGGGAAAAGATTATTGAATTTAAACTTGATGATGCTGAAAAGGCTGCAATGATGAAGAGTGCTGATGCAGTGCGCAGTATGAACAGTGTTCTTGCAACGCTGCCCGTACAATAAGTTAGTATATCGGTTTTAAAATTAAGGCCTAATAATATTAAGCAGATGATTAGTTCACTCCGTGAATGGCCATCTGCTTATTTATTTTCAGTACCAGTCCTTGTAATACTTTTCCTGGACCACATTCGGTAAATGAAGAGGCGCCATCATCAATCATGCCTTCTACACATTGAGCCCATCTTACCGGACCAGTAAGTTGATCAATAAGATTTTTTTTGATAATATGAGGATCAGTAACAGATAGGCCTGAAATATTTTGATACACCGGACAAACAGGTTTGGCGAAGGTTGTGTTATTAATAGCTGCTGCAAGTTCCTGCTGGGCAGGCATCATCAAAGGTGAGTGAAAAGCTCCTCCTACAGGTAATACAAGTGCTCTTTTAGCACCGGCAGCTTTCATTTTTTCGCAAGCTATTTCTATTCCTTTTATAGAGCCGCTGATTACTAACTGGCCCGGGCAGTTGTAGTTTGCAGGTACTACAATCTCTCCGGTTTCAGACATTATCTCCGAGCAAATTGTCTCTACTTTTTCGTCAGCAAGATTGAGTACTGCAGCCATTGATGAAGGATTGGCTTCGCAAGCTTTTTGCATTGCTTTTGCACGAATAGAAACCAGTTTGAGTGCTTCAGTAAATGACAGCGTTTGGTTGGCTACCAATGCTGAGAATTCGCCAAGTGAGTGACCCGCTACCATATCTGGTACGTTTACTCTTAATGTTTGAAAGGCTGCAATAGAATGTATAAATACTGCGGGCTGAGTGATGTGAGTTTGTTTTAACTCATCTTCTGTACCCGAAAACATTATTGTTGAAATATCGAATCCTAAAATTTTATTTGCTTCTTCAAATAAATTGCGGGCCTCTAAATTACTATCGTAAAGCTCTTTTCCCATTCCGCTGAATTGAGATCCCTGACCTGGAAAAATATAGGCATGCTTCATATACCTTTTTTTATTTTTTTAATGAAGACTATTGCTAATGAGTTTCATGAATTCACTTCTTGTTTCATTATGTTCAAATTGGCCACAGAAAGCAGAAGTGGTAGTAACAGAGTTTTGTTTGGAAACTCCTCTCATCATCATACAGAAATGTGCACACTCTATAACTACCGCAACGCCATGCGGATTAAGTGCTTCATTAATAGCATTAAGAATCTGGGTAGTAAGTCTTTCTTGCACCTGAAGCCTTTGACTGAATACATCTACCACTCGGCCTATCTTACTAAGTCCTGTGATTACCCCATTAGGAATATAGGCTACGTGAGCTTTCCCATAAAAAGGAATCATGTGGTGTTCGCACATGCTGTATATTTCAATATCTTTCACAATAATCATTTCGCTAACATCTTCATTAAATTTAGCAGATTCAAGAATAGCTTTAGCATCTTGATTATAGCCTTTTGTAAAATATTGCATGGCTCGTGCAATTCTCTCAGGAGTTTTGGTCAGCCCCTCTCTTGTAGGATCTTCCCCAATTAGAGATAGAATCTTCTGATAATGCATCGCCAATTCTGAGGTAGTATCCTCGTCATAATGCTCAGTTTTACTGTATGCCATATTGTTTAATTATTTTATTTAGCTGGATATTCAACAAAGTTCTTTTTTGTTTCATAAAGTCTTACCTGCATATCCAGTGATGAATCAATTTTTTTTCTGATTAAATTATATATTACAATAGCAATATTCTCTGCCGTAGGATTTAGGTTTTTAAATTCTGTACAATCTTCATTCAGATTACGATGATCGAACCGTTCAATCACCTCTTCGTTAATCACGTCACTTAATATCTTCAAATCTATAACGTATCCGGTGGTAGGATCAGGAATGCCGGTTATTTTAATAATGAGATCGTAATTATGACCATGAAAATGAGGATTACTGCATTTGCCAAACACGGTTGTATTTTTTGCATCATCCCAAGCAGGATTAAACAATCGGTGGGCTGCATTAAAATTTTCTTTTCTGAAAACAGATACTTTATTATCCATGTTTGAACAGTATTGAAACCGGGTGTTAAAAATACAATTTGTGTATGAAAGCCAATCATTAGCCAAAATACTCGGCATAAATTTTATCCGTTTCATATAGTTTAAGCCCATGCAGGAAAATGCCTTTTGGGAGCCTGGGGGTCAATTCCTTCCAAATAGCTACTATCAGGTTTTCGATGGAACAAATCTGTCCTTCCAAGAAGGGTACATCAATGTTAAGATTTTTATGGTCCAGCTTTTCAGTAATATGATCGCGGATAATTAGGCTCAGTTTTTTTACATCAAAAATGAATCCTGTTTCAGGATCTGGGTTGCCTTTGAGTGTAACATGCAACTCAAAGTTATGCCCATGCCAGTTTTCATTGGCACATTTACCAAAAACTTCATCATTCTTTTCTTTACTCCAGGCTGGATTATAAAGCCTGTGAGCGGCGTTGAAATGTTCTATACGGGTTACAAATACCATTCCTGAATAAATTTTTGCAAAGTTAGATAGTATTCTATTAAAAGTAAGGCCATTGTACGAAATTTGCCATATATGAATATACTGGTGGTAGCTGCAATGGAAAATGAGATTCTGCCTTTTATTGAAGGTAGGCATCCTCATGAGGTGCTTCTTACCGGGGTGGGAGTAGCCCCCGCTGTGTATCATGTTTCCAAAAAACTATATCATAATAAGTACGATATGATTATTCAGGCCGGTGTGGCAGGGAGTTTTAGTCCTAATCTTATGCCTGCAGAAGTGGTAGTGGTAGAAAGCGATTGTTTTGCAGATTCCGGCATCAGAGAAAAGGGAGTGTTTACCCCTCTTTTTGAAACGGCTCTTGCAGATTCAAAAAGTTTTCCTTTTAATAAGGGTCGACTTATTAACAGCCATGCTATTCTTGGCAATATAGCATTAAAAAAAGTGTCTGCTGTTACGGTAAATAGTATAACTGATGATAGTGAACAGATAGATGAAATAGTGAGAATATTTTCTCCCGATATTGAATCTATGGAAGGCGCAGCGCTTCATTATGTTTGTTTGATGGAAGGATTGCCTTTTCTTCAGCTTCGTAGTATTAGCAACAGGGTGGGAGAAAGAAACAAAGAAATGTGGAAATTGGATGAAGCAATTCTTAATCTGAATGAGCAACTTGTTCGAATCATCCGTTCTCTTAATAATTAGTTTGGTATAAAGTTGTTACTGAAAATTTAATTCATCAATGAAATTCAGCATAGCATTTTCTCTTTGTCCTAATGATACTTTTATCTTCGATGGTCTAGTAAATAATAAGATAGATACGGAGGGATTTACATTTGAAACAAGTATGGAAGATATTGAGGCGCTTAACAGAGCGGCTTTAAATGGAGGTCCCGATATTTGTAAAGTTAGTTATGCCGCACTGCCTATGCTGTCTGATAAATACCGACTGCTGGAGTCGGGAAGTGCTTTGGGACATGGTGTTGGCCCTCTACTTATTGTAAATGATAAGCACCTGAAGGTATTACCGCAGGATATTATTGTAGCCCTTCCTGGAGAAAATACTACCGCACATTTACTTTTTTCCTATGCTTTCCCCGGACATATTAATAAGATATATCTACGTTATGATGAAATAGAAGATTTTGTGATAAAGGGCAAAGGCGCAGGTGTTATCATTCACGAAAACAGGTTTACCTATCATAATAAGGGCTTGTATTTATTAAATGACCTTGGTGAATTCTGGGAAGACCATACCGGCGGCAAAATTCCTCTGGGCGCTATTGTAATAAAAAAAGAAGTACCCAATGGTGTCCAGCATAAAATAGGGGATCTTGTTAGGCAGAGTATTGAATATTCATTAAGCAACTATCCTAATCTGAGCGATTTTGTGAAGGATCATGCGCAAGAAATGAGTGAAGATATCATGCGCAGGCATATTGAGTTGTATGTAAATGAGTTTTCGCTAGGTTTGGGTGTAGAGGGCCGTAGTGCTGTAAAAAAACTAGTGGAGGTGTTCAATAGGATGTATCAAAAAGAGATTGACTCAGAGGCTTTCCTTCCTGTTTAAATCTAAAAGTTTTTAATAGAAAAAGCTTCAGCAATTTTTTGAGTTATATCAGTTTTAAATGACTTGCCATCTATAGAACCTACAGGCATAATACCCCGCACACTATTCGTCATAAAAATTTCATCTGCATTCATTAGGAAACTTTCTTCTATGGGTAATTCATTAATATTAAAACCTAGGGCAGGGAGCTGTTTAATTAATAAAGTCCTAAATATTCCGGCAATACAGCCTTCATTAAGCGAAGGGGTGTAAATTTCATTTTCTTTGATAATAAAAATATTGGCCCTGGTGCTATCACAAATTTTGTCTTGCGCATTTTTAATCAGGGCTTCATCAAATCCCTTCTCTCGGGCATAGAGCGCTCCCATTACATAAGGAAGGTAATTGCAGTGTTTCAGGTGAGAAAATTTGTCGTATGTTTTTATTGCATCCCTATAAATAGTTAGGGAAAGTGATTCTTTTTCAATCACATCGCTATAGGCATGCATTTCTATCATATAAACTGCCGAACTATTTTGAGATAGTCTTCCTGCGCCTCTGAATATTTGAATACGTACAATGGCATTTGTGGCTTTATTTTTTTCTGCCAATTCTAAAATATCTTTAAGAAGATGGTTGGCAGAAAAATCTGTGCTGTCTGAAATTTTGAGTGTTTCAATGCCCTCTTGTAGTCTGTTCATATGCTCCTGCCAAAAAACAGGTTTGCCTGATGAAAAGAGGGTTGTCTCAAATATTCCATCGCCATATTTAAGGCCCCGGCTTCCTACCGGTACAATTGGGCTATCAGAGGGGTAGCATTTTCCGCAATAGTTCACAAACTCCATGGGTGTAAAATAAAAAAACCTCCCGAGTATTCAGGAGGATAATTAACATGATTAGAAATTAATTTTCTTCAATGATTTTATGTTTAACGGCATACATGATGAGGCCGGCGGTGCTTTTAGCACCTATTTTTACCTTAAGTTTATCTCTAATGGCCTCTACTGTACGTGGGCTGAGCTCTACCATATCAGCAATTTCCTTAGTAGTTTTTTCTTCACACATCAACCTCAGTATAGTAGTTTCCTTGTCATTCAGCAGCACATCTGGCTGGGCTGTTTGAATAGGCATGGGGTTTGTTAGACGCTGTTTAAGGTTGGTCAGCAGGGCCTGGTTGGTAAGCGTATTGAAATAATATTCTTGCTCATGGCAGGTTTTAATGGCTTCATAAATAATTTCGCTATCACTGGTTTTGGTCAGGTAGCTGTTGGCGCCTAGTTCCATGAGCTTTGTGATCATGCTATTGTCTTCAAGCATGGTAAGCATAATTACTTTAGTATGGGGATAGAGTTTTTTAATCTCGGGCAAGGTGGCAATGCCATCCATAATAGGCATCTGAATATCGAGGAGGATTACATCTGCAGGTACCTGTTTGAGTAGTTGTAGCAAATGCATCCCGTTGTCGGCCTCGGCAATAATTTGTAGATCTGATTTTGAGCTGAGTGCCGTTTTAACACCTGCGCGGTAAAGCACATGGTCGTCGGCAATGATGACTCTGATAGGAGTTGTTGGATTTTCTGACATAGTATTGGTTATTTTACGTTTGCTAATTAAAACCTATATGCAAGTTCCACTTATTAGTAAAGATAATAAAGAGGGTAAATACCCTATCTTCAAAATAGGGATTTTACGCATATTTATTGGGAATCCCTCTTATTAATGTAAATCTTCATATTGATTTGCTGGATAAAAGGTCTTTAGTATTTACTAGAGCCCACAAAATAAAAAGAAAATAACGTGTTTTCAGGAGGTTTTTCTTTTTTATAGTATACCTAGGTTGTTTAAAATTGTAATTATTATTATGACTGAGCTTGTATTAAAATATTTAAATAATTTCCAAAACTTACTCGCACTAGTTACGTGCTTGTTATCTCTGCGAACAATAGGAAAAAGAAATATTCCTGCTTATATGAATGGTTTTTTTATTTATAGCTGAGCCACACTTTTGCAGTCTGTATTGTTTTATTTAAGGCCGGAAGGATTTCAGGAAATTAAAAATCTATTAATTCTTTTTTATTATGGTTATCTGGGGTACTTCTTTTTAAAAATTACAAAAAAGAGTAAAACAATTAATTTTTTCTCATTAATCTATATAGTTTTTTTTATAGTGATGGGGATTTTACTTGTATCCAGAATAAGTCAATTTTATGAGGCTCAATTGCCTTATGCTATCGCCAATTTAGGCCTATTGATTTTATGTGCTTATTATTATTATTTTATTTTTGAAGAAAAAAGTGAAATTAATTTTATCAATGAGCCAGCCTTTTGGATTGTTACAGGGCAATTTTGTTTTTCATTTTTAGTAATTCCTTTGGTTTTATTTGAGGCATCTCTAATAAAAAACCTCGCGTTCACTGGAATTAGAAGTCTTCAATTAATTTATCATTCAGGAGCGCTTATTTCAAACCTATGTTTTATTTGGGCTTTTATTTTATGTAAAAAAAAGGTAACAGGTCTTTATTAAAGTTAGATCAGGGGTAATTTATCATTAAAAGTCGATTTTTATTATGACAATAGGTTTTTATCAATTTATTATTTATTTCTTTGTAGTAATTAGCTTTATTACTTTTTTATTTTCTATAAGGACATCCGGGCGCGATAATATCCCAGCCTATATGGATGGATTTTATTTCTATAATTTAGTTGGTTTTTTAGCAGCCTGTGGGATGTGGTTTATTCCTAATTTTTTTATTGTTAATAATGTACTTATTTTATTTAATTATGGATTTTTGGGATATTTTTTTCTAAAGA
>Ga0209190_1000326_pt1 | contig 34943 bp, 35 predicted proteins | sample M_140205_XF_Meta_FD_187315 | JGI IMG/M metagenome (GOLD analysis project Ga0209190, IMG submission 187315) | Freshwater microbial communities from Lake Montjoie, Canada to study carbon cycling - M_140205_XF_MetaG (SPAdes) (version 2) | ecosystem: Environmental > Aquatic > Freshwater > Lake...
GCAGGCCGTCCGCGATGAAAAACGGCACAGCGATGACATCGTGACACTTCGTGATCGCCCGCCAGTCCTCGATTTTCGGCGGGGTCTCCATGAATGCACCGTGCACCTCGGCAAAAATCCCGCGTGCGCGGATCGCAGCGACCTGCGCCTCGACCGCCTCGGAACTCCGCGTATCGAGAGGCGTGCCGTGGCCGAGCACGAGCAACGCGGCCCGCGCGAAGTCGACCTCCGGCGCCACCTCGTGCGCGCGGTGCAGCAGGACTTCGGTCATGCGAGGATGCCCGCCCACCGGCAGACAAAGCCGCAGAACCTGCCCATTTTCGCGCTGTGTGACTGGGCCGGTCAGATCGAGTTCCTTCGGGATCACATTGCGTACGAAATAGCCCTCCACGGTGAAGTTCGGCACGATGAAAACTTCCGGCTTGCTCAGCGAATCCAGCGCCTCCCGAAGCCCGGGCTTTTCTTTCCAGAATCCGCAGGCCACCTCGCCGAAGAGAGCGGAAGCACGCAGACGCTCCGTCTGCTCGCGGGTCGGCCGGCTCGAGGTCGGATTGACACTCGAGCCATGTGCCAGGACAAGCAGGGCGCTGTCGGGTTTGGGAGCAAAGGGAGTATTCACGGCACAGCTCCATCGTGAGGGAGGGCACGCCGCCCGTCAAACAGGAGCGCGTCCGAATCGCCTTGTGCCGGTGACCACCTTGGGCTGACATCCCCATCTTGGTTACCTTAGCCGCATCCGTTTCTCCGACGACGATCGATCCGAACCCGTGGATGATCCTGCCGTTCATCGTCATGCTCCTGTCGATCGCCTTGATGCCGTTCATCAACCTGCACTGGTGGGAAAAGCACTACCCCAAGGTGGCCTTCGGACTGGCACTTCTCTCGGTGGGATACTACGTCCTCGTGCTGCGCCACTTCGAACCGCTGGCCGACGTGGCTCACGAATATATCAGCTTCATCGCACTGATCGGCTCTCTTTTCATCGTGGCTGGCGGCGTCCACATCCGGGTGAGCGGCGAGGCCACTCCCCTGCGCAACACTCTCTATCTCGCCATCGGCGCCTGCATAGCAAACCTGATCGGTACCACCGGCGCCTCCATGCTGATGATCCGTCCATGGATCCGCATGAACAAATACCGCATCACGGCGTTCCATATCGTTTTCTTCATCTTCATCGTCGGCAACGTCGGCGGCGCCCTCACTCCCATCGGTGATCCACCGCTCTTCCTTGGGTATCTGCAAGGCGTTCCGTTTTTCTGGACGACGATCCACCTCTGGATGCCGTGGATGGTCATGGTCACCTCGCTGCTGGCCATCTTCCATGTGATAGACCGGATCAATTTCCACCGGGCTCCGAAAGCTGTGCGGGATCACGAGACAGCGGAAGAATCATTTTCCATGCTGGGCAAACGCAATTTTTTGCTCCTCGCCGTCATCCTCGGCGCCGTTTTTCTCCCCACGCCGTGGCGCGAGGTCATCATGGCGGGCGCCGCCGTGGCCTCGTGGTATTTCACGCCGCGGCAAGTGCATGAGATGAACCACTTCGATTTCCATCCGATCAAAGAGGTCGCGTGGCTTTTCTTCGGCATCTTCGCAACCATGCTGCCGGCGTTGGATTACCTGAATGTGCACTCCGACGCGCTCGGCGTGCACACGCCGATGCAATATTACGCGCTGACAGGGATTCTTTCCGCCGTGCTCGACAACGCACCGACCTACCTGACCTTCCTGGCCACGGCCACCGCCCAGCACGGATTCCAGCTCGCCAAGCCATCCGAAGTTGCCGCCTTCGCCGCCCAGCATGCCGACCTCCTTACCGCCATTTCGCTCGGCGCGGTCTTCTTCGGCGCCGCCACCTATATCGGCAACGGCCCGAACTTCATGATCAAAGCCATCGCTGAACACGCCAAGGTGGAGACTCCGTCGTTTTTCGGCTACGTCTGGCGGTACACTCTACCCATCCTTCTGCCGCTGCTCATCCTCATGGCGCTGCTGTTCCTGCGCTGAAGGGCCTGGAAAAACGGCTCACCGGTCTGCATCCGCAGAGGTTTTTATCGATACCAACTCCGCGAAAACGTAGCCGACGAAAACTTTGACCTCGATGCGCAGCGGCAGGCGGATCTCGTCGTCGCTGACCCAGACCGTGCCGCGCTGGAATTTTTTGTGCGGCACGAGCGAGTAGTTTTTTTCGATCGAGTCGATGTCGAACGACGCGCGGATGGCGGCGCGTTCCTCGCCTCGACAGTTGATCTTTTCACGCTGCTCGATATGCACGCGGACGAGATACATCCATTCGCCGGGAAATACGGCCAGCGGGATCGTGTCGCCTTTATTCAGCGGTTGGCTGCGGGCCAGAAGCAGGGCGCCGGCGATGTCGCGCATACCCTCGACATAAAAATTCCGCCATTTCGGGCGTTTCGCGCCCTCCTTCGTGCTCTCCCGCCAAGAACGAACGCCGCCGGGCAGAAACACCGCCTTCTCGTCCAGCGTGTAGGAGCTGTAGCGCTCGATCTGGCGGGAGTCGAGCGACACCCAGTTGCTCTCCGCAAGATTGACGTCGTAGCTCGCGTCGAGTTTCCACAGCGAACGCGCCACGCCCTTGGTACCGCCGCGCGCGGCACCGTGCCATGTTCCGTCATCACCCCGCCGCAACGTGAAATCCGCCTCCGCCGCCTCGATCCCGCTCCACCCGAACACGTAGTGTGACACGATCGATGCAGGCAGAGGGGGAAAATTGCCGGGGTGCAAATCACGTGCGTCTTCCCTCCATCCCGCCAATGCCCCGCTGCAAAGCCCGAGCAGCAGGAACGCGGCGGAGAGTCGGAAGATCACGGACTGGGCGGAAGATCCGCGGGCAAGACAGGTTGCAGCGCGGCGCTCTTGATCCAACCGTCGACCCCGATGGGCAGACGCACCAAGGACCAATCATCCCTGGCGGCGATGACGCGCACCGGCGCACCTTTTTTGAGGTCGGAGAGCTTCTGCCCGTTGTCAGCCGGAGCACTGCGGGCCTCGGTCTCCTCGACGACCACCGAGATGTGTTCCAAGGCGATGCGCGAATCGCCCGCCCATGATACAGCCACCGCAGTGGCGCCGACGAGGGCGACGAAAACTCCCAGAGCGAGGAGGCCGGTTTGTTTCCGGGCGGAGAAAACCGCGAAGACAACAAGGAGAGATCCGGCCCAGAAGAGCAGGCTGCCGATGAGCGCTAGTAGATCATAGGAAATGTATTTGCCGACCACCTCGGCGAACCCCATGCCGGGGGCGGGTTGGCCCAGCTCGCGCTGGACATGTTCGAGACTGCTGCGGGCGGCGGTATCGGCGGGATCGAGAGCAAGAGCACGTCGGTAATTGATCGCCGCGAGCGCAGGACGACCGAGGCGATATTCGGCATGGCCGAGATTCAGAAAGACTGCGGGATTTGTCGCTCCATCCAAGGCGAGCTGCTCGTAGGAGTTGCGCGCCTCGGCGTAATCCTTCTCCGCATAAAGGCGATTGGCCTCCTCGAAGCGGGCCGCAGGATCGCCCGTCGCAGCGAAGAGGGAGGAGGCAAAAAGTGAGGCCAGGAGACCGAGGAAGATTTTATTCATGATGAGCGGCGAATTTGTCCAGCAGGGCTGCAACGCTGCGGCGTTCTTCGGGATCCAGTCCCCCGCCCGCGCCCCCGCCATATTTGAGTTCATCGCGGCGCGCGAGGATGGATTCCAAGTCGCGCCGTTCGATGGGATTGCTGATGCGGCGTTGGAGCTCCGCCACCGTATCAGGCACGCTGCCGGATTGGCTGTGGCTCATTTCCAACTGTGCCTGCAAGAAGTTTGCCGCCGCGGTGTAGAATTCCGAGCGGTCGGATGTTTGCTGCAGCGTGGCTCTGGCTTGCCGTAGGGTTTTTTCAAGGTCGGCAGTCTGGACCTTTTTGAACGCGCGGCGCCTGAGCCAGAGAAGTATGGGAAGGGCTAGGGCAAAACTGGCGAGCAGAGCGAGGTTGATCCGGAGGAACCAAGGGGATCGGAGCTGGGGAACAAATCCAAATGCAGATGCCTTGCCCATGCTCGCAGCGGGTGATGCCACATCATCGGCGGACGGGGCGGCGGGCGCTGCCTGCGGACCGGCGGGCGCAGCGGAGACAGGAGGCAAGGTATCCTGATCAGACCCCGCCGTTTCCCGTCCAGCCGCATCGATCGGAATCGGAGCCGAGGTCAGCGTGACGTATCCCTTTTTGCTCGGATCGAAATAGGAGAACTCCGCACCCGGAGTGGCGGTGCGGTTGCTGCGGGCGACGAGGTTGAAATCGAATTTCTTGCTGCCACCGAAACCGATCGCATCGGTCTTGGTGAAATCTTCCTTGGGTGCGTAGGTCCGCCAGCCTTCATCCGCGGTCAGAACAGGCGAAGCCATCGCGTCGAAATTGCCGCGGCCGCTGACGGAGAGTTGCAGGGTCACCGGTTCGCCGACGGACGCTTTGCGTGGGGTGGCGGTGGCTTCCAAAGTGAATTGGCCGATCGCGCCGCTGAAGTTGGCCGGCCGTCCATCCTTGGGCAACGGCACGACCTGCAGCACCTTTTCGCGCGTGGTGACTTCGATTTGTTCCTGCCGCCCCATGCCCGGAATCGGCATATTGCGGAAAAACTGGTCGAAGAAAGCATCAATGCCAGGAGGGGCTCCGGCAGAGATGACGGTTCCGGGCATCTTGATCTGCGGAATGGTGATCTCGCCAGTTTTGACCGCGGTGATGGCGCTGCGGAATGTGAAGACGCGGTAGGGAGTATTGCTCACCATTTGCTCTGTCTGCTCGGGTTCGCCCAGGGGAACCGCGGTGAATCCATCACCGCCGAAAGTCGGCGGTTGCAGGTTGCTGAGCGGAAGATCGCCGCGAAAATAGAAGCGGAGTTCGACCGGGACAACCTCGCCAACGTATGCGGTTTTCGCGCCCATCACGAGTTCACCGAAAAACGCTTCGCCATCCGCACCTCCGCGCTGAGGTTGGGGAGGCACCGGCAAAGCCTGCATCGGTTGACGCGCCGCACCCGGAGGAGGGACCGTCGCAGGCGGCACATAGCCTGCGGGCGCGACCACCTCAAGAACTGCAGGCTTGGTGCGGATTTGCTGACCGCCTGCGCGCACCTCGAAACCGGGAATGGTGAACTTGCCCGGGCGCAGGGGCGTGACAGAGTAGTTGAACTCGATGACGGACTCGGAGTTGTTCTGGATCCGACCGCCACTAAATCCGAAGGAAAAATTGCTCTGGCGGTTGGCTCCCTGGAAGTTGATGGCTAGTCCATCGCCAGGAACAAAGATCGATGGCTCCGGCATATTTTCAGGCTCGGGAGTGTTGATGAAGCGGTAGACCAGAGCGACAGGTTGCCCGACCTGCGCCACCGGTCGGCTGATCTGAGTGACCACATCGGCCCGGGCCGCCATGGACAAAAGAAAAAGTGCTGCGGCGAACCGCAAAAAACGCATATCCATGGCCATCCGCATGCTACCAGTCTTTTGAGACCTCTTGGAAGGTCTCACGTTCGAGAAGATCGACCCTTTTCTCTTCCGTCTGCAAAGAACGCAGCAAAGCACGGGCCTGGGATTCGTTCATTTTGCCATCCTGCTCGGCTTCCTCGACCGCCGCGGCTTGCTGCTGGCCGTCTTTTTCATCCGAGGGCTTTTCTCCCGCGCCATGCAACTCACCCTGCTTTTTTTCCTGTGGCTGCGGCGCGACAGGACCGCGCTTCTCGCCCTGCGGCCCCTGCTGGGGACGGGATTCACCGGAAGACTGGGGAGGATTGCCTTGCTGTGAGTCTTTTGGTTCCCCCTGCTCTCCCTTTTTGTCGCCCTGATCTTTTTTTTCTTCACCGTTCGACTGGTCTTTCTGCTGCTGGTCGCCTTCCGAACCTTGATCGTTTTTCTTCTCTTGGTCACCAGATTCCCCACCCTGCTGGGCGTCCTGCTTGTCACCGTCTTTCTTCTGCTTCTCGTCCTGATTTTGATCGCCGCCTCCTCCTGACTGTTTTTGATCCTGGGATTTTTCCCCCTGATCCTGCTTCTGCTGGTCTTGCCCGCCACCGGACTGTTGTTGGTCTTTCTGATCCTTGCCCTGCGATTGATCCTGCTTTTGACCCTGGCCCCCGCCTGACTGCTGTTGGTCTTTCTGTTGCTGATCCTTGTCTTGTTGCTGGTCTTTCTTTTCCCCTTGTCCGCCGCCGGACTGCTGCTGGTCTTTGCTTTGGTCCTTCTGGTCCTGTTTCTGCTCTTTTTTATTCTGCTTTTGCTCCTGTTTTTTCTGCTTCTCGAGTTCCTTCAGCAACTTCTCGACACGCTCTTTATTTTCTTTGGCCTCGGTGTAATCGGGCCGTGTTTTCATCGCCGCATCGTATTTCGTGATGGCATCTTTCCAGTCGGTCATCTTCTTTTCGTTGTCCTGCTGGCCTTCACCTTGACGGAAGAGCGTGTTGGCTAGGTTGAACTCTCCGGCGCTGCGCAGCGCCGGATCGTCGGTCAGCATGGCGCGGGAGAAATATTCGGATGCTTTGGCGTAGTCCTTGAGACGGTAAGCGGCCGCTCCGCTGTTCAGCTTCAGCTCCGGTGAATCGGGTTCCAGACGGAGGCGGTCCTCGAAAGCTTTGCGGGCCGCCTCGTAGTTGCCCTGCTCATACGCCTCGAGCCCGGCCGGCGCCGCCCATGCTGCGGGGGCCGCAACCAGCCAAAGCGCCGCAACCACCGCGCCAATGCGCCGGCGACGCTCTCCGACCAGAGCCTGGAGTAGCAGCAGTCCGATGGCCGCGCCCAAGGGCCACTGGTATCGTTCGATCGGACGCCGCGAACTGTTCGCGGTGATGTCCGTCTCGGCCATCTTGCCGATGCCGTCGACGGCCAGAAGATTGGCGGTATTCTCGGCGAGCCGCGCATAAAAACCCCCTCCCGCCTCGGCCATCTCGCGCAACCGCGGCTCGTCGAGCTGGGAATGGACCATTTTCTTGGTTCGCGGATCGCGGACGAATTCGCCGGGACCCAAAGGAATCTCGGAACCCTCCGCCGAACCAATGCCGACCGTGAAAATTTTGATTCCGTTGTCAGCTGCCGACTTGGCCGCAGCCAAACCGTCGGCATCAAGTTCCTCGCCGTCGGAAATAATCACCACGGCACGCGAGAAACCTTCGGCCTTGCCGAAGGCGTCTTGTGCAGCGCGGATAGCCTCGGAGATATTTGTGCCACCCTTCGGGATGATGCTCGTGTCCATCTCATCGAGAGACGCGAGCACGGCACCATGGTCGAGAGTCAGGGGCGCCTGCAGGAAGGCCGAGCCAGCAAAAGCGACGAGGCCAATACGGTCGGATCCCAGTTCACCGATCAGATCTTCGGCGAGAAGCTTGGCCCGCTGCAGACGCGAGGGCGCGACATCAGGGGCCAGCATCGAACGTGACACATCCATGGCGATGATGACATCGCGCCCGCGATGCGGCACTTGCAGGGTGTCATAGCCAAGCCGCGGTCCGGCCAGCGTGGCGATGAGCAGCGCGATAGAGAGGATCACACACGAGGCGCGGAACCAGCGGCGGAAAGGACTGGCGGTACCGGCCAAGGCGGCGCGCAGTTTGGGTGCGACGATGCGCCCGACCATCACCGCACGACGCCGCTCGGCCCACAAGTAGAGAGCCACCAGCAAAGGAAGAAGCCAAAGGGCCTGCAGAACCCATGTGCGTTCGAAGGTCAGGGCAGCCGTCTCCATATTGTTTGGCCGAGAAGCGTCTCGGCGGCGAGCAACACGGTGCCAACGAGGACAAACCACGGAAACAGATCGCGATACTGCGCGACCTTCTGGATTTCCACCTCGGATTTTTCCAGTTGGTCGATGTCCTGGAAAATTTTTTCGAGCGACTTGGTGTCCGTAGCCCGGAAGTAGGTACCGCCCGTCATGGCCGCGATGTTGCGCAGGGTTTCCTCGTCGAATTCTCCCTGTATCTGCTGGTAACCGCGCACACGTCCCGACTGGTCGATCACCGGATACGGTGCGATGCCGCGCGTGCCCGATCCGACAGTGTAGACCTTGATGCCCAAAGCCTTCGCCGCCTCGGCAGCGGTCATCGGAGTGACGCGTCCAGCATTGTTTTCACCATCGGTGAGAAGCACCACGAGCTTGGACTTAGCCTCCTTGTCCTTGAGCCGGCTCGAAGCCGAGGCCAGCGCCGAACCAATCGCAGTGCCGTCCTCGACGAGGCCGATCTGAATGCGCTCGAGATTCTGCAGCAACCAGTCGTGGTCGAGGGTGAGTGGGCTGACAAGATAGGGGCGTCCGGCAAAGCCGACGATGCCGATACGGTCATTGGGACGTTGCCGGATGAACTCCTCGGTTACGCGCTTGGCCGCTTCAAGGCGATTGGCCCGCTGCGTGCCGATGGTAAAATCTTCAGCCAGCATGGATTTGGAAACATCGATCGCCAGCATGATATCGATCCCGCTAGCAAGGGTGCGTGTGATCGTTTTGCCCAACTGCGGCCGCGCCATGGCGAGGATGAGGCAGACCAGCGCGAGATAGAGGAGACCAGTGAGAAAATCGCCCGCGCGGGAACGGCGCCGTGCACCGATTCTGGCGATGGTCTTGGTCGTGGAGAAAAGAATTCCCGGCGTGCCACCGAGTTTTCCCTTGAGCCATGCCGCCACCGGGACAAGGAGAAGCAGCCAGAGGAATTTCGGTTGCGCGAAAGCCAAGCCAGATAAATCAGGCAGGGACGGCATCAGATTTTCCTCCCTTCACCAGATTTTCGGCCAAATCGACGAGTTCGATATTGTCGCCCGCGTTGGCAGCGGCGCGCGCGAACTTGATCGCGTCTGCCTTGTCGAGAAATTCTACCAGATACGCCAGACGATCGGCGTCGAACAAAGTGCTGGCCTGCGCGGTCTGCAGAAACTCGTAGGAGGTCTGCGTGCTGGCGGGTAGGCGATGTTCGGCGCCGAGAAACCGTCGGAGCACATCGCAAACTTCGATACTAAAAAGATATGGTGCTGCATCCGCGGCGGAAACGCGTGCTTGGGCCAGCGCGGCCATTGCCGTTTCGCGCGCGGTGAGCACACGACGTGAGGCACGGCGACGCCAAACAACAAACCCCCAGATAGCCAGGGCGAGAAGGAGCAGTACGAAGGCGCCGGCACCGATTATGAAGGACACCGGATAAGGCCAATAATCGACTGGTCCCGCGATTTCGTGGGGCAGCAGATCGGCGACGGCGTTGGTTGGGCTCATGTCGTTCAGGCGCTGAGACGGCGCTTCTCCCTCCGCTCAAAAAATGCGCGCAGGACGTGGAGATAATCCTCGTTGGTCCGCAGCGGGATCATGTCGATGCCGAGCTTGCTGAACTCCTGATCGATCACTTTTTTGCGTCGCTCCTCCAGCGCAAGATAGGCGCCGCGCAGGGCGCGGCTCGACGTGTTGATATCAATCTGCTCGCCGGTTTCCGGATCCTCCAGCGTGACGATACCAACGTCCGGAAGGTCCTCCTCGCCGGGATCCACCACAGGAATGGCGATCAGATCGTGGCGGCGCGCGGTGACCGCGAGCGGGCGCGAGTAGCCCTCGTCGAGAAAGTCGGAGAGTAGAAAGACGACCGCGCGGCGCGTGACGACCTTGTTGAGGTATTCGAGCGCCGCGGCGATGTTCGTTCCGCGCTGGCGCGGCGTGAAGTAGAGCATCTCCCGGATGAGGCGAAGCGTGTGGAGCCGGCCTTTTTTCGGACGGATGAATAGTTCGACCTCGTCGGTGAAGAGCAGCAGGCCGACCTTGTCGTTATTCTTGATCGCGCTGAAGGCGAGGATTGACGCCACCTCCGCCGCCAGTTCGCGCTTGCTCGACTCGACGCTGCCGAAATTTCCGGAGGCGCTTACGTCCACAACGAGCATGACGGTGAGTTCGCGCTCCTCGGTGAATTTTTTGACAAACGGGGCATTCATGCGCGCCGTCACATTCCAGTCGATCGAGCGGATCTCATCCCCCGGGGTGTATTCCCTCACCTCCTCGAAATTCATCCCGCGCCCCTTGAAGACGCTGTGGTAGGAACCCGCGAACATCGAGTCCACCATGCGCCGCGTGCGCAACTCGATCCGGCGGATCTTTTTGAGGATTTCCCGAGTGTCCTGCATCGAATGAATTTTGTCAGTTTTAGGCAAAGCCCCCTTCGGCGGGCATCGCCTTTGGAAACTTTGCCCTTAAAACTTTTTGTCCTACGGCACAGGGAGCCCGGCGAAGATCCGCTCGATGATCATCTCGCTGGTCACCTCCTCGGCCTCGGCCTCGTAGCTGACAGCGATGCGGTGGCGGAGCACGTCGGGACCGACGGATTTGACATCTTGCGGGGTGACGTAGCCGCGTCCGTTGAGAAACGCGTGCGCCTTGGCAGCCAGAGTGAGGTAGATGGTCGCGCGCGGTGAAGCACCGTAACGGATCATGCCGTCGAGTTTGAGCCCGTGCGACTCGGGTTGCCGACTGGCCCATACGAGGTCGACGATGTAGTCCTTCACCCGGTCGTCGACATAGATCTCGTTGACCAGAGTGCGCGAGGCGATGATCTCCTCCGGGCGCACGAGGGCGTTGACTTCGAGCTTCGGCGACGAGGTCGACATGGCGTCGAGGATCGATCTCTCCTCGGTGCGCGTCGGGTAGCCGACATGCACCTTGAACATGAAGCGGTCAAGTTGCGCTTCGGGGAGCTGGTAGGTGCCCTCCTGCTCGAGCGGGTTCTGCGTGGCCAGCACGAGGAACGGATCGGGCAGTTTGTAGGTCTTGTCGCTAATCGTGACCTGGCGCTCCTGCATGGCTTCGAGCAAGGCGCTCTGCACTTTGGCCGGTGCGCGGTTAATCTCGTCGGCGAGGATGAGATTGGAAAAAATCGGCCCGAGCTTGGTGGTGAATTCTCCTTCGCGGGGATTGTAAATCAGCGTGCCGATGAGATCGGCCGGCAGGAGATCGGGTGTAAACTGCAGGCGCTGGAAGCCGGTATGCAGACAGGAGGCCAGCGTGCGGACGGTCAGTGTCTTGGCCAACCCCGGGACACCCTCGAGGAGGACGTGGCCATTGGTCAGCAGACCCATGACCAGCCGTTCGACGAGGAGCTTTTGCCCCACAACCACCTTGCCCACTTCGGAAAACAGCGGCTGCACCCATTGGCTGCTGCGCTGCACCTGCTCGTTCAGTTCATGTGTAGTTCGACTCATAAAAACAGAAATTTTTTTGGAGGGCGTTCCGCGGAAACTCACGCTCCGCCCTTGTTCAGAGACAAGGGTCCCCCCTCCGGCGTTCGATTTCCGGCGCCGTCAAGGGGTCGGTACGACATAATAGTCGTCGCCCACTTTGAGTTTTTCGTAGTCGCGGCCGTCGACCCAGACATTGAAAACGCGGGACTGGTCGGGCGTCTCGACCTTGAGCAGGTATTGCCCGGCCACATCGGTCCCGCGCAGCCCACCTGAACCGACAGTGATCTCACGCGCAGGCTCAGGCGTGAATTCCTTGGCGATGATTTTCCCGGTGAAGGCACCGCTGCTTTTCATCGTGCGGTCGAGCGAAAGCGTGGCCATGACGATGGCGCCGAGGATCGCGACGGCTGCAAGGATCGAACCGACGAGGATCTTTTTCCGCTGCGGGTCTTTGTATTGGAACGGGGTTGTCATGACCGCTTGCGACCAAGAAGCCGAGCCTCCGCCTCATCCGCAGCGCGGCAGGCATCCTCGATCGTGGGTTTGAGAACACAAAAGTGACCCATCTTGCGTCCGGACCGTGGACCTTTCTTGCCGTAGAGATGAAGTTTGACGTCCGGGTCGGAGAGGAGTGCCGCCCAGTTTGGTTCACCATTTTCCCAAGCTTCGCCGAGCAGGTTGACCATGACGACGGGGCTGAGGAGACGCGGTGACCCGAGAGGCTGTCCGCAGACGGCGCGCAACTGCTGCTCGAATTGGCTGGTCACGCAGGCGTCGAAGCTGAAGTGGCCGGAGTTGTGCGGGCGCGGGGCGAGCTCATTGATGAGCAGGGTGCCATCGCGGCGCACGAAAAACTCCACCGCCAGCACGCCGACAAGATCCAGCGTGCGGGCGATGCGCACGGCCAAATACCCGGCCTCGCGCGCCACGGCATCATCGACACGTGCCGGCACGATGGAACGGTGCAGGATGTGATTGCGGTGGATATTTTCCGAAGGGGTGAAGCATTCAACACGTCCCGAGGCATCGCGCGCGCAGACCACGGAGATTTCGCAGCGGTAATCCACCCACTCTTCAAGAACCGCGCGCGGCGCGCCTAGTTTGTTCCAGGCATCGGCCGCCTCGGCCGCGCTGCCGAGTTTAGACTGGCCCTTTCCATCGTAACCGAAATCGGCTGTTTTGATCACGCAGGGAAAACCCATCGCGGCGGCGGCGGCGGCCGCCTCGGCAGCGGAACTCACCGTGCGGTGCTTGGCGCAGGGAAATCCGTGGCGGACCAGAAATTCTTTTTCGCGCTCCCGGTTCTGGCAAATGTGCAGGATTCCGGGCCGCGGCAGCACCGGCCGGATCTCCTCCACGGCCTCGAGTGGCGCCACGGGAATATTCTCGAATTCGAATGTCACAACATCCACCGCGGCGGCGAAGGCGGATAATTTCTCGAGGTCATCGTAGTTTGCTGTGACTTCGACATCGCTGATCTGGCCGGCCGGGCTGTCTGGTGAGGCTTCGAGGGTGTGGACGCGATAACCCATGCGCCGGGCGGCGATACCGAACATGCGGCCCAGTTGGCCGCCACCGACGAGACCGATGGTCCCTCCCGGCAAAACCGGACGAAAATCTTCCGCCTGCGCGGATCCCTCGTTAGGTTGGATCTCTTCGGACATGGATTATGTGATTTATCTGCTCGTGCTGGGATTGCTCGCCGTGCTGGAACGGCTGCCTCTGGTGCTGGCCTTCCGGCTGGGCAGCGTTCTCGGGCTAGTGGCTTGGGCCATACTGCCAGAATACCGCAAACTGGCACGCCGGAATCTACGCATTGTCTTCGGAGAGAAGATGGATGAGCAAGAAATCCGGCGGACGGCGCGCCGTCACTTCCAAACTCTGGGAGCCAATATCCTCTGCGTACCGCGCCTGGCCAAACTGCCCGAGGACGTGGTGCTGGGCCGGGTGGAGATACTCGGGTTCCACCACCTGCTCGAGGCCTTGGATCGCAAAAAAGGCGCGATCACAGCCATCAACCACATCGGCAACTGGGAGCTTTACGCACATCTGGTCAGCTGCGCGGGCAATGCAGAGGTCGGGACAATTTTCCAATCCCAGCGCAATAAATACCTCAACCGGCTGATCGACCGGAATCGTCGTCGGCTCGGGCTGCGGACCTTCGACCGCAAGCGGGGTTACCTCAATGCGATCGATCTCTTGGAGAGTGGAGGAGTGCTCGCCGTGCTCATCGATCAGCACGCGGGAGAAGGCGGACTGTGGACCCCTCTCTGCAACAAACTCGCCTCGACCTCGCCGCTGGCCGCCATGCTGGCCCAACGCACCGGAGCGCCGATCCTCTCGGTGGCCATCCATACGACCGGGACGGCACGTTGGCGATGCACGATGGAGCCTCCGATCGAGCCTGCGGGACTCGACGTTCCCGAACTTACCTGGCGTCTCAACCAGGTGCTCGAACGCCAGATCAAGGCCTCGCCGCCAGATTGGTTCTGGCTGCACAACCGCTGGAAAACCATGCGCCCGCGATTTCTCGGCAGCGCGTGGAAACGCGGTATCTATCTGCCGCAAGGAACGCGCGGCGAAGATCTCCAACCTTTCCGGCTGCTGATCCGCTCGAGCAACTGGCTGGGCGATGCCGTGATGGGCATTCCCGCCGCCATGGCCTGCAAGAGGGGCCGGCCGGATCTTCACCTCAGCATCCTCACCCCCGCCAAACTGGCTCCGCTCTGGCGACGCGTGCCCGGGGTGGACGAGGTGATCGAAATCCGGGCCGGAGAAAATCCCTGGAAACTGGCGCGACGGGTGCGCCGAAAATTCGATGCCGCGATCCTTTTTCCCAACTCTCTGCATTCCGCCCTCGAGGCGCGAGCCCTCGGCGTACCGCGCATCGTGGGTTATCCGGGACACCAGCGACGCAAGCTCCTGCATCAAGCGCCGCGTTTTTCCCCCGAATCATGCGGTCATCAGGCCAACCGTTTTCTGCGTCTGGTCGCGCACTTCGGCGCGCCGCTGCCGGAGGAGGGCGCGAGCTTCCCACGAAGCACACCGAAAAAACAAAACGGCGGTAAATTCCGTATCGGCGTGTGTCCGGGGGCGGAGTACGGTCCGGCCAAACGCTGGCCCGCCGAACGCTTCGCCGCCACGATGGCTGCGGTGGCCAAAGTCCATGACGCGGAGTGGATTATTTTCGGAGTGGCCGGCGATGCCCCGGCCGCGGCGGCCATTGCCGAGGCATGCGGCCTTCCGGTGCGCAATCTCGCCGGACAAACAACACTCGACGAATTGATGGACGAATTGGCGGCCTGCGATGCGCTACTGACCAACGACACGGGCACCATGCATCTGGCCGCTTTCCACGGCGTGCCGACCATCGCCATCTTCGGATCGACGGAACCCGCGCTGACCTCGCCACTCGGCGAATTTCACGAGATTCTGCGCCACAAAGTCGCGTGCAGCCCATGCTTCCAACGCGAGTGCCCGATCGACTTCCGGTGCATGACAGCGATTAGTCCAGAGGAGGCCGCGGCGGCCCTGGCCAAAGTTCTCACCACCGGCCGTTCCGTCAGCGCTTGAGGATCGCGTAGGTTTTTTTCCCGGCCCGCTCCACCATCAGCACGGCGGCATCATCCGGCCCAATTTTACCGAGCGCGGCGCGGAAAGACTCCGCATCGTGCACCGGATCCGCGCCGACGCCGGTGATGATATCGCCCGACTGCAGTCCGGCGAGGGCGGCAGGACTGCCCGGATCCACCTCGTTGACGACGACACCGGCATCCGTGCCGGCAGCTTTGGCTCCATCCTCCGACAAGCTTTTCAGAGCCAGACCCCAGTCCGGATTTTTCTGGCCACCTTCGCGCGGGGGTTGCGGCCGCGCGGCGACGCGCAGGGGAGACGCCGGCAACTCCTCAGTGGTGACGGAAATTTCTCGGAAATCATCCTCGCTCGCCCCGCGTCGCCAGACCTTGAGCCGAACTTTTGTGCCGATGCCCTTGGTGAGGACAGCCTGCTGCAGTTGTTGCGCTGTATCGACCTTGCTGCCGTCGACGGCGACAATGACATCGGACGGCTGCAATGCGCTGCCTGCAGCCGGCGTGTCGGGCTCGATGGTTTTCACGATGACCCCCTGCTTGATTCCCATCAGCTGCTGCAGGCGCGGTTCTTCGGACAGGGTCTGGATGCGGATCCCCAGCCAAGGGCGCACCACGCGGCCTTTGGCGATGAGCTCATCGCTGATCGCACGTGCCAATTTCGAAGGGATAGCAAAACCGAGACCGCGGCTTAATCCGTTGATCAGCGTGTTGACCCCGAGGACACGGCCGTCGACATCGCAGAGCGGGCCGCCACTGTTGCCCGGGTTGATCGCGGCATCGGTCTGCAGATAATCCTCGTAGACCGTCTCGGTCAGATTTCTCCGTCCCTTTCCGCTGAGGACACCCACGGTGAGCGTATATTCGAGGTCGAAGGGCGCGCCGATGCTGCAGACGAATTCGCCCACGCGCGCCGCATCGCTGTCTCCCCATTCGGCAACCGGCAAATTTTTCTCCTCGGCCTTGAGTAACGCAATGTCCGTCTTCTCGTCGATTCCGACCACGGTGAGCGGCAACCGCGAACCATCCTGACGGCGCGCAACCACACCATGCTGCGGATCGGCATCCTCGATGACATGGGCATTTGTGACGATGTAACCGTCTGCGCGGATGATGAAGCCAGAACCCTCGCTCTCCTCGACGCGCGCCGGACGGTCCGGTTCACCATTGTCCGGCAGCGAAAAACCCAGATCGAAAACGCCTCCGGCCGAGGAGGCGCGCTTGCTCACCTCCAGCACGACCACACTGGGAGCCACCTTCTTGTAGACCGTGACGAAAGCGTCGCCGAGGACTTTGGCGGGAGACTTTGGGGCGGAACTCTTCACCTCGGCCAAAGCTGAAGCGCAGAGCGAACACAGGAGCATGGCCACGGTGCGTTTCACAAATGCATCCTACCATACGGAGGGATCGGGGCAACGCGGTTGGCGCCTTTCTCTTGCACTCCGCCCCCGAAGCCCCAGAATTATGGGTCCGTTTATGAATTTGACGGATCCCAAATATTTCATCAACCGCGAGCTGAGCTGGCTTGAATTCAACCAGAGGGTGCTGGACCAGGCGACCGATGCCGCGGTCCCGCTGCTCGAGAGGCTAAAGTTTCTCTGCATCGTGTCATCTAACCTCGATGAATTTTTCGAGGTGCGGGTGGCCGGCCTCAAGCAGGTGCAGCAATCCGATGTTTTGGCCACAGGCCCTGACGACATGCCGGCCGCAGAGCAGCTGGCCGCCATCTCCAAACGCGTGCGCCGCATGGTGGCCGACCAATATGCTTGCTGGCGCGACGACATCCGGCCGCAGCTCGCGGAGAAGGGCGTGCGCTTCCACCGCTACCCGGACGTCGACCCCGTTGTGCGCAAGCATTTCGAGCAGCATTTCGAGCGGGAAATCTATCCGGTCCTCACCCCGCTGGCCATCGACCCCGCCCATCCCTTTCCCCAGCTGCTCAACAAGAGCCTCAACCTCATCGTCGAGCTGGAGGGGGAGAATCTGACGACCGACCTCGCCGTCGTGCAAATCCCCCGCATCCTGCCGCGCGTCCTTCCTTTCCCGGAGAAGAGCGGGGATGGCGACGACTTCATTTTTCTCGGCAGCCTCATCCAGGAGCACGTAGGCAGGCTTTTCCACGGGGTCAAGGTGCGCGGGGCGCACGTCTTCCGCGTGACGCGCAACAGCAACCTCTATGTCGAGGAGGAGGAGTCGCGCAACCTGCTGCACGCCATCGAGGACGAGCTGCGCAAACTCAACCGCGGCAATGCCGTCCGCCTCGAGGTGCCCTCCGGCTGCCCGCCGGAACTCACTACGAGGCTGTGCGAAATTTTCAATCTGCAAAAGGAGGACGTCTACCGTGTCGAGTTTCCGGTGAACCTCCTCCGGCTCATGCCGATCGCGACGGAGCTGGAGCGTCCGGATCTGAAATACAAGCGGTTCACCCCGACAACGGTGGTGGGACTCGGCACGGAGCAGGACATTTTTTTCCACATCCGCAAGGGCGACATACTGCTGCATCACCCCTATGACAGCTTCCAGACCGTGCTCGATTTCATCGGGCAGGCGGCGGAGGATCCGCAGACCCTTGCCATCAAGCAGACGCTTTACCGCACCAGCTCCGACTCGCCGCTCATCCCCCTGCTGATCCAGGCCTCGCGCGCGGGCAAGCAGGTGGTCGTCGTCATCGAATTGAAGGCGCGTTTCGATGAGGCGGCCAACATCAAGTGGGCGAGGCAACTGCGCGAGGCCGGAGTCGACGTCGTCTACGGTGTATCGGGTTTGAAAATGCACGCCAAGATGGCCATGGTGGTGCGCAGGGAATACGACGGCATCCGCCGCTATGTGCATCTAGGCACCGGCAACTACCATCCTTCGACCGCCCGCCTCTACACCGACCTGAGCTATTTTACGGCGCTTCCGGATATCACCGAGGATGTGGCCAATCTTTTCAACACGGTGACGGGCGGCGCGCAGCTACCTGTGCCCAGCAAGCTGCTGGCCGCACCGTGGCACCTGCACCGGCAGATTCTCGAACTGATCGACGCGGAGATCTCCAACGCTGCGGCGGGACGGCCCTGCGGAATTTTCGCCAAGCTCAATTCGCTGGTGCAGGAGGAAATCATCGAGGCTCTCTACCGGGCCTCTTGCGCCGGCGTGCCGGTCAGGCTCCTCGTCCGCGGCATCTGTGCCCTGCGCCCCGGCATCGCGGGCGTCAGCGAAAACATCGAGGTGCGCAGCATCGTCGGACGCTTTCTCGAGCATAGCCGCATCTACCGTTTCGAGAATGCAGGGGATCCGCGCTACCTCCTCGGCAGTGCCGATTGGATGGAGCGGAATTTCTTCCATCGCGTGGAGACGATTTTCCCCATCGAGAGCCCGGGCATGAAGCAGCATTTGGAGGAAATCATCGACTACTTTTGGCGCGATAATCTGCGGGCCCAGATCCTGCAACCCGATGGCATCTACCGCCGGACCGCGGCCGGAGCGGACCCTTGGGATGCCCAGGAGGAGTTCCTCGCGGAGGCTACACGACGGAGGAAGCGGCGCGCGGCAGCCGAAGCGTCTTGAAGTTGACAAACCGGGAAGCGTGGCGAGATTGCGCCATGGTTTTCCGTCTGGCCCTGCTGGTTTTCTTAGCATCGTCCGGCGGCCTGGCGGCCGAACCACCGATCGTGCCTGAAGTCCGTGTTTGCCTCACAGACAAAGATGGACGCACACTGCCGGCCCAAACCATGCAAAAAGTCATCAAGACCGACGAGGAGTGGAGGAGTCAATTGGGCGAAGATGCCTACCGAGTAGCGAGGGGGAAAGGCACGGAACCAGCTTTCTGCGGCGCTTTTTACGACCAAAAAAAGGCCGGCATTTACGAGTGCATCTGTTGCGGATTACCGCTCTTCCGCTCCGATGACAAGTTCGACTCCGGCACCGGATGGCCCAGCTTTTTCGCACCCGTGGCCAAGGAAAATGTGGTGACCGAATCCGACCACAGCCATGGAATGGTGCGCGACGAGATCCTCTGCGCGCGCTGCGATGCGCATCTCGGGCATGTCTTTCCTGACGGTCCTCCGCCGACGGGTTTGCGCTACTGCCTCAACTCGGTCTCGCTGAAATTCGTGCCGAAACAATGAAGCGGCACCCCCTTTTCGCTTCGGCATCATGAAGACCACTCTTGCTTTGATGGCCATGCTCACAGCGGCCACCATGGCGGAAGATTCAAATATGAAAACACAAACAGCGATCTTGGGCGGCGGATGTTTCTGGTGCGTCGAGGCCATTTACGAGCGCATGCCGGGGATCATCTCGGTCACCTCGGGATACGCCGGAGGTCAGACGCCGGACCCCACCTACGAGCAGGTCTGCACAGGCGAGACCGGGCATGCGGAGGTGGTAAGGATCGAATTCGATCCCGCGACAATTTCCTACGACAAGATCATCGATCTCTTCTGGGACGCCCACGACCCGACCAGCCTCAACCGGCAGGGAGCGGACGAGGGCACGCAATACCGATCCATCATCCTGACCTCCAACGAGGAGCAGGCACGCTTGGCGCGCGAATCCAAGGAGCGGGCGCAGGCGAAATACAAATCGCCCATCGTCACCGAGATCGCACCGCTGGAAACTTTTTACCCGGCGGAAGACCACCACCAGAATTTCTACCGCGACAACCCGATGCACCCCTACAACAGGGCGGTCATCCGGCCCAAGCTGGAAAAGCTGGATAAAAAGGCGGCGGAATAGACGGTTCGCGGCGAAGGCGATACCGCTTCGCCCGGCCAGCCTGTGTCGCGAAGGAACGTCCCTCGCTCAGGTGAGCTTTTTCGCGATTCTTTCCTCGAGCTTGATGATGTCCTCGGTGAACTTACGGATCCCCTCGGCCAATTTCTCCGTGCCCATGGCATCCTCGTTGAGCATCCATCGGAAGGTTTTTTCGTCGAGCGGGGTTTTGGTCAGGTCTGACTTTTCGGATTCCTCAACCGAAAGCCGGCGCTCGACCGGGCTGTCCGAGCCGCGCAGTTCGGCGAGAAGTTCGGGACTGATGGTCAGCAGGTCGCAGCCGGCGAGCGCGAGGATTTGCGAGATGTTGCGGAAGCTCGCCCCCATCACCTGGGTCTGGTGCCCAAATTTTTTGAAGTAGTTGTAGATGGTGACGACGGACTTCACACCGGGGTCGTCGGCACCCCGGTATTCCTGCCCGGTCTTGGCTTTGTACCAATCGTAAATGCGGCCGACAAACGGCGAGATGAGCCGCACGTTGGCCTCCGCGCAGGCGATAGCCTGGGGCAGCGAGAAGAGCAGCGTGAGGTTGCAGTTGATACCCTCCTTCTTCAGCACCTCAGCCGCTCGGATCCCTTCCCAAGTGGAGGCAATCTTGATGAGCACGCGCTCGCGCGGGACGTTGCGCTGCGCGTAGAGAGCGATCAATTTGCGCGCCTTCTCGATCGTGGCGGGAGTGTTGAAAGACAGCCTCGCATCCACCTCGGTCGAGACGCGACCGGGAACGATTTGCAGAATCTTTTCCCCGAAAATGGTCAGGAGGTCATCAACGATTTCGCGGATGAGTTCGGGGCGGGAGCGGCTTGCGCCTTTTTTTTCAACGACCGCCTGGTCGAGCAATGGCGCGTATTCCGGTTGGGTGACGGCCTTGTAGATCAGCGAGGGATTGGTCGTCGCATCCTGCGGTGAAAATTGACGGATGCTTTCGAAGTCGCCGGTATCGGCCACCACCGTGGTGAGTTTTTTGAGTTGGTCGAGTTGGTTCATGGAATCGGGAAAGTATATACCCGCGCGGACATCTCTTAACAAACATGGGCCAAGGCGGCGGCGACAAACCCTTTGAACAGTGGGTGCGGCGTGCGCGGGCGGGAGCGGAACTCGGGATGGAACTGGCAGGCGACAAACCACGGGTGCTGGCGGACCTCGACCACCTCGGCCAGCTTGCCGTCGGGGGAGGTGCCGGAGATGACGAGGCCATGCCGCTCCATCTCGTCCTTGTATTTCATGTTGAACTCGTAGCGGTGGCGGTGACGTTCGTTGATTTCCGCCGCACCGTAAAGCTGGTGCGCCACGGTGTTTTTGCGGAGTGCGCAGGGATAGGAGCCGAGGCGCATGGTGGCGCCCTTGTCGGTGACATCTCTCTGACCCTCCATGAGATAAATGACCGGGTCCTGCGTCGCCGGCTCAAACTCGGTGCTGTCGGCCTTGGCATGGCCGCAGACATTGCGTGCGAATTCAACCACCGCGACCTGCATGCCGAGGCAGATGCCTAGATAGGGTGTTCCATTTTCGCGGGCGTAGCGGACGGCGGCAATCTTACCCTCGATGCCGCGGTCACCGAAACCGCCGGGCACAAGGATTCCAGCCACGCCGCGCAGGTGCTTATCCGGTCCACCTGGCGCCTCGAGTTCCTCCGCGTCGACCAGCACAAGATCGATCCCGCAATCATGCGACGCACCGGCGTGGGTCAGGGACTCGTAGATGCTTTTGTAGGCATCCTGCAGCTCGATGTATTTGCCGACCACGGCGATGGAGACACGCTTGCGCGGGCGCACCACGCGCTCGACAAATTTGGCCCAGTCCTCCATGCGGGTTGGCTGAGTCTCGAGACGAAGCGCCTCGCAAACCACCGTATCGAGCCCTTCTTTCTGCAGCATGAGGGGAAGTTCGTAGATCGTGTGATCGACGTCGCGGGCTTCGATGACCGCGCGCTTGGGAACGTTGCAGAAGAGCGAGAGTTTTTCGCGCACATCTTCGTCGAGCGCGTATTCCGAGCGCGCGATGACGATCCTGGGCTGCAGACCGATCTCGCGCAGCTTGGCCACGCTTTGCTGCGTGGGCTTGGTCTTCAACTCGCCGGCGGCCTTGATGAAGGGAACGAGGGTGACGTGGATGAGCATGGCGTTACCATCACCCTCCTCGAGCAGATATTGCCGGATGGCCTCGAGGAAGGGCAGGCCCTCGATGTCGCCAGTCGTGCCGCCGATCTCGATGATCGCGATGTCCGCGTCCCCTTTGCGCGCCAGTTCGTGAATGCGCGACTTGATCTCGTCGGTCACATGCGGGATGACCTGCACCGTCTTGCCGAGGTAATCGCCGCGCCGTTCGCGGGCGAGAACGGTCTCGTAGACCTGCCCGCTGGTCAGATTGTTGGGACGTCCGAGCACGCAGCGGGTGAAGCGCTCATAGTGGCCGAGGTCGAGATCGGTCTCCGCCCCGTCGTCGAGCACATAGACCTCACCGTGCTGATAGGGACTCATCGTCCCGGGATCGACATTGAGGTAGGGGTCGAGCTTCTGCATGGTGACGCGCAGGCCGCGGCTCTCCAGCAGCGTGCCGAGCGATGCCGCGGCCAGCCCCTTGCCGAGGGAACTGACCACGCCGCCGGTGACAAAGATAGTTTTCATGATTTACGAAGAGCGCGTGACGCTTTGGCCAAATCGCCCGGAACATCAACGCCGACCGAACCACGCCGCACTACAATAACACCGATGGGAACCCCGTGCTCCAGCGCGCGCAATTGCTCGAGTTTTTCCGCGCGCTCCAGCGGCGTCGGCTTCCAACGCACGAAATCGAGCAGAACCTTGCGCCGGTAGCCGTAGATGCCCTGATGACGGAAGTATTTGACTCCTCCCCCCGCATCGCGGTCGTGCGGGATCGGGCTGCGGGAAAAATAAAGCGCGCGGCCGTCCAGATCGGTCACGACTTTGACCACATTCCGGTTGCGTAGATCGGCTGCGGCGGTCAAGGGGTTGGCCGCCGTGACCATGCCGAGGCCCGGTTGCGCGATTAACGCGGAGGCCAACTTGTCGATCGTCGACGGAGCGATGTCCGGTTCGTCGCCCTGCACATTGATCACGATGCGGACGCGGGGAAGTTTGGCCGCCACTTCAGCCAAGCGGTCGGTGCCCGTCGGATGCCGGGGCGAAGTCAACGCCACCTCGGCGCCGAAAGCGAAAGCCACCTCGGCGATACGCATATCGTCCGTCGCGACGATCACACGATCTACCTGCTCGGCCCGCAACACCCTTTCCCAGACATGCTGGATGAGCGGTTTGCCACGCAAGACTGCCAGCGGCTTACCGGGGAATCTGGTCGAGGCCCAGCGGGCGGGAATGATGGCGACTACTCCCGGCATGGTGCCTCCTGGAGAATCCAATCAACCGCGAAGCCGATGTCCGGAACGACGGCATCCGCGCCGCACAGGCGATGCTCTTGGCCGTAACCGGTCTGGACGAGTATGGTCCGCAACCCGGCCCGCTGACCGCATTGGATATCGGCCGTGCGGTCGCCGACGAAGAAAGAGTTGGGAAGATCGAGGCCATGATCGCGGGCCGCTTCTTCGACCATTTTCGGCGAAGGCTTGCGCCGCTCGCTCGGTTGCTCCGGCGTGCTGTCGTCGAAGTAGGTCGCGTCGATCAACGCAGGCTTGAGTTGCCACAGGACTTCCTCCTGCACCCGGCGGAAATCCTCATGTGTGAAATAGCCGCGCCCGATTCCGCTCTGGTTGGTGATGATAAAAAGACCGTACCCCGCGGCAGAAAGCCTGAGCAGCGCCTCGGGGGCCCCGGAAATCACGCGCACCCGCGAAGGGTCGTCGCAAAAGTTCACTTCCTCGATGAGGGTGCCGTCGCGGTCGAAAAACACGGCCGGGCGGTCAGCGGGCATGGTCTGCGAAACTGGCCAGCAGTTCGTCCGGAGTGAGTGTGGCGGTGCCGAGCTTCCCCACGACCACACCACTGGCATGGTTGGCAATCTCCGAGGCCTCGAGCGGCGAGGCGCCCGCGCAGAGAGCCAGCGTGTAGAGCGCGATGGCTGTGTCCCCCGCGCCCGAGACATCGAAAACCTCGCGGGCGCGCGTCGGCGTGTGGTGGCGCACACCGTCCTTGGTCAAAAGCAGCATGCCGAGTTCGCTCAGGGTGATGAGAAGTTGTTCGGCTTGCCATTTGGCGAGGAGAATTTTTCCGACCTCCAGCAACGCATGGTCAGCGAGAGGATCGGGCGCGGCTTCGGACCAAGGGACCCCGGCAGAGGCGAAGGCCTCGTGGCGGTTGGGCTTGATCACCGTCGCGCCATGCCAAGGGAGCGGATTGCCGGGATTCGGATCGACCGCGACCAGACGGCCGGCCGCGCGCGCACGTTGGACGATTTCGGCCGCCAAATCCGCGTCGAGCAATCCCTTGGCGTAGTCCTCGATGATGATGGCATCGACCTGCGGAAGCGCGGCATCGAGCGCGCGCAGCAGGGCGGCTCTTTCGCCGGGGCCGGGAGGTTGCACCATCTCGCGATCCACGCGGACCACCTGCTGGGTACGCGCGATGATACGGGTTTTCACCGTGGTGGGGGCGTCCGGCCGCAGAACGATCCCGGCTGTGTCGATGCCACCAGCCCGCAGAAGGTCGCGCAAGCGGACGCCGGCAGAATCGTCACCGGCCAAACCCAGAACTGACGACCCGGGGGTGAAGGCATGGAGGTTCCGGGCCACATTGGCCGCCCCTCCGGGATAAAAAGTTTCGCGGTCCACGGCCACCACCGGAACGGGTGCCTCGGGGGAAATGCGGGAGACTTTGCCCCAGATAAACTCATCCAGCATGAGGTCACCGACCGCGAGAATACGACGGTCGGACATAGCTTTGATGATTTTTTGCACGCGCGCAGCGCTGGGCACCTGATCCACGAGGAGCTTTTTATGCTTTATCTTGGCACCTTCCCAAGTGAAATTTGTCCTACTTTGAGAACGACCTTCCGTCTCCTCCTGATTTTCAGCACCTGCGCACACGGATTATTCGCCTCGGAGCCCCCGGCCAAGAAGATTGACTTGAGCCAGTTTCCCGCACAAACCGTCGACAGCGTGGTAGTGCCTGTGCCGAGCGAGGTCTTCGCCGTGCTCGATCAGATGGGCAACCCGAACTGGCGGGCCGAGCTGGGACCCAAGAAACCTTTCGCCACGACATCCGACCGGGCTCAGGACGCCCTGCTCCTCGGCACGGTGATCGCCGACGGATTCATTGCGGTGGAAGCCGAGGACAGCGAGAGGGTCAAGGAGATCGGCCGCAACGTGCTCACCTTGGCCGAGGCCATCAACGTGCGCAAATCTGTCGTCGCCCGGAGCAACAGCATCGTGGAAAAAGCCGACGCACGCCACTGGGACGCCGTGCGTCGTGAGTTCGACGGCGCGCTGCAGGATGTGAACCAGGCCATGGCCGAACTGAATGACGAGCAACTGGCTCAATTGGTCAGCCTCGGAGGTTGGTTGCGCGGCACCGAGGCCCTCACCTCGATCGTCGGGGGAAAATACTCAAGCGAGCGCGCCGAGCTGCTGCACCAGCCCTTGCTCGTGGATTATTTCCTGAAACAGCTCGACATCATGAGCCCGCGGCTCCGCCGCAACGAGCTGGTCGGGAAAATACGGATCTCTCTCGGACGCATCGACCCTCTGGTCAGCAGGTCTTCGGGCGAAGAGATCACTCGGGAGGCAGTAGCCGAAATCCACAATATCACCGCCTCAATGGTCAAGCTGATCCGTCCCCAAGCCGATTGAACCGATGCGCCGCATGAAACTTCTCCCCTGCAAAATCTCCCTGCGCATTCCCAGCCTCATCGCGTGTGCCGCCGCTCTGCTGGCTCCCGCGCTGGCCTACGTGGATGACGCCATGTCATTTGCTTACGAGGCGGCCAATCCTTACGCGGAAAAAGGCTGGATCATCCGGGAGGACGCCTGGGGCGGCGATCTGGGGAAGGGTGAGAAGAAAGCGGTCACCGCACAATTGTTCCGTGGCAACAGCTACACGTTTTTCCTCGCCACCGATGTGGAGACCGCATCGCTGCGCGTCAACGTCTACGACGCCGAGGGCAATCTCGCAGAGCTGAAATCGTGGCAGCGCGGCCAGTTCGCCTATGCGGAGGTCAAGCCGCGGGCCACCGGAACCTACTACCTCGTCGTCGAGGTGGTCTCCTCGCCGGAAGAGCGCACGGGTTGGGCGCTGGTCTACGGGTTCCAACGCTGACCCGTCGATGGAGAGCACCACGCTTCATTTCGACAACGCCCGGGCGGCAGCCGCCCTTTACCACAACGATGAGCGCTTGTTGCGCGAGATGGAACAGGAACTCGGCGTGCAAGTGGCATCGCGCGAAGGCTGGATCCGCATCGAAGGTGAAAAAGACAAGCTGGACCAAGCATCGCTGATCTTCACACAGTTGGACGAGGCTCGGCGGCGCGGCGCGGCCATCGGGCGCGAGGAATTCCGCTACGCCCTGCGAGGTGCGGCGGCGGGTGGAGAGAATGGAAGTGTGACGGAATTGGCCGCAGAGCGCATTATCTGCTCGGCCCGCAAGCCCCCCGTTACCCCGAAAACGGCGGGGCAACGCGACTATGTGCGCGCCATCCGTGAGCAGGATGTGGTCTTTGGCGTCGGACCGGCCGGCACCGGAAAAACCTATCTCGCCATGGCCATGGCCGTGGCCTCGTTGAAAAAAGAACAGGTGAGCCGCATCGTCCTGACCCGCCCGGCCGTCGAGGCAGGCGAAGCGCTCGGATTTCTTCCCGGCGCGCTGGAAGAAAAAATCCTGCCCTACCTGCGACCGCTCTACGACGCGCTCTACGACATGCTCGAGACCGAGGAGATCCAGAAGTTCATGGACCGAGGCATCATCGAAATCGCCCCCCTCGCCTACATGCGCGGACGCACGCTGAACCACTCTTTTGTCGTGCTCGACGAGTCGCAGAACACGACCGCCGAGCAGATGTTCATGTTCCTCACCCGGCTCGGCAACGGGTCGAAATGCGTCATCACCGGAGACCGCACGCAGATTGATCTGCCGCGCCACCGGCGTTCCGGTTTGCTCGAGGCAGTCGAGGTGCTCAAGAACGTCGACGGCATCGCCATCCGTACACTCGGTCAAAAAGACGTGGTCCGACACCCATTGGTCCAATCCATCATCAAAGCCTACGAGGCGCACCGCGAAGCGTCCGAGGCAGGTGCCGAATCCTGATGCCTGAACTGCTCGTCCTCGCTGCCGGCATGGGCAGCCGCTATGGCGGATTAAAGCAACTCGACCCGGTTGGTCCGGGCGGCGAGACCTTGCTCGATTACTCGGTCTACGATGCCATTCGGGCGGGCTTCTCTCGGGCGGTGTTCTTGATCCGGCGCGATATAGAGCAGGAGTTCCGCGCCAAGGTCGGTGCGCGCTACGAGGGGAAAATTCCTGTCGCATACGCATTCCAAGCATTGGACGAGTTGCCAGGCGGATTTGTCTGCGCGGCGAACCGCACGAAACCTTGGGGCACTGCGCACGCGATCTGGTGCGCACGCCGCGCCATCCAAGCCCCGTTCGCGGCGATCAATGCCGACGACTTTTACGGCGCGGACACATACCGTGTTATGTCGGACTTTCTCAATTCGGTCGACCCGGAGTCGAAACCTGCCCGGTTTGCCATGGCCGCCTTCCGGCTCGAGCGCACGCTCAGCACGCACGGCAGCGTGGCCCGTGGAATTTGCGAGATCGGGCCAGGGCAGATGCTGGCCGGCGTGGAGGAGTTGACGCAAATTGCCCGTCGTGACGACGGCGCCATTGCTTGCGGCAAGCGCATCCTGGCTCCGAATTCACCGGTCTCGATGAACTTCTGGGGTTTCACCAGTGAGGTCTTCCCTCTGCTCGAAGAAAGTCTCGCCGGTTTTCTCCGTGCACATTCTGCCAGCGAGAGGGACGAGTGTTACATCCCGAGCGCAGTGGGAGAAATGATCGCCCGCGGGCAAGCCGATGTCTGTCTGCTGGAGACCTCGAGCGATTGGTTCGGTGTAACTTACCGAGAGGATCGCGATCATGTCGTCCAAAGCATCGGAGCGCTGGTGCGAGCAGGCAAATATCCGGAAGCACTCTAACAACTCGATGGATTGACATCTCCTCACCAAGAACGGAACTTAAGAAATGGCTAGCTGGGCATAAGCAACTGCCAATCCAATGAGGATCAGAAGATTCAAAAGCCGCGAGGTTCGCATCAAGCGCCGGGAGGAAAGAAACATCTTCCGCCGCAACCTCCTGCCGATGGCTTGGGCCGTATCCTTGCTGGGTTGGATCGCACTGATGGTGATGAGTATCTCCTTTCTGATCAACGGCACATGGCCACGCCAGTTCAATGCCCTCTCGTGGGGGCTGGTCCTCCTGCCCGTCGTATTGACGATCCTCGGATGGATGAGGGGCCACTACAACCCAGAGCTAGAGGAACCTTAGTCTGTTTTTGTCGCCGGGACCAACGCGGAGGTTGGCAAAGGCGGCAGTGCCAACAAACCGGATCTCTTGGGCCACGCCTTGCGCCTGATGAGACCGCGCATGACCAAGTGATCGTGCAGCACCGCAGCGATGACTCGCCCGGTGCGCTTGCTGTCTTGGGTCACGCCTTTGTCTCCAATCGAAATGGTGGACATAGCTCCCCCGGCGACTGCTCCGGCGAGAACCGGGAGTGTGATGGGAACAGGCATGATGAGACTGGTGACGAGGCCAGGTTCGTGATTGCTTCCGCCGGTCGTTCGGCAGGTGATCCACGGTTTTTTGCGCGAGGCTTCGAGATTGTAAATTTTGACCGCGGTTTCCAGACGGGAGCGGCCCAAGCCGAAGCCGATGCCAAGACGGAGCGCTCTGCTGCCCTGGTTGGCGAACAGGACAACGCCCTCGAGCAGGAGACCTTTTTCCGGCGCGGGATCCCCCGCCTTGAGGATGCCGGTTGAGGCGACCAAATCGTTTCCGCGAGATAACACGCCGTCCAAGATGAGTTGGCCGACTTTGGACCGGACATCCTCACCAAGCGTCGCCGGGGCAACTTGGAAATCGGCCTTCGATGCGACGGCAAAGGGTCGCACGTAGAGAGCGACCGGGCGAACCCTCGGGGCCAAGCTGGCATTCTCCTTTTCATCGATCACGCTGACCGAGGAGCAACCGGCCATCAAAAGAAAAAATGGGACGAGTCGGAAAAATTTCATGGGTTCAATTGCAACCGCGCGAAAGAGGCGCGACGATGGAAATCGGCTTTCCCTTCCTGCGGAGGAAAGCACGAGAGTAACGGTGTCGCGCCCACCGACGCGTAGTCATAACGTCCTGCCAGAATTTCATACTGCGACGGCGGTCCGTTGATGGCAAGCGCGCTACGGGGAACGGAGATGACCGCCCGCCAGCCATGCGTTGTCGGGGCACCAGTCGCCATGATCCCGCCCGCTTGGCCCGAGGCCTCCATCGGTTGGCGGTAGCCTCGGAAAAAATATGCCGTCTTGAGGCCAGCGGGTGTGGCGTGCACCTCAAGGTAAGAGGGGTTCCCGTTCTCCCCGACAAAGATTTCCACCACATCCCCGATCAGGAAGTGGTCCAGGCCATCCTTCTCCCCCGGCGAAACGATGCGGTCATCGTGGCAGACAAACTCGAACAGGATCCGGTCCTCGTTCCAGAAGGCGCGCAGCGCTGTATCCTGCACCGTCGACATCCCAACACCGCAGAGCGAGACGGGCGCACATCGATTCCACAGATCCTGCCGGGACACCAGTTTCGGGACATCAGCGGGGGTAATATATTCGGCCGCAAGGGATGGAGCAGAAACAGAAGACAGAGCCATGCAAAGGACCGCAAAAATAAGATGTATCTCATCGGCGGCAAAAGAAAAAGCGCCCGCCAATCACAGAGATCAAGGCGCAGAACGCGCCGAAATGGAATGACAAACCCGCGCCCGGGGTTAGATTGAGAGGAATCCGGGGCGTAGCTTAGCTTGGTAGAGCGCCTGCTTTGGGAGCAGGAGGTCGCTGGTTCGAATCCAGTCGCCCCGATTTTAGCCGCCCGATGGTTTCAACGCAGGGCCGCAAACAAGCCTGCCGCCTTGTGCAAGGTCTCCTCATATTCCAGTCGGGGATCGGAATCTGCGACGATGCCGGCACCAACGCCAAAGCTGGCCATCGCGGTCTTCACCACAAGGGTGCGGATCGCGATACTGAAGACAGCCCGGCCCTGCCAATCAATGAAACCCAGCGCACCGGTGTAGATACCACGTGGAGACTCTTCCAGTTCGGCAATAATTTCCCGCGCGCGTTTCTTCGGCGCACCGGTGATGGATCCTCCGGGATAGCAGGCTCTCAGGGCCTGCAGCGGGCTCACCTCATCGCGCAATGTCCCCTCGATCGTGGAGACAAGGTGATGGACATGCTCGAATGTCTCGAGCGCGCAGAGGGCCGTAACTTTCACGCTGCCGTATGCGCAAACCTGTCCGAGGTCGCTGCGCTCAAGATCCGTGATCATGACCAACTCGGCTTTCTCCTTGGCCGAACCCAGCAGTTCTCTCGCCGCCTCAGCATCGGCGCGCGCCTCGTGCTCGCGAACGCGGGTGCCCTTGATCGGGCGCGTCAGGATCCGACGCCCGTCGATGCTGATGAAAGATTCGGGCGACGCACTCGCAACGACGGTGTCACCGAGTCGGAGAAACGCAGAGCATGGGGCAGGGCTGGCCTCGCGCAACCGCCGATAAAAGTCGCCCGCCCCGCGCTCCCAAGGCGCGGTCAGCGTATGCGTGAGATTGACCTGATAAATATCCCCGGCGGCGATATATTCCTGCGCACGACGCACGCGCTCAATCCAGACATCAAGAGGAACCCCCGCTTGAAAATCGGTGCGGGCGGCAGGAAGCAATGGAGCGGAGAGATCCAGTTCGGCCCGCGACCATGAAGGAAAAACCCCGAAGCGAAAATTGCCTTGATAATCGAACCACCCGGCCAAGCCGCCATCGGACATCCCGCGGCGGCCAGAGCGCCAGCGCTCCTCCAATTTTCCCCAGTCGTCCCAGCCCCCTTCCATCACTTGCTCCGGACCGCTGGCAACAAGGGCGGGGCGCCCGAAGGCGATCCCATCAAATATGACGCCATCCGCAGCACCGCTCAGCACATCCGTGCTCGCCGTCGCCGCAATTTTCCCGTTCGGTCCGCCCATGGCTGCATCTTGGGTTGGAAAGCCTTTCCTTTTCAAGGACCCCCGCGCTAAAATGTCAAAAGCTATGCGCCCCACATTCATGGTTCTGCTGACGGTCGGGTTGGCCGTTGCCGCTAGCGCGCAGGATGAAATCCTTCCCGCGCCCCAGACAGCAGAGCCAGCGACAACCGAAGCACCGAGCGCCGAGTTGATTGTTCCCCCGGAAAAAAGCGAGGTCACCGAACCCTCGCTCTCTCCCGGCGAAGAGCCGCTGCCCCCGATGGATGGAAAATTGCCGGGGGAGGAAAATATTTTTGGGAACGACCTCTTCGGTGGCAGCGATGTCCTCAATCCGCCGCCCATGCCTCGGATCCCCGATCGTCCCCCGGTGGTAGAGGATCCGAACGAGGCCGAGAGAAAAATGCGGGTGAAATTCCGCCAAGTTAAAGCAAGGATCCAAAACGACCCGCAGCTACTTGAGCTCAAGGACATGGCGCAACATGCGCCGAATCCAGAAGATTACCGAGCAGCGCGGCGCAGCTACTACGCGCTCTTGTTCGGCAAGGTGCGCAAAGCCGATTCGAGCTTATCCTCTTACGCGGACACACTGGAAAAGCTCGCCGTCGCCGATCTCTATCAGACGCGGATCCAGCCCACGGTGGCACTCAATCCTGCGCCTGCGCCCCAACCGGAGCAAAAGTTTGTTCCGGGCAGCGAATATCCAGACGCCGAGCCACTGTCGGAAAAGCCGGTTGCCCTACCGTAAGGGCACGATTCAAACGCCGACCAGAGGCAGTAACTCTCCGAGCGAGCGGATGGTGAAATCCGGTTGCACTAATCCGACCGGCTCCTCCTCGCCATCCAGAGCCAGCCAGCACGTTCGCAGGCCCGCCCTTTTTCCTCCCGCGATATCCCGGGCCAAGGAGTTGCCGACCATCAGCGCCTCGTCGGGCGACACCTCGAGCGCGGCGAGGAGATGATGAAAGATGGCAGGTTCGGGTTTGCCGGTGCCGATTTCGCCGGAAACCACCGCGGCATCGAAAAAAACCGCGAGACCGGAAGTCTCTATTTTCTCCCGCTGGAGATCCGCCGCACCGTTGGTCAGCAAGCCCAAGCGAAGGCCAGCGCTTTTCAGATGGTGAAGGACATCCTCGGCTCCGGGCAGGCGACTTTGCCTGGCCCGCCGGCACTGCAGGAAAAATTCACCGAGGCCCTCCGCCAGCGCCGTATCGGGAGCGCCCTCCACCGCAAGAGCGCGACGCCAGATTTCGGTGCGGAACCACGGAACCCACTCGCGCAAATGGCGCAGGTAATCCTCCTCACCGTGGAAATGCCCCCACATGCCTTCGAAAGCGACAATGCCTAGCGCATCGCACCTCTCCACCGGCGCGTGTTCATGCCACAGTTCCTCGGCGGCATGCTTCGCCGTCGCAGCCAGCCGCGCCGCATCGACGCCGGTTTTTTCCGCGGCCTGCGCGGCGGTCTCCATCAACGCCTGACGAGACACGCGCTCATCCCAGATGAGGGTGTCATCCAGATCGAAAACAACCGCGCGGAACTTCACGGGCCCAGTCAAATCTTTTCCATGATGCGCAGCAACTCCCGACCTTCGCGGCCAGCGTAGGTCGGAATCCCACCACGCTCTTCAAGCAGGCGGAATTTTCCGTCGAAAAGAAGATCGAGTTCCGCGCGAGTGCATCCATAAGGCGGTCCGTCATCGTCATTGTCGGGCTCCGCATAAAAGATGCCACAAAGCCTTCCGCCGGACCTGAGAGCAAGGTGGGCGGCCTGCGCGTAGTCCGGTCGACGGTCCGGTTCGATGGCGCAGAAGCAGGTGTGTTCAAAGATGGTATCGAACCCCCCGCGCAGCGCGACAGGAAGCTGGAGAAAATCACCAAGCACATAGGAACTCCCCTTGCCTTGGGCGAAGGCGCTCGCCTGCTTGAGCGCGATCGGCGAGATGTCGAGGCCGACGCACTCGACGCCGGCAGCGGCCAGCGCGCGGACGTCGTGGCCGACGCCGCAGCCAGGCACCAGCACACGCCCACCCATGGCAGAGCCGAAAAGTTTCCCCGACAACACCGGATGCCCCGCACCCTTGTCCCATGGCGTGTCATTTTCCTTGTAGCGGAGGTTCCAATCCATGTGTGCGTAATCCGGGCGACGTGCGCCGAAAAAATTACCGGGACAAATCCGTCTGGCGCAAGAGGCGGAATCCGCGCCCGGCCAGCACGGCGCTGGCGCACTCGAGATCATCGGTGTGAATGGCAATGAGCGGGCGGCCGCGCGGGCGGACGAGCAGGGTGTAGCTGAAGTGGATGTTGACCTCGGCCTCGAGCAATGCGGCGAGCATGCGGGGCAGGTCGGAGGCACCCTCCTCCAATTCGGCCACAACGAGTTCGCAGACGCCGTAGGCGATGTCATTGCGGTCGAAGAGTTCCTCGAGTTTCTCAGGATCGCTCACAATGATCCGCGCGATCGATGTTTCGGAGGAATCCTGGATACTCAGGGCGAGGACGACCACGCGCTCCTCGTTGAGCATCTTGACGACTTCCATCAGCGCACCGACGCGGTTGGCGAGGAAGACCGAATATTGGCGTACTTCCGGCCCGGACAATTTCTCGGTGGTCTCTGTAGTCATCGTGCTATTTGAACAGGTAAAGAAGGCAGAACTCGCGGGCCGCGCCAGACGGACCGCCAGCCACCTCCACAAAATACTGCCCGGTGACCCTCGCTGTCACGCCGACAGCAGCCAAGCCAGGTTGATGGTGCTTTTCCATGGGGGGATTTTCCCCGGACGGTCCGGTCAGCGAGATCGTGAGATCGGCATCTTCCGGGGCCGCCGCTGCGCAGAACCAATATTGGTTGCCGGCGAAAAGATGGACCGCCAGACGCCTTGCCCCGCCCTCAAGTTGTCCGCCCCAACAGCCATCGCGAGCCTTGAACCCTTCGTTGCCCAAGGCGCCAACCATCGTGTAAAGACGCTCCCTTATTTGCGGCGCACACCCGCGTTGATCCTCCCTCGCGCGTTTTTGCGGCTCGGGATCGGGCGGAGCCGATTCCTTCCCCTGCACGGAAAGCGCGGACAGAACAAAAACCATAAAAAAAGCCCAAGCTCTCATTGCGGTTTTGCGCTGATTAATGCGATGAATCGCGATGTGGTGCCGTTGATCTCCGCGGCCTGCGTGCCGGCAAGGGGTTGGTCTTCGGTCTTCATCGTCTGGACCAGGGCCGCGAGCATGGCCCGGGTATCCACTGCCGCCGCCGTGCTGCTTATTTTCTCGGGCAGATGTTCAAGCTCGCCGTTAAGATAAGCAACGAGGGAGCTCTGTCGCAGCAACTCGCGGGCGGCTTCCTCCCCGCTCAACTCTGCCGACCGGCTGCCGACCTGCAGGGAGCGAATCCATGCACCGGCCGCGATCAGACTGGCCAGTGCCTCGTCGCGCTGGTCCGCCATGGCCATGCGTACCTCGTTCGTCGTGGCCTCCAATTCCTCCTTGAGGGCCGCCCAATCGTTTTTGTCGGCGAAGTCACTGATACTTTTGCCCCGGCTCAGCACATGTTCACCCACACCCAATGACCGGGCCAGAGCGATGATATCTTTTCCTGTATTCTTCACTTGCTGTCCATCCTGCGCCTCCACTGCGATATAACCATCCGCGACCAAGGCACCGAGATTGACGGCGGTCTGCGGGCGTGACGAATAGCTGGTCGGCGCCGGATCGCGGTAGAACGAAGCCCAGTCGGGTTGGGCGATCTTGTCGATCGCGGCGAAAAATTCCGCAGGCGAAGGAACCGTGATGATTTCACTCTGCTCGGCTTTGGCAGCGCGGCTGGTGTTCGCCGCGGCGAGCAAAACGGCGACGGAACATAGCACGGCTAATTTGGCGGAGTTGATATGGCGGCTCATGGTGCTTTGGCGCCGTGGGGCGTCCGACCCGAAGCTGGCGCGACCGGACAACGGCCGCAACATCCACTGGGGCGTCCGAAGAAGCGCATCCAAGTCCTTCGCGCGAGAAACGCAACGGACGAGGCGACCAGGAGGACGATGAGGGCGGTTTCGGCAGGACTCACAAGCTCAAGAAACGCGTGCCGACTTGGTAGGTCAAGACTGCCCCGACCCAAGCCAGAGATGTCATGTAGATAAAGGAGAAGACTGCCCACCGCCAATTCGCCTCCTTGGCGGTGACCGCGACAGTGGCACCACACTGTAGGCAGAGGGCGAAAAAGACCATGATGGCCAGCGCGACCGGCACGGTGAAAACCGGC
>Ga0209190_1000327_pt1 | contig 34846 bp, 25 predicted proteins | sample M_140205_XF_Meta_FD_187315 | JGI IMG/M metagenome (GOLD analysis project Ga0209190, IMG submission 187315) | Freshwater microbial communities from Lake Montjoie, Canada to study carbon cycling - M_140205_XF_MetaG (SPAdes) (version 2) | ecosystem: Environmental > Aquatic > Freshwater > Lake...
TACGCTTCTTCGGTACACCGCGATGAGTTTGGAATTACCAAAGGAACTTTTTGGAGTAATGATGGAAGAAAACTCGCTTACTACCGAATGGACCAGTCGATGGTGAAAGATTATCCGATTATTGACTGGACTGAGCGCCCTGCGCAAGTAGAAAATATCAAATATCCCATGGCAGGAGATAAAAGTCATGAGGTAACGCTTTGGGTATATAATGTTGAAACGGCAAAGAATATTAAAATACAAACTACAGGTCCTGCCGAACAATATCTTACTAATGTAGCTTGGAGTCCAGATGATAAGTATGTTTATATAGCAGTACTCAATAGGGAACAAAATCATATGTGGTTGAATCAATATGATGCAACTTCTGGGAATTTCGTAAAGACACTTTTTGAAGAAACAAATGATAAATATGTGGAGCCTTTGGTGCCGATATTATTTGTAAAAAATCAGCCTGATCATTTTATCTGGCAAAGCAGAAGAGACGGGTGGACCCATTTATATCTTTATCAGGCAGATGGTAAATTATTAAAACAATTGACTTCGGGTAATTGGGAAGTGATAGATGTAAAAGGTTTTGATGATAAAGGAGCGCATCTTTTTTATCTATCCAATCAGGCTTCGCCTGTATCAAGAAATTTATTCAGCCTCAATCTTGCATCCGGAAAAATTAAGAGTATTACTTCTGGAGACAATGTTCACAATGCAATGGTGAGCACCGATGGTTTATTTGTGCTAGATAATCAAAGCAGCATTTCTAATCCTCGCACTGTAGAGTTAATTGATTTAAAATCGGGAAAAAAGAAACTACTTCTTCAGGCCAAAAATCCTTTAGAGCTTTATGGTACAGGAAGGCTTAATATTTTTACTATTAAAAATAATGAGGGCACCGATCTCTATTGCAGAATGTTTCGTCCGGTGAATTTTGATAGCACTAAAAAATATCCTGTAATTGTTTATTGGTATGGCGGGCCTCATAATCAACTCATCACTAATAGTTGGAATGGTGGTGCTGGCGATTATTGGTTTCAATATCTTGCCGAAAATGGATTTGTAGTTTTTAGTCTTGATGTACATGGAAGTTCTTATCGTGGAAGGGCATTTGAGCAATCTATTCACAGAAGTGTAGGTAGAATGCAGATTGCAGATTTGGTGAGTGGTACAAATTATCTTAAAAGTCTTTCATTTGTTGATTCAACACGTATGGGATTATTTGGCTGGAGTTTTGGTGGATTTCTGACAACAAATTTTATGCTCACTCAACCTGATATATTTAAAGTTGCTGTGGCAGGTGGGCCTGTAATTGACTGGAAGTATTACGAAATTATGTACACCGAAAGATATATGGACAGTCCTCAGGAAAATCCAGAAGGCTATGAAGCAACCAATCTTGTTTCAAGGGTTGGCAATCTTAAAGGTAAATTAATGCTTATTCATGGATTGCAGGACAATGTAGTGGTACAGCAGCATTCAGTAAATTTTGTACGTGCCGCTATCAGTAAAAATATTCAGGTCGATTATATGATATATCCAGGCCATGAGCATAATGTATTGGGCAAAGATCGGGCCCATCTTTATCAGAAAGTAACGGATTATTTATTTCAGTATTTGAGGGATTACTAAAATTTAGGTTGATTCTATACTACTGGCTTAGCAAACTTTATATTTGGAATAATTAACATGGTTATAATTACTCTTTTTTATAAAAAATCTTTAATTTTGAAAAATGTTAAAAGAGAGTATTAGAAAGATAGCCCAAAAAATAGGATATGATTTTGTCAAAACTTCAAATTTTGAATTTGGCAAAAAGTTTAAGCGGGATAGTTCAGATCCAAGATTTGATTATTACGAAACGTCCAACGGAAATTATTATTTCCCCAAAAATTGTAATGGCGATGTGGTTGCAAATGCAATAAAAACAGGTAGAATTTTTGATGAAGTTATCTTTGATGTGGCCAAATCATTTATTACGCCAAATTCAATAATACTAGATATTGGAGCCAATTATGGACAAATGGCTATTGAATTTTCTAAACTTGCAAATGATACTGTAGTGTTTGCATTTGAAGCTCAAAAAATGATATTTGATGTTCTTGAAAAAAATATTGCTAGTAATGAATGTAAAAATATAAAAGCGTTTTATAATGCTGTTTATGATGTAAATAATGTAGAATTTGTTTTTCCTGAACCTGATTTAGTCAGGTTTCCATGCTATGGTTCTTACGGCTTAGACTTAAATGCAAAGGCAGGCATTCCTGTGAAAAGCATTACAATTGACAGCTTAGACTTTAATGTCCCAATTAGTTTTATGAAGGTTGATATTCAAGGGAGTGATTTAGCGGGAATGCGGGGTGCAATCAATACTATTGCAAAACATAAAATGCCAATAATATTTGAGTATGAAGAAAGATTTCAGGAGGAATTTAATACCTCATTTCAAGAGTATGTTGACTTCGTTAACACTATTGGTTACAAATTTGTAAAAACAATTCAGGATATAAATTTCTTGATAGTTCCACGATAGAATTATATTATACAATATTACAATGGGCTGAATATGCCATTTAAATTGATTTGCTTCCTATTTAAGCATACTAGAATTCTTTACTTTTTTCTTTCTTTATAGTATTTTGTCGTTGGAGACGAGTGTTGTTCATCGGTTATTTCATCAAGACCAGATTCAAGTGAAGGATATAAAAATGTAAAACCTGCATTAATAATTTTATTGCAACTTACCCTTGTGCTCTTCAAAATTTCTATAGCGCGTTGCCCCATCATTAATTTAAGTACAAAAGAAGGGACATGGAGCGGCACGAAAAATTTGTTTCTTATTTTTTGAGCATAAGCAATGGTAATTTCTTTGTTAGTGGCTGGAGTAGGAGCAACAGCGTTGAAATTGCCTTTGATATTATTTTCCATTGCAAATATTATCATTCTGCAAAGGTCTTTTACATGAATCCAGCTGATAACCTGTTTTCCCTTGCTGATGATAGGCGCTATGCCAAACTTTACTGGTAATTTTAATTGTTCAATAAAACCCCCTTCTTTTCCAAGTACAATACCAGTTCGAAGTCGGCAAACCCGAGTTTCATTGATTTGGTCAGGGAGGCTTTCTTCCCAAATTCTGCAAGTTTCACCAAGAAAGCCTTTGTCGGGGCTGTCATTCTCAACAAAAGAATAGCCCTGAACTTTATCTTCTCCGTAATAGCCAATTGCAGATGAATTGATAATTGCTTTTACATTATTAGGGATACTTGTAAGGCTTTTTGCGAGAAGAAGGGTGCTCTTAGTCCGGCTCTCAATAATTTCTTTTTTATAGGATTCCGTCCATTTGTGCCCCATTACATTAGCCCCTGTAAGATTAACGATAAAATCAGCTGATTTAATTGCATCTTGGTCTATACTTTCCTTTTCTAAATTCCATTGAGCATATTGTATATTATTCTTCTTCGGTTGTTTTTCTGGATTACGGGTAAGTATTGTCACCTTATAACCCTTATTTACAAGTTCATTTTGGAGAACGCTACCAATCATTCCAGTTCCGCCTGCTATAATAATAGTTTGCATATTTTTCAGATTTAGCTTTTGTTCTTCTTAGGACAGCTTATTATATGTAAATTTAGGCTGTTAAATTTATGTATGCGAATTGCCCTAGTATTATTTCTACTGCAGTTTTTTTCCTTGGCTACCCGGGCTCAAACTGTTTATTTTTCTGAAACACAGAAAGAGGAGAATGACGAGATCAAATTTGAGATATTAGGCAGAGTCGACACTAATTATCTTATATATAAGAACATACGCTGGAAGCATCTACTTTCCTGGTATGCTTCCGATATGAAACTAGTGAAAAGTGAAAGGCTCAAATTTATTCCTGAAAAAACTTTCAATGTTGATTTGGTTTTAATGCCTCGCTCATTATATGTAATATATCAATACGAAAAAGGGAATGTTGTTTACTGTTATGGTGTAAAAATGGGGTTGAATGGGGAGATTCTTGGCGATCCTGTGTTGTTGGATCAAACTAAAATTTCAATTATAGGAGATCATAAGATTTATGGCGTGAATTACAGTGAAGATCGGCAACGCATCCTTCTTTATAAAATGCATCTTCGCAATAGCAAGATTACCATTATGACCAAGATTTTTGGATCGGATTTTATATTGCAAGACAGCAGTAGGGTAGAAGTGGCCTATGATGAAAGGCTTGAGTTTTATAGCGATCCCGAAGTAGCCAACGATGGTACCATTTTGTATTCAAAGCAGTTAAGAAACATGAGTGGAGAGAATTTTAAATCCAGTCAGATATTTTCAAGAAAGCCTGGTGATGTTTCTTATTCTATTGTGGAGATTTCTCAAGAAGGAAAATATACAGATGAACTGCATGTTAAAATTGACAATTTAAACAAGAGTTTTATTTTCAATTCTTTTTATTACGATGATACTAGAGGAGACATTAAGGGATTGTTTTCTGCTGTTATTCAAAAAGATAGTAATGTTCGCACTGCTTACAATGTATTTGATGATGCTATTCGTTCTTCTATTAATGAATCAGGAAAGCTTCGGCAAGCCTTTGATAATTTATTCATCAAAAATACTTTTGTAAGAAAAAATGGGAGCTTTGTTCTGGTTTCTGAAAAATACTCCAGTCAGAGCAAGGCAAATGATAATGGTTTCAATCGATGGGATTATTTAGGCAATTATCCCTATAGTTCGGGATCTGATTATTTTCTCACCAATCCATATTATTATGGGTATTATAGGCCTTATAGATCCTATTCAGCAGTACAAAGTGTCAGGTATTATTATGATGAGATGCTTGTTGTGAGTGTGGATAGCTCGTTAAATTTTAAGTGGAATACCATTGTTCATAAAAAACAATTTGATGATGATAATGAGAATTATCTTTCATTTGCTACAATGAATGTAGGAGGAAATATGCATTTTCTTTTTGCAGAAGATAATACGAAGAACCAGATAGTCAATAATCAAAGCATCAGCCCTTCTGGAAATTTAGTAAGATATCCAACCATTAAGAGTTATCAAACTTCTTATGCTTTTATGCCCAGACTCGCCAAGCAGGTAGGCCCTACTGAAATGATCTTTCCTTGTGTTCGCCTTGGTAGTATTACCTTTGCAAAGGTTATTTTTAGTAATTAATTTTTTTTGAAAGATAGGAAAGCTAATTTTTATTTTTAATATTCAAATCATATTATTTCGTGACAGGTCTTTTCAGAGTAAATAATCCTTATAACAACTTTCTGTTGTTTCTATATGGTTTCCTTTTGAAAATATTTATTTTTATTCAACCTCGACAACTTGTATCGCTTTCTCAGGATGGTTTTTTTTATAGTCGTATAGTAGCCTGGTCAAAGAGCATGAGTTTGCCAAGCATAACATATAGTATTATTGCTTTTCTGTTGTTGTATAGCCAGGCAATTATTATAAATCGTCTTGCTTCAGGCCAGCGCTTGCTTCAAAAAAGTTCATATGTTACGGGTATGGCCTATCTGCTTTTCACTTCATTGTTCAGTGAATTAAATTATCTTTCTGCTCCCTTATTGGCAAGTTCATTGTTAATTTGGATGTTATCAATTCTTGCAAGGTTGCACCATACGGCTTCTCCTAAATCTATGTTGTTTAATATTGGCATTATACTGGGGTTGGGCACTCTAGTAGTAGTTCCATTTTTCATTTTTATTATATTGATACTGTTAGGCATATTTATACAACGCGCTTTTTCTTTAAGAGAATGGATGACCTTTCTACTGGGTATTATTGTTCCTTATTATTTTCTTGGATCTTACATCTTTTTTTCTGGGCAAATGAATGATTTTTCTATTCAGTATCTCATTTTAGAGCAGTCTTCATGGCATTTTGATTTGTATGGGGTTATTTCGCTTTCTCTAGTAGGGTTGACTATGCTCTCAGGCCTTTTCTTTCTACAAAAGAATTTTTCAAAACAACTCATGCAAACCCGAAAATCATGGGTACTAGTATTAATAATGCTTGTTCTGTCTTGTATAGCTCCTTTTTTTGATAATTCATATTCTCTGCATTTTTGGGTATTAGTTGCGGCGCCTTTTTCTCTAATCGCTTCAAATGTATTTTTCTATCCTCGTAAATTATGGTTTCCTCATTTTTTGCATTGGTCGGCACTAGTTTTGGTCTTAATTACACATTATTACAAGTAATTTTAAAATAGTAGTCAGGATTGGTCCTCTTTCTCCTCAAAATCAATAAAAACTCTGGGATAGTATTTAGAGGAGCTTATAACTGAAATTAGCATATAAATACAGGTAGAAAAATACAGGCTCATGACTTGAATTTCAATACTTCATAGAAGACTACCCTATAATTAACATAGTTTTTATTTACCTGTAAGGAACCTTTCTTATTTTTAAGCCTGAAAACGGCTTTTTTATGAAAAAATTTCTTATCAGCTTCTCTTTTTTATTGTTGGCAAGTGGCTTAAAGGCACAGATTAGCAATCCTATTTTTTGGTCCTATTCTGCAGTGAAAGTGGCTGATAAAACATACGAAATACATATTACTGCAGCACTTGAAGAAAAATGGCATATTTATTCCCAGCAAGCCGGCGAAGGTCCTGAGCCTACATCATTTGTTTTTACTAAAAATCCACTTGTTCAATTGGTTGGCAAGGTAAAAGAGTTGGGTAAACTTGAGGAATCATTTGATCCTAATTTCAATTCTACCCTTCGGTTTTATAGTGAAAAGGTTGATTTTGTTCAGAAAGTAAAACTGAAAAACAAAACTTCTACTGTGCTTAAAGGTACCCTTACCTATATGGTGTGCAACGATAGAAAGTGCCTTCCACCCCGTGATGTTCCTTTCTCGGTAAAAATTCCAGGTAAGTAATTTTGTTTCTATCTTTACTATTCCGCAATGTCGGAATCTATTAATTGTAAAGATATGAGGCGCCTTTTATTACTATTATTTGCTTCTTTACTATCATTCCCTTTGTTTGCTCAGGATAGCATTCATGTAACTTGGACTGCTGCTATTAGCGATGTCTCAGGTAAGGCTGTTAAAATTAAATACAAAGGCCTAATTTCCCAGGGTTGGCATTTGTATGCTGGTATTAATGAAAACGAAGGATTAAATGGTATTCAGATTCAATATAACAATCCCTCCCTTCATCCAGGGCCTATCGAATTATCAACGCAATTAGTGAAGATAAAAGATCCAGTCTTTGATAATAAATTCATTGAAGTTGCAAAGGATAGTTTGGTTTTCTTTCAAACCATAATTTGTGATGACCTTCCCCCAGTGATGCAGATTCAAATTAATTTTGATGCTAGTGATGACGAGAATTTTGTTCAAGAAGAAAAGCGCATCTCTTTAGTCCTGACAAAAAACAATGAATTCAAGGTGCTTAATAGGGTTGTAATAGATTCTATTGATATTTTACATCCGCTTAGTGATTGTACTACCTCAGGTGCTGTTAATGACCAGAAAGGGAGCAAGGGCTTAATGTATTTGTTTTGGCTAGGATTTCTTGGTGGGTTAGTAGCCTTACTTACCCCTTGTGTATTTCCCATGATACCTTTAACGGTTTCTTTTTTTACTCAAAAATCAGGTTCTCGTCAAAAAGGAATACGTAATGCTTTAATTTATGGCTTTTTTATTTTTTTAATTTATGTTATTCTCAGTCTTCCTTTTCATTTCCTTGATAGTATTGCTCCTGAAGTATTAAATAATATCTCAACGAATGTATTTCTGAATATTTTTTTCTTTATCATATTTGTTGTTTTTGCTTTTTCTTTTTTCGGTTTTTATGAAATCGCGCTGCCAGCTTCTTTAACTAGTAAAACAGACAGCAGGGCCGATACGGGTAAAATACTTGGGATATTCTTTATGGCGCTCACATTGGCCCTAGTTTCCTTTTCCTGCACGGGTCCTATATTGGGATCTTTGCTTGCAGGCTCACTTACAAGTGACGGAGGTGCAATGCAGCTCACAGCCGGTATGGCAGGTTTTGGATTAGCATTAGCCCTTCCTTTTGCTTTATTTGCGCTATTCCCTAATTGGCTTCATGCTATGCCCAAATCGGGAGGGTGGCTTAATACAGTTAAAGTAGTACTAGGTTTTATTGAACTAGGCCTTGCCTTGAAGTTTCTTTCAAATGCCGATATGGTGAAGCATTGGGGGTTATTGAAGAGAGAGATTTTTATTGGCATTTGGGTTGTCATTAGCTTGCTTGTTACTTTATATTTATTTGGGGTAATTAAGTTCAAGCATGACAGTCCAATTAAAAAGTTGTCAATCACCCGTATTATATTCGGAATTATTTTTGCGCTTAGTACCATATATCTTATTCCAGGAGTTACAAATACTAAATGGGCTAATCTTACTCTAATCAGCGGATTTCCCCCGCCTTTGTATTACAGTATCTACCAACAAGAAAGCGAATGTGTGCTGGGGCTCAATTGTACACATAGTTATGAGGAAGGCCTTGCGCTGGCAAAAAAGCTACATAAGCCTATACTGCTTGATTTTACAGGTTATGCTTGTGTGAATTGCCGCAGAATGGAAGAAAATGTTTGGAGTACACCTAAGGTGTTTGAATTATTGAAGAAAAATTTCATTGTAGTATCCCTTTATGTAGATGATAAAAAGAACTTGCCTCTAATGGAGCAGTTTACCTATATCACCAAAGATGGTACTGAAAAATTTATTAGAACAATAGGGGATAAGTGGTCCACATTTGAAACTGAAAATTTCTCTAACAATAGCCAGCCTTGGTATGCTATTATAGATAATAATGAGCGGGTGCTTACTAAACCTGTTGGTTATACTGATTCAGAAACTGAATATCTTGATTGGCTCCAATGCGGTTGGGATACTTTTAATAAAAATAAATAAGCCCTTCCAGATGGAAAGGCTTACAATATTTGTCGTTACAGATTGCTCTTAAAGGGCTATCTTTTTTTCTGTCATCATTTTTCTTAGATTGATCAATCCATAACGCATTCTTCCAAGAGCAGTATTGATACTGCAGTTAGTTAGTTGTGCAATTTCTTTAAAGCTAAGGTCAGCATAATGTCTTAGAACTATAACTTCTCTTTGGTCTTCTGGCAACATGTCAACCATTTTTCTTACTTTATCATTAGTCTGACTTTGCATGATGCGTTGGTCGGCTCCTGGTTCTGAAAAGTTAAGTACTTCAAAAATATCATGATCATCACTTGTTTTAATACTTGGGCTACGTTTTACTTTACGGAAATGATCTACACATAAGTTATGAGCTATTCTTGAAGCCCATGGAAGAAATTTACCCTCGTCGGTATAACGGCCTCCTCTAAGTGTGTCAATAATACGAATAAATACATCTTGAAAAATGTCTTCAGCTAAATGCTTGTCCTTAACAAGAAGATAAATAGTAGTGTAGATTTTGTTTTTGTAGCGCATTACTAAAATAGAAAGCGCATTTTCGTTTCCGTTAACATAAGAGTGGATTAGCTCTTGATCGGTTAAGTTGGTAAGACTTCTCATAAAAAAATTGGTTTTAGATGGTTAAGGATTTTTGTAGAGGCCCGAGAGAGTGATAACTTTAGAGAGGATTGTGAATCTTTCTTTGTGGTTTCACTTCCTCGGACATCTGAATGTGAAAGTATAAATAAAATTCAGTCAACCAAATTATTTTGAGCTTTTTTTTAAAAAATAATTCTCTGAAACGTACTCTGGCACTGCGTTTCAGGGGTTTCTACTAATTGTGACAAGAATAATACTTCGTGTTTTTACGATAACCTTAAATTTGCGTATCGTAATGTCACTATCTCATAGTAATAAAGGTAAAAATGCTGCTTCAGGCAGGCTTAAGTCAAATGATATATTCATTAAGGGGGCACGTGTGCATAATCTTAAAAATATTTCAGTTAGTATTCCACGCAATAAACTTATTGTAGTTACTGGCGTGTCAGGTTCAGGAAAATCTTCTCTTACTATTGATACACTTTTTGCAGAAGGACAACGTCGCTATGCTGAAAGTTTAAGTTCTTATGCCCGACAGTTCATGCAGCGAATGAATAAACCTGATGTTGATTATATTTTAGGATTATGTCCGGCTATTGCTATTGAACAAAAGGTAATTACTAGAACACCTCGGAGCACGGTGGGAAGTATGACTGAAATTTATGATTACCTCAGATTGCTTTTTGCAAGGAGTGGGAAAACAATTTCTCCCATTAGTGGATTGGAAGTTAAAAAAGATGATGTAGCAGATGTAATTGAATTTATTAATAAAAGAAAAGATGGAGATAAGATACTTATTCTCGTTCCTTTTAAAAGTCATCCTAATAGAGATATAAAAGAAGAGCTCAACATTCTGCTTCAAAAAGGATTTTCAAGGATATATAAAAAAGGAGAAGTACTTCGCATTGAAGATCTTCTTGAAATGAAGGATGTTTCATCTTTGGGGAGTAAAGAAAAAAAACAAGATTCATTTGTTTTGATTGATCGAATTGTAAAGAAGGATTTTGATGAGGATGATATTCATCGAATATCAGATTCTGTAAATACTGCTTTTTTTGAAGGAGATGGGATGATGCTGCTTGATGTAAATACTAAGCAGCAGCCCTTCAGTAATAAATTTGAAATGGATGGTATTAAGTTTGAAGAGCCAGTTCCAAATCTATTTTCTTTTAATAATCCCTATGGTGCATGTCCTGTATGCGAAGGATTTGCTCATGTATTAGGTCTTGATCCTGATCTTATCATACCAGACCAACGGTTGAGTGTGTATGAAGGTGCTGTAGCTCCATGGAAAGGAGAAAAGCTAGGTAGCTGGAAAGAAGCTTTCGTGAGAGCTGCTAAAAAATTTGATTTTCCTGTCCATAAACCTGTTATAGATCTTTCTCCAAAACAACTCAATGTGCTCTGGAAAGGTAATGAGTATGTTGAGGGAATCGATGCATTTTTTAAAGAGGTACAACAAAATCTTTATAAAGTTCAATATCGTGTGTTGCTGAGCCGTTATCGCGGTCGCTCACTTTGTAGTGATTGTAATGGTTATCGGTTGAGGCCTGAAGCCTTGTATGTTAAAGTTGGAGGGCGCCATATTGGAGAACTTGGAGAATGGCCTATAAAAGAACTTAAGCAATGGTTTGATGATTTAGTATTCACCGAACATGAAAGCAAGGTGGCTTCCAGAGTGTTGATAGAGATTGGTCAACGACTCGATACAATGATTAGTGTTGGTCTTGGATATCTTTCTCTTAATAGGCTCGCTAATACTTTGAGTGGCGGAGAAAGCCAGCGCATTCAGCTTACCAGAAGTCTTGGAAGCAATCTTACCAATTCATTATATATTCTTGACGAACCTTCTATTGGCCTTCACAGCCGTGATACAGAAAAGCTGATAGGTGTATTAAAAGAATTAAAGCAACTTGGTAATACAGTTGTGGTGGTAGAGCATGATGAAATGATGATGCGTCAGGCTGATCATATTATAGATATGGGCCCTTTTGCCAGTCATTTAGGAGGAGAAGTAGTGGCTTCAGGTAATTATGATGAAATCATCTCAAACAAAGCTAGTCTTACTGGACGTTATTTATCCAGGGAGCTTTCTATTGAACCTCCGCGTCATCAACGAAAATGGAATCGTTCTATCATTATTAAAGGAGCTGTTCAAAATAATCTCAAGAATATTGATGTAGAATTCCCTTTAAATACTTTATGTGCAGTGAGTGGTGTGAGTGGAAGTGGAAAAACTACATTGGTTAAACAGATTCTTTACCCCTTGCTCAAAAAGATGAAAGGTGAATTTGTGGAGAAGCCTGGATTGTGCAGAGCAATTGAAGGCGATGTGGAAAGTATTAATAGTATTGAACTGATAGATCAAAATCCAATAGGCAAATCAAGCAGAAGTAATCCTGTTACTTATATTAAAGCCTATGATGAGATCAGAGAACTATACGCAAGTCAGCAGCTGAGTAAAATGAGAGGCTTTCAACCCAGGCATTTTTCATTCAATGTTGATGGCGGCCGCTGCGATGCCTGTAAGGGTGAAGGAGAACAGGTTGTTGAAATGCAATTTTTGGCCGATGTACATCTTGTTTGTGATGTATGTAAGGGGAAACGATTTAAGGAAGAAGTGTTGGAAGTAAAATTTCGCGATAAGAATATTTTTGATGTATTGGAAATGAGTGTTGATGAAGCGATTGTTTTTTTCTCTGAAGAGAAGGAGCAAAATAAAATGGCTTTAGATGCGGCAAAAAAAATCAGACCATTAAGTGAAGTAGGGCTTGGGTATATTAAGTTAGGCCAATCTTCTAATACCCTTAGTGGTGGTGAGGCGCAACGCGTAAAATTAGCTTGCTATCTTGGTCGCGAAAAATCTGATGGTCGCATATTATTTATTTTTGATGAACCTACTACAGGACTTCATTTTCATGATATTCAAAAACTACTTGATTCATTCAATAGGCTGGTAGAGCAGGGTCATTCTATTATTGTGATAGAACATAATACTGATGTACTAAAATCGGCTGACTGGATTATTGATATGGGGCCCGAGGCTGGAGATGGAGGAGGATCTGTAGTATTTGCAGGCACTCCTTCTCAGCTAAAAAAAATTCGCGAGAGTCATACATCTCGGTATCTGTAATAACTATAGCTTCCCTATCTTAATTTTTCGCTGTCGCTGATAATTTTTTCATCTGCTCTGATGCCACGAGCAGCTAAAAATAAAAACAGCAGTACAAATATTTGAAGGAGTGATGTAAGAGCCATAGTGCCTTTCAAAAAAATATTAGATTCCTGAAAATAAAGAAATAAAAGTAATAGCTCAAAGAGTAAGGCTAATAGGCCTAGCCTTAATTGAAGCCGACGATTTTTATAGAGAAAGATAGCAACAAGCGATAGTACAATAATTGAAATAGTAAGTGCAATAAGAGAAAAATTCTCTGTTCCAGTAAGAGGATATTCTGTTTCAAGTACATTTTTAGTACCATAAAAAAATGGAAGCTTCAAACTTGCTGCTGAGGCAGCCGCTGCGAGAAGTAGCCAAATAGATTGTATTCGTTGTATCATTTTTTTGCTTTTATTATTTCAATTCTGGATATAAGGGGAATCCTTGCATTAACTTTTTTACATCCTCTTTTACAGAGGCAACAGTATTTTCATTATCGATATCCATCAGCACCTTGTCAATAAGGTCAACAATAGTTTGCATATCTGTTTCTTTCATACCGCGTGTAGTAACAGCCGGAACACCCACACGGATTCCACTTGTTACAAAAGGACTTTTATCATCGTAAGGAACTGCATTTTTATTCAAAGTAATATGAGCACGATCTAGCGTTTCCTGCGCTTTCTTACCTGTTATATTTTTATTTCTTAGATCAATTAACATCAGGTGGTTATCGGTGCCGCCACTGATAATATTATATCCCTTGCTAACAAAGGCCTTAGCCATTGCTTGTGCATTTTGTTGTACCTGCTTCATATAACTTTTATATTCATCGCTAAGGATTTCGCCAAAAGCTATAGCCTTCGCTGCTATTACATGTTCTAGCGGGCCTCCTTGTGTGCCAGGAAAAACTGCCATATCAATTACATGACTCATCATTCTGATATTTCCTTTAGGGTCTTTTAATCCCCAAGGATTTGGGAAATCCTTTTTCATGAGGATGATGCCACCGCGAGGGCCACGTAATGTTTTATGAGTAGTACTTGTTACAAAATGACAATAATCAAAAGGAGATGAAAGTAGTCCTGCTGCTATAAGTCCAGCAGGGTGCGACATGTCGCATAAAACAAAAGCACCAATTTCGTCGGCAACCTTTCTTATTCTTGGATAATCAATATCTCTGCTGTATGCAGATGCTCCACAAATAATAAGTTTTGGTTTTTCGGAACGAGCCTTTGATTCAAGCATTTCATAATCTATCAGCCCGGTGTCTTGCTTTACAACATAAAAAGAAGGCTTATATAATTTGCCCGAAAAGTTTACTGGCGAACCATGGGTAAGGTGGCCTCCCATACTAAGGTCCAGTCCAAGGATACTATCACCCGGTTGCAAGATTCCCATCATAAGTGCTGCGTTGGCCTGGGCTCCGCTGTGGGGTTGCACGTTTGCATACTCGCAGTTAAATATTTCTTTAGCACGGTCAATAGCAAGTTGCTCAATCTGGTCTACTATTTCACATCCTCCATAATATCTTTTTCCGGGATATCCTTCTGCATATTTATTTGTTAGGGAAGTACCCATTGCCTCCATCACGGCTATACTGGTAAAATTTTCACTGGCAATAAGTTCAATGCCATTTCTTTGTCTTTCCAGTTCTTGAGCTATGAGGTTAAAAACAGTTGCGTCTCGTTTCATATAATAAAAATAATAGACAAATATAACAAGCAGGTTGGTAATATTCAGCTCATTACGATTTATATAATAAATCTGGACTGTTTTTGTCAATTTTCGGCCTTATTTCATTTTTATGTACTTTCACAATACTAATGTCAATTAAAAGTCGAGTTAGCATTAAGCAAGTTCAAAAAATATGAAAGCGATTATTCCTTTGGCAGGTGCTGGAACTAGACTGCGGCCACATACATATACTCAACCTAAGGCGCTCATTCCGCTAGCAGGCAAAACCATTCTCAGTATCATTGTTGATCAGCTGCATGAGGCGGGAATTAACGATTTTATTTTTATTGTAGGCTATCTGGGAGAAAAAATTCAGGATTATGCAAAACAGAATTTCTCGCATTTAAACTGTCATTTCATTAACCAATATGAAAGAAAGGGAACCGGGCCTGCAATTGCTCTAACCCGCGAATTAGTAGGCAATGACGAGGTATTGGTTGTACTTGGCGATACCATAGCTGAATATGATTTAAGTGAAGTGATTCAATCTTCTCATTCCATGTTGGGTATTAAAAAAGTGGATGATCCAAGGGATTTTGGTGTTGCTGAAATTGATGAGGAAGGCTACATTTCTCGTGTAGTCGAAAAGCCCTCAATTCCAAAAAGTAACATGGCGCTGGTGGGCGTTTATAAGATTAAAGAAACTGAATTGTTATTCTCTTGTTTGGAAAAGATTATTGCCAACAGCAATCTTATAAAAGAAGAGTTTAGTATTACGGATGCTATTGAGTGTATGATAGCCCAGGGGGCTCGTTTTAAATCTTTTAAAGTTGACAACTGGTTTGATTGTGGCAAGAAAGAGTCCATTTTACAATCAAATTCTATTCTGCTTAAAAAATTCGGAGGGCATGTGCCAGAAATTGAACAATATCAGAATACTATTATCATTCCACCTGTAAGTATTGGCTCAGGTTGTAGAATAAAAAACTCGGTTATTGGGCCCAATGTTGCTATTGGTGAAAACTGCGAAATCACACAAGCTATTATCAAAGACTCTATCGTTGGCGACTATTCTAATCTTTTCGAAATTGTGCTATATGATTCTCTTATTGGCAGCGATGCTGAGGTAAAAGGGGTCACCCAGAGTCTTAATATTGGAGACAATACTGCCATTGACCTCGGGGGCTAGCTTTTGGTGGAAATGTTTATAATTTTTTTCATGTTCCAAGCTGATTCCCTGTATTTTGTGGATGGATGAACGACTTTCAAAATAGCATTACTCGCCTCTTTAATATTGAGGTTCCCATTATTCAAGCAGGCATGATTTGGGCCAGCGGCTGGAAACTTGCCAGTGCAGTTAGCAATGCGGGTGGCCTAGGACTCATTGGCAGTGGAAGTATGTATCCCGAAGTATTCAAAGAGCATATCAGAAAATGTAAAGCGGCTACTTCAAAGCCTTTTGGGGTAAATATTCCGCTTTTATACCCCGATGTTGAGCAGCATGTTCAAACACTTATTGAGGAAGGAGTTAAAATAGTATTCACTTCTGCCGGCAATCCTGCTATACATACCGCCAGATTAAAAAAGGAAGGTATTACTGTTGTACATGTGGTAAGTAGTGTAAAATTTGCCCTAAAGTCAAGGGATGCTGGATGTGACGCAGTAGTGGCTGAAGGCTTTGAGGCAGGGGGGCATAATGGAAGGGAGGAGACTACTACCATGGTGCTTGTTCCTTCGGTAGTTGATGCTGTTAACATCCCAGTAATTGCAGCAGGTGGCATAGCTACAGGAAGACAAATGGCTGCAGCTATGATATTAGGGGCTTCTGGAGTTCAGGTTGGAAGTAGGTTTGCTGCCAGCACAGAATCTTCAAGTCATCAGGGTTTTAAAAATGCTGTAATAAAGGCAGAAGAAGGCGATACCATATTAACGCTTAAAGAATTAACTCCAGTAAGAATGCTTCGAAACGACTTCTGTAAAAAGGTGCTCGAAGCTGAAAGTAAATGTGCTTCAATAGAAGCGCTTAAAAGTTTACTTGGTCGTGGTCGGGCAAAAAGGGGAATATTTGAGGGAGACATGATTGAAGGAGAACTTGAAATTGGCCAGGTAGCATCTTTAATTAAAGAGGTAAAACCTGCCGCTGACATTCTCTCTGAAATATGGCACGAATATCGCCGCATTTTACCCTCGCAATCGCAATAATGTTATATTTGCTTCATATATTTTTGAACCAATTCCCTTTTAAAATGCAAATCTTCAAGGCGAAGTTTATTTATTTATTTTTAGCTTTTCTGTGTATCACTTTTTTTAGTATACCTGTATTTTCTCAGAATCCTATTCAGCTTCAAGACATAAAGAATGCTTCTGGTATTATCAATCAGATTAGCCCTTCAGGTGTATCTCAGTCACAGCTTTCAAATATGCTGAATGATAAGAATATTAATAAGAACCAATATCAAGCAGGGGCTGACAAAAATGCAGTTGATCAGAAAATGACCACTGAAAAAAAAGACAGCTCATTAATAATGCCAGTTGCAAAGCCAATCTATAGTCCTGAAAATACATATGGGGCCAATATTTTTGCTTCTACTGCAGTTACTGATTTAGCCGAGCTTTCTACACCTCCACTTGATTATCCAATTGGCGTTGGTGATCATATCATTGTTGCTTTATGGGGCGCAGCTGAGCTTCAAGAAAATTATGTTGTAGGGCGTGATGGATCTATTTTTCCTCAGGGCCTAGGTAAAATAAATGTTGCCGGACTTACTTTCGAAGAAATTCGTTCTATTATTTCATCTCGGTTTAAAAAAGTGGTGCCCTCAGCTACTAATATTTCAGTTTCTCTTGGTCAGCCAAGAACGATTAGTATTAATGTAGTAGGTGAGGTGCTTAATCCTGGTCCTGTAGCTGTGTCTGCTTTTTCAAATGCATTTAATGTGATTGCTTTAGCGGGAGGGGTTACTGAATATGGTAATCTACGTAGTATCCAGATTAAAAGAGGAGGAGAGGTTATTGATGAGCTCGATGTATATAAATATCTTAAGACTGGAGATTTTGGGAAACATATTTATTTACAGAATAATGACTTTGTAATTGTAGGCTTCGTTGAGAAAAAAGTATTTGCTACTGGCCAGTTTAAAAGACCCATGTATTATCAGCTGAAGGCTGATGAAGGAGTGAAAGCGTTATTAAAATACTCTGGAGGGCTTAATTCCGAATCTGTATCCTCTACTCTTAAGGTCATTCGCACTGAAAATGAAAAGAAAGTACAGCGTGATGTTAATTCGAATTTTCTTATGAAGGATAGTGCAAGTGATTTCCTTTTGAATGATGGTGACATAATCAAGGTTGACTTATTGAGTCAAAATCTAATGAATAGAATAGAAGTGAGAGGGGAAGTTAATTATCCCGGAGAATATGAACTAAAGGAAGGCGAAGGACTTTATGATTTGATTAATCGGGCTGGCGGAATTACAAGATTTACTTTATTGGATCGCGCTTTTATTTTTAGAGGGTTTGGTGATTCTGCTAGAATTAATTCTAAAAAACTTGAAGTTGATATTTCTGGGTATCTAACTGATAATGACTTAGGTGTAAATAATATAAAACTGCAATCGAATGACATCATTCAACTACTATCAAAAAAAGATTTTGAAGAAGACCTTTATGTTGATATTTTCGGAGAGGTGCGCAAACAAGGTAGGGTAAAGCAGTATAAAGGCATGACGCTTCAAGACTTGCTTTATCTTTCCGGGGGTATCAAGTCTTCGGCACAATTTGGCAGGTTGGAAATATCTAGTATTATGAATATGGATTCTGCAAAAAAAGGATTGTTGCCAGTGCTAACAACTGTAAAGTCTTATGCTATTCAGCCTAATTTACAAATTGATTCAACTGCAAAAAATATTTTAATTAATCCCTATGATCAAGTCTTTGTAAGAAAAAATCCTTCCTTTGAACTTCAGGAAAATGTTGATATTAAGGGGATGGTAAAATATCCAGGTAAGTATCCTCGGCTTGATAAAAATGAAAAGCTATCTTCTTTTATACAAAGGGCAGGAGGTTTGCAGCCTAATGCCAATCTTGGGGGCGCTGTTCTTTTTAGAACAAAAACCCAGTATTTCAGGGAAAGTGTAGTTGATAAACCAAAGATTGATTCGTTAAAAGGTACTCCTGTTTATGACAGCCTTGCAGATGCTTACGAAATATTAAATGAGCCTGTAAGTATTGATTTATATAATGCACTCAACAAGAAAAAATCAAAGTACGATATAGTTTTGCAGCAGAATGATATGATTTTTGTTCCTGAAATTAATCCTTTTGTTTCAGTGAGAGGCCAGGTTCAATCGCCCTTGAAAATAGCATTTGATAAAGATCATTCTAGATTGGGCTATTATCTTGATAAGTCTGGTGGTTTTGGTGAGCGTCCTTGGAAGAAAAGGGTATATGTTACCTATGCTAATGGCCGCAGTCGTAAAACTAAATCCATACTTTTTTTCAGGCATTTTCCTAAAGTAACAGAAGGTTCTATTGTGACTGTACCAATAAAACCACCTTCTCAATCTTTTGGAGAAGTAGCCAAAACAATTCTGATATCAACCATTCCTGTGTTATTAACGGCAGTGGTTCTTAAGTTTATTTAATAAATACAAACTACATTGGAAAAAGTGGAATTCATCAAACCTGCAGCGATTCGTCTTTATAGATTTAAGTTGCTCCTCATCATTTTTGGAATTATTATAGGGGTGCTTTTTTTTATTCAAAAATTTCAAAAGGGAATTGTATATACTTCTAGGTCAACTATTTTCCCACTTACTGCAGTTAATGAAGGTAATTCTATTACAAGCTCAATTACCTCTCTTCTTGGAATTAATTCCGATACTAAAAGTTTCAGTCAGGATGCCTCTATCAATATTGTTGAATTAGCTCAAAGCAGATTTACTAGAGAAGCTGTAGCGCTTCAACAATTACCTCAGTTTGATAATAAAAGTATTGGTGAATTGCTTATTAGTAGGCATAATAAGACTAAGTTTTTCTTTTTTCCAGCTATAGAAATACCGAAAGACACTTCTCAAATGGCCGCAGTAGCAGCAGACTTAATGGAGGATGATATTGTGGCAAGAATCAATAAGAATGGAATTCTTGAATTATTTTTTAGCTCTAACGACAGTGCATTAGTTCACCTTATTAACTACTCACTTACTGAAAAGATATCAAAATTTTATATAGAGCTCAGGATAAAAAAAGCAAAGCTTGATTATGATTTTATTAGTTTGAAAGTTGATTCTTTGCAACAGGTATTGGGTAATTTTGACAAGCATGCTATTCAAATGGCTAATACAACTTTTTTTGTAGCGCCTGATCGATTACAGTACCAACTACCAAAAGAAAATCTCGGAACTGAAAAAGATCGGGTACAAAGGCAATTCAATGCTGCTATTGATAATAAAGAAGAAGCTTTATGGCGCCTTCAGAAAGTTACTCCTATTGTAGAATTACTTGATAAGCCAGAGCCTCCTTTTGATTTAAAAAGGCCTTATGCCTTTATTTTCGCTTTTGTTGGTTTTTTTATTGGGATAGTTCTTATTTCCATTCCCTTGGTTGTAGATATTGCCTTCAGGTATGTAAAATGGGAAATTAAAAATGCAATTTTTAATCCTAATGTTAAGGCTACAAAAGATTAATTAGCGACGAAATCCCCATTTGATTAATTCTTTCCAACCAAGTTTCTTGCCATACATTAATATTCCTGTTTTGTAAATTCGGGAGGCTATCCAGGTAATAAAAACAAAACAACCAGCTAGCAGTAACATCGAAACTAAAAGTTCCCATCCAGGAATATCAAAAGTTATTCTTCCCATCATCACAATAGGAGAAGTAAGTGGGAAGTAGCTGCCAAAGATTACTAAATTGCTATAAGGGTTGTCTGCTGCTTTAATCATGATCATGAAACCCAAAATGATGGGCATCATTACCGGAAATACTAATTGTTGTGTATCCTGCTGGTCATCACTAACTACGCTTCCAATTGCTGCAAACATAGCCGCATAGGTTAAATATCCCCCTAAAAAATAGAAAATAAAACAGCCTATTATTTTTAAAATGGGAAGCGAAGCTACTGATCCTAGTACTTCATTCATTACAGCAAGGTTGGCACTTTGTCCAGCATGTTTAGCCTGTTCAAGTACATCAGGAAGTATTAATGGAACAGCGGATTGCAACAAAAATGCAATTATTATCCAAATAGCAAATTGAGTAAGTCCCACTGCACCAATACCTACAATTTTTCCCATCATTAATTGAAATGGCTTTACAGAACTCACCATAACTTCAGCAATACGACTCATCTTCTCTTCCATTACGCCACGCATTACTTGTGTACCATATATCAGCATCATCATATAAATTAAGATGCCACATGCCATTGAAATAAAATAGCCTACTTCAGGAATATTACTTTTACTTCCTTCTTTTGTGTCAAGCTGATTTTTAATAGTTACATCTGAAGCGATAGACTTATATTTTTCAGGAGTAATTCCCTGTGCTTCTAATCTTTTTGCTACAATGGAATTATTTACAAGATCTTCAATTTCTGAGTGTGTTGAATGACCTAAGAGACCTGAACTATGCAAAACAATATTACTGGGACTGTCAAGTTGAAAAGGAGGTAGAAACAAAAATGCATCATATCCTCTTTTTTGATAAGTTTTTAATAGGTCTTGTTCGCTTTCATTTGAAATGATTGTAAACCTTACTTTCTTTGATGTAGAATCAACTTTGCCATTAAATAATCCTGCCTTGTCTATAATAGCTATTTGATCAAGGCCATTAATATTTTTACTACCTGAATCACTTACTGCAATAGCAATGATTCCGATATAAAAAGCCATGATGACTATGGGGATCAGAATAGTGGTCAGTAAAAATGACTTTTTCTTTACCCTAGTGAAATATTCGCGGCCTATTATTAAAAAAATTTTATTTGCCATTACCTTAACCTTTTATATTTTGAAATTTTCTTGTTGCGCCCGAACTCTCAACAAGTCTGATGAAGATTTCATCCAGCGAGGGCAGTACCTCATTGAATTTTAGTATTGTGATATTATTTGCTAGCAGATGACTAAGCACACTATTTGTAGTAACACCTTCTTCTAGTCTTAATTTATAATGTCCTGGTTGTGCATTTACAATAGTATATAGATGAGAAGCCTCAGGCATTTGATTGCTTTCAGTATCAACAGCAAATAGATTTTCTTTAAAATCCTGTTTGATTTTTGTTACATTACCATCAAGTACTTTTATTCCTTTATTGATAAGCACAATATGATTACATATTTCCTCTACCTGCTCCATTCGATGGGTACTAAAAATAATGGTACTGCCAAGTCTTGCCAATTCAATTATTTCTTCTTTGATCATATTGGCATTTACGGGATCTAAACCACTAAAGGGCTCGTCTAAAATAATGAGCTTTGGCTGGTGTAATACAGTTGTTACAAATTGCAATTTCTGACTCATGCCCTTACTCAGATCCTCCACCTTCTTGTTCCACCAGCTTTCCATCTCAAATTTTATAAACCATTCCTTAACTGCTTTCATGGCTTCGCTTTTGCTAAGTCCTTTGAGTCTTGCGAGATAAAGTGCTTGCTCGCCAATTTTCATTTTTTTATACAAACCACGTTCTTCAGGCATATACCCAATTCTCATAGGATCAAGCTGCGGGTCAAATTTTTTGCCATTGAATTGAATATGGCCGCTGTCGGGATAAAATATACCCGTAATCATTCTGATGAGCGTAGTTTTTCCTGCTCCGTTGGGGCCTAGCAAACCAAAAATGCTGCCTTGCTCAATATTGAGACTGATGCCATCAACAGCTTTCTGCGTAGCAAAATATTTTTTCAGGTTTTGTACTTCTAGAATGTTCATGTACGAACAATTATTTAGGATTCAAAAGTAAAGTATTCTCATTTATACTTTGAGGCTATATCATTTATTTATGGCAATCTTTTCTGCAACTTTTTCTCCATCCATGGCGGCGCTTACAATTCCACCTGCATAACCAGCCCCTTCTCCGCAAGGGTAAAGATTGGATATTTGGGGATGAACAAGGGTAGAAGCATCTCTTGGTATTCTTACAGGACTAGAGGTTCTACTTTCTGTAGCTACTACAATGGCTTCATTTGTAAAATAACTATTCATATTTCGATTCATTTTTTTTCCAAATGAGCGGAAAGATTTAGCTAGACTTTCATAAATGAAACCAGGCAGTATTTGATTCATCATTACGCTGTTGATACCAGGTCCATAAGAGCAGGAGGGTAGGATGGTTGAGCTTTTTTTGTCAGCAAAATCTACTAATCGTTGTGCAGGAGCTATAAAATTACCGCCGCCTGCATTAAAGCAATTTACTTCTACCATTTTTTGAAAATGCATGAAAAGGAGAGGATCATTTTGTTTGATACCAAGATGTTTTACTTCTCGATATGCATCTTCAGTTGATACTTGAACTACCATACCACTGTTTGCATATGGATTATTTCTTTTTGAAGGACTCCAACCATTCACTACTAGTTCGCCCTGAGAAGTAGCTGCCGGAGCAATTATACCACCAGGACACATGCAAAAAGAAAAAACTCCTCTATTATCAATCTGCTGTACCAAGCTATAGGAAGCAGGAGGAAGCCATTGTCTTTCAGATGCATCATGATATTGAATCAGGTCAATATTTTCTTGAGGATGTTCAACTCTTAATCCAAGTGCAAAAGGTTTGGCTTGGATTTCTATGTTTTTACTGTTGAGTAGTTCAAAAATATCTCTAGCCGAATGACCGGTAGCAAGAATAAAATTATTGGCTGTATATGTTTCTCCAGAGGCAGTGTGTACAGAGCCTATTTTCCCATTTTCAATAGTTAAATCTGTAACTCTCTTTTGAAAAAGCACTTTCCCTCCATGTCCTTCAATAGTTTGGCGCATGGCACTAATGATATTAGGTAGCTTATTGGTGCCAATATGTGGGTGGGCTTCAAAGAGAATGCTTTCATCTGCCCCAAAATGCACAAATAACTGTAGAATACGCATCAGGTCGCCCCTTTTATTACTGCGAGTGTATAGTTTACCATCGCTGTAGGTACCCGCTCCGCCTTCTCCAAAACAGTAATTACTATCAGGGTCAAGCAATCCATTTTTGTTAAGTTGAGCCAAATCTCGCCTACGGGTCCTGATATCTTTTCCCCTCTCTAAGATTATGGGTTTTATGCCGGCTTCAAGAAGTTTCAGTGCAGCAAACAAGCCTGCAGGTCCACCACCTATAATAATAGCAGATTTTTCAGCATGGGTTACATCTTTGAAAAAGAATGAATCCTTTCTAATAGGAATAGGTACTTCATTAAAAAAAGCATGAACAGCTAGGCGGACTTTAATACGATCGCCCCTTGCATCGATAGAGTGCTTTACTATAGTATAACCAGTTAATGAGCTTATTTTTTGGGATACAGCCTCAGAAATACTTTTTTTTAAAACCAGAGGATCGGCAGCCTCTCTTGGAGATAGTACTAATACCAGTTCTTTTTTCATGCGTTAGGCGGTTATCCTAAAAACAATAGGTAAAATTAGAATGGAAGGTCGTCTACTGCATCCGGCGTGGAAGCAGAAAAGGTGTTTAATGGCTCAATAAATTCAGTATCAATGCCTTTACTGGCAGGATTCAGAATCTGTTCAATGCGCCAGGCATCCAAATTAGTAATATAGTTGACTTTTCCTTCCTTTTCCCACTTGGAGCCCTTGATATTGAAATAAACTTTAATATTGTCGCCTGTATTTACCCTATCAATAATAGCAGTTCTATCCTGAACAGATTGAAATTTTACATAGTTAACAATGGTTTTTCCATTGATATCGTCCGACTTTTCCACAACAAACTCTCTTGTTTTGAAGCTTTCAGTCCTTTGAATAGTATCGTATTTTGCTACTAATTTTCCAGTAAGTTCGTAACTCATATTTTATATTTAGCCGACAAAAATAACGTTATTTAAGGACATAGTCGACTGAAATAATTTTAGCCTGAAAATAGCACCAAGTGGGCTTTTAGAGGGTATTTCATTTTTTTGCAGTGATATTTTTCGATTGGTAGTATTATATTATATCAATTCTCTATGACTTAAAGAAAATAAGACTTGATGTAAGGATTTTTTATTGAAAAAAAAATTATTTTTAGGTAATAAAAAGTTTTTTTTTCAACAAATTCTCATGATATTCGCTGTCCTGCTGAAAACTTTAAAAGATCAAAGAAAGTGTTTTGGTTTTTTAGCAATTTAAAAACAATTAACTCAGTATATAAATAGGTGGCTCAATAATGGATAAGGTGTTTGATAAAGTTTGGACTAATTGTTTAAGTATCATAAAAGATATTGTGGAGTGGCAGCATTTTAAAACTTGGTTTGAGCCTATCAAGCCTGTTGACTTAAAAGATAAAGTACTCACAATTCAAGTTCCCAGTCAGTTTTTTTACGAGTATTTGGAAGAGCATTATGTTGCCCTTCTTGCCAAAACTTTGAAAAGGGAGTTAGGTAAAGAGGCTCGTCTCGAATATCGTATTATGGTAGATAGTGGTAATAGTAAGAGTAAGCCACTTACTATGGATGTTTCTGCTAATAGTTTTAAATCTTATTCAAATAATGAGATGGATTTTCCCTTGGTTGTAAATAATCCTGTTAAAAATCCATTTGTTATTCCCGGACTGAAAAAGATACAGATTGATCCTCAGCTAAACCAGGCCTATACTTTTGAAACTTATATTGAAGGAGATTGCAACAGGGTCGCTCGTCGCGCGGGGAAGGCGGTGGCAGAAAAGCCAGGAGGAACATCTTTTAATCCTTTGGTAATTTATGGCGGAGTAGGTTTAGGTAAAACCCACTTAGCTCAGTCAATAGGAAATGAAGTAAAAAGATTGCATTCGGGGAAAGTAGTATTATATGTAAGTTCTGAAAAGTTTATCAACCAGTTCATTGATCATGGTCGTAATAATGCTATTAATGATTTTATTCATTTTTATCAGATGATTGATGTATTGATCATTGATGATGTGCAGTTTTTCATTCGTGCAGAAAAATCTCAGGATGCTTTCTTCTCAATTTTTAATCATTTGCATCAGAGTGGAAAGCAGCTGATACTTACCAGCGATAAATCTCCTAAAGATCTTGAGGGTGTTCAGGAGCGCTTGCTAAGTCGCTTCCGTTGGGGATTGAGTGCCGATCTTACTCTTCCTGATTATGATACTAAGATTGAGATTCTTCAAAGCAGAATGAAGATGGATGGTATGGAGATGCCGCCCGAAGTAATAAAATACATTGCTTATAATATTAATAGTAGTATACGTGAATTGGAAGGTGCGCTTATTTCATTATTAGCACAGTCTTCGCTCAATAAACGTGATATAGATATTGATTTGGCAAAAAAGGTGCTTAGAAACTTTGTTAAATCATCTAGTAAGGAGCTTACTATTGATGTGATTCAGAAAATGGTTTGTGAGTATTTTGACGTTCCATATGATAAGCTGCTTCAAAAAACACGTAAGCGTGAGATTGTACAGGCTCGTCAAATCACTATGTTTTTGTCTAAGGCTTTTACTAAAAATTCACTTAAAACAATAGGAGAGCATTTTGGTGGCCGAGATCATACTACGGTAATTCATAGTTGCCAGACGGTTAAGGATCTTATGGACACAGATATATTATTCAAGGAAAGTGTGTTAGAGCTTCAGCAAAAAGTACAATTGGCTGCGATGTAGGGTCCGGGATAAGGGTATTTTTCCTTCCACAAATTATTTTGCAATCATCTTCCTGCAATTTTGTTTGGGTAAAAGAGGCAGGAATGTTATTTTTGTCTCCCTTTTGGGAAAGGAGAGGTGCCTGAGTGGCCGAAAGGAACGGTTTGCTAAATCGTCGTACGGGTTACACTGTACCGTGGGTTCGAATCCCACCCTCTCCGCGAAGATTTTAAGATAACCATGTTCGGGGCGTAGCGTAGCCCGGTTATCGCGCCTGGTTTGGGACCAGGAGGTCGCAAGTTCGAATCTTGCCGCCCCGACAAATGCAATCAAGCCTCGGCAACAGCCGGGGCTTTTTTAATGCGAGCGACTGAAGTTTGCTTCAAAAAAGAGCGATGCTTAAAAAAGACAAAAGCGAGTGAAACGAGCGAGGCTTGATGGTATTTGGCCACCCCTTTTCAAGATCAACGGAGTTAATCTTGCCATCCCGACATTACTACCAAAATGACAATCCAAAAACGGGTTGTCATTTTTAGTTTCAGCTAAAATCATAGACTGCACTGCGATTTCGCGGAACAAGGTATTAACTCTATTGGTTCGAACTCTATCGTTTTTCTTATTATACAACATTCCTTCCGGAAACACCAAGTATTGTAATTGTTGCTTCTCATAGTAATCTGATGAAATCCATAACTGGCTTATGTTTTCAGCGATATTCAAACCTTTTTCTATAGCTTTTTCAAGGTTCGAACTGATCTCGGCATATGTCTTGGTTTCTTTCTTAAGTTGATTAAGTTCATCTCTGTATTTTGATGAGAATTTATCGTACTGCTCTTTTGTGATTTCGTTTAATACAAAACGCTCCTCCAGTTTGTCAAGTTGGTTTTGTAAATCTGTAACCCGTTTTTTATTCAGCACTTCGTCAACTTTATTATCATCAAAATGCTTTGACAATTTTTGATTCAGTATTATCTTTAATTTCCCCTACCTGAATTATCATACTCAAACGACTGAAGTAACTTTTCAAAATGACCATTCAATTTTTTGGCTGATATATTGATTTTGGTACCTGCTCCTCTTGTTTTTTAGTAAAATAGTTTCTTCTTTTTATTTTGATAGCCGGTAAAGGGACTATTACTAAACATATCCCAAACAGCATTAGTTTGATTAGTATCGTTAACATTGAATTAATAATGGCGTAATAATTTGATGATACGAAGAAAGTAATATTGATAAAAATATAAAGATTATGAAATTAATTAAAAATATAGCTTACAATTTAATTTGCCTGTATATCAGAATTACTTTACCCTTCAATTCTGTATTTTTTACTATTAAAAAATAACAAGCTATTTTGAATGATAATAAACTGCTAAAAAGAAAAATAGACATCCTTGTTATATCTGATATCCATTTAGGTACTTATGGATGTCATGCAAAAGAGTTATTGCATTATCTCAAATCAGTGAAACCCAAAACCCTTATTTTAAATGGAGACATTATAGACATCTGGCAATTTAATAAAAGATACTGGCCAAAGTCGCATATGAAAGTCGTAAGGCATCTTTTAAATTGGGTAAGTAAAGGCGTAAAAATATATTATGTTACCGGTAACCATGACGAGATGTTGAGAAGGTTTACTGGTTTTAAGTTAGGAGGATTGAGTATAGTTAATAAAATTGTAATCAAATTAGATAACAATGAAAAAGCTTGGTTTTTTCATGGAGATGTTTTTGATGTTACAATGCAACATAGTAAATGGTTAGCAAAACTCGGAGGAGCAGGTTATGATATGTTGATTTTAATAAATCGTTTTGTAAACTATGTTTCAGAACAAATATTCAATAAGGGAAAGCTTTCATTTTCAAAAAAGATAAAAAACAGTGTTAAGTCTGCAATAAAGTTTATTAATAATTTTGAATCCATAGCGGCAGATATAGGAATAAATAATAAATATGATTATGTTGTTTGCGGCCACATTCATCATCCGGAAATAAAATTGATTAAAAATAATAAAGGATCAATTAAATACATGAATAGTGGGGACTGGATTGAAAATCTTACTTCATTAGAGTATGTAGATGGGAAATGGTCTATTTATCAATTTAATCATGAAGAATTTAAGGAGGTCGAACATAGTGAAGAAAATGAAGAGCCAACTAACAGCAAGCTTTTTGATTCTTTAATAAGTGAATTTAATTTTTAAACTGATTCATAAATCCCAATGAAAATTTTATACGCAATACAAGGTACAGGAAATGGACACTTAAGCAGAGCAAGAGAAATTATCCCTATTTTAAAGAAAAAAGGAGATGTCGATATATTGATTAGCGGCATTCAATCTGATATTGATTTGCCTCATGCCATAAAATACAAGTTTAAAGGATTGAGTTTTATTTTTGGGAAAAAAGGAGGAATTGATCTAATGGAAACCTATAAAAAAAGTAGTATAAAAAACTTATACAATGAAATTCAATCATTACCTATAGAACAATACGATATAATCATAAATGATTTTGAGCCGGTTAGTGCTTGGGCAGCTAAAATAAAAAATAAAATTTGCATAGGACTCAGCCACCAGTCTGCTGTTATAAATAAAAAGTCTCCCAAACCTAAATACAAAGATCCTGTTGGCAAGGCTGTGTTAAAATATTATGCCCCCGTTTCATTTTCATTTGGATTTCACTTTAAGCAATATGATAAAAATATATTTACACCAGTTATAAGAGAACAAATAAGATTAGCAAAGCCTAAAAAAAGTGGTCATTACACGGTTTATCTTCCAGCATATGGTGATGATCGACTTGTTGAAATTTTAAGCCAAATCAAAAATGTACAATGGCAGATATTTTCTAAACACAGCAAAAAATCACTAAGCGTTAACAATATAAAAATTCAACCAATTGATAACGATGATTTTGTCAATAGCTTGGTGAATTCGATTGGAGTTTTTTGTGGAGCAGGGTTTGAAACGCCTGCCGAAGCATTGTATCTAAAGAAAAAGTTACTTGTAATTCCCATGAAAGGACAATATGAACAACAATGCAATGCTGCTGCTTTAAAAGACCTTGGGGTGCCTGTAATAAAAACGTTGAAGAAAAAACACTTATCGAAAATTCAGGACTGGGTAAATATAGAACAAAAAATTAAGTTTGATTATATTAATGAAACAGAACAAATTATTGACTTAATATTAAAAAATCATGAATCAAAGAATATCAACCCTATTATACCAAGAGTCAATAAATCGATTTCTTTAAAAAAGTTGAAAGAATTGAGTTTTGGAAAAATCATTTCGAAACTTTCGGCATAAAACTCTCAAAGTATGAATCGAAAAGATTTTGGTGAAGAATTTCATTGGGGGGTTTCTAATGCAGCATATCAAATTGAGGGCGCTAACAAAATAGACGGAAAAGGTATTTCTATTTGGGATGTCTTTACCCAGAAAAAAAACAAAATATTTCAAGGGCAAAATGGCAATATTGCTTGTGATTATTACAATAAGTTTACGGAAGATATTTTTTTAATTTATCAATTAAAAATTCCTAATTATCGATTTTCAATTTCATGGACTAGAATTTTTCCAAATGGTATCACTAATATAAATTATAAAGGAATTGATTTTTATAACCGCGTGATTGATTTATGTTTAGAATTAGGAATTGAACCGTGGATTACACTATATCATTGGGATCTCCCTGAAGCACTTCAAAAAAAAGGGGGTTGGACAAACAGAGATATAGTAAACTGGTTTAGTGAATATGTAGCCTGTTGTATCAAGCATTTTGGTAATCGTGTTTCGAGATGGATTATTTTGAATGAGCCAATGGTTTTTACTGGGGCAGGCTACTTTTTAGGCATACACGCACCAGGGAAAAAAGGACTTAATAACTTTTTAGCAGCATCACATCACGCAGCACTTTGTCAATCTATTGGCGCAGGGATTATAAAATCTTTACAAACGGAATCATTTGTTGGTACTACCTTTTCATATTCTCATTTGGAGCCGTATAGAAAAGACTATGAAAAGGACCAAAAAGCAACTCTTAAGGTAGATGCATTGTTAAACAGACTTTTTATTGAGCCATTGTTAGGGCTGGGATATCCAGTGAATGATTTGCCAATACTTAAAAGAATGGAAAAATATATTTTGGCAAATGATATGCAGGATTTAAAATCTGAAGTAGATTTTATTGGACTTCAGGTTTATACTAGAGAACTAATTAAATATGCGCCATTAATGCCATTTGTTCAAGCGAAATTAATAAAAGCTAGTGACCGATTTGTTCATCATACCATTATGAACTGGGAAGTACATCCCAATAGTATTTACGAAGCATCAAAAAGATTCAATCAATATGAAGGAGTAAAACAAATTATTGTTACAGAAAATGGAGCTGCATTTGATGATGAATTAAACAATAACACTGTAAGAGATGAATTAAGAACAGATTATTTGAAAACGCATTTGAATAAGTTGCTAAAAGCGAAGAATGAAGGAGTAAAGGTAAATGGATATTTCATTTGGACTTTGACAGATAATTTCGAATGGGCAGAAGGCTATAAACCGCGATTCGGTCTTGTGCATGTAGATTTTAATACTCAAAAACGCACTATTAAAGATTCAGGATTATGGTACAAAGATTTTCTTTCATAATTTGCAGAAAAAATAAATTTAAATGAGATATCTATTTTTTATTTTCTCTCCTTTTTTTTTAATTTGTCAAAAAACAAATGCGCAGTCGCCATTTTTAGTAAATCCATATTTGCAAGTGGGTTACGAGGGAACCCAAAACGAGCTTTCTTTGCTTTGGCATACAAAAGACACTTTATGCACATGGAGAGTAGAAGCTGAAAAAGATAATCGATGGGTTGCGTCGAAAGTAATAACTATTAATTCTATTAATGTCAAAGATGTGCCTCCATTTGTAGTATACCATGCATCCATCAAGAATTTAGAATTTGGTAAAGATTTCAAATATCGAGTATTGAGAAACAATAAAATTGTATTTCAATCTGATGCCCATGCGCCAAAATCTAATAATCAAGATTATAAATTCATTGTAATTGGAGACATTGGAGCATTGACAAATAATCAGAAAAAAATTGCCACAATCATGAATGAATTAGATCCGGATTTTGTTGCCATCCCAGGAGATATTGTGTATGAAAGAGGTTTGATAAATGATTATACTCAAAAATTTTGGCCAATATATAATTCTGACCACTCTGATTCTTCTGGGGTGTCATTGATGCGTAAAACGCCATTTATTGCAGCAGTAGGTAATCATGATGTTGAAGATAGAGATTTAGATAAAAATCCTAGCGCTTTAAGTTATTATTATTTTTGGGAGCAACCTTTAAATGGGCCCGCTTTAAAAGAAGGATCTAGCGCAGTTCCTGTATTAGTAGGATCGAATGAAAATAAAAATGCATTTTACAAAGCAGCGGGGAAAGCTTACCCAGCTATGACTAATTTTTCTTACAATTATGCCAATGCACATTGGACAGTAATTGATGCCGATAACTATGTTGATTGGACAGATCCCACATTATTAAACTGGGTTAAAAATGATTTAAAAAATTCAGCTGATTTAAAATGGCATTTTGTGCTATTCCATCATCCTGGATTTAATTCATCTATAGAGCATTTTGAACAACAACAAATGAGATTATTATCTCCAATTTTTGAAGCTGGAAATGTTGATGTAGTATTTAATGGGCATGTACATAATTATCAAAGATCATATCCATTAACTTTTATGCCAGAAGGCAATGGAACTCTACTATTTGGTGGGAAGAATAATAAAACAATTAAAGGAAGGGTAGTGAATGGGAAATGGTTGCTAGATAAAGAATACGACGGGATAGTTAATATGCAACCCAAAGGAATCATTTATATAGTTACTGGCGCTGGTGGTCAAGAATTATACAATCCTGAACAAGAAAAAGATTTAGATTCTTGGCAAAAATTTACCTATAAATTCTTCTCTACAGATCACTCATTAACTTTTATTGAATCAAAAGGAGAAACATTAACGATAAAACAAATAGCATCAAACGGCAAAATTGTAGATGAATTTAAATTGACCAAGAAATAATAGGGTCTAAAATATAAATAGTTAATTAGTCATAAATTGTATATTCTGTGATCTTAAAATTGAGTTCAAATCACTAAAAAAGTCCGAACTCCCGGTATTTGACCACCCCCTTTTCAAGATTAACGGAGTTAATCTTGTCGCCTCGACAATAAAAATCCTCGACAATTGCCGAGGATTTCTTATTTTAATCTCATTCTATTAACATTTTTAATTACTTTTTATGGGCATGTTTTTCCAATGCAGTAATAATTTTTTTTGCTTTTGTCAATCTAACTTCTATATTCTTTTTTATTAATTTATTTGTTGCCCATTTTTCTAATTTATGATGAAGCGGAATTAATATGGCAGCTAAAAAAACCAATACCAACAACATAATTACAGGAGTATGGTTCGTAATCTCTTCTAAAAGCGGGTGTAATAATAAATTGAGAAATTCAAAGACTATAAGTAAGGCCAAAACGCCAAAAAACTCTATCAGTTGTGTGCTTGTTATAAAACTTCTACTAAGGAGTAAATAAAGAGCTATAAATACAATGATTCCTAATGCAATTAATGCAAACTGAATGTTTTGCTTTTGATGGTTTGCTTCATTTTTCTTTGCTGCTTCTAATTCTATTTGCCGTAAATCATACTCTTCCGACATAGATTGCATTTGATTATTTGCCTTTTTACTAAATAAAGAATCATTTGCAACTTGAAAAATATTTGCATATTTTAAAGTGCTGTCGCAATTGCTTTTTTCATAAATATTAGCAATCATTTTCGCTGGCTTTATGCTTAGATAAAAGTATTCTCCATTCCCTATTTTTTCAATTCCTTTTTTTGAATAAACCAGGCAACTATCAGTTTGATTAAGTGCATAAAAATGCTCTGCTATTGCTATATATGCTAGTATCAAGTAACGATTATGTTGGGTTTGTTTTGCTTTCTCTATAGCCATCTCGCAGTAAGTGTACCCTAATTTCATGTTCCCTAATTTGGTATGAACACTTCCTAAACTCAGAAGAATATATGCCAAATTAGCATCATTATTTTGAGTTTCATATGCGGTTTGCAAATAAATTAATGCAGAATCTAATTTGTTTAGATTTAGATAAACGGCCCCGAGGTTCATACTAGTCCAACATTTTACTTTTTTGTTGGTTCCTTTATTTGCATAGTATACAGCGGATGAATATAATTTAAGAGCTTCCTTCCAGTTTTCGCGGTCCTTATATACATGCCCCATTTGATTTTTGGAATATGCTATTAATGTAGCGTTACCACTTTTTATAGCTAAATCCACAGACTTTTGATTATAGGGTAAACTCATTGAACTATTACCTGAAGTGCGATAAGAATTACCAATAATAGCATAAGAGTAGGACTGAAATATAAAGTCATTTCCTTTCAATGATTGTTCTAATATCATTTGGCCAAGCTTAATCATTTCTTCGGATCCATTTATTAATGATTTAGGGTAGATATATCCAATTAATGAATCAACTTTTTTATCATCATCCTTGTATGCAGCAAATTTTAGCAATGTTGCCTTAGCGGTCTCCTTTTGTGCAAAGGAATTTTGAACGCATAAAACAAACCAAAGTAATAGTATTATAATTTTCATATATTTTATCTAATAGTCGCTCGTATGCAACCAAAATTTATTGGCTTAGTGAGATAAATGTATATTATTTGTTTAGGTCAATTGTTTGTTATTAAAGTTAGTAATATTTTTCATATTAAAGTATAATTTCAAAACGTAATATTGATATCTTAATCTATTAAAAAGTATTAACTCTTGGTAATCATTCCGACCAATTAAAGAATAAAAGCGAGTGAAACGAGTGAGGCCCCTAAAAACACCATCAAGCCTCTGCAATAGGGTAATAATAGTTAGTTTTAACTCAAGTTTGCCTACTCTTTATTTTTTACTATAATTATACTAGTTTTGCGGAAAATAATGATACAAATGAAGATTAGATTACTCGGTATTATATTACTGCTAGCCGCTCAAACTGCTTTTGCACAGAATATTAATTCTGAATTAGTAGAAGTTCAATTATTAAAACAGCCTAAATTTTTAATTGATGAAAATTTAAGGAAATTTAAAGTGGTGGTAACCTCTCCTTACAATGTAAAAGCTGAGGATATTATTAGAAAATCTAAAGAAGAATTTCAGTTAGAAATGAAAAACTACGCCACTGTAGTATTAAACAGTGAAAAAGAGTACCAAGTAAAATTAAAAGAGTATGATGCTGAAGTAAAAAGAGCAAAAGAACAATTTGAACTTGAAAACGCTGAGTTTAAAAAATATTCATTGTTGGAGAGACTAGCCATGACGGATCAGAAAAAAAATCCAGTTTTAGTTATACCTAGTAAACCAGTTTATTATAAGCCTGCTCCCCCTGTATATACAGATCCTAATTTGAACGATTATATTATTGTTGACAATAATGTGCTGTCATCTAAAATTAACATTAGTGGATTTACTAAAGATGGTGCTGCTACAGAAGTATTAATTGATATTCAACAGGTCAACTTTCAGGATAATGCAGGTCAAACTTATGCGAACCAACCTACCAAGTTAATTGTAAAAGTAAATGGAGTTGAAAAAACAAATGCTGCATTTTTTAACGAATTCAAGTTTATTTCATCTGTCCCTACAAACAATAT
>Ga0209190_1000328_pt1 | contig 34751 bp, 25 predicted proteins | sample M_140205_XF_Meta_FD_187315 | JGI IMG/M metagenome (GOLD analysis project Ga0209190, IMG submission 187315) | Freshwater microbial communities from Lake Montjoie, Canada to study carbon cycling - M_140205_XF_MetaG (SPAdes) (version 2) | ecosystem: Environmental > Aquatic > Freshwater > Lake...
ATTTAGCACAATCCCAGCCTTTAGCAGCTCGATTAGGTTGATGGACGAGACTGCATTCTACGAACTCACCGGGGCGCCAGGCTGGACCAACGCCATGTTCTTTCGTGGACAGATAATAATCCCCCTCTCAAATACCAAACCGGTCGACGTTGAAAACCTGCACCGCTCCGTTAAGCATGAGTTCACACACGCGGTTCTCTCTGCACTCTCAGAGGGGCAGATTCCTGGTTGGATCGATGAGGGCATCGCGCAGTGGTCCGAGGGCTATGAGAACCCGGCCCTACGCGAGGCGCTGCGTACGTGGCTAAACTCAAATGAGCCGGTCGCTCTAAGCTTGCTACAGGGGGGCTTTACAAAGCTTAACTCCGACATGGTGCCGGCCGCATATGCACAATCACTACTGGCAACAAAGGCGCTAATTCATGCCTTCGGCTTTTCAAAGATCGGTGCCTACCTAGCCCTGCTGCGAACCGGTACAGAGCGCTCAACGGCTTTTAGAGAGGCCTTCGGACTCACCCTTGAGCAGTTCGAAGAGAAACTGGGGGAGAGCCTAAAAACATGGGCAGCGCTACCTAAGCCAGCGGTATAATCAGAGATCTCCAATAGCTCGCATACGATCTCATTCTCATTCACCTCCGTTCGGTGTAGTGTTGCCTTTCAGATTAGACAATACGCCTTGAATTATACCTACCAGAAGAGCGCATGATTAACGAACGATTGGAGCTAGAAAAAGGGATTGAGACGTTGGGCCTCTCTGCATCATCAACACAGATAGATGCGTTATTACTCTTCCTTGAGAACCTTGAGCTTACCAACAAGAGCTTTAACCTGACCCGCATTGCGCGTAGCGATTACGTTTCGCTGCATCTGTTGGACTCTCTCGTCACCTTAACGGTCCTAGATAAAGCCGCCAATTTGCGCCTCCTCGATATCGGTACGGGGGCTGGGTTTCCAGGAGTTCCCCTTGCTGCGCTACTTCCCGCTAGCTCAATTACCCTGCTTGATGCCACAGCAAAGAAGGTGCGCTTTGCCAGCGAGACCGCGCACGCCTGTGGTATCACTAATGTCTCAGGGATACACGGACGGGCCGAGATGCTGGCACGCACCCCACAACACCGTGAGCGCTATGATCTGGTCACCTCACGCGCGCTAGCGCCCTTCCCGCTCCTGATTGAGCTAATGCTACCGCTAGTAAAGATCGGCGGTCAGGCGATCGCCCTAAAGGGCAGTAGCTTTGAGGCTGAAATCTCAGGTACAGAGGATCTTATTCGAGAGCTTGGTGGAGACGTTCCTCAGGTGCATGCCGTTAAGCTACCGGGAACAGAGATCGTGCGACACTTAATCGTTATCCCGAAAAAGCGCGCAACCCACAAGAAATTTCCCAGGGTTGAATAGCTACGTTACTAGGCCGCCTTAGCAGGCACGAACTCCTCGTTACGACGTGTTCGCGCGCGTGGACGACGACGGTGAATAGCCTTGCGATTTGCTACGCACTGCCCTAGCTCCTCCGAGTCATTCTCGATTGAGGTACGGTGTCCTAAATCATCATTGTTCATTGAACTACTTAACTCAGCGTGCAGGGTCTCAAGAGCTTTCTTCTTTATTCGTGAGATATGACATCGGCTATATCCAAGCGAGGTAGCGATATCCATAATTTGCTGCTCATGGATAAAGATACGCTTAATAATCTCACGCTCCAATGCGTCCAACTTCTCACAAGCAAGTGAGCTTCTGTCATTCAACTCCTTGTGCCACAGGACATCGTCCGGCTGTGGGGCCTCTTGGCTGGTTACGGCCTCGGCGATCTCGGCTGAGTTAATGCCTCGTAATTGAAACTCGCCCATCGAATCTCCATCACCCTTCTCAGCAACCTCCCCTCCCTGCTCCCATACGGTTGGAATAGAGCATGCGGCGGCGGCCGTCGTAACTGCTCGTATCAGGTTGCCCTTGAGGTGATAAAAAAGAAAGGTCATAAAGCTTGCGCCCTTATAAGGGTTAAAGCGCTTAACGGCCTCACACAACGAAAGATCTACGATGCTATCGACTTCATCTAGCTCCATGCGAGCGTGCCAACGACGAAGAATACTACGCCCTAACTTTCTAGCCTTGATACGATACTTAATGATCAACGCCTCTTGCTGAAGGGGGGTTGGTGTACCATCTGAATTAGCTGGGGATTTAACTAGCTTAAGAACGCTCTTCTTAGCGGTTTTTTGGGCAATTTTGGCTGCTACAGCTCCGCTGCTATCGCTCTCCTTCGATACCCTGCTTGAAGTTGCTCTCATCTTATTCCTCTCTATATCTAGTTATAGTTAGCTATTCTAAAAACCATCTACATGCCGAAAAATGTGAAACGACATGCTCCCCCCCTCTTCCACCTGAAACACCAAATTGCTTCTAAAAAAAGATAACTATTTGAATGGATTGAATTTTAAGCTATACTGTCCAGATAAGTACTTAAGTTTTATAAGGATTATGGCCGATAGCTCCAAGTGAAAGGTGGAGCTCTGAGATATTCTTAGACCCAATAAATACATGAGGGGACTGTGTGGGGGAGCGCGTAACTCTTTCCGAAGAGCAGGCTAATGACCTGGTGATCGAGAACCACGGCTGGGCTGAAAGCATCGCCCGAGCTGTGGCGCGCGCCTGGAATATGGACTGGCGACTTGATGGGTTAGACGGTGCTGCTATGGAGGCGCTAATCTTCTGCTCGCGCCGTTTCGATCCAACCCGCGGCATTCCCTTTCGAGGCTATGCTCGTAGACGCATCCACGAGGCCTCCACCGATGCCGCCCGCAAATCGAAGGGCTGGAGCCGCAGCACCCCAAATAAAAGCAGCGCAGAGGCGCGTGCCCGAGATATCTCCGCCGAACTGTACGGGGTCTTTCCAGAGATGCGCGAGGGACGTCTACCGATCCGCGAAGGATCGGGAAACGACGATAGTGACATGAGATCGGCTATTAGAGAGCTGCTCGTGGGCGCAAGCGTTGTTGCGACCAGGCAGGCGATTGCAAACGATCCGTTGCCGGACGATCTACTCGACTACAAACGGATGGTTAGTGTTATGGCGGCTTTAGAGCCCTTGCATCAGTGGTTGCTATACCGAGTTTATTGGGATGGCTTATCGCTTAGAACCATCGCAACTGAATGGGATACGGATGGTCTAAACGTGATGCGTGAACACAAGGTTCTGATCGCGTACCTACAAAAGAGCCTCGCAATGGGCAAACCTGCCCCCGTCCCGAAGGTTCGTCCAGGTCTTAAAACCTTAATAGCAAGATTTAAACAACCGAACTCTAAAGGCCCCTTTACAGATGTGATAAAGGGTGTGAGTGGATAGGAAATCGCTTATGGGAGAGCTGAAAACATCATGGTAAAAAAGAAGGATGACAAAAAGATCGGTGCGATCAGATCCTCTCAATCAACTAAGGGGGTCAAGGCTACGGAGTCTGTCTCTGAAGTCGACAAGGTCAAGGGCACCGGCTCCGTGCGTGGGGTATCGGGGGTTTCGCGAGTATCTGGAACGGGGGCGCTCGGAGCGATCACCCTTGAGCAGCGCGATAAATTATTGAGCCTAGTCTCGGAGGAGGCGGAGAAGCTAACGGCTCAGGGCGTTATTCCTAAGAGCCAGAGGGAGGTCGTCGAGCAGGCCGTTAAGATGGTTATAGATGCCTCCTTGATCGAAGCATCAAACGAAAACAAGAAGCGCTAAGGCTCGCCTGCCTTATGCTGGCAACAAAAAGTTACTTAGAACCCTCGCCATCGCCAGATTATGGGTGGCTTTGAAGAACTTTTCATCAATCCCTATCGGTGGCTTGCTATAGAGCACCTCACGGCACCCCTCAGCCTCCTGCGCCAGACAGCTATAGGTCACCAAAGCATCCATCCCTAGCTGTCCAGGTTCCTCTAAGTAGATAGACGCTATCTGACGACACTCATTACGCTGCTCAGGGGTTAATTTATCGCGCAATGCCTGCATTAGAAGCATCCCTTTTGCTATCTTCTCGCCGCTCTCCGATTTCAGTAGCGCTAATAATTTTGGATATCCCTCTGATAAGTTCAGAGAGATACCGCACGCAATCGGCCAGATTACTACCTCCGAAAGGTTCTTAAGCGAAACCTTCTCAAGCATACTCCAGCTAGCCTGCGGATCTCTGCGCTCTGCTATAACACAGGGCAATAAGCTAAAGTTGGAGAGATGTATCCCCTCCCGCGAGAGAGTTGTTATCAGATCGTTCTTCCAATTCCCATACTCTTCTGAGCTGAGATCCTCAATAGCAGCACGCAGCGACAACGCTGCCAACGCTGCTACCTCGCTACTTTTACCAAGATTATAGATCTCTGAATCGTGCAACGTGCGCAGTAATTCCCAGTCTGTTGAGGAGAGTCGTGCAGCCACAAAGGCTCTCAACCTCGGATCTTGTGAGATTGCATCCGCATTACTTACCAGCGCCACTCCCAAATCCTCATACAGCTTCTCAACGGATCTACTGCCCTTTAAGTTCTCCTCTTCAGCTCCCTTAAAGATGCTTAAAGCCTCCGGGATGAGGCTTGTAGCCGCCATCTCAAAGCCGTTTGAAATCATAAATGAGTACCGTCGCACAAATGCGGCTGCCTGTGACAACTCGTTAAAGGGGCTCCCTTCGGAGCTCGGGCGGGGCTGCAACCAGTTAGTATTAACATCCACAAACAACTGAAACTCGGCGGCTATGACCGAAACCTGTTTGCGCGTTCTCTGCTCTGAGATCGCAATCGCATAATCAACGAAGGCCTCATTCAAGTCCTGCTCTGATAACAACGCCTTCCCGGTGATCGGCGAATTATGCGGCTCTTTAGCAGAGGGGGCCGTCTGCAAAATCTCAGGCACTACCATCAGTGGCTCTAGCGCCCACTGCCCGAAGATCGATGACTGCGCCTGGCTAAGCTCCGTCAATAACGGTATATACTCCCTACGAAATCCCCTCTCAAGGGCCAGAGCAACATAACTCTCAACGTCGCTTAGATCTATGTCGATTCGACTAAGAGCGGCTGTGGCTCGCTGGGCCATAACTACAGTTTCAGCCTCAGCACCGAACGGATCCTCCGCAGTGCGGTCAATCAACTTGAGAACGGCACACCGCACTCTGTTTATAATCTCTGTGGGTGCAGGAGAGGCGCTACGCTGACCCAGCGCTATAGCAACCTCAGTTGCGACGTGGAGTATATGTTGATCATCAGACTCAAAGAGCTTTACCAAAACCTCGATCTGAGAGAGGGATCCATTTGCTAGGCCGCCGAATGCATACTGCAGCATATTATAATCGTCTAGCCCCATAGTTGGCTTCTCAGAGCAAGAGCGATACTCATTGACAACCAGGTTGAACGCCCCTGTAAAGTCATTACAAGACACGGCATTAACCGTTCGATAAAGCACCTCAGAGGGCAGCGTGCCTACCTCATCAATTCGATCTCTGATCAATGTGTGCGTATCCAATACCCTCTGCAGACTATCAAGGGTCGGCGCGTATCTGGCAAACAGTTCGAGGCAGCTCCAATATCCGGGTTCAAGCTGATTGCCGTTATTAACTGAGATCAACAGATCTTGATACACTCGTGCATCGAGTGCGCCCTTTATCCCGTTGTGCAATTCAACGCTATTTGAGGACACCGCAAGCACGCCGATTAACATCTCATAGGAAATATCTCTTCCATACTCAGCATCCACACCCTTGTAAGCAAGCAGCTTGGAGGCAACATCAACCAGAGCTGGCATACAAACACCGAAGTGCGGGCCGACCCCACGGTGCAACATCTTACAGAAGGCGTCTCCAAGCGTTAACAGCGGGCTCAGATCGCTCGTAGCACGAGTAATCTCAGTCAGACGTTCTGGTGTAATCGGCCCCTTGTTACGCTCCTTGTCCAGCCTTATTTTGATAGCGCTCTCAGGAAATTCAGAAAGGCAGTTATAGAGCGCCCTTATTGATGGTGATTCTATAATATCCGACCGTCTCGTGAAGCTCTGATCATCGAACCGCGGGCCGCGATCAGGCTCATTTTGTGGAAAATTTGGACTTGGCATATTGAGTCTTCATGTAGCGCAGTTTTATAGCCGGGGAAAGATATTTCGCAATTGATTATGCCACCTTTTCTGATTACGACTATTACGATCAGCTTAGGGGGATCCATCTGGCTCATACCAGCTCTTTTTCGCCGATCTGAAATGCTCTTTCGCCATTGCCGCCCGTTCGAGTATTGTAATCGCGTATGGATATGATTCCTCAACCACCTACAAACCCATCTGATCCCCACCACAAGGCGCTGCATATAAACCTGGACGCTTCGCGCTACGGCACAATTGCCGAGATCGGAGCCGGCCAGGAGGTCGCAAGTTGGTTTTTCCGTGTAGGGGCTGCTTCGGGCACGATCGCCAAATCTATGTCGGCCTACGATCAGACCGTGAGTGATAGTATCTACGGTCGAGCTGGGCGTTACGTCTCCAAGGAACGCCTAATAGCGATGCTGGATCATGAATATCTCCTCCTAATTGAGCGTCTTGAGAAGAGCCTCGGTAGCGAGACTGGATTCTTTGCCTTCGCTGATACCGTCTCGACCATAAATTTTGCCGGCACCAATGAGAGCCACGGCTGGATGGGAATTCGCTTTCAACCTAGCCCAAAAGCTAGCCCCTGCCAGATCATCCTGCATGTGAATATGGCCGATACAGATAGTGCCCGGCAATCCGAAGCGCTAGGCATCCTTGGGGTCAACCTGACCTACGGCGCATTCTATCTGCACAACGATATAGACAAATTGCTGCTCGGCCTCATGGACTCCCTCTCGCGTGAGCGTATTGATGTCGACTATATCGAATTAACGGGCCCACTCTTTGCACACCTCGATCACCGTCTTTTGACGGTAGCCTTGCTACGCAAGGGCCTCGCCAACGCCATCCTCTTTAACTCACAGCAGGAGCCCCTACCCCCAACTGAGTTCTTCCATAAGCGGCCAATACTGCTGGAGCGTGGGTCCTTCCGCGCCCTACACCATATGTTCCCCGACCTAGCAGAGCGCTGCAACCAACGTCTGCAGACCATCGATGGCAAAACTGATAAGGCGGCTGCCTATGTGCTCGAGATCTCGTTAAACAACATCTTGAGAGCACAACAATCAACCGATGAAGAGGTGCTCGACGTAGTTGAGCAGCTCTGCAAGCAGAATCACAACATACTAGTCAGCAATTACTCTCAATTCTTTCACCTGACGCAATATCTGCGTCGTTACTCCAGCTCTCCGATCGGATTCGTTGTAAGCGCCGCACTCCTACCGCTGCTGCTTGAGGATGAGCGCTATGCCTTGCTTAAGGGCGGCGTCCTTGAAGCATCCGCCAGGCTATTTCAGCAACAGGTGCATCTCCTCGTTTATCCCGTTGAATCGCAGTTATTTAGTTTTTATCTAGATCTTATCAAGTTCGACACCTCTCGTATAAAGTTTCCTAAATCAGGGATGGTGCGCGCCAAGAACCTCGGGCTCGGAGACGTTAACCAGTACCTCTATCAGTTCCTAGTTGAGTCGAACATTATAGTTGATATCGAAGTTGATGAGTCCGCCGCTATGCCACGCAGCGCTGCATAATAATCAGCTCCAATTCAACTGCATACGCTTAGCGTATCGGAGCCGTAAAGTTAACGCTGGAGCTCGAGCTGGTCTTACCAAGAACCACCTTGGGCTTCTTGAGGGAGATCTCAACCTTGTAGGCAACGCTATAGGCTCCACCTGGCGTAAGATTTCTTAGTGCGATACGATTTTTCCTAGATCGCACGCTATTTGAGCGCCCCGGCGAAAGCGATATCTGCTGCGAGTCCTGCGTAGCAGCAGAGCCCTGACTCTCTAAGCCCGTATATGTAACGAGAAAGGTCTTAATGCGGTTCTTTTTATCCTTGAGCGCGCGCTTAGCCTGCTGCTTTGAAAGACCAAATTTTCGCCGCAACATAGCTATGGATTTGGCAAGCTGAGCCGGACTAAGCTCTACCTCCTGCTTTGGCAATACGATCACAACCTGGCTATCCTTAAATTCAACCTCTGGGGGTGCAAGCGCATTACCATCCGAGCCTTTGTAGAAATAGGCCCGGCCCTCATTGGTCTCGCCATTTTCGTAGCCATCCGCCCCTACAATTAGATCTGAGAATCCATCCCCATTTAAGTCTCCGGCGTTGGCGATATCAGCACCGTAATATGCCTCTTTTTGATCAGACTCCCCAATCCATGCGGCGCTGGTTGAGAGCCCAGAGCTGGAACCAAGATACACGTAGACCCTACCCTCATTACTCTCTCCATTATCGTAAAAGAACGCCCCTACAGCGATATCCGAGAATCCATCCCTGTTAAGATCTCCGGCATCGGAAATCTTCCGGCCGTAGTAAGCATTAGCTTGATTCGACTCTGCGGTCCAAGCGGCGGTAGTTATAAGTCCGCTTGCGCTACCTAGGTAAAGATAGGCCCTGCCCTCATTGCTCTCACCGTTACTGTAGCCCTGCGCCCCTACGATAACATCCGAGTACCCATCCCCGTTAATGTCCCCGGCCTTGGAGACGCTCCGGCCAAAATAGCCATTAGCCTGATCCGACTCTGCGGTCCAAGTGGCGCTGGATGAGAGCCCCATTGAGCTGCCTAGATAGAGGTAGGCCATACCCTGATCGTTACTACCATTATCGTAGCTCTGCGCGCCGATAATAACATCTGAGTATCCATCTTTATTAACGTCTCCGGCGCTAGAAACGCTTAGGCCATATTCTGCTGAGGCTTGCTGCGATTCACCGATCCATTCGGCACTGGAGGAAACCCCTATTGAGCTACCTAGGTAAAGGTAGGCCCTACCTTCATCAGCCTCACCGTTGTCGTAGAAACTGGCCCCAATAATAATATCTGAATAACCATCCCCGTTAACATCTCCAGCGCTGGCGACGCTAACACCCAACCAGGCACCAGCTTGATTCGACTCAACGGTCCAGGACGGGGCCTCTGAGGGCCCAGAGGCGGAGCCAAGATATACATAGACTCGACCCTCAGTGATCTCTCCATTATCGTATAAAGGGGCCCCAACAATTATGTCTGAGAAACCATCCCCGTTAAGGTCTCCAGCTCCGGCAACGCTATAGCCGAACCAGGCACCGGCTTGATTCGACTCTGCGGTCCAGAGGGGGGTGGTTGAGAGCCCCGTAGAGGCCCCTAGGTAAAGGTACACCCTGCCCTCAGCGGTAGCTCCATTACTGTAGCCATACGCTCCTATAAGAGCATCTGTATATCCATCGCCGTTAACATCTCCGGCACCGGCAACGCTATAACCGAACTGAGCGCTAACCTGATTCGACTCAGCGCTCCATGCTGGGGATGATGCTAAGGGGTCGACCGTTATCGGATAGAGCGCCTCTCTATCATCGATATGTATACGGAGCACATCGCTGCGCTTAGTTTTAGTCTTAGTTTTTGTTGCGACGTATGAGAGCCAGCTAGGAAGAGTTTTACCGCTAGCATCAACGACCTTTAAGCCTGCGTACTGAAAAACTTCAGTGCCGTTCTTGGTAAATCCGATCTTATCTTTAGTAGGATTGAGCACCGTAAGATCGGTCTTAATATCTCCCACTATGACCAATTCGCCCTTAATAGTGGTGTGCGGACGCTCCTTAATCTCAAAGCCCTGCTCGATGCCCTGTTTAGAGTTTTTGTACCATTCGGTGACAGCATTCGGATAATTAAGATAAACGGTCGTGTTCTCGTCATAGATCGAGGGTGCTGCGCGCTTTGTGCTCGCTGCTCCCCGTGTAATAGCTAGGAACCTATAGCGCCAATACCAAGCTGAAGCGTCCCGCTCTTTTTTTGTTAGCTCCTGCTTATGCTTACTTAGATCTTTATGGTCTACTGTGAGGGGGCGTGGCACGATCTCCCATCCATCCTTACTGACAAAGGAGCTGAGCCCCTGTGCGTAGTTTGTAATATGCCACTTAGGCTCACTGAGCTGTTCGCCCTTGATGCCAACCATCTGCCTACTGGGGCTGTACTGTTCAGCTTCTAGCTTTGTTTGTATAGCTGCTAGCCAATTACCCTCCGGCTTGACCTCCAGGGGGGCTTCCGCAAAGGCGCTCTGTGAAGAGAAACTGAGGGTAAAAAGGCAGGGCGAAACCAGCGGAGCCATAGATGCTCCGAGTATTACGATCCAAGCCCTTAAGTTATGCCGCATACATCTCTCTCGCTGCTGTCGCCCAACTACCTCATTGTACAATATCGACAAGAGCTTGCTATAACTTGAGTTCTTTCGTAACTATTTACCCACCCCCTTAATTCTCGTGCCGTGCGCCGGGATTTAACACCTCACCTTTATCGGTGATGCGCAACTTATCCATCTTATACTTAAGAATTCGCCGAGTAATTCCAAGCATCTCGGCTGCCCGTGTCTGAACGAAGTTAGCCCTTTTAAGCGCGCGCAGGATCATCTCGGTCTCAAATAATCGCTCGGCCTCCTCAAAGCCCAGGCTTGGAGCAGCTCCTCCTGTCAGCGCTGGAACCTCAACTGTGCTGTGGTTTCTAAGCCGGATCGGTAGATGCGCAAGCTCTACATGGTCCTGTGGACAGAGTGCCAGAAGGCTCTCAACAACGTTCTCAAGTTCACGCACATTTCCAGGCCATGCATATGACGAGAGTCCCACGCGCGCCTCCTCTGAGAAGGTCAGGATACGCCCACCGTATGCCCTCGATAATTTTTCAATAAAGTGCGCAGTCAATCCGAGAATGTCATCAACTCGGTCGCGTAGTGGCGGCAATGCGATGTTAATTACATTGATGCGGTAAAAGAGATCCTGGCGAAACGTCTTGGCTTTAATCAACTCCTCAAGATGCTTATTTGTGGCCGTAATAACCCGCACATTTATCTGGATAGGCTTTGCGCGTCCAACGCGGTAAAACTCCTGCTCCTGCAGAAAGCGTAATAATTTAACCTGAACCGCTAAGCTCAGCTCACCGATCTCATCAAGAAAAAGGGTCCCGTGATCTGCAAGCTCAAATTGCCCCAAGCGCCTTTCGATTGCGTGCGTAAAAGCCCCCTTCTCATGCCCAAATAGCTCAGACTCTATTAAGCTCTCTGGGATCGCTGCGCAGTTTATTGCCACAAACGGTCCGTTACGCCGAGGGCTACGCTCATGTAGCTGCCGAGCTATTAACTCTTTGCCGGTTCCCGATTCGCCGCTAATAAGAACTGTGCTCTCACGACGCGCAACCTGCTCTACCATGGCAAAGACCGCCGCCATGCTAGCCGATCGACCAACCATTGGGCCGAAATCCGCTGCTATATTGAATGCTCGTCGAGAAGGCACCGGCACTTTCTCATCCTCGACTACCTGTGGCGGACCATCAAGAATGACCGAGATACTTGTTTTAAGCTCTTCGATATCAAATGGCTTATTGATGAAATCGTGCGCTCCGTTCTTGATGGCATGCACGATATTCTTAACAGTTGAGCCCCCCGTTAACACTATGATCGGCACATTAGAGGCACGCTCCTTAAGTCGCCGCATGACCTCTACCCCATCCATCTTGGGGATCTTCATATCAAGCAAGATTAAATCTGGAAGCTCCAACTCGCACATCCCCAGCGCCTCCTCTCCATCAACTGCGCTGCTCACATCAAAGTTGGCTCGGAGTATCAGACTTAAGGATTGGCATATTGATGGTTCATCATCAATGATCAGGATCTTTCGACGCCGCTCTTGCATTTAAACCTTTTCCTCAAAAAAACCTTCCCTGAGGCTTCGTACCCCCAGGCCACAACATGTAGGGATTAGGATGCCTCAACTTACAGAATTGTGAAAAAAACTTATTAAGAGCACTAACTTATTCGATTTCAGTTAGTTATGGCTTACCTCCCAGGGCGCCGCACTACCCCGTTGTCCGGAGTCCGGATGCAATTGCGTTTGTTACGAGCAGCAGCGTTGAGAGATCCTCCTGCTTAGCATCCCTTCTATAGCTCTTAAGAAGCTCAACCTGCGCCTGATGCAGCTCTTTTAGGGGCGGCTCTCGAAGAGCCAAGGTCTTGAACATACGGGGTCTGCGTTCTGCAAATGGACTGGAAAGAAGTTCTGCCATAAGCAAGCGACTTCTATTAAACTCGGCGAGGATCCCCTCCAAAAATTGATCACGTCTATGTTGGTCATCACACAACGTAGCGTACATCCGCATAATCTCCTCACTTGCGCTATAGAGCGAGGTCTCAATATTGAGAAAGAGATAGTAGGCGGGCGCCCAACGAGCGCCGGAACTCTTGAGTTCGTCCCACAACGCTGGGTAATCAGCTCTTAAGCGCTGTAGCGCTGTACCCACTCCGAACCATCCAGAGAGGAGAAATCGCGACTGATTCCAGGCGAACACCCACGGGATCGCTCTCAGATCCTCAAGCGAGTTAGCCCCGCTACGCCGCGCTGGCCGTGAGCCAATTTTACTCTGCTCAATAACGTCCACTGGAGTTACTTTACGAAAGAACTCCCCGAAACCGTCCTGCGTTACTAGTTCGCGATATGAGTTGCAACTCCACAGAGCTAGGTGCTCAAGGGTAGCTTCGATGTGTTTCGGCTGAGGTGTGCTGCTTACAAGTGATCCCTGCCTGATTGTACCAGCGAGCAATACCTCCAGATTATATGATGCCGTAAGTAAGTTGGCATATTTCTGCGAGATAGTCTCTCCCTGCTCAGTAACCTTAATCCCATGGCGAACTGCGTTAGGTGGTAGCGCTCCAAGAAATCTGTCTGTTGGCCCAGCTCCTCGGCTGATCGTGCCACCTCGGCCGTGAAAGAATCTAAGCGCTATACCGTACTGCTCTCCAACTAATATTAGTCGCTGCTGCGCCTTATAAAGGCCCCAAAAACTCGCTATAATCCCACCATCTTTATTGCTGTCGCTATAGCCGATCATACAATCCTGCGGGGTGTTAAGGGTCTCTATTGAACGACTTGCATTCGGAGTGCCGAGATATTCCCTCAGGATTGTATCACTGTTTTTAAGATCATCTATGGTCTCAAAAAGCGGCACTACCGGTAACGGCATCGTGACTAAACCATCCTCAAATTTCGCAAGCCCACCCTCGCGAGCGAGCAAGAATACAGAAAAAAGATCTTCCGCCGAGCGTGTCATGCTTACGATAATAGAGCCGAATCCCTCAAAGCCACACCGTACGCCGTGCTCCTGTACAACTTTACAAAGAGCTCTAACTTGATCGGCCTCCGCCCCAGCAAATGCCCACGCATCGATAAAGGTCCTAGGCTCACGCAGCTCCGTTCGAATGAGATCTATGCGCGACACAGGCGAGCGTGTCTCCCAAGCTCCCCCATGACGCGCACTGGCCTGCACAAACTGGCCGAGCGCTTTTTCAAAAACAGCGCTGTTCTGGCGGATATCGAGCTTAGCGAGATGAAACCCAAAGGTATGAGCGATCTGAATTACTGGATAGACATCTTCAAATGAGAGGCGCTTAGCTCCGATCTCGTGCAGTCCCTCTGCCAGCAACTCCAGATCGCGTACCAGCTCCGATGCGACGGGATAATCAGACGCACTACTTTCATCTGCACGCCTCGGTATGCGTAGAGATACGAGATTAAGAAATTGCCGCCACGGTTCTCCAGTATTCCTATTAAGGGCGTTACTGGATTCAGTGCCGCAGATAACTTTCAACTCCTCCATACGGCGCAGCAACTTGCTAGGAAGGGGATATTCAGCGCTCAGGCTAAGTAATCCGGCGAGTCTAGAGAGCTCTCTATGCTGCAAATCTAGCGCGGTTTGACGTAGGGTTATCAGGGTCTCGCGAGTAACCTCGGCAGTAACAAATGGATGCCCATCCCGATCTCCCCCTACCCAGTTACCAAACGAGAGTCCAGGAAATACCGGCCCCGGCGCTAGCTTTTCGGCTGGGAGCCCCTCCCTACTCCAGGCACGCATGAATCTTCTTACCATCAACACCAATACCTCCGGAAATACCGTACCGAGGTAATGCACAACATTTCGCAGTTCAGAGAGGATCTCAGGCCGGGTTATATAAACCTCCCCGGTACGATAGAGCCGCTCCATATGGGCCTTGATCTCATCACGAATAGCTGTACGCTCAGAAGAGGAATACATCTGATTCTCAAGTCGCACCTGGAGTAGATAGAGCTGTCGATAGTGCGCAAGAACGGTCGCACGCTTGGCCTCGGTTGGATGCGCAGTTAGCGCTGGCTCAACGCGAGCACCCCTGATGCGCTCCAATATCTGATCGGCTGAAAGGCTCACTTTTAGGTTCGGAAGCACCTCGCGCCACCTGCCCTTTTCTATCCTCGAGGTGCTTCCATCCACCTCCCGTCGTCTGCTTTGATTTGCTGTATTTTCCTCAACCATGTTGAGGATCTGAAATGCTAGTGAGTATACATGCACAGCTTGGCTGGAGAGTGTGCCAACATGCTGCCTCTCGGATGACCAGGGCACCAGTCGGGCGAGATCCTCTTCACCGAGCTCGCGTAAGGTCTCTACGAGACAATCGACCATAAAAGAGAGGTCATTGTCCCACTTTTTAAATTCGATCTGATATTCAGGCATAGCCTCACTATTAATTCGCTACTCTACGCCGCTAACTCCAACCCAACACGCTCATACCAGTACTGATAAATATCTGCTAAGGATTGCTCAAATGGGATAAGGGGCTGCCACCCTACTACAGATTTAGCACGCTCGTAGCTTGTGTAGAGTTCAGGGACCTCGGGACCTCGCATACGAGCAGGGTCCTGCTGCACCTCAACCTTAAGTTCAGATACCGCGATAAGACCATCAAGCAGCGCTTGAATCGAGCGTGGCACACCTGCACCGAGGTTAAATACACCGCCCTGACTGTGCGCGAGCAATCTGTAGGCCCGTACGATATCGCGCACATCTGAGAAGTCACGCCGCGCTTCAAGGTTTCCAACCTGCAACACGGCTGGTGCCCTGCCGTGGGCGATACGCGCTAGCTGATAGGCGAAGTTGCTGGCAACGAAACGTGAATCCTGGCCAGGCCCGATATGATTAAAAGGTCTAGCGATCGTGCAGCGAAGCGCACCCTGCCGTGCATAGCGCTCAACTACGAGCTCCGCCATACGTTTGCTTAAGCTATAATTATTTGCAGGACGAAGCGGAGTGTCCTCCTTGATCGGCAATTCCGCTGGCTTTATCTGTCCATAAACCTCAGCAGAGCTAATAAACAGAACCGAGATCTCCTTTGAAAGTAGGTGCGCTTGCCTTAATACGTTCGCCGTACCTGCCACGTTAACGCGCAACGTACGCTCGAAATCGCTTTCCGCTTCGGGAACGAAGGATATCCCAGCAAGGTGATAAATAACCTGTGGCTTGCTGCGCTGAATAAGCTCGCCGGTTGAAAGAGCGTCAGTTATATCAACTTTAAAGGTGGTATCTGGCAGCAACTCAACAGATTCGCTGAGCGTTCCTGCATACACCTCGTCCCCCTGCTCCAGGAGATGTTTTACGAGGTAATTGCCGACAAATCCGGCTGCTCCTATCACTAGTGCACGCATCGTTTACTTGAAAATGCAGCGACTATCGCTCGTGTGATAAACGCTCGATATCAGCGTCTACCATCATGCGAATCATCTGCTGAAAGCTGACAGTTGGGGTCCAGCCAAGCTGCTTCTTAGCCTTTGATGGATCTCCAATCAAAAGATCTACCTCAGCCGGGCGAATAAAGGCCTTATCAAGCTTAACTGAGCGCTGCCACTCTAGTCCTGCCTGCTCAAAGGCTATCTCAACCAGCTCCTGTACGGAGTGTGCCTCACCGGTTGCGATAACGTAATCATCTGGAGAGTCCTGTTGCAACATAAGCCACATAGCCTGCACATAATCTCCCGCAAAGCCCCAATCTCTACGAGCATCGAGATTGCCCAGTCTTAGCTCCTTTGCCAGCCCCAACTTAATGCGCGCAACCCCATCGGTTACCTTGCGAGTAACGAACTCAAGTCCACGTCGTGGTGACTCGTGATTAAAAAGAATTCCGGATACCGCGAAGAGATCGTAGCTCTCACGATAATTGACCGTGATATAGTGTCCGTATGCCTTTGCAACACCGTATGGCGAGCGTGGATAGAACGGAGTGAGCTCCGTCTGTGGGGTCTCCCTAACCTTGCCGTACATCTCAGAGCTAGAGGCCTGGTAGAACTTGATCTTAGGATCAACCAATCTGATCGACTCAAGCATGCGAGTTACGCCGATCGCTGTAAATTCCGCGGTAAGAACCGGCTGTGCCCAGCTAGTTGGAACGAAGCTCTGTGCTGCCAAATTGTAGACCTCTGTTGGCTGCGAGATCTTAAGCGCTGAGATTAGTGAGTATTGATCCAACAGGTCGCCCTGGATTAAGTGTACTCTATCTATAATATGCGAAATACGCTCATGCTTTTCCATCGAGGATCGGCGCACCATACCGTAAACTTTGTATCCTTTCTCCAATAAGAATTCAGCCAAGTATGATCCATCTTGGCCAGTAATTCCGGTGATAAGCGCTACTTTATTCGTCATAATAATACCTCACGTTAAATCAGAGCGTCCACGTCGCTTTAGTTCCTCAACAACTTTGCGAACATCCTGGACATGTTCATGGGATACGACAAGGATGGCATCTCCAGAGTCGATTACGATAACGTCCTTTAGTCCAACAACGGCCACAAGCCGACCGTCCGACTTTATAACACAACCGTTACTATCGATCACGACCGCTTCACCTTTTATCAGGTTACCGTCTCCATCGCGCTCGAAGCTCTCTGCCCACTGGTCCCAGGAGCCAACATCGCTCCATCCAAAACCGTCAGCATCAATTACTAAGCAATTTTTAGCATGCTCTAACACCCCGAAATCTATCGATATTGTCTCAAATTCTTTGAAAATTGTCGCTATTTTGGCTACTGACTTGAGCGGTCCATCTCGCTCCAATATCTCTTTTATCTGCAACAATCCTTCAGACATCTGTGGTAGATGGGTTTGAAAAGCCTCTAGAATCGCGCTGGCACGCCAAACGAACATACCGGAGTTCCAGCAGTACCCCCCCGCCTCAACGTACTTCTGAGCACGCTCAAAGCTTGGTTTTTCAAAGAATCGCTCAACCATGAAGGTGCGTCCGCTAATACCCTTGCCCTTCTTAATATAGCCGTATCCGGTATGCGGATGTGTCGGCGGAATTCCTATGGTAACAAGAACATCATTTTCACGTGCCTGGTTAATGCCCTCTTGAAGTGCCTTGCGCAATCGCTCATCGTCCTTAATGGCGTGATCTGCTGGCAGGACGAGCAAAACCGGATCGCTGTTGGGTTTCTCTACAAGGGCGCACACCGCAGCAAGCCCAATACAAGCCGCTGTATTCTTTGCCATCGGCTCACAGATAACCTTTACACCTGGTAGCTGCTCCTGAATCACAGGCTCAAGTAGCGCATTAGCTACGATACGAACGTTACTCTCACCAACAAGTGGGGTTACACGTCGTACAGTTGCCTGAATAAGGCTCTCCCCCGTATCTCCGATAGATAGAAACTGTTTAGGAAAGGCGCTGCGACTGAGTGGCCAGAAGCGGCTTCCCTGCCCTCCAGCCAGTACCATTGCTAATGTTTCAGAGCGATCTGCTGCCACCATACCCTCCCATTATACAACCCCTATCTCTTGCAGATACCGACTGAGCCCCTCGCGCCAAGAGATCGGAGATCTCCCTAATAACGAAGAGACTAGAGTGGTATCGAACGCTGAGTAGGTAGGCCTAGTCGCTGGTCTATTAAGCTCCTGTGCGGTTATCTTTTCAAGCTTTGCAAGTGGCTTGCCCTCGAAGTATGTACTGGAAAGCAGTTGAATTTCCGCGGCGAATTCAAACCAGGAAACAGCACCATCACAGGATGCATGCACAACTCCTCCAACCGGCATACGAGCTAAGTCAAGGATCACCTCCGCTAGCCAACCGGCCCACGTTGGAGAAACCCATTGATCGTCTACTATCCTCAGGTGATTCCGTTCAGGAAAGAACTTCAACATGCTTTGCACAAAGTTGATGCCCTTTTGTCCAAACAACGCCTGGGTCCTGAGAATCAGTCCCCGTTCACCCAATGCACTTGCGACCCGTTGCTCCCCCTCCAATTTTGAGCGCCCATATATACTCAATGGATTTACAGCATCGCTCTCTTTCAGCGCACACCCCAGGGCACCATCAAAGACATAATCAGTTGAAATATGAATCATCCGGCAATCGATCTTTGCGCACGCCTCTGCTATGTGACCGGCACCATCACGATTAATCAGAAACGCCTTCTCTTGCTCGTGCTCAGCCTTATCGACCGCAGTGTACGCTGCGCAATTAATCACCACCGCAGGTTTGAGAGAGGAGAGCAGCCTTTGCACCTGTTCACGGTCGGTAATATCGAGTTCAGCCGTGACTGGAGAGACAAGTTCGAACTCAAGATCGCGTGCGCGCTTCTTAAGCTCAAATCCAAGTTGACCACTTCCACCAAAAAGCAGAATCTTCACACGCCTCTCCTTGACTGCAGCAAACCATATGTATAACAGATGGTAGATGTCCGAAGCGTTACTGATTAACGCCATTACCCTGTGAAATACCCCCTAACCCACCAAAAGTAAATGAGAATAGGATCTGTTTATTATCCGGGTTTACCCTCTGGGTTATCCCCATATCAAAGGCCCAACACTTACATGAGTTCATGAAACGGATTAGCCCACGGCTTTCAATTATCTCTTGGTTCTCCGCATCATAGCGCCCATAGAGCCCAGCTCGCAGCTGCTCAACAAGCTTTATCTCTCCGTTAAGTTCAAGCTGATTCGTCGAATCTGCTATATATGTATAGCGTGCCCGTAATGCATCTTCACGGTCGTCCCTTATTCCTAGGTTTAGAGCGTAGCTAGAGAACGAGCCATCCTGCGCATGATAATTAGTCTGAAATCCAGTGGATAGATAGTACGAGGGCGAAAGAACGACCGCTGCATTAATATCGGAGAATGGATCTAGGGTTGGATCGTCATCTTGTTGTGCTACTAAATTATCATAGGTCTGCCGCACAGAGAACATTGCTAGCTCCCGTATCTCGCCCTCTCTGGTATCAATCATCGAAGCGGGAGAGATAATCATTCCACGACCGAACTCAAGTAAAGAGTCAGATAAATCAAACATAGGTAGTGTACTAGCAGACGAAGCAAGCTCCTCTACCTCTCGAAGGCGCTCGTATGGCTCCTGAAAGCGGCCATAGAGGCGCGAAGTAACGCCATAAGAAAAGAGGCTACGCTCTCTAAAACGATCTAACGCATCGTAGAGCGGGTTGTTCTCCTGATCCACCCCGGGGATATATGTATATCCAACCGTCGGCTCAATCGTATGTTTTAACCGCACTAACTCCGAGCCCTGATTACGTGCTCCTAAAGCGGCCAGATTAGAGAACCAATTATCACGATCCAAGCCATAGATTCGCTCCATTGCAGTTCCCATGCTGTAGCTTACTATCGGCAACGTTCGGCCCATGCTGCCATCAAGCTCAGTCGAACCATCCGGTAGCGGCGTAGCGTCTGCTGGCAATGTCGTCTCTCTCATATCATACTGAGTCTGATGCAATTGAACGGAGAACTGTCCACGCAGATAGTTTTTTACGTGAAAGGGGATCGAAACTTTGGGGTTAAGATCTAATCGAAGCCCATCATAACCATCCTGTCGGGCAAAATCTGTTCCAACGGCGCTAACCTCCGTAACAACCTTTAGGCCAAACTGATTAGCTCCCCACGGTCTAAATGTCTCGCCGGTCGATGCTGCAAGTTCAGGTAGCCGCTGAAACTGCAGATCTTGTGGGGTAATCAACATCTGATTGTACTCTGCACGCGCCTCGGTATTCAAAAACGAGAAGGCTCTACCTCTAGCCAATGCGGTCGAGGTAAGGAATTGAGACTGTACTGAGCCGATCATTGGTGCTGGAATTTCTCGCAGGAAAAGATTATCGCTTGTGTATCGGCCATCTACGATTAATTCGAGTGTAGATTCAGATTTCGGGTCAGCGCGCCACCGTTGCTTATAAAAACCCGCGGTCCGGTTTGTATCGATGGTCGGATCGGCTAGACCAGTAATATTCAAACCGCGCAAACTATCTCCGCGCATGGACTCATTCGAGTAGATAAATCCGGCATCCAGCCTGCTTGTAGTAGAGAATCTCTTCTCAAAGATGATTTCAGATCCAACCCGTGAACTCGATGCAAGAAATGGATTCAACATAAACCCGGTAGAGTCATCTACATCTAGAAAGATCGGCTGTTTGTACAAAAATCCATTCTGGTTGCTGTATCCTACCTGCGGCGCAAGCATTCCCGAGGCCCTCTCGCTCTTGACTGGAAAGGCGAGATACGGGGAATAAAAGATCGGCATACCCTCCAGCCACATGGCTGAGTCGTACGTGTGGGCATAGCCCTCCCGCGTTATGGAGCACGAATCGGAACGGATCTCCCAGGGACGGCTACCATCGAGACAGCTGCACGATGTCACGGAGGAGTCTTCTAGCTCAAATTCAAACTCCGATATCTTGCGCGCTTGCTTCGCCCGAATATTAAATCCGCTCTCTTCAATATCAAATTCAAGATCCGAGAACTGCCCGGTCTCGTTTGGAACATTAACATGCGCCGAGGTAGCAGAGAGAACTCCGCTCGATGTCGTCATAAGCACGTTGCCTACGACGTCCCCCTCCTTGGTTCTGAGATTAAACGTTCCCTCATCGGCCTGAACCTGTACCCCCCCCTCTGCTATGGATATTCCACCCTTGCCTGTTACCTCATTCTTTTCACGATTAAACTCAATTGAGGGCGCTTGAAAGTCGAGGCCCTGTGCGGGCTTCGCAGCAGGAACGAGGGATTGTTTAAGTGCCTTCTGCTGCTCAGCTCTATACTGCGGAGAATCGCTCCCAAAGATAGCGGATCTGTTCGGCGTCATTGGCTGAGATTGCGCTAGTAGCGGATGAATGAGCAATCCGCAGACCGCTGTCAACGTAAGCACTCGCGAGGTTAGCCCACTAAGCGATCGTTCTTTATATATAAGGCCGCTCCGGTGCTTCATCCTTATCTTGTGACCAGTACCGTTATATGAGACATGCCAAAGCACCCTCTATGTCGACGCTGTTGTCGACAATAGCCTTGAATCTAGCGGGGCTTGCACCGCGACGAAAGGGGGCTTAGTCATCTTAGCGGTTATATTCCAAAGCCAAAGTTACGCAATATCACGCCAAGCTCATCTCGCATCGCTGTGCGCGAGACGATCCTGTCTAACATTCCGTGCTCAAGCAGGAATTCAGAGCGCTGGAACCCCTCCGGAAGCTTCTGCTTAAGTGTACCCTCAATTACACGTGGGCCGGCGAATCCGATTAATGCATCTGGCTCGGCGATAATGACATCTCCGAGCATAGCAAGAGAGGCTGCAACGCCCCCAGTGGTAGGATCAGTCAGGATTGAGATGTACGGGATATGATTCTTTCCTAGCTGTGCTAGCGCAGCACTTACCTTTGCCATCTGCATAAGGGAGAAAAGCCCCTCCTGCATGCGCGCGCCACCTGATGCTGATATGATAATTACGGGTCGACGCTCATCACGACCAAGCTCAATCAGCCGCGCTAACTTCTCTCCTACGACAGACCCCATACTGCCGCCCATAAAGGAGGAGTCAAAGGTACCTAACATAACCGGTATATTGAGAATACGAGCACGACCGGTAACCACGGCCTCTATAGATCCGGTCTTTTTTTCCGTGTCCTTAAGCCTATCCTTATACCTCTTCTTGTCCTTGAAATTCAGTGGATCAACTGAGCGTAAATTAGCATCGATCTCAAGAAACGAGTGTCTGTCGACCAATATCGGAATACGTTGGCGCGCTGTTAAGCGAAAATGATGCGAGCATTTTGGACATACTCCGAAGGCCCTGCGCAGGTCCTTAGTGTAAAGGATAGCCTCGCACTTTGGACACTTGGTCCAGATATCATCAGGTAACTGCAGCGGCTCTGATACCTCGCCTGCCTGTTTCGGTGCTTTGCTACGTGTAAACCAACCCATGAGTTATCACATCCATTTTTTGTTACGCCTACGCAACGGTAGCAGATATTGCCAACTCGATGCAACGTTACCAAACTATAGGCATTTACAGGGGGGAGTACCCTTTATAACATCCCATAAATAGCTGGCCTCCTCCCGTTAACTTTGGCACAATTCAGATATGACCAATCCATCAGTTCGAGAGATCTCCTCCTTTCTAGATACAGAGCTTAAGCACGCTGACTACACCAAAGACGCCTCACTAAACGGCCTGCAGATTGAAAGCAGCGCCAGCTCAGTACAAAAAATAGGCTTTGCGGTTGATGCGGGGCTCTCTGTCGCACAGAGCGCCATCGAACAGCGCTGCCAGCTCCTTGTGGTTCATCACGGGGTGCTATGGGGAGAGAATGCTCCGATCACTGGCCCATGGGCTCGCAAGCTTGAGCTATTTCTCAGCCGTGGGCTCTCGCTCTACGCTAGCCACCTGCCGCTAGATGGACATCTAGTTCATGGGAACGCTGCCCAGATCGCCCTGCTCCTGTGCCTCTCAGATGTCTCACAGTGCTTCGAATACGGAGGAGCCCATATTGGTGTACGTGGCTCGTTATCATCTCCACAAAGTATAGATCAGATTGCAGCAACTCTCTCCTCTACCGAAGGTGCTCTGCAGCCACCGCTATTGCTCCCCTTCGGACAACGAGAGATCCGGAGTATCGGAATCGCAACAGGCGCAGGGACGGGCGTGATTCCGGACTGCGCAGCACTCGGTATAGATCTCCTTATTACGGGAGAGCCGAAGCAAGCTGCGTATCACATGGCTAAGGAATATGAGTGCTCGGTCCTCTGTATCGGCCACTATGCAAGCGAGACCTTCGGTATTCGGGCCCTAGAGCGTGTACTTGCACAGAGATTTAATGTACAAACCGTGTGGATAAGTGAACCAACAGGAATCTAAGGTATGCGGCAGTTAGGCGATCTGAATTGTAAAGGAAAAAGAGTTCTCATTAGAGCGGATCTGAACGTACCGCTTAACGAAAAATTAGAGATAACGGACGACAACCGTATCAAGCAATTTCTTCCGACGCTACAAGCCGTTCTCTCTCAAGGTGGTCGAGCTATAATAATGTCCCACCTTGGCGAGCCTACAGGCGTTGATGCGGCGTTATCGCTCAAGCCAGTTGCCGCACGCCTTGCAGAGCTGCTCTCTACTGATATCATATCTGCACCGGACTGCATCGGTCCTGACGTAACTAAGCTTGTTGCAGAGCTCAAGGATGGGCAGGTGCTGCTGCTAGAGAACCTTCGTTTTCAGGCGGGTGAGAAAAAAAATGATCCTGGATTTGCCGCCCAACTTGCCAAGCTCGGTGATATTTTCATTAGCGATGCTTTCGCAACTGCCCACAGATCACATGCTTCAATAGTTGGTGTTCCGAAGCTCTTTAAGGAAAAGTCTGCCGGGCTCCTAATGCAAAAGGAGATCGACTACTACAAGCAGGCGCTTGAGAAACCAAAAAAACCTTTGTGCGTTGTAATCGGAGGCTCTAAGGTTTCAAGCAAACTTACCGCTCTCGTTAACCTAGCTTCAAAAGCCGATACACTTATTATCGGTGGCGCCATGGCGAACACCTTTCTAGCGGCGCAGGGTCTGCAGGTAGGAAGATCTCTGTTTGAGTCGGATCTCGCTGGCAAGGCGCTTGAACTACTTGGCACCCTCGCTCGTCGCGGCTGCAGAGTGTACCTTCCAGTCGATGTAATCGTTGCTCCATCCCTTAACAGCAAGGGGCTTGGTCGCGCAGTTCCGGTACAGGAGATTCCAGCAGATACGATGGCGCTCGATATCGGCCCGGCGACCAGTCTACTTTACCGTGAGGCGTTACACTCAGCCGAGACGATCGTATGGAACGGTCCTATGGGCGCCTACGAGAACGAGGACTTTGCAAAGGGCACGCACGATATGTGCGAGTCGATCGCCAACTCACACGGCATGACCGTGGTTGGCGGCGGCGATACAGATGCCGCAATTCATCATATGCAGCTTGCGCATAAATTCAGCTTTATCTCGACTGCAGGGGGAGCCTTCCTAGCGCTGCTAGAGGGTAATTCATTACCAGGCATAAAGGCGCTAGAATAAAGCAGCGTTGGAGTTAGTCTAACTTTTCACCCGTACCGCATTTCAACAGGTTGCGCTCATTCTAGCGTGTCAAGATCTCTATAATGGGCGCTTCTTAAATATTTTCCTTATTACTGTCATAATAGTGCTATACCAACCTGCATTCTAGCGCCGAGGGGCTGGCCATGCGCTCTACCTTTCGGCTCCGTCGTTTAACCTTATTTAGGCGCGGATCTGATGTATGTCTAAAGAAAAGCAGGTATCCACCTTTAGTAGCGCCGTAGCTGCGGAGTCATTACGCCTGGATTCTCTACAATCTAATAACGATTCCTGCGGCAGCTCTGCGAATATATTTGAGCGCACACAGCACAAAGAGGTCCTCTCGCAACAACACACCCAGAAACGTCGGCGATTATCATCTCAAGACTTTCGAAGCCTGGTCGCCATCAGCTCTGCTGATATTGTCTGCTTTGAATTTGCTAGACCTATACCGTGCTGCTTAAATCCACAGGACTTAGTAGAACTGATCTATACCACCTCATCTAGCTGCCTTGAAGCGAGCCTTGCCTTCGCACTCGCACGTGGTTTTGAAACGGTTGATGATGTTATCGATCTTCCTCTCTTTCAATTACTACCCCGCGCCCACGGGTACGAAGAGCTGTTTAAGCGTTGGCACGGACTCTCTCTCTCTGGGCAGGGGTTTGAGGTCTCGCTACAAACCGCGGATGGCCAAGACCTAATTGTTCAGGCCGTTATGTACGGCAATATCACAGATGATCATCTGACAAGGGTCTGGCTTATTCTTCGAGACGTGACTGCTCAAACTCGCACCTTACAGGCGCTCTCACAGTATGCAAAGGTGGCGCTAGTTGGGCAGTTCTCTGCCGGAATGTCGCACGATCTTAATAACCACTTAACCGCTATACGGTGTCAACTTGAGGTCGCAACCTCCTTGACCCCTCCGGACTCTCCGGCCCTTGAATCACTCTCTGCCGCATTACAGGCCGTCGATGGATGTCATCATATGGGACAACAGCTCATGATGGTTGGACGTGGAGGCAATTTCAAGCCGGGCCCGATTAAAATCCTCCAGGTTATTCAAGATTCGCTGCGACTAGTAAGGTATCTACTTCCAGCACGTATCTCCCTTCACTTCGATCCTACCCCAGACGACATTACGGTATGGGCTGATGCCGTGCAGCTCCAACAGGCATTCATTAATCTAATACTAAATGCGCGTGATGCGATTAGTGCTGCGGGTACGATTCAGATTGCGTGGGAGCGGGTCTCTTACCAACACTCCTCGCAGGCCTCGCAGGTCTCGCAGGCCTCGCAGGCCTTGCAGGCATCACATGCCTCGGGATCGTTTGTGCGGATATCGATTGCAGACACAGGAGCTGGGATCGGCGCTGATGTAGCACCAAGAATCTTTGATCCATTCTTCTCTACAAAACTAGAGCGCGGTGGTAACGGCCTTGGGCTATCGATGATAAAATCGATAGTCGAGGCGCACGACGGCAGCATCTCATTTCAGAGTAGCGCTGCGGGAGGAACAACATTCTTCGTGTTCTTGCCCATATTTTCCAATCAAATCGAGGCGATTTATGTTGATGATATTCATAAATCTATGCAGGGCTCTTCCTCACTAGGGGGGCTTGATTTAGTTATAGCCGAGGATGACGATGCGATACGCTCAATGCTGTTGAGCGTTCTTACATCTATGGGACACCGAGTTGTGGTGGCTCCTAACGCGAGTTCGTTACGTTCTTACCTATGCAACTGCGGCATAACACCGCATCTAATTCTGCTTGACGATACCATGCCGGATGAGTGTGGTAGCGATCTACTTCCAGAGCTTATCGCCACCTATCCGGAACTACCGATCATCATGATGAGTGGCAGCTCGGAGATTAAAAACTTAATTTCTAGCTACGGTAATAGAGTTAAATTTCTAGCAAAGCCCTTTGCCATTCATGAACTACAGGATCTATTCTATTCAGTACTTAAGCGAGATCCTATCGGTTAAGGCTGCTCGATTCCTCGCGACGCTGAAGCTCCTTCTCCTCTTTACGCCGCTCGAGTTCATACTCCCTCTGTCGACGCTGAGCTTCGCGCTTTTTTTCCTGCTGCTCCCTTAATTTGCGATTGGCCTCCTCTTTATTTCTCCGTTGGAGATCGGCCAACGCTCTTTTATCGAGTACAGGGGTAGGAGTTGCAGGATATATCTGCTCTCTGTACTGACGGGGGACCTGCGCCATGCTGTCTACGAAGTGTAGGGTACCTGAGCTATCCATGTAACGGATCTGATCTGCATAGACCGAGGAGGTCACTAACACGCAGCCAGCCACAAAGATCCCTACTCTAAATATTGTCTTAATCATCATCATATCCATGGTTATGCAGGAAACAGCGCTCTAGGCTACATTCTTTATTTTAGCGCCCTCTTAGCTATCTACGTTCTCTCCCTAAGCTTGCTCTGGATCTTCTTTGCAAGCAATACTGAGATCTTACCAGTTGCCGCGACCGCAGCCAGCTCGGCGCTACGTATCCCCTCAACCGTCTTAAAGTGTCGGATCAGCCGATTTCTGCTCTCTGGTGAGACCCCTAGTACGGTATCTAGCACAGAACGAAAAACCCGACGCGAGCGGGTCTGGCGATGGAATGTAATAACAAAGCGGTGCACCTCGTCCCTAATTCTAGAGAGGAAGCTAGTCACCAGATTGCCCTCTTCGAGCGCTAGCGGCTCCTCTCTGCCGGGTATATAGAGCCGCTCAGGCTTACGTTCGACCTCGCGCGCCTGTAGCTCCCCCTCAGTTCGCATCTTTGCAAGTGCTATAATCTCAACGGATAAATTCAACTCATCCCGTGCCTGAAGCGCACTTGAAAGTTGCCCTGCCCCTCCATCGATAACCAAAAGGTCCGGAAGATCTTCCTCACTTATACCGCGCTTAAGGCGCCGCGAAACAACCTCGTAGATCGATGCAAAGTCGTCTGGCTTGCCCTGCTGAGACAATTTATACCGCCGGTAAGCCCCCTTGTCGGCGACCCCATCAAAGAAAGCAACCGAGGCCCCGACGGTGTCCGAGCCCTGGAAATTAGAGATATCAACACACTCAACCCGTCGCGGCACCTGCTTAAGCCCTACCATCTGGGCTAGCGCGGAGGCGACCTGTTCCCAGCGCGATTCGTGCGTTAGGGAGCCCTGAAAGGCATGCCGCGCATTTAGCTCCGCTATGGAGATAAGGCGTGCCTTTGAGCCACGCTGTGGAAAAGCAACTTCAACCTTATAGCCGGCCCTACCAGCAAGCCCCGCCTCAATCAAAGTTGCGTTCTCAAGCTCGCACGGCACTAGGATCTCTGATGGAATGTGCCGATCGGCCTGATAGAACTGCTGCACAGCCGATTCGAGCAGCTCCTCATCTGAGAGGCGCACATCGTCGAGTATAAAGGACTTCGTCTCTGTGATGCGCCCGTACCTAACCAGGAGCACACACAAAGCGGCTTGAGCACCCTCGCGCACGACACCAAAAACATCGCGGTCCTCGCCACGATAGGAGGTCAGGGAGCGCCCCTCCTGAAAATTGGTGAGAAGCTCGATCCGGTCGCGCCAAGCGGCAGCCTGCTCAAAATTGAGTCCTGCTGCAGACTCCTCCATCTTTCCAACAAGCTGTTTAATAGTAGCCGCTGTTTTACCCTGCAGAATTGCGCGCGCCTGCTTTACAAGATCTCGATACTCCTCTGGTTGCACAGGCAAGCAGCATGGGGCGCAGCACCGCTTCATCTGATATTCGAGACAGGGGCGCTGGCGATTATAGAGCACAGGGTCCGAGCAGGAACGTAACGGAATAACTTTCTTAATTACCTCAAGTATATTTCGGAGCTCTCCACTAAAAGCGTACGGCCCGTAGTAGGTTGCGCCATCGTTCTCGGGTCTACGAACTAGCTCAATTCGGGGCCACTCTGCGGCTTCATCGATCTTTATAGAGAGGTAGGCCCTGTCGTCCTTAAGACGGATATTATAGCGCGGCTTGTACTTACTAATTAGATCACGTTCTAGTAAGAACGCCTGCTGCTCCGTCTGTGTAACGATCGTCTCGAAGGCTATCACCCGTTGCAGGAGATATCCGATCTGAAAGCGACCATCACCAGCACCATCTCCGGCAAAATATGTTCTTAAGCGCGCGCGCAGGTCCTTGGCCTTTCCAACATAGATTACAACACGCGCGTCATCGCGCATTAGATACACCCCCGGCTCTTCAGGAGCATGGGTTGCCTGAAGCCTTAAATACTCAAGCCGTTCTGCAGTGCTGGTTGGATCTATCGCGGTCATCGGATCTTACGCTCTATCTGTACTATAAAAGCATCGGAGGGTACGACCTTGAGTTTTACTCGCATAACGGCACACTGCGAGCGCAGCTCTGCGCTCATCCCTGCAAGCTTAACGGCATCTTTAGCCGTGCATACTAGGGGAACCCCAGGATGTTGCGCTAGAATTTTTTGCAGATCCACCTCACTAAACGCATGGTGATCGGCAAAGGAGTTTTTCCCTAGCAGGGTATAACCGAGTTGCTCTAAGGACTCAAAAAATGTGTCGGGATTCGCTATTCCAGCAAAGGCGTTAACACGACAGGCCCCTAGCGGCTGCGCGCTGGTTAGGTGTTGCACCTCACTAGCTTCAAAAAACGATCGATAGACCGTTGCCGCTACGGGAAGAGTATTTATCAAACGGGTATCAATTGGAGGCAAGCCTTTGCTATCTAGCACCACACGTCGTTCGGCGATAACGATCATCGCTGCGCGCTTTAGAGCAACCTCGCGAACCTCCCGAAACAGCCCAAGTGGCAAGAGCTCTCCCTTTGCGAACTCCGTAACAGCGCGCTCATTGCCAGCAAAGATAGAGATTATATCAAGATTACGGGCCAGTGCACGGTGCTGTAGCCCGTCATCAAGTAGGATTACATCTCCACTCGCATCGCTCTCTATTAAGCGCGCGCCGGCTGCCCGTGAACGGGCGATATATACCGGAGAGCCCCCTGTTTGGGCCATCAGTAACGGCTCATCACCGACATCTTCTGCTCTATTCGTAGCGCTTACACGTTGTGGCCCCTTGAAGCGTCCCCCGTATCCTCTAGATAATATCACCGGCCTCCATCCACGCGCAGCCAACTCTGCCGCAAGATAGAGAGCTAACGGCGTTTTTCCATTACCACCTACGGTCACGTTTCCTATGCTAATAACGGGGATTCTGGAACGATAACTTCGTAAGATGCCGAGGTCGTACAGAGATCCGCGCAGACGGGTCACCCCCCAGTAGAGCGCAGCCCCTAATTTTAATATAAATCTGGCCATAACGTAACTACTCTTCTGCTTTTCCAATAAGTGTCAGCACCCTATCTGCCGAACCGCGGTGCCTCTCCCATACCTGTTGTCCAGCTAGACCGACCCCCTGTAACGAAGAGCTAGCCTCTGAGCATAACCGTTCAACTAGGTCGCACACATCCCTCTTACTAGAGAGCTCTATAATACCGTGCTGAGCTCGCATCTCATTTACAACCTCACGAATAACAGAGGTATATGGACCAACACAGACCGGGACTCCGTACATGGCTGGCTCACACGGATTGTGCCCACCGATATCAACTAACGTAGCGCCGACAAAGGCGAGGTCAGCGATCGAATAAGCCTCTTCAAGTTTTCCCATTAGATCGAGGATAAGAACCTTTGCTTCGACCTGCTCTCTATCAGATCGCTTGCTCCACTGCTCACACGCAACACCGAGCTTTTGAGCTCCTTGGATAAAATACTCAAAGCGCTCTGCATGTCTCGGGGCGATAATCACACGCAGATCCATCTTAGCCTGCCACATGCGCTGACACGCCTCGAACCACCAGTACTCCTCTCCAGCCCGAATACTCCCGAGCACAAGAATGCGGCTTTGCGGAGTAATTGCGGTAAAAAACCTCTCTCTTGTCTTATCACGAGAGTCAGTTCCTTGTAGGGCGGGTATAGTATCGTATTTTGTATGTCCGGTAACGTGCACACGATCTGGAACGGCCCCCAGTTCAATGTAACGGTTCCGTTGTTCGGCATCAGGTACACAGATCGTCGAGAATGAGGCGATAATAGGCTCAAATATCGAGCGCGCTGCACGGTACCACCGTAGGGTATAATCAGAGACCCTGCCGTTTACTACCGACACCGGCAGTCCGGATAAGAGAACCTGCGATAAGAATACGGGCCAGAGCTCCGTCTCACTTATAATCAATTGCTTGGCTCTAACCTTAGCGAGCGCTCGTCGCACCAGAGGGGCGCTATCGATAGGAATAAGTCTGGTAAGATTAGCGTAGGGGGCCCCGCGTTCTAGTCCCGTAGGTGAGGTTGCGGTTAGTAGGATCTGATCCTGCGCGTAACGTTCCCTAACCCTTTGTAGGATCGGAATAATTCCCTGCACCTCGCCGATTGAAGCCCCATGAAACCACCACGGCGTTTCAGGCAGGGACCCCCACTCGCCAAAGCGCTCGCCGTAGCGCACACGCCCCCGTTTCGCTGCGAGCAGCGTTAGGGCGACGAGCGGTATTAGCGCGCTGCCGGCCAACTGGTAGCCCCTAAAGAGGGGTCCAGTGCCTATCTGCTTGCTCGGTAATTTCATGCAATGCTTCCTGAATTCGCAATCGGGCCTGCTCTCGATCCTCCTCCTGAGAGACCGAGATCGGTGCTCCCAGGATGGCAACACCCCGGGAGAACGGTTTAGGTATAATCATCCTATCCCAGGTCGAGAGCTGCCACCTCCTTTCGGTAGAATATGAGAAGGGAAGGACCACTGCCCCAGTTCTTTGAGCGACTAAGGCTATCCCATCTTTACATTCATAGCGGGGCCCCTTTGGACCATCGGGGGTGAATCCAACGTCTGCGCCGGCCTCTACCCATCGGCACATCTTAAGTAGTGCTGCCAATCCACCCCTAGTTGAGGAGCCTGCAACGCAACTGATACTGAGTAGCCTAACGGCGAAGGCGATTAACCGACCATCACCGTGCTGACTCATTAGCATATAGATAGTGCGTGGGAACGCTCCGCGTGCCCGTCTATATATCATCGGCATCATTAACATTCGCCCGTGCCAGAAGGCGATCACGGCAGGGGCGCTAGCAGGGGGCGGGGCGCTAGCTGGAAATCCGATATATTCCCACCGTATAGTTGTGTGGATAAGGCGGATAAGGAGTGCGGCGATCCCTCCCAACAACCAGGTTTTAATATTAGCTATAAGGTCTCTGCCACGTGACATGGGGGGTAGTGTAACCACCCATCGCCAAGCCGTCAAAAGATGGTCTAAGGATAAAGGGATGGTAACTAGTCAGCATATTGCAAAAATATTCGCATACGGTAATGACACTCAATAGCCCCTAAGGGGCCGATTTGCTCCGCAAATCGGGGGTGAAAACATTAACTGGTCACAAAATCTGCCGTCCCCGATCAGGGGACGACCAAAGATCAGCTACTTGCGGAAAGTGAATTGATCTTCCTGCTATGAGACTTGTCAACGTCGCGACAATAAAAAATCCCGTCCGATCCAAAGAATCGAAGTATTCACTAAAACCGTTGACGTAGAGCTGCCTTCAAAAACCTAAAGAGACCTTTCGCGTAACAACCTGCTATTCGTGGTCACTGTCCATGCAGCGCTCACATGTTGTTTTTTCGTAAAAAACAAAAGGGGTGCGCCTCAAACTATAAATCATGCATGCTTTCGCAGACACAGGAAAATCATCGGGGTCACACCGAAAATCAAAGTTACGTTACTCTTGGTTCCCTTCCACTACAACAACTCACTACTCTACTTCCTACGCCGCTATTCTATAGTCTAACGTATAATTCTCATTCTTCCTCAATGCAGCTCTGATGCGCCCGGCAAGCTTACGAGCGACCGCCACGATCGCCTTCCTCTTGCCGATTCACTCTGAGAGCTTGCTGTAATACTCCTTAATAACCGGGTCCTTTCTCACCGCTTTCCAAGCGGCTTCAACCAAGAAGACACCTCTATCGACGCAGGGTGTACCACTATGCAGTCAATACCCTGCCGCCACGAGCTTTCGGTACAGCCAAAAACCACTGTACCCTGCCTCGTACGCCGCAAGGGCGCTTGCGCCACCAAACTCCTTCGATACCAGCGAGATAACCGCCTCAGCCGTCCCAGGCATTCGACATCGCTTGACTACAACCCCGTCACAAATACAACTCGCAACGAAAAACTCACGATGAACATCCAACCCCATATATACCTGCTTACCTTCGTAACTGGGTGTTCCCATATCCCTCTCCTTTCAAAGTAATTAGTCATTTCAATTACTTCGATTACTTTCGGACGGAGAGGGATTCTTTTAGGGGTCTACATAGCAACTATCCTTCTTACGCGTCATCGACCAGCGATCCAGCCATAACACTACACTATATGGAGATTTTGAACGCCAAGACGACGAATCCCGCCCCATCTAGCACCGCTAGCGCCCGTTTGGTACACGCTGCCGAACCATCTGCGGCAACAACTACTACTTCCAGAGACGAATTCCTCGGCCTTCTGGAGCTTTCCGTTCCTCAGCCGCTTCACAAGCAGTTCGACCCGAAGATGATTCTGAATCGAGATGGCGAACGAGCGGGTATGATACAGCGGACTCGGGAGGGCTCTCTTACCGCAGCCTCGGCTGAATTCGGTCAACTCGGCGAACTTCATCGAAAAATCGATTTCACGTCTACTAAGATCGGCAGCGCGGCTCTGCTGCGAGACATCCTTCACCCCCCGAATACTCTAGCGGGCGTGGAGGAGCGGCGTGCCGCGATTCGGGAACTACAACAGAATCCAGAGCTCAGGGAATGGGTGGAGACAGCTCTCCAATCCACTCAAAGTAAGTTTCTCCGTGGGATGAGCATCGAAGAGTGTGCGCTTCTTACACTCGCCTCCGATGTTGCGGATGACTCGCGAGCAAAGCTCGGGTTTATTCCTAGTATCCGCGATCGACTACTCAAGTTGTTGAATCCGAACCGGGATATGCCTGCTCGATTGAAAGCCTTTGGCAAACTGCTGCGAACGATGGATCAGTGCCCGACTCCCGAGTCCCCCCTCCTGCGTACAGCGCTCGGAACGATCAAAGAGGCGCTCGCCTCTCCAGACCGAGAGCTCCTCGATGGGAAGGCCGTAATAAGAATGAAATCAATCGACTCTCGTCAGAAAACTCCGTGGTACGTCCCATCGTTCCGGATGAATGGATCACTTCTGAACTTAGAGGAGCGTCCCAGCCTGGCACTATTGGCTGTTACGGGCATCACGCTAGCGGCCGGGATGGCCACTGCTGGAGCAGATTATATCATCAATCTCGCAACACAGCCCTTGCTGCTCGTAGCCTACGGAATGATGTTAGCCCGCAGCTTCTTCGTAAACGACAAGGCTCAGCTCCGTTTGCAAGAGCGGGTGAAAGAGGCTCCGAAGTTGCTGGAAGCCGTTGACGCGCTCGGCCGGATCGATGCCCTTTTGTCGCTCTCGAAACTCGAAAGTAAGCTCGGCGTGCATGGCTGTCTTCCGACCTTACGAGAAGGCGCGCAGTACTCCGCTTCCTACATCGGCATGAAGAATCCCTCCCTAGCGATGGCGACAGAGTGCGTAGCTAACGATCTGACGATTGGGATGGGGAAGGTCTTTATTCTCACCGGTCCTAATAGTGGGGGAAAGAGCACTATTGCAACGGCTTTGATCCAGAACCAGATCCTCGCACAGCTCGGTGCGCCTGTTGTTGCCGCAGAAGCATCGCTCACTATCGCCGATCAGATCTTGTATCAAGGGCCCACCTTCAAGGCGCTTGGAAAGCACGGAAAGTTCGGTACTGAATTGGAGGCGACTCGTGATCTCTTCCATCGCACAACATCACGCAGCCTCGTCGTGCTCGACGAGGTAGGTGACGGTACCACCGCTAAAGAGGGCCTTAGACAAGCATACGCGACACTGTGGGGTTTCAACAAACTCAGGGTCGGCACCGTCCTTGTGACCCACAATACGAAGCTGGCAAACGCTCTAGTCAGGAAGAACATCGGTGACCCATACCAACTCGAAAATATCGGTGGGGAGCCGACGTTCCGTCTCATTCCAAGTATCTCCTGCCACAGTAATGCCGATCGAGTTGCCAAGATCCTTCAGTTCTCACCCAATGATATCCGGAAAGAAGTCAGGAAACGGACGGAAAGCCGTAAATAATAAGAATATTATTGGTACGGGGTTACTCCTGCTCCAACCTCTGTATTTTATGTAGTTATGGCTCAAAGTGACGATCGGGTGCCATGTTCAGTGCATACACTGATGCAACCCGCTACAACGGCCGATATCTGCAGCGGGCTACGAAAAAACCAAACAAGCGACTAAGGCTATCCCATCCTTACATTCATAACGGGGCCCCTTTGGACCATCAGGGGTGAATCCAACGTCTGCGCCGGCCTCTACCCATCGGCACATCTTAAGTAGTGCTGCCAATCCACCCCTAGTTGAGGAGCCTGCAACGCAACTGATACTGAGTAGCCTAACGGCGAAGGCGATTA
>Ga0209190_1000329_pt1 | contig 34677 bp, 52 predicted proteins | sample M_140205_XF_Meta_FD_187315 | JGI IMG/M metagenome (GOLD analysis project Ga0209190, IMG submission 187315) | Freshwater microbial communities from Lake Montjoie, Canada to study carbon cycling - M_140205_XF_MetaG (SPAdes) (version 2) | ecosystem: Environmental > Aquatic > Freshwater > Lake...
ACGATTCCGTCAACAGTTGTCACCAACATTCCACCTTCAACCTCGTGGGTTGCATCAGGTGCTGGGATATCACCCTCAGCAGTTTGAACGAAGATGGCAGTTCCGATTGCCAATTCACCTTCGTAAGAGATTACAGTCCCATCAGTCAAAGTGGCAGTTGCCATCTCAACTTTGATTTCTTCGTCAGAGAATCCGAGCATAGTGCGGATTTCTTTCAATGTTTCTTTTGCGTTCATTTGTTATATAATTAGGTTTTTGTTTTAAGTGTTGCAATTTTATTTGCCATTCCATTTGGAAAGCAAGGATTTCATCTCCTCAATTAGTTGCTCATCAGCATCAACTGGAAAGTCAAAAACACCCTCAACCGAGAATCCTTTGAACTCGCCTGACTTCACCTTTGACCACACATCTTCGTTGTCTATTAGGTAACTGACAAACCAAGAACCATCGGCAACTTCTTCAAATCCCTTTGGTGGCATAACGCCCCGTTCACGATCAATGATGTATGATTCAAACAAGCTCACGCCATCAGCGATTGGTGTTTTGTGGTGTGTGTTCACCGCATCGTACTTGTTCCCTCTTGCCCACTTTTTTGCAATCTTGAAGATGCTCTCCTTGTCAAATACCACATAGTATTCTCCACGAACATCATCCCTTCGGTAGATTGGTAAATCAGCAATCATCGCTGCTCCAGTAACGATTCGTTTCTCCTCGTCTTGGATGGCAAACTGCATCTTGAATTTTTGTCCAATGCTACCCAATTCTTTCACAACATCGGGGTTGTTGTCGTAGTGTTTAGATATTCCAAGTGCTTTGACCTTCTCAACTTTTGCCGTATTGCTTCCAGTTGCAAATATGTGATCACTTGGCAAATTGATATCAATGTTCTCTTTTGAATCACGAGCAGAAATGACATATACTTCCTCACCGTTGTCAATCGCATCCTGGATCATCTTTTTGCCATCAGCAGTTGAGCCAACACCATCCCAATCAAAACTCACTTTTGCAAATGAGAAATGGGTATCCCACATTGAATTGCAAATTGCAACTGCTTGTTCGGATGGTTTCCCCTCATCAATTACATACTTAATGCAACGAGTCAGAAACTCATCCTTATTTTCTTTTTGACCAACTTCAACAAATGCAAGAAAGTCTTTTTGTATGGCTGGAGATTCGACAAGAGAAACAAAGTCAAGACCTGTTTCTTCATCCCACTCGTTGATGTCTAATTTGTAAACTGGTAGTTTCATCTTTATTAAATAGCGTTATTTGACAACGGATACTTTTCTCGTAGTATCCACACGATCGGTTGTTCTGCGGATGTCACCTTCAGTCACAAAAACTTTGGTATCAAATTGACCAACTGTTGGGAGAGATGAGCTGATATTTGGTGCTGACATTTGTGGCATTCCTCCTCCGTTCATTTGTGCTGGTGCTGATGCTGATGGCTGACCACCTTTCAAGATATCTTTTGCTCTCTTTGCGTTGTTAAGAATCATTGCTGCAAGTGCCACATATTTTGCAACTCCTGCAATACCACCCGTTGCGACATTGTCCGGTGATGGTGATGTTGTCACGGTCATTGCATTTGAAATACTCATTGCCGTATCTGCTGCGATTGTAGACAATGCGAGTACCTTTCCCACCTTTGACTGCTCTCCAGCAAGACCAATCACCGCATTCGCCAAATCTTTTGATGCATCAAACAAATCTTGCTTGGATTGCTTAATGGCTGCATCTCTTTTTAATTGGTCTTGGTGTGCCTTATCATCCGCTTGTGCTTTTAATTTCAAACTATTTTGATAATCAATGACATCTTGTGCGGTTTGTGCTTTTAATTGCTCTGCGTTTTTAACAATCCCCGCACCTTTGATGTTAAACAATTCGTCTTGGAGTTCTTGCTCGTGTTTCTTGTTCTTTGCATTCTCCGCTTCAAGTTCTTTCGCTGCTTGGTCTTTTTTATCTTGGATGGCTTTCAATCGTGCTGCTTCTGCATCACCTGCTGCTTTGATTCTATCGTCATTGAATTTTTTCTCTTCAATCTTAAGAATCTCCAACGCATTCTTTGTATCAAGAATTATCTTGCCCCATTCTTTTTCGGTGTTCTTGCCGTAGTTTGCACGAGCTTGTGCAAGGTTATTCTCTAACTGCTGTCGTTGCTTATTGAACACACCGACTTGATCACCTCTTGCTTGTAGCAATGCAATCTCTCGGTCAAGTTGCTCATTGGTCTTGTCCGTTGTTTTATTCAACTTCTCTAACGCCCTATCCGTTGCGGATGTTATTCCAACCCAATCGGTAAACTGCTGAACCAACCCACCAACAAATTTTGCCATTGATGAAAGACCAGGAATCAAACTCATCACCGCTTTTTTGAGTGTATCAAAATTGGCAATGATCAATGTCAATGCAACGCCAATCACACCAAATGCCAAAGTTGAGATATTCCCCAACGCTTTGAATGCGTTAATCACACCGCCTTTGATATTACCAGCCAATGCTCCGAATTGTTGTTGGACTTTGCCAATACCCTCAAGACCCTCAGCAAGTGCCATCGCACCTTGCAGTTTGACCATTGTCTTTTCCAAGTCCTTTGATTGGTTGCCGAACAATGCCATTGCTCCTTGTGCTGCTTGGAATCCACGAGCAACGCCTGAAACAACTGTGTTCAATTGGGCAAACTTGTCGGGATTAACCGCAGCAACACGATCGTTGAAATCATCCATCCTATCACGAGCAGATGCAAGTGCTGCTTCTGCCTTCCGTGCTTCAGGTGAGAACTCACCGAACTGCATCACCGCTTGTTGAGCTGCGATGGTCAGTTCCTTTATTTCGGACTTCATTGATTTGAAGTCAGGTTTTTTGACGGTTAGGTCAATCGTTGCGTTTAGTGCCATTAGTGTCCTTCTGCTATTTTGTAAAATTGAACGCCATCAGTAGTGATGACATCGTATGAATGTGCTGATGTTTGTGTGTGCGTATCGCTACCATCTATTTGTGCAGCAGTTGCGGTGTCAATGGTAACTTGATGACTTGGTAACGGCTTTTTAATTACCCAAGTTTTGCCACTTAGTCCAGTTGGATCAGGTAGAGTGATTGTAAAATTGCCCATTGTTGTACTTGCTATGATCAACCAATCGTCTTTCGTTGCCGAATAGTTTGCCGATACCGTTGTAACTGCACCACCACTCAAATAGTTGGGATACATCTCGTAGTTGCCAACATAGAGTGTGTCGGATTTGGTGACTTCAAAGTCATCGCAGACAAGTGCCACAGTTCCATTTGTATTGTTTCCAAATACAACATCGGTCAACCCAAGTCCTGAGTTGTTCGTGTTGACTGGTGATTGTGCAATTCGTTCACCGACAAAAACTCCGTTTCCCGTTCCCGTGCTACCACCAACACTTATTTTGCGAATTCCTGGTCTGATCGGATTGCTTCCGCTTGGATAAATATCTCCATAAGTTTCCGTATTTCCTCCGTTTCCCGTTTGACTTCCAACCGTCTTGTTAGTGATGGTTGGTGGAGATATGAACTGAGCAAGAAGGAATTCACATTCGTAAACACCTTCATCAGTTGGGTTGTAATCGTTCACTTGATTCAATCTCCAGTATTGACCTTCAAAAAAGTACAAGTTGTTGAATCGCAAATTAATCCAATCCGATGGTGTGATTCTGAAATAAGCTCGTAGGATCTTGGAGTTCTTATTGGTGATCTCGTTTAGGAATCGGAAGTAATAATTTGTGACAAGGTTTGAATTACCGTATTTGTACCCAGCACCAACACCGAGTTCTTTCGGCATACCAAAGAGTATGTCAAAGGTCGGATTGCTTAATGAGTCATAGTGAATGGTCATTGGCAAACTACTCCGCTGAGAATAAGCATCAGGACTTGCATACAATCTCCACGATACACCAGTTTGCAATCCCGAATAATACATAATTCTCAAGTCACCATCTTTCTGAGCTTCAACATAACTCAACACAAAATTGCGTTGTTTGTTGTCGTAACTTTTGATTTGAGTTGGTGCAAATACTATGTCAATCTTCTTCTCGGTCTTGACAAAATCATTCTCCACTTTGTATGTCCGTGAGCCGTATGTTGACTGATAGAGTTCCTGGTATTCTTTGTTTGTTATATCACCACCTTCTTTGTAAGTGAACACATAAGGATTGGCATCCAAATCACCCATTGGCACGATCTCAACTGGTTGTGAATAGTCCAGCTTCTTTGTCCAATCCACATTCGCTCCGTTGTAGAAATCATCACGGGGAACAATCCTCAGAACCTTTGGTTGATCTCTGCTTGGTTCAATGTACAAGTTGAACATCTTCACAAAACTCATCAGCATATCACTCTGCTTGACTTCAGAGTTTAAGAAAGTTCCAAAATCTATATTGTCACCATAACCAAAGGATGTAGCATTTTGATCATTCCAAAACGCTGAAGTTGTGAGCAATCCAAATTGAAATGATGCGTTGGCTAAATATGTACTTGTCCCGTAATCATAGAACCCTTTGAACTTGATGCTTACCTTATCACCGGCATTGACATTGACCACGCTAAATGTAATATAAGATGCAGTATTGAATCCAACATTGAACGCCCCAATTTGCTCCCAAGTCATATCCACAATTTTACCATTGACCAACAATGCATATTCCATCGTTACATTGCTGAACGAACCAATTGGTGTAATTTGTGCAAACAAGTCAGCATTGAATACATATTGACCTGATGTTGGAACGGTAAACTCTCCAGTTGCTGGATTGTAATTTCCACCATTGTCAAAGTTTCCACCGCTTGAATCATCTTGAAAAATCAAGACAGTTCCATTCTGAACCAATTGAGCCGTTGTAATCCTTGATGCTTGGAATTGTCTATTGGCAATCGTTGTAATATTTAGTGACAATCCGTTTGGTGGTGATACAATTAATCGTTTGAATCGTTCATTGTTGAAGAACGAATCCGATGTGTATGAATACCCAGCATTGCTGAAAATCTTATCAACGACAGTTTTTGCATAAAGGCAAGGTGTCATTGCAATGACAGGGAAGTCCGTGATGTTCCGAGTAGTAGAATACCCCTTGTCGATCATCGAATATAAATAACCTTCCCCAAGTGCAAACGCCTGAGTGCTTCCGTTTTTATAGATTGATGTCGCCCAAGAATCTATCACCGTACCACTTGACAAGGTGTGGTTGTATTCGCTGAAGTCCAACACATTCAATTTGCGGTCTGCGATGGTTGTGAATAAATCAGCCGTTTGTCCGTGTAGTGAACATTCATATTGGATGTCCGTTGAATCCAGCACATTGATTTGAATCAATCGGATGAATCCCCTTAACTGCTCAATCTCATCAAGCAACACCACGACATCCGCTTTCTTGTTCGGATTGAAGTCGGGTGCAAACTGCGTAGTTCCTTGAATGGTTTGTTCAACCTCAAAGATGTGACCGAATAACTTGTTGTTGGCACGAGTACCAGGAATGACAACCGTCTTTGTCCACTCACTTGACCTTGTTTCGGGTGACTTGATGTCGGCAATTGACTTGGAGATGAGAATGTCAAAGTTGTCCGTTAGGTCAACTGGTGAGTTATTGACTAATAACCTGATCATAAGCGTTGTGATTTGTCAGCGAATGACAAGGTAACATCAAGTTCAAGGTTGAACAACTTGTCTTGCACACCTTTCTTTTGCTCGTAGGTTGCATTGTCAATGTTAACCGCATACAAAGTACCATCATACATATAAACCACCGGTGATTCAATTAGATCACGCAACCAAACGGATTCGGTGTCATCAATCCAATTGGATGTGAGTTTCACTTTCTGACTTGCAGTTGTGTGATAGTTTGATCGTGTGCGAACACTTGTCGCATAACCGTATGTCGCACCGAGTGAGTATGGATTGGATTGGAATTGCTTTCTCGCAACCTCGAATGTATCTCGTCTAACCATATTGAAACGGAAGGAATCAAATCCACCGAGTCGGTTCATAAAGAAGATATCCGTTGTTTCGTATTTACTGCACTCGTCTTTGATGGTGATGCGATAGGTTTCTGACTTGGCAGTTCCACCGAGTTTCAACACGACATCAAAGTAAGTCGCACCACCGGGTATTGTTAGTTGGCTTCCTACGGGTATTCTCACGACCTTAGACGAAGGCAATGTGAATGTTTGGGTACTTGCATCGGAGTAGGTAATTACAACGCTTGTGGCATCCCCTTTCAAAGCATAGAGCCAATCCTTCTGAGTGCGATGGATGTATCTCGTTCTGACATTTGTCAAGAACTTTGCACTTGATGATGTGGCAAGATATTGAGCTTGTGCGTAACTGACCAAATCAAACGGATTCAAGGCAGCATTCCAAACAGTTCCAGTTGCTGAAGTCAAATCAAGATACTCCGTGATTGTGCCGGTTGCTGATGGTGAATACTCATACCCAAACTCGACCTCGTAATCCGAGAATGATGATGTGCATCCGCTTGGTGATGTATCTGCAAAGTTCCAATCGTTGCCCACATAACTCTCAAGGATGCGACCAATGTTGAATACCCCCTTGTTTGTGCTTCCGTAGTAGATAGGTGCTTTTAACTTGGCAACGGATGTCGCTGCGACTTTGACATTTGCAATAAACTTGAAATTGTCTTTTGTGTAGATACCACCTGAAGATTCCGTGATCACGAAGTTTGTGTCATTGAATCCGGGTGCGTACGAATCGGGTTGTTGGGTGATTGATAGAGCCACGATAAAAAATAGCGGATAGGTGGTTGCGTTCCAAATGCGCCCATTTTTCAAATGAAGCTCATCTTTGCACCTTATAATGGTTAATTGCGCCCATTTTGCACCACATTGACCAATATATTAGTTAATTGATTGCACAATAATTGCACAATAATGTGTCTTATAATACCCGAAAGCATATAGTTTTGTGTGTTTTATGCCACATTATACCCCAATGCGTATAGTTATGATGGAAAATTTCATGCAGTTATTCGGGTAATTACCGAGTATAGTGGAAAAATGTCGCAAGTATTGTAAGAATTTGCGACTCGCATTTGCCACTAATCCTATAAATTGGCAATAATTTGAAATACTGCCGTTTCTTTGTAACAAATAACCACCACTATTTGTTACCGATTGGGATAATTTAGGGCATCGGAATTGATACTGCTTGGTATTATACTGCTCGGTATCACAACATCTCATTCAAACAAGCCACGATGTAAGGATTGAATCCTTTCCCGGCTGCATCCTCCAAACGCTTCTGCCGTTCTTTGGTCTTGGCTTTGTAGAACGCCATCGCATTAAGGAATTCAATCAACGGCATCTCCAGTATGAAATCCCACTTGGTGCGATCACCTTTGACAATCTTGTCAACTATCTCCATCCAAACTATTGGGGATTGGTCAACTGCTCGGTCATCTCCTTCATCTCCTCCTTCAAAGAGCAAAGGATATTTTTCAATAACTCGGGATAAACTTCCAAAAAAAAAAGAGCATAGGTGTACGGAAGTGGAACGGGTAAGTGCATCATCAACGCACATTTGTCCTCATAGTGTGCTTGAGCATCAACCACCTTCTTGTTCCTTCCAAAGAAATCAACCTCCACCGAAAGCAACGCAACAATCTTATTCAGCGACTCAATCACATCTCCGTTGAATACCTGCTGGAGTTCAATGAAGTGGTGACCACACATCTCGTTTGGCGTTTTGGCTAACTTAAAATAACGACCACGCAGTTTGAACATAAATTGAATGGGTGCTTTTGGTAGGTCATTAAGAAACGACAACTTCTCAAACTCGGTTGTCAGTTTGTCCAATGTCATTGATTCGACCTCATCCATTGAAAGATTCAAAGCGATGGCAAGGATGTTCATCTGCCTCTCAAGGTCAGACATATCACGACAAGAGTGAATCTCTTGTAGTTGGTGGATGGTTATGTTTTTCCAATTCATAGCGTTTCAATTTGGTTTGAGCAATGTGCATTTTTTACACTATGCAAAGTAAAAGGTTCCTGGTCTATTATGAGCTTTGCAATCAACGGCAAGTGCAAGAGCCATCACACAGTCATCGTGTAGTCCGGGCGGTGCAGTATATCGCACACCCGTTCTTGTGTACTCAAATTCAAAGTTCTCCATCTCCGAGCCAATCGGTTCTTCAGGAAAGAACACATCGGTTTGTTGCACCGACATCACAAGTCCTTCAATAAGTTGTTGTTTGCTTTGGCTTGTGAACTTGAATCCCTTGACTCTTTGGCAAATCCTTTGTAGTTGTTCAACGATAGGATCTCCAACTCCGGTGCTATCCACAAACGATGGTGTGTTTCCAATCAGTTTGACAATCCTCGCTTGAGTGACTGACCAATCGGCTTGGAATCGTTCGCAGAATGATACGCAATTATTCGCATCCATACCAATAATAACCGTGTAATCCGTATACTTCGCCAAATCTATCCCATACACAATAGTTTTGGCGGAAGATATTGGTCGGTAACATTTGCGGATTGCATCCAAGCCAAACGGATTCGACTTGTCATCGGCTGGTTCTGCAAGGTAGAGTTCACGGAATACATAATCAGGTAGATCTCGCTTTGCTTGTTCAATCTCTTTCTCCGATATGATGCCTTCCCTTGCTGCATCGTATGCCGTTATTTTGAAATACTTGTATTCGGCTTCTCCTTGCCTTGCTCGTTCACCTAATTTGTAGAACCAATTCTTTTTGCCTTTGACATTCCCAATCAGTTTGCATTTGCCTTGTGTTGCAGTCAGCGTTGAACGGAGTGCGTACCACGATTCCTCACGCATCCTTGATGCCTCATCAATCACGGCAGCATAGACATCATCACCATAAAGGTTGTCGGGTTTCTCACCTGACTTGAATTCAATCCTTGCACCCGTTGGCAGGGTCAACAATAGTTTTGTTTCGTTGCTGAGAAAGAAGTTTTTGTCCGTGACTTGGTTCTTCATCCTTCGGAATGCAATCTCCGCTTGTTGGTAAACTGGTGCAACCCACCACACTGACTGACCATCCTTGCATTGGAGTGCTTGTTCAAAGAGCCAAATGATGTGTGATGCCGTCTTTCCCGTCTTGGTACTCGCAGCGGTAATAGTGAAACGGGCATCGCAGTCAAGGATGTCCTTTTGGTAGTTGGTTAGATATGGTCGTGTGTAGTTTATTTGCACAACGATTTGTATAACTGCAATCTTGTCAAGTTGTGGAGTTCAAGGTTGTGATGCTTTTTGCAGTAGTCGTAATTGCTTACGCCCATTGACTGACGAACTGAATGACCAACATCAATCATCTTTTGAATCGCAGTCCTCCAATCGTTTTGAGTTACCAACAACACCCCGTCATTCTCCTGATGGTACAAGTAAGGATAAACCGCAGAACATATGATTGGCTTTTTGTAGGCACTCGCTTCCACTATCTTCAGCTCAGATTTGCAGTTGTTGAACTTGTTGTCTTGCAACGGTGCAACCACAAAGTCAAAGTGACGATAGACCTCTCCATATTCAAACACGCTTGTGCCTTCAACTATCTTGGCATCAGGCATACTCTTGGCAATCCGATTCCAAATCTCTCCTGGTGTATAACCGCAGATGTAGAACTCAATGTCAAGTCCTTTGATTTGGTCAGCAATCAACTTCAAGTCCTCTTCGTGAGTTACACCACCAACCCATCCGACCTTCACTTTGTCGGTGCGTTCCATTGGTTCGGCTTCCCATTGCTTGTGTGTGTAGTCCAGGCAGTTGGATGCGATGATGACATTCTCATTTATTAATCGAATCTCTTTGGCAAGGTGTGGAGTTGTGGTGATCACCGCATCAGCGTAATTTATGGAATCTTTCACAGATTGCTTGATTCCTTTGCGATATGCCCAATATGCCGGGTTATATTTTGGTAGCACCCAATAGTCGTCAATGTCAACAACATAGGGAGTGTCTGAATCAACAATCTTCTTCAACACATCATAATGCTTTGCACCAAGCCATCGTGAGAATATGACCACATCAAATGCACGATAGTCAAGGGTGAGCCATTCTTCAGGTGATTGGCAAACGCTGACATCCGCTTGTCCGTCAATTTGCATCCGTAGATGTGGCGTGAATAATCGGTGGTAAACTACGCCATTGATTCCGTCAGTTAATATCAGTAATTTCATAGAGTTTTAAGTAGGTGATTAAACGCTTGATTGGTGACATAGTCAAAGCCATTGTTGATGGGGATGACATTCGGTGTGTGAACGCATATCTCAAGCAATCGTTTGACTTTCATTTGTTCTGCGATTGCGTATGTGCTTGATTGATTTCCGATGAATGCCTTTGAACTGCCGATAATAGTTGCCAACATCAAAGCATCTTGACATTTCAATAGTTCACAATCCAACTGCCATCTATCGGTGAATGCAATGTACTCATCTTCGTATCCAAAGAAAACGCACTTGTGTTCTTTGAGTGGGAAATAGTTGATGTCGTAATTGCGATAACGAGATGTAAAGTTCAAAAGTATCTTGTCCGCAAAGTATGGGATAGGTTCAGTCGCTTCAATGCAAGGTTCGTAAAGGTCTGACATTAATTCGGGGTACATAAGAAAGTGATTCCGCCTCAAATCTCCAGCAGAGAGATTCAATCCGTGATTCCTGAACTTATCAAAGTTATACTTGATATCGGGATGTGAATTCATCTCAACGCTTTTAATGTACGATTGATGCTCAAGCAAGGGTTTGATGTATTCGTATGATTTTAAGTTCATACAGTATCCTCCGCTTGGATGACCGGAAACAGTATTCTGCTCACGGAATCCGATGTGAAAATCTACTGCACCGTGCAACTCCGCAACTCGCTTGGTTGCCGTAAGTGAATAAATCAAATCACCGAGATGCCCCGATTGTATAACCCTCATAATTCTTGCAGTATTTGTTTGACCTCCAAATAGAACATCAACTCATTGCGATTCTGCCACGAGTTATGAGACAACGCCTCAATAATTTGGTCAACTGCAACCAATGAGCAATCCTTAACCGTCAACGAGTTGTTGAACGATTCTTTGATTTCTTGTGCCTTGTCTTGTGATGTCATTCGTTCGGTAAAATTGGGATGGGCATCCAGTACATCACATTGATCCAAGCCATTGTGTTTTCGTCTATCCACATATCGCCATTGTACCGGGCAAGTTTGATTTCGCCATCAAAGGTTGCAACGAGTTTAAGTTCTCCGTCATACGGTGGGAATGTGTCCTCACCTCTCCAAGTTTTTTTCATCGAGATTCAAAGTTATTGTAAAATTTTTTGATTGGATTGTTTGGTCAATGGTTTCTTTCGGTTTGCCTTGTGATCGTGTGAGCAACATCTCCAAGTTGAACAAGGAGTTTTTGTCGTGACCTTTTAGCAATGCACCGGCAATTGTGCGTTCCATTATTGTGTACTCATCGCCTCGGTCTATCTTCTCCAGTTCTTTCCGTGATAGCGACAACATTGACAACATCGTTTCTTCCACCTGAGTTTTGGTGTATCCGATTTCCTTCATTTGGGTGATGAGCTTCTGCGGTCTACCTTGCAGATTTATTCTTTCATCTCCACCTTTTTGAAAGGGTTTTAAGTTTTGCTCATTTGCCATAATTCTCGCTGTTATTTCACAGTTATTTTGCCATTGACAATCTTTGTTCGTGAATGGATTTCAACCACTCTTTGTATTCCTTCTTGTCCCCAAATTTGATGTGATCCTCACGACATATCGCCATCAGGTTTTCAATCGCATCGGCTTCTTTGCTCCCTCCGATTCCCCTTGCTTCAATGTGATGGATGTCAACGGCAGTTTTGCCACACACCTCACAAGGGATGAAGTCACTAATGTCATATCCGAAATGGTTCAAGTATGTCAAGGTGTGTTTCTTCAAAGTATCAATCCCTCCTCGTTTAGTGATTCACGCAAGAAGTCACGCATTTTGATGAGTGCATCCACAACTTCGTCAGGTGTATCATCCGATGCGTACTTTGTCCGTGTTCTTAATTCGTTGTCCAATTCCGATACGATGCATTTCCACTTCCATCCGTCAATGGCATCTTCAAACTGATGGCGTTCTTCGTCAAGGTTAAATTCAAGGATTGCTTTCATCTCCAAATGTTTGGTTGTAGTATTGTAAGCCATTAGCAGTTGACAAATCTTCGTTGGCATCCATTATCTGATTCTTCTCCATTTCTTTGGCTTTGTTAAATAAATGATGCAATTCTATTAGTTGGTTATTTGAAAAATATTTACCAATTTCTAAATCGATTAATCCCATAAGGAAAAAACTCAATGCCGTTTGTTGTTTATTGTTGCTCATTGTTACCTCCTTTGTTGCGAATAATAGTTAATTGAATACAACCATACATAAATACTAAAAGAGTAGTTATTAGTACACCAATAAATACAGCGTCAATTTTCGCCATTGCCCAAATCAGTATTACAACCCCGATTAAAATAATTAGGGAAGTAACCGCCGTTTGTTGTTTATTGTTTGTCATTTCCGTTTGCGTTTTGGTTTCTGCTCATCATCGGCAAGTTGTGCCAACTCCAATGCTTTTTGGTCTGCCCATATCAAAAGTGAGAACACGGATTCAATCACACAAGTTGAGCAGTTGGGAACATTGCGACCAAATATCTCACGATGTACATTTTGAAGTTGTGCGGATTGCTCAGGCGTTAATTGGAACACGAGCGTCTTTTTGTAGATCTCGTATGCCGGGCGAAGTGACTGGATGAATTCTATCATAGTTTTGTTTCAAGGAGTGCAACAATTACGGTTGCGATGGATGCGTACAAGATACCCACAAATCCGTATGTGTATATAAAAAAAGACAATCCCAACCACCACGATAAGCAGAAAGCACAGTCAAGTGGTTTCATTCGTTTCCATTTGGAGTAGTCGCTTCCGTAGAGATAGCGTTTAAGTAGGTCGGCTGGTTTGCCGAAGTTGACGATGATGATGCTTAGACAAGCAATTCCAATTATTTCGTTGTACATCTTTCTTTCATTAATTTAACTACTCGCAATATCTCCCTGACTGAAATATCCGTTTGGCGGTGGATTGCTCGTGCTGACATTCCCGAACACCATAACTTGAATAACTCCCTTTCATAGAAATACGCTTCTTCAGTTACCTGATTTATTTTGTTGATTCGTTTTTGTTCGATTTTCTCATCCTCTTCCCGTTCCAAAAGTAGGTCGGGTTCTTCAGACAAGTGCAGGTCATAGACATCGTATTGATCATATATCCGAGATTCACCAAAGGGATGCCGGTTGCCGTTGATACAAAGGTACAAAAGACGGATTGTCCAAAACTGGATGTATCCGTCATTGTATATTTTCTCGATTTGTTCATCAGGTTTTTGCAATATGGTCAGAAAGTAAAATTGATAGAGTTCCCTTGCCAACTCATTGTTCTTGGCGATGTTCCTCGTGGCTTTGGTAAGCCAGTCAGCTCTTGCGAGTTCCTCTATTATTTCCGCTTTATTCACATTTTCTTTTCAATACTACAAATATAACCATTCTTTTCATATTTTTTCTTTACACGCAACATCTCATCCTCAGACCGGAGAATATGTATTGACGAGCTTAGACCTTTCGTGCAAATGCAAACCCAGTAAGGATAAAGATTCGACATATAGTTTGTTGGTTGTTCGGTCATATTCGATAAGTGATTCGTAAACTTGCACGGAGTTTATGACAGTTGAGTGATCACGGTGAAGAATCTTGCCGATGGAAAGATAGGTCATCTTTAGATGCTTCCGACATAAATAGCAAAACAAGTGCCGAGCATCCATAATGTTTTGAGTGCGAACCTTGTCGATTATTGCATCAGGTGTGACATCATAGACGATTGCAACCACTCGCATCGCTTCAGTCCACTCGGCATCTATCTCGTTTATCTTGCATCTTGGGTTGACAATTTCTTCTTTGAGTTTCTTGACCTCGTCAATTCGTTTTTGATTAAGTTCTGCAACAACTCCTTTGAGCCGTTTGACTTCTTGTTTTAGTAGGTGGGTTTCCTGGTAGTGGTTCATAACTCGTTGATGATTTGAAATAATTGATAAGCGATTTGTGGCACTATTGCGTTTCCGTATCCTTTGATGGATTCTGCTCTCCACTTTGGAAAGGTAATGCTGTCCAATTGTGTGGAAATCCCATCATCTCCGCCACAAACCGGGGGTTGAGATGGGAAGTTGAGCCATTGTAATCTTGTATGTGTGGATTCAGTACTGTTTCCGCTAAGTGCTTTTGTTGTACCCGTCTTTCCCACGATGGACTTTTGTGTGTAGAATGTTTGCTGTCTGCAACTGCTGGTGTTGGTAGCATCCCCCTCATTGCTTGTTGCCCCAATCCGAGAATGAATGGACTGTTGCCCTTCTCCATTTGTTTGTGATTCCTCGCATCCACTTTCTCTATTGGTGCTTCGTCCATCATTGCCGTTGGCGTTGGCAATAAACCAGCATCTATCTCTTCGGTGCGGTGCGTTTTTGGCTGCAGCTGGAATAATAAACGGCTGAACTTCGTACCCTTCAGTTTCCAAGTCAAGGCACACCTGCTCGAATACCAATCCGCCATCAATGTTCGTGATACCAAAGACATTTTCAGCGATGACGAATCTCGGTTTAATTTCTTGTATTGCTCTAAGCATCTCGCCCCACAAGTAGCGTTCATCATCCGTGCCTTTTCTTTTTCCGGCAAGGGAGAATGGTTGGCAGGGGAATCCTCCCGTAAGAATGTCAATTGTGTTTGCATATTTTTTGAAATCAGTTTTACATATATCAATGTGACTATCCGCATCAGGGAAGTGATAGTCCAATACTTTTCGTGGAAATTCCATCCACTCGCAATGAAAGATGTTTTCCCATCCCATCCATTCGGCTGCTAAATCAAAGCCACCTATTCCCGAAAATAAACTTCCGTGTCTCATAGTCGTTCTTTATACATTGTTCGTTCACCAATGAATGTCGTTGGTATTGTGTAGCATTCCCCGTGACGATTCTTGGCGATAATCAGTTCGGCTTCTTCCTTTTCGAGCTTCTCTCCTGAATAGTATGCCGGGCGAAATGGGAACATAACAACATCCGCATCTTGCTCAATACTTCCACTCTCACGGATATCACTAAGCATAGGTCTCTTGTCCGCTCTCTCCTCACATTTGCGTGATAACTGAGCCAACACTATCACGGTGATATTTAGTTCCTTAGAAAGCAATTTTAAGTTTCGGGAAATTTCTGCAATCTCTTGTTCTCGGTTTGTTTTTGTTCCTTTGATTAACTGGATGTAATCAATCACCAAAAGTTCAAGTCCGTGTTTCGCTTTGTGAATCTTGGCTTTGGATTTGATTTGTTGGATTGAGCAATTCGGATCATCGTCAATGTAGAATTGCACTGTCTGATTGTTGGCTGAATTAATTAATTGCTGAACCTCAAACTCACGAAGGTTTGCATTGCGAATCTTCCAATTGGCAAGGTCGGTGATCAATGATAAATATCTTTTGACAAGTTGCTCATTGCTCATCTCCAGCGACAAGAACAATCCCTTTCCACCAATCTTGGCGAAGTCATACATCAGCGACAAAGCAAGTGCCGTTTTACCTTGACCAGGTCTTGCAGCCATTACAATCAAATCACCGTTGTTCCATCCACCCAATACCCGGTCAAGTCCTGCCCATCCCGTTGGTCTTCCCGTGAGCTTGTCACCTCTTTGCACCGCCTCAATAATAGAATCAACCGTCTTGTTGGTAACTTGGGTAATCGTGACGGGATCATTGATGGTTGTGAACTTGGTGTTGTCAACCATTGTCTGAACATTAGTGAGAATCTCTTTCAAGTCCGAAGTCAAATCCAAGTTGGTGATGTTCTCAATGAATTGTTTCTTCAGGTATTTGTGTTCAAGTGCTGGAAGGTGACTGCTGATGTTTGGCATCCCATAAACATTCTGCGTGAGCTTGACGATGGTGACCATCTCAGCACGGCTGAACTTCTTGCCTAATGTCAGCACATCAATCTCATCGTTGTTGATGTACATCTCCAACATTGATTCAACAATGCGTTTGTTTAGGTTGTCTTCAAACCATTGTGATTTGATTCTCGGCAACATTGCCCGTGTTTGGTCGTAGAATAGTAATTGACCGATTATGTATTCCTCAAGTTCGTTCGTCATATTCTTTCAAAGAAAACACTTTTCGGTGAACAATTTGTGGACTACTTACATTATTTGAAAGATTATTATTTTTCCAAGTACGAACCGCTGCTTTCCAGTTCTTCATTTTGTTTTTACCAACTAACCATCCGTTACTTTCATAATAGTCAAACCATTTTTCAGATACATCATTCATCCCAATTTCCAACATATAGTTTTTAATTTCAACAATTGATGGTTTGATAAAAACATCCCTTTTAACTTTTATATCTTTTACATTATCATTATCAGTATCATTTACATTATCAGCTTTTTTGGGTTCTTGAAAAAAGGGTTGGGTTATTTGGGTTGTTTCTTCCTTCTTTGGTCTACCACCTTTCGCACCATTAAACTTTTGTTTATCGATGTAATCGTCATATTTACGCAAATCCCTCTTCAGTTGCGTTTTAATGGGTTCAAATGCGATGGTCAATAGTAAGTCATCACACGGTGGATTTTCATCGTTTACATAAGCAAAGATGTGTTTGATTAATTTACCCGCAATTTCATCAGGTAGTTTGTTGAATACTCCTTGCTGGTCGCAGTAGAGTATGAATGAAGTTTTGTCTTTTGCCATAAAAAAAGCCCCATCAAATTAGTGCAGTAAGAGTGCGACTAATTCAACAGGGCAATAGAGTTTTAACTTTCGGAATCTCTTACATTCCAGTTAATGGTTCAAATATAATCAATTAGAAATGATATCCCAATTCTTTTTTCACTTGTTTCTGATACTCGTGGCGATCATTGTATTTTGCACCACGCATCTCCTTGTTCTCTTCCTGGTGCTTGGCTCTCCATCTGCGAATCGTTTCCGGTGATGGCAATCGCTTTCCTTCAAACTCCGTGAAGAAGTCCTTGCCTTCACATAATCTGCGATAAATCACCGACATCAATTTAATATCGCAATCTCTCGTTTCGGGTTTATGTTGCAGTAAGTATGCAACCATATCTTTTGTGTTCATAAATTGTGTTTGCTTTTCAAAAACGTTTCAACGTATTTCCTAATTTCAGGACTGCCTAAATCAATATCCCATAAATCACAAACAACGGCAAGAATTTCTTGGGCATCTACGAGGACTGGTCTTGTTTCAGTACTTACAATTGAGTTTACCAAAATAATCATTAAATCCAATTCTTTTTGTGAATGATTTTCTTTCTGATTTTTGACATTAAATACTTTGTCGTTGTTTAATGACCTTCGTACAATTTGTGCAATGGTTTTGTTTTCGTTAAACGCAATTCTGTCTAATTGATTTTTCTCAAAGTCAGTAATTCGTAAAACAATTCTTGATGTTCTATTTTGTTTTAGTATTTTCATTGTCGGTCTATAAAGTTAGCGTAATAGATGGCATCAGTTTCGTTCTCAAAGGTCGCAAGTAACTCTCCAGCGAAGTACACACGCCACTTGATGATGTTATTTATTGATGCTCTTACCACGAGTGCTTTGATTTTTGTCATTGTTTAGTTCTTTTAAGAAGTTCGCTTGTAGTTCCCAAGTTTTTGCACGGTCATTTGCTTCCGCAATCTTTGACCTGATCTCCAGCAGTTCGGTTTCATAATCCCAAATCAAACGATTCTTGTTTGAGATGGTTTCCAGTAGCTCATCTTCTCGCTCGGTTGTTTTGTGCAACTGGAGAAGGGTGATGACAAACAAGATTGCCATCCCGATGATTAAGTAGTTTTGTATCATTTGCTTTGTTGTTTATTGTTTGTCATTTGCTGGAAAATTTTTCTTTTAACTTTTCAATTAATAATTTGGAATACATAAATAACTCACTCAATTCTTCTGTGTCGTTTTGAGATTGTATGTGTCCAATTGCTTCTCTTATGTGTCTAATTGCGTTACTATACCCACTAATAAAAGTATCATCATATTTTTCCTTTGGTGCAAAAAATGGGTTTTGCAAATTTTCTTCTCTGTTTGTTACTGCCGTTTGTTGTTTATTGTTTGTCATTGCTCACCTCCTCCGTAGGTTTCGTTGTAGTAATCAGTAGTCAACTTTGTGTCTTTATAATGCTCTCCGTAGCAATACGCTTTTCTGATTTGTTGCTTCTCCATTTCTTTGGCTTGTTGAATAAATAATAAACAATTATCAATTTCATCACATCTGTCATCATTCCATTTACCCTCTTCAAAATGGTTTTTTAAAATAGATTTTTGTTTTAATAGTTGGCTTTCCAACCACTCAATTGCCGTCTGTTGTTTTGGCTTACCCGTGTTGTTTTCTTTTGCAAATTGATTAACCTTATCAAGGTATTCAACTGCATTAATCTCCGTTTGTTGTTTATCGTTTGTCATTTGCTTTTTCCTTTGTAAAATTTGTGTTTGTAGATTGCCTTCGTGTAGGTATCAAATTCGGGGATGTAGTTGTCCCTTTCAAATTCATACGGTGATGCCTCTGGCAAGTTGTCAAAGTCATTGAAGTATTGTTTCAACTTCCAGTACACAAACATCACCGCAATGGTGATGGGTGTGATTACGATTAAGAATATCAAGTCCATAAATCAAAATAACAAATTAACTTTCATAATAACAAATTTATTTTATAGTTGAATTGGTGAACGAACGATTTATTTAGTAATTGACAAAAATAGTTCTCCAGCCGATGCCAACTTCTCGTCAATGATTTCTTGGATGTCCTCCTCCAAAGTGATCAAAGTTTGCGTGAGCTTCTTGCCAATGGGCATTCGTGGATCATAACTCACGAAATACGCTTCTTCCATTTCCGTTGCAATCAAACCCATTTGAACTTGCCAATAGTATTCCGGTCGTTTAGATTTGAATTGCTCATTGTTGGTAATTAAAAAGTTCTGAAGGTGGTTTCCGCTATTAAAAGGGCATTTGATTTCAACCAATTGTGTGCCAAGTGCATCAGGTGAATATCCACCCCATTCGCCATAGGTGATGAATGTGTAGGTTTCCGCTCCGTAGTATGTGTAGAAGTCATCGGTCTGCTGAGAGAAGTATTCAAACGCTTCCTTCTCGTGTTCCTTTCCCCAATCCAAAGCACGACCATACATCTCCGCTTTTTGCCCGGTTAGGTATTCCGCTGCCTTCTCAAAGATGAATGTCTTCGCAGTTTCTGACAGGTACTCCGATTTGTTTTTCGGAGTACCCATCAGTTTGTGGATTTCAGATGCCGTGAAACGAGAGCTTCTCAATTGATGCCAATCGTCTTCGGTCAAATTAGTGTGAATAGTTGGAAGTTGAAGTTTCATTTCTCGCCAATTAAAAGTTTCTGATTGACTGGAGATACTTCAAACTTACTGGTGATGTCGGTCATCAATCCACCCGTCTTCAAATGCTCAACCGCTTTTGCCCAACTTGGATGCTTTGGTGTGAGTTCATCACGCTTTGGTGCTGACTGCCTTCCCATTGCTTTCTCTCCGTCATCGTCATCGTCAATGTTCAGATTTAGGATTGAACCGAGTGCATATCTACGAGCATAGGTGATTGCACTTCCCATTGCTTGGGGATCGTTTTGCTTTGCAACCGGCATCACATAGGATGACTCAATCCATTCGCCTGATTCAGCGTGAATGATTAATGTCGTGAGTGCGTTCCCATCAGGGAATTGACTGATTGCCAAACCGCATTCGCTTAATGGCTTTTGGATGGTATCCAGTATGTTCGCTAGACTTGCATACTTGGATTTGAAGAAAGGATTGCTTGATTCCTTTCCGACCTTGCTCACCGATGCTTGGAATTTTACCAACGCACCAGCAATGTTCTTGATTGATTCGCTTTTATTCATAGAGTTTTGTTTTATAAAAAGTTAGTTTGTTGTCCGATCATAAATAATACGGTGAATCTTGTCGGCTCCCAACAAAAAAATCCTTCCGAGTTGATGCCGTCAAATTCCTTAGTCACACAATCACCGAATCCCACTTGTCGGTAGTTTGCATAATCTTTCAGCTCATCAAAGTGATTGTTGATAAGCCAATTGTCAACCGCCTCAATTGTGTAGACATACTTCTCTTCGCAGATACGACCTTTCACAGTCAGAATCCATCCATTGATTGCCAACTCAATCATTGTTGACCTCCCTCAATGCAATCTCAATGACGGCTTTTGCTTTTGGACTAACGATGTTCCCATCGACTAAATACTTTCTGACAGTTGGAAGTGACACTCCGGTCTTCCGTGCTACAATCTGAAAAAGACCTTGTCTTCGTTTCAGTTTGATTGTTTCAATTGCTTTTGCGTAATCCATAACGACACAAAAGTAAAATAAACAAATCAATAATGCAAATAAACTTTACTTTTAATTATATTTTTATGTCCTCCGAGAATATCAAATCCCCAAAACGAGCGTTCAACTCGTTGACCAATTCCATCTGAATTGATTCCGTGAATGCCTTTTCCAAGAATGGTTGTGCCTTTGTTCCGCTTCGGTGAATCTTTTTGGCAATGGCTTTGGCAAGTGAATCGTAGGTTTGACCTTCAGATGGTTTGATACCTTTTTGACTGATCCAAGTTTTTAACGATTGCCACAAGTACGGAGTGCCTTCAATATGTCCTCCTCGTGTTGGCTTTCTTCCGTATTCGATGAATTCCCAATAATCCTCAGCCACAAGAATGGTGTTGATTGATGTGGGTGACTTGGTGATGTTTCCTGGTGCAAAGGATTGTCGGAGTTTGGATGATGCGTTTGTTCCATTGGCATCAAGATTCGCCCAAATTGGTGGAATCACCTTTTTGTTCCACCATTCAACGATGATTTGCTGAAGGAGTGAACCTTGAGATGCATCACCTAAATAAGTATCAAGGGCATCAGGCAATTTGGATAAATCTATTTCAGCCACATCACAACGCTTAAAATAGTTAGGACTACACTCAGCATCTTGTAACTGATTAAAGTGCGTGAGATGGCTTTGTTTCGCTTGACAAGGGCATTGTTGTCATCCTTCAGGTATCCGATGTTTGTCTTTTGCTTACCAATGATGGAATCTTGCTGATCAATGATGACGGAATCCGATGTCACAATTTTGCGAAGAATTGTGACTTGCCTTCTTGCAATTGCACCCTTGACCAAATAATGGTTTGCTTCTTGGATTACACAAGTATCCACCAACACTTGTCCATTACTGGTCAAAGGAATGAGAAACAACAAGAACCACATTCTACAAAGTAGCACTTTTGGGCGATTGTTTTTCTTTGGTTTCAATGAGCTTGTCAAGATACCATTTGGCTTTGTATAAATCCTCAAGTCCATTTTTATCTTCGCACCTCCAAATGTATTTGATTATGTTCCCGGTGCAAACTGCGATGATTCCTTTTTTATTAGTAGTTGCTGATTCAATCGCATCAATGCACTCGATTAATCCTTGTTTATAGTGTTTCGGGTTGACTGCATCCATCTCTTTACAAATATATCATATTCTTCTTCCAGTATAAACGAATGACCACCGAGCATATAAACAATGCAATACTCGTGGTAAGCACTCACCCCAACAATTTGTGCAGAATCAATCGCACCATCTTCAACGATTTCAACGATGTCTGATTCTCCTTCAATCAAACCCATCCAGTTCTCGTTCTTTTGCTCGTGTACAATTTGAACCTTTAAGATCATATCCGTTTGCGTTTTTTTAACTTATAGAATTTGACCGTTGATTATTTTGAAGTTGTCGACATGAAACGATAAATCCTCATTGACGGTTACATAGGCAAATCCATTCGACCATTTGGTGTAGGCGTAAGGACGATATTCAGGTGACAAGTTGCAAAGTGAACCCATTGACCAAACGCCAACTTGTTCTCCGTGCAGATTGTTTTCTGAGTGATGAGATACTTGGTGATAGTGACCTACAATTGTTGATGCCTTTGCTTTCAAGAAGAATCCTCGTGCCGGGTTTACTGGTGAGAATACTGATTCCCCAAGTTCGTGACCGTGCAACACCGTCAACTTTCCAAGTTTGATCATTTCACGATTGACGGGTATGATGTTGTAGGTGTGCAAATGCAACAAAGATTCCAAACTCACATCGTTAAGGTCAGCCAGTTCACGAGCATTCCTCAATATGTAAGCTCTCATCCTTTCCTCGTGGTTTCCAATCTTGTAGTAAATGGGTTGTGTTGGGAACAACTCTCGCAAATACTTGAAAAAGTTTCTTCCCATTTCCAATTCTTCCGAGATTTTTGGTCTGCGGATTTCCTTTGAGAACCTGCTCACATCATAACAATCAAGAATATCACCATTCAAGATGATACAATCAGGCACATTGGTTGCTCCGTAATTTAGTGCAGCCGTCAAAGCTTCTTCATCGTGGAAAGGAAGGTGAATGTCTGAAAGTATCAAATACTTTCCTTCGCCCAAAACAACGGGAATCATATCCTCAGCTCGTGAAAGGATATTCAGTTTTGCCAATCCTTCTTTGATCGAAGAATGTGTTGGCTTATCTATGTGATTTTGATTCATTGCACATTTTGCACCCATATCTCCACTTGCACCCTTGTAATAACGCACCCTATTTCTCGCAACTTCTAAACTTGGAAACAATCCCTCCTCCTTTGTGAATATCATTGATGCCAAAGTTCGGTTAGGCAATTCAGGAAATTGAAGAATGTATTTTTTAACAATTTCTTGTTTAAGTGTTTTCATAGAGTTGTGTCAAGTGTACGATGTAACTCAATGGCTTGTTTCAGACCTTGTGACGAACTTTTGAATGTATCAAGGTAGATTGTATCCAAGTGATTAAGATATTTGATTAGAACGCTTCGTTTGATTTTCTCCCTTTCAACGATTCTTTCGTGCATTTCTACCTTCAATAGTGTTTTTGGCTTTGGATGTTCTTCAAAATTGAACATCGCCCAAATCACACTACACAGGTACAACGCAACTATTAGAGAGATAAGGAGTGAGAACTTGGAAGTTGATTGCATATCCAGCCAGTATATCAGTTTTTGAATCATAGAATGGTGATGCGTTTCCGTTGATGCTCAACTCAAAGTCACCATCGGCTTGATTGTTGTTGTCGACCAAAGCAAAGATGTCTGCCATAATTTGTGCCGTATCCGAAAGAACTTCAATTGTGTTGCTTTCAGATTCAAACACACGATCCATCACAATCAATGCAAAGTTGTAGGTCATCAACTTTCCAGTTGACTGCAAATTAAAGCCATCTGGATACAACCACACCAATGGATAATACTCGACATTCTCAACCGTCAAATTCGACTGCTGACCAACACCAAAGTGACCGACCATTTTATGGCTTTCGGCTGCGGTCTGAATCTTTTTGATTATTTGGTTTAATGTCATTTTTTAGGAATTTGAGAAGTTTGGCTTCGTTGTTTTTTTGCCACTTATTTGTCCTCGTGGGGGAAGTCATAGTTGAAGAAACAATCGTCATATCTTAGTGGTAAATAAATGCCTCCGCTGAATGCAGTTGATTTCGGTCTGATGGTGTCAATCGTGTTGCCGGGATTCAAGAACAATGGATAATCAGTTGTGTTTGTACGGAGATAATCACGCAATCTATTTGCATAGTATTCCGCTTTGTCACGATATCTGCCTTCAATCAATGTCATCTCTTCAACCGATACTGCACGAGCATTGTCCGATTCACGAGATGCAACCGATTTATTCATCAACTTGAATGTCATTGGCAACATTGCCTCAGTCAAAGTGTAGTACTTCAAACAAGGTGCAATGTATGAATCCAAAAGGGTTGTGTTTAAGTTGGTCAAAGTTCCTGCAAACGCTTGTGTCTGCAACTGGTTGTAAATACCCGAACCAATCACATCACGGATGTAGATTTCCTGAGCTTCTTTGATTGCTGACTTCAGCAACTTATCGTCAACATTCTCATTCAAAGGACTGTTGTCTTTCAAATAGGTTGTTGATATGAAATATACAAAGTTTGTCATACGTACTGCCATTTATAACCACCCGCACTTTTCCTTATTGCTGAACCTGCAGCAACGGCAGAAATACTGCGATGGTCTATGTTTGTTTTTCTATGTGCTTGTCTCACACTATCAAATATCTGAATCACGATATTGTCACGGCTTAACATTGCAACTTTCTTTTTTAATGGCGAACTGTCAAACATTTTTTTCCTCGTTTCTTCGGTAGCAAGTTGACCTTTTCTTGACGGAAGTTTTGTGTCCATCATATTAACCAAATTGCTAAATGAATTAATATATTTTGTTTCTAAGATAAATGCTTCAGATTCATCTGTTGTTTTATCTAATTCAACAAACAACAACTTTCCTCCGTTGTCCATTATACTTTCAATCAATTGTTTTTTCTGTAAATTGTTTTCAATTTTATTTTTTGAGATATGTTCACCTAATCTCGCTTTGGGTCGCTTAGTTTGTCCAACATAAAATATCTGACCAGTTAAAGAATTGATTAAGCCGTATATGTAAATTGTTCTTTTCATACTTATATATAGCAAAATCAATTCTCTGTAGCCACATTTACTTTATCCTTCTGAGCAGTTCTTGTTTCCACACGTGTCTGCATTGTGGAACATTCACATCTCTCACTGGATCGTGATACCATCCACCTCGTCTTGACCAAACATCAATCCCCGTTTCACTCTGAGCCGACATCGCATCAATATCCGCACGAGAATAAACTCTATTGCTTTGAACAATTTGACGGCAAAACTCACGAGAACCGGGTATGATTATTCCACCTGATATTCCTGGTGCAAGTGCGTACTTATAACGAACAACGATTTCGGTTTTCAACTGAGTGATTTCTTCCAATCCTTTTGTTGTAACCTCAAGACCTTGATTGTATCCCTTGATCAACTTCGCTTCGTTCAATTTTGCAATGGTATCAACTACGACTTGTGGATCAAGTTTGGTGATGTTTACGATATCGCCAACTTGCAAACCTTTGTTCTCTTTCAGCACATTCAAGATGGCTGATTCAATCGCAGATGCGAAGTCAAACTTCATCGGTTCAAAGTTCTCAGCAGGTTCACCGTACTTCATAAACACCGCCAAGTCACGCTCATCATCCCATCCAAAAGGATTTTGTGATGACATCGCAACGGGTGTTTTCTCAATCTCTTCAAATCCCAATTCCTTCCGTGCTTCGTTCTGCGTTAAAAGTCCAGCAGTAAACAAGGCAACATAATCAACACCAATCGGTGGTTTGTTGATTGTTTCCAAGCGAACTGGAGAGATGAATTGAAATAAATCAGTTAAGGTGTCATCAATCTTTTGTTGTCTTGGTTCGATGTATGATTGTTGGAACATCTCGTATGCTTCAATCATCTCGCTACGACCACCCAATTGACCCTCTACACGCACTCCAAACAACATCGGAGAGTTTACCTTGTGTGCAACGAATATCTCTTGTTGTACGGTCTTATTTAGCAAATCAAATTGCTTGTCAAAGTCCGATGGTTGCAAGTTGCTGATGACTGATTCTTTCTCTTGTGGATCGTTGTATTGAATGATAAGTCCACCGGCATTGTCCGTGCCTTGATAGTTTTCTTTGAATCGTCTTGCCGTTGAACGAGCTTCTTCAGGTGTTGGGATTCCCTTGAATAACTGGATGTGTGTTTGTGCGGTGAATCCGTTTTTGATTGAGTTCAAATAATAATTTGAAATCTCGGTGTCAACCTCAATATACTTCAATGCACCAACATAATCCGGCAAAGGATATTCGCCTTGTCCAGGTCGGTAGAATTGGCAATAATAAAGTGACTTTGATTCTCTTGTAGTTGAATTGAATGGCTGATAATGAACTTGCTCCGCTTTGCGGTCAGTCCAATCCTCACAATACACATAATCACCTTCAAGTCCTTTGCGGATATTCTTGAAAGGGATGTGGTATATTTCAGCAATTGCCGATTTCGCCTTGTTCCAAATTATCTCCAAGCAATAACCATTGAACAACTCAAGGTCATAAGCAATCTTGTTCTTAACTTGGTTGAGTGTTTCGTAAGCGTTAATCGCTTGAATCTTTGCTTCGGCTTTTGCGATGTCAACGGTGTTTTGTCCGATTACCTTTGTTCCAACACCAGCAACATACGATGCTTTGGATGAAACGATGGCATTGTGCTTGGGTGACTTATTGAATAACTCAATTAAAAAATCGGGATACAAGTTGTCAGCACCAAAAGTCACATATCCTTTCGCCTTGTTTTCCTTGAAAACGGGAAGGACATTGTCGTGAAAGTTGATTCTTTGGAAGATCATTGAAAGTAAATAGCAACTTAAAGTGATTGCAACATACTAATCAAATCGGGGTGGGGATAAACATCAATTTTATCTGCACGAACTGAGTTGTGAGTGAACACTCCGTTCTTGCCTGACAATGCTCTTTTTGTCACCGACCAAATGTCCTCGTGATAAGTCAAGTCAATAGCGTATTTCTCACGCCACAACAACAACAATTCTTTGACTGATGCGATTTGCTCTTTGGTGTAGTTCTCAAAATAGGTGTATCCCTTAAATGGCTTATCCAGTTTGCAGACATCTTTCACTTCCTTGCCTACATAATTGATGAACTTGCCGTTCTTCTCTACCAAGTATCCCCAATTACAAATCTCAATCCCAATGGATGTCTTGTCAAGTTTCGTGAATGGCACTCCTTGAAAGTGTGATGTTTTTAGTCCTAAGTGATACGCCCAATACTTTGACGAGAACCCTTGCACGATTTCACCCGTGCGACTTATCGCAATGCAGGTTGCGATGTTTACTGGATCAGCATCCCAAAATTGAAAGGTTGCAACTCCGTCACCACCTCCAGCGGTGTGATGCAAGTAGATTTGTGACTTTGGACATTCCTCTTTGTAGAATCCGTTGAACTTAACTTGTTTCATCGGTGAAGAAGTTTGTGATGAACTTTCCAATTCCACCAGCGATGCCGATGATCAACATCAACTTTGGATGGTCAAGGTTCAAACCAGCAACAAACAAAGATGCACCGGCAATGGAATCACCAAGCACTCGGAATCGTTTTGGCGTAGGTTCAAAATAACCTTTTATCCTTGTCCTCTTTTTGGTTTGCACGATTTGTGTTTATTGATGTGCTTGGTATGTCTGCGGAGCTTATTCTTTGGCTTTGCTCTGAATGTGCTGGTGTTAGTTGCCTTTGCCATCTATCGCATCAATTTTCTTTGCGTAGTAACGAATCGCAAACAACCCCGAAACAATACCAACAAGAGCCAAGACAAGTGCAAACAAAGGTTGCCAAGTATTCGCAAAATGCAGAACTGCCGAACTGCCTGAGATAGCCGTTGCAATGGCTGCCGTTGTATCGTTGTCAAAGTGTTTCACTTACAAAGTAATTACCTCAACTTGTGCAGGATAGATTGCATTTAACGCAGAGTAAACCGCATTGATTAACAATGTTTCGGCTGCCAATGTTTCATAATCCGCAACGCTCAACTCAAGTCCTGAGAAAGTGGTGTTAAAATCTTGAATCCCTTGAATCGGTGCTTTGCCTTCTGCAAATGCTTGAACACTTGCAAAAACAAAGGTTGCGATTTGGGCGGGGATAATTCCGTCTTTTTGACTTTTTACATCTGCGTAACCTTCTGCGATTACGCATACTGAACCCGATGGGATTGATAAACCGCTTGTTAGGTTTACGCTTGTATTGATTTGAATTGCTTTCATTGTTTTATTTGTTAATTGTTGCTATCTTGATTAATGTAAGTACAAATGTTGTTGAAAATATAATTCCACAAAATAAAATCGTAGTATGTATTAAAGCCCATTTGCTATAAAACTTTATTTTTGTCATACTACAAAATTAGAATAAATCGTTCCAAGTGCTACCATTGTAGCATTGTAATTTGTTAGTTGTGGAATCGTAAACAACCAATCCCGCAGCAGGTGATGCGATTGCGTTCTTTTGGGTTGTTGTCATTCGGGGTGGTAGGAATCCTTTGGTTGTGGAATCCGCTTGTAAAATTGCACTTGCGACTATTGTAGCCCCAACCGATACCGAACCGCCAAATGTAGAAGTTAAATCATCCTTTATAGTTAACGCAGCCGTACTCGCACTATTCTGAACCAAAAGCGATGTAGTGGCGGATGTTGAGCCACTGCCTTTAACTCCCATTTGAGCATCCAATGCACTTCCACTACCCGCAACAATTTTTGATGTAACATTGAACCCTGCCGTATAATTAGATACAATTATATATCCCCCTGGGTTTACTTCTATATTTCGGTTTCCCGTTTGTGCTAAGAACAAAGCCCCATTAGATGCAATGCTAAATCTTTCAACACCACTTGAATTGTCACCTCTGAATATAAAAGTTGCACTTGTATCTCCCGCACTTTTGGCGTGAACTGTTGCACTTGGTGCATTCGTACCCACACCCAACCTATTATTGGTATCATCCCAAAACAAGTTGGAGGCATCACTTGCAAACGCACTGCCATTGCTGAACTGAATTGCACCCGATACACCGCTTGGAGTAGCCGCTAACACGATGTTACCCGCTCCAAGTAATGAAACGGAGTTAAGCGTTTTGATATTTGTGCCACTTACAAGAGTTTCTTGAACTGCGACATCTCCAGCACCCAATAAAGAATTTGAGTTTACCGTCTTGATTGAAGTTCCACTCACTAAAGTTGGTTGAACTGCAACATCACCGCTTCCGAGCAATGTGGTTGAGTTTACCGTCTTGATGTTTGTGCCTGATACAAGTGTTGCTTGTTTTGTCGCAAGTGCCGTTGTGACCGCAGTTTGCACCGGCAAGTTTGCCAACTGAACTTTTGTGGTTGTGTTGGTTGCTATGTCAACAACTGGAAAGACATCATCCGTTGTTGGGGTTGTTAATTCGGTTAGGTCAGTTATTCTCTTGTTGCTCATAATTCTAAAAAGTTGCCGTCTTGAGTTCGCATAAACTCGTTGTTTGTTGTAAGTAAATATCCAATGAATGCACTATCAAAACCGATGTAGTCGCCATTTTGAGTCGTGAGAAAGTTCAAATCTTGAGTCACTAAAAAAGTGAAGTCATCTTGTATGATTGTTTCACTCAGATTCGGTGTGTAACTCTTCGCACTTTGCGTGATGTTGTTTTGCTTTGATGATAAACTTGGAACATAACTCTTTGCACTCTGAGAAATGTTTCTTTGCTTCTTGGATTCTGCAAAGTTGTAAGTTTTCAAATTCAGCGTGTAATCAATCTTCTTTGACGCAAGTGTGGGTTTATATACCTTACTTGTCAAACTGCGATTAGATTGCTTCTGAATGAGTGTGGGGTTGTATTCTTTTGAATCAATGAAAGCAATTCCATCAAATCCAACAAAATCGTAATCTTGAGTCAGCAACAAATCACCACTCTGAGTCGCTAACCCAAAGAATACATCAACCGGTGATGTTGGCAATATGTTGTGTTGCTTGTTCACGCTGGTGAATAGAACACTTCAGGTTGGTCAACTAACTGACATTTCAAAACTCCGATTTCTACAAGCTCATTGGCAAGGTCAGGATTCGTGTTGACCGCTGATGTTTGTGCGTAAACTTTATATTCGTACTCGCCATTCAAGAGAGTGAATGTCGTTCCTTCAACTACTGCAAATTTGTTGTATCTCTCCGTTTGTGTGGAGATGTCTGCCAAGATTACATTGACCACTTGATCAGTCAACAAATGCGTCATACTAAATAGGAATTTAGGATTCGCAATCGTGACTTTCTCGGTCAGAGTTACATACCAATTCTTCGATTCCGCTTTTGTAATCAACAACATCAAGAGAAAATAGCGACTTGTCTTTTATGTAACAAAAAAGGGTGAGCAAATGCCCACCCCCTTTCTCTATGAATCAAGCGTACTTAAATTCCCAATGTAGTTACCACCGATGCTTGTAAGATGAACGGAGCTTCGGCTTCGATTGCAGATAGAGTCACCTCATATCCAGTAGAGTCACCCATTGCAGTACCCGTGTTGCTGACCATTGCAGTCACATCACAACCCAAGTCCTTACCAGCCAACCAATACTCATCGTTGTTCGTTTTCACGATTGCATAGCAACGACCTTGTGCAAGGAGTTTCATCTCGTTGCGTTTGGTGGTTGACAATCTGCGAAGTTTGAACGCAATGTCGGCTTGGTTGAAAGATGTGCCGTTTTCAATCGAAACATTTGTGGTGTTTGTCAATGATCCGGTTGCTTTCGGTAGCTCGTAAGTGTACACATCACCGCTCACCACAGTTGTTGCAGTAACTACACCACTAACAACGGTAAACTTTGATGCAGTCCAACTGATTAGGTGGATGCTTTTGATACCTCCGATTGCTTCTTTGCAATCAAGGGTAAATCCTGATGTTAATAAACAAGGCATCCTATCTCAGATTAAAGGGTGAAATAAACAACTTCAGATGGGAATGCAACTTGCACACCATACTTGAAAGTGAAACGAACACGAACTTCGTCAGCATCTTGAGAATACCACATTTTCACATCTTCTTCTTCGTGAGCCAAATCAGTACCCAAGTAGAAATTGCTCAATGAACCGGCAAACAATTTGTTTGTTCCGTTCAAACCGCCAACCGCAATCAATTTCATATTTGTACCAGGATATACTAACTCCATAGTTTGTGGAGCATCAGCAACATAATGGAACAAGTTGGCATTCTTCAAGTTTACCAACATCAATTTGAAAGCATCAACACCCAAGAAACAAACTAAATCAGTTTTCATTGCAACTGCACTTGGTACGTTTGCATAGATTTGATCCAAGATGTCATCAATGTTTGCATTGGTAACGGTTGTGAAAGTTGTTGGAGCAGCATTTGCCAATGTTGGAGATGCAGCAGCGATGATCTTGCTGAATCCGTCAAAACGACTCAAGTTAGGGTTACCACTTGCGGTGTCACCTTGCCACATTGCAGTTTCCAAAGTTTGTGCAATAACGGCTGCCTTCTCACTACCAATCTGCTCCTCAAAAGGAATCATTGTTGGTGAACCGGGCATAATTTGTGTTTGCATCCACTTTGCTTCCAAAGTTTTAGGACACAAAGTTTCTTCAACTTTCACAGCACCAACGGTGATGTTACGCTGAGTGAATGTAGTCACACCACTTGGATTGTAACCACAACCATCGGCTTGGAAGTAAACGGTTGAAGCAAGGATGTTCAAAGATGCAGCGGATTTTACTCCAACTTGCACTTGATTTGAAGCGTACAAAGTTGCAGCAGTTTTGTTGCTGAACAATGCTTTTACCAACAGATCAGTTGACTGTTCGTTGGTGTAGGCGGCTAAGGAAGATACGGTAAATGACATTTTTTTATTTGTTTAGTGAGTTTTTGAATTTTGTGAGTGCTTCAAACTTGTCGTTTTTCTTGCTTGAAACGGGGATTTTTGTGGGTTCTTCTGAAGGCAAGTCAGCAACTTTCTCGATTAAGTCGATTGCTTTGCTCATTGCTTCTTTGTGTGTGTTGTTTGATGCAGTCAATGTTGCAACCTTAGCAGTCAATTCAGCAATGGCAGTTTCCATCTTAGCAACAACTTCGTTGAATGCACTTACTGTTGCAAACTCTTCAGCTTCTACTTCAATCTCAACTTCAGGTTCAACGATTTCGGTAACGATTCCGTCAACAGTTGTCACCAACATTCCACCTTCAACCTCGTGGGTTGCATCAGGTGCTGGGATATCACCCTCAGCAGTTTGAACGAAGATGGCAGTTCCGATTGCCAATTCACCTTCGTAAGTGATTACAGTACCATCAGTCAATGTGGCGGTTGCCATCTCGACTTTGATTTCTTCGTCAGAGAATCCAAGCATTGTGCGGATTTCCTTCAATGTTTCTTTTGCGTTCATTTGTTATATAATTAGGTTTTTGTTTTGAGTGTTGCAATTTTATTTGCCATTCCATTGGGAAAGGATTGATTTCATTTGCTCCAGGAGTTGTTCATCAGCATCAACCGGGAAGTCAAAAACACCCTCAACCGAGAATCCTTTGAACTCGCCTGACTTCACCTTTGACCAAACTTCTTCGTTGTCAATCAAGTATGAAACAAACCAAGAACCATCGGCAACTTCTTCAAATCCCTTCGGTGGAATCACGCCCCGTTCACGATCAATGATGTATGATTCAAACAAGCTCACGCCATCTGCGATTGGTGTTTTGTGGTGCGTGTTTACCGCATCGTACTTGTTGCCCCTTGCCCACTTCTTTGCAATCTTGAAGATGCTCTCCTTGTCAAATACCACATAGTATTCACCACGCACATCGTCCCTTCGGTAAATGGGTAGGTCGGCAATCATCGCTGCACCCGTGACGATGCGTTTCTCTTCGTCTTTGATTTCAAACCTTTGGGTGATTTCTTCAAATGCAAGAAAGTCCTTTTGTATTGCTGGAGTTTCTACCAAAGAAACGAACTCAATGCCTGTTTCCTCGTCAAACTCGTTGATGTCTAATCGGTATACTGGTAACTTCATCTTTCTTAAATAGCACTATTTGACAACGGATACCTTTTTCGTGGAATCCACACGATTACTTGTTCTGCGAATATCACCTTCAGTCACAAAAACTTTGGTATCAAACTGACCAAGTGGTGGAAGCGTTGAACCGATTCTTGGTGCACCCATTTGTGGCATTCCTGCTCCACCGGATTGTGTTGGTACTGATGGTGCTGCTGGTGATTGGAACTTGCTCTTTTTGATTTTTGCTAACTGTGCCAAACCAAACAACGCTGCTGCCGTTGCTTGTACAAATGGATATGCCGGAAATACTTTGGTAATTGGACTATCTTGTGCAGATGTAAATGCGTTCTGCGTTCCTTCGATTGTGCTCAACACAGTTGATGCATATCGCATTGCTTTGCTGACTTCAAATGCTCTCTTTTGAGATGCTTCATCATTAGCTGCAAATGCATTTGCTAACTCAGTGATTGTGTTAAAATATCCGATTGTTGATGCAATCAATTCCGAATGCTGAGTTTTAATGAACAAACTCATTTTTTCTCTATCGGAGTATTCTTTTTTGTATTGACCTTCTTCAAGTACGACTTGTTCTGCCGTTAGTTTTTTAGCGAATTCGGCACTATCATAAATTTTCTTTCTCCTGATGCTATACGCTAAATCAATAGTTTCCAACAACCTTTCTTGTTGCTTCTTGAATTCATCAAGTTCTTTTTTGTTATTGTCTTTTACCCGTTCCGCTTCAGCATCTGCAAGTGCTTGTTTTTTGGCGGCATCACTTTCTTCAATTCGTCTAATTGCTTGACGAGTTCTGATTTCGTCATTGACCAGTTGTTCGCTTTTTAATGTATTAGCTTGAAGTGTAAGTCGCAATTGTGCTTCTTCTGCTTTTCCGTGTTCTACTCCTGCCAACGCCCTACTTTGTGCAATGATTTTTAATCTTTGTTGTATTTTGATATAAGCTTCACCAATTTGGTTTTGCTTTGCTTCAATATCAGCCAGTTCAGATTTTTTTGCTGCCAATTCTCCAAACAACAATAATTCTCTCTCACGATTCAAGTCACGAATACTTTGATTGTATTTGTTTTGTTCTTCACGGGCTTTCTTTGTTTCTTCTGAAACACCCATAATTGCACTTTTTATGTCTTTCCAATATGCAACGATAGAACCAAGTGCAACCACGAGTAATCCAATACCAGTTGAACCGATAGCCGCTTTGATACTATTGAAAGCATTCTTTGTGCCTTCAATTATTTCGGAAAAAATTGCTCGAAATTGTTGCTGAATTTTGCCAAGTCCTTCAAGACCTTGAGCCAATGCCATTGCACCTTGCAACTTTATCATTGTTTTCTCAAAGTCCTTTGATTCGTTTCCGAACAAAGCCATTGCCCCTTGTGCTGCTGCAAATCCACTTGCAACACCTTGAACAACTGTTTGCAATTTGGCAAATTTGTCGGGATTCACTGCCTTCACACGATCATTGAAATCCTCCATCCTATCTCTCGCACCGGCAAGTGCTTGTTCTGCTCTCCGTGCTTCAGGTGAGAACTCGCCAAACTGGATCACCGCCTGTTGAGCTGCGATGGTCAGTTCCTTTATTTCGGACTTCATTGATTTGAAGTCGGGTTTTTTGACGGTTAGGTCAATCGTCGCGTTTAGTGCCATTATATTATGAAATAATCAGTTCCGTTTGTTGTAATTATATGCGATGACCATTGTCCGGTCAAAGCGTGATCATCTGCTCCGTCAATCTTTGCCGTTCCAATTGTTGCAATCGTTAGTGTGTGGGCCGAATTTATTTTCTTGATTACAAACAATTTGCCACTCAACCCCGTAGGACTTGGCAGATTCAATTGAAAACTTCCAGCGGTTGTATCACACAAAAACATATAATCGTTGGCGGTTGCCGTTGTTGTAGTTGTAATTGTTTGAACTGCACCACCACTCAAGAAGTTTGGATACATCTCATAATTGCCAATGTAGAGCGTGTCTGATTTGCTGACTTCAAAGTCATTGCAGACAAGTGCCACACTTCCATTTGTATTGTTTCCAAATACAACATCGGTCAACCCAAGTCCTGAGTTGTTCGTGTTGACTGGTGATTGTGCAATTCGTTCACCGACAAAAACTC
>Ga0209190_1000331_pt1 | contig 34611 bp, 47 predicted proteins | sample M_140205_XF_Meta_FD_187315 | JGI IMG/M metagenome (GOLD analysis project Ga0209190, IMG submission 187315) | Freshwater microbial communities from Lake Montjoie, Canada to study carbon cycling - M_140205_XF_MetaG (SPAdes) (version 2) | ecosystem: Environmental > Aquatic > Freshwater > Lake...
CAAGTTCTTATTGTGCTTAATGTTTTTTGCCATTTGTTTTTTGCCCTCATTTAAGATATGTATTTTCAATGCGCGCGAAGCAAATTTAAATTGGGGAATGTTTGTAAATACGCCGCGAGCATTTTGTCTACGGTTTTCATTTCTAGCCCATGCTTCATACACCCATTCTTGTAATTCAATCTTTAAGCGTTTTGCCATTTCATCAATCCGTTTCTTCCGCGCGTGGCGGCTCTTGAGTTTAGTAACACTTGCAAAGGCGCAAGGCGGCGCGCCGTCCAGTACGGACGGCGCGCGCGCCTAGTTACTTCACGCGCCGATTTTGGTTGCTTGGTAAGGCGCGCCAATATGAGCGGTAGCAATTTCTAGTTGCTTGATTGCAAACCGAATTGCGCCCGCGCGCGTTCTAAATGCCCATTGAAATTTGATAACCCGATCTTCTTGGCAACAATGCAAGGTAGCCAACTCGCGGCGCATTGCACCGCCGAAAAAGAACCCGCTATTTTCGCCTACAACCGCGGCGTAAATTTGCTTTTCTGTTTTTACCGTTACGATTGCGTTTTCAATTCCGTAAGTGTTTGCGGTTTTCATTTTCTCAATCCGTTTCTTCCGCACTTGGCGGCTCTAAGTTTTGTCGGGTTGAATCTTTTGATTCATGCCCGCGTAAATATCTTACATCGAATCTATACCTTTGCAAGTAGACTTATTGATATTTTCTAATATTTCGCAAATTTATTTTCGTACTGGCGCTTTTTTAGAATCGCCCTTTTTAGCAAAAGGCGGGCGGTTTTCACCGCCCGCCCGTACTGGCGGTTTTTTTTAGACTTCAACCGCGTCCGCGTCCACATAATCCGCCGCGCCGTGCAAGCCTACCAACCCATCCATCATGCCCGTAAGCCGTGAATTACGCGCGGGGCTCGCGGTTAGGCTTGGGGATTGCTTCTCGATTTCCGTAAAGCAATTGAATAACTTCCAAGCCGTAGGGCGCGTATAGGCATCATCGCCAAATTCCGCGGCGCGTTCCGCAAATCCGCCGCTACCGTCCGCGCGCGTCCATTCATGGAGTACGCGCGGTAGTTGCGTAGTATTGATTGCGCGGCGCTGGATGGCGCGTACCATGAAATCATGCGCCACATAATCACCTTGCCGCCCTTCGGGCAAGGCGTACGCCTTGTAGGCTTCCATGCGTTCCGTTTCGGTAGCCATTGCTTGCGCCATGCAACCAAACGCTTTAGATACCAAGCCCGCCCAATCACGCGAAATAAAGCGCGTATGCTTGCGCGCAAAATGGAACACACTTGAGCCGCGCCCGCTAAAGTTTAAATTATCGCATATCCCTAAGTTTACGCCGAGCATTCCTTCCGCAGTAAAACTTTTATCATGGGCATTGCGTAAACCTATGACCCAATCAAAGGCGCTTTCGCCATTCATCAAGCCGTACGCCTTGCCAATATCGCCGCCATTGCGCGCCAACTTGAGAAGCCCAAAGTAGCGCGCGCCGTCCACTCCAGCGAGGGCGTGAACTTGTTCGGATACTGACCAACCCAAATCGCCTAGCGTTTCAATTACGCTATCAATTACGGTTTCATGCGCAACGGGATAATGCGTTTCCGTAGGCGCGGGCGTAGCCGTCCCGCGTACATCGTCCATTGAAACCGCGTTTCCGCCACACATAAGCATTAAAGTAGACCCGCCTAGTTTTACATTTGCCATTGCTTCAATCCATTTCTACCGCACTTGGCGGCATAAAAGTTTAGTAATCCTTGCGAAGTTGCAAGGCGGCGCGCCGTCCAGTTCGGACGGCGCGCGCGCCTAGTTACTTCAATCGCCAATGATTGTTCCCTTTAATACATATTGGGCAACTACGCCCAAAGTGAATTTGCCAATAGTCATGCCGTCCGCAAGTTTCTTAGCGGCTACATAAGTTGATTTTGTAGCCATGCATTGCACTTGTCCATCATGGCGCAATTCCGCGAATGGGCTTACAACTGAAAATACTACTTTTAAATCTTCAATTTTAGTTTGCGGAAATTGCGGGTTCATTTGGTTAAAGAAAACCAATGAATTAAGTAGGGCGGATTCCGCGGCGCTATCAATCGCGCCTTGCGCTTTTGCTTTTGCTTCCGCATTTACGCGGGCGCGCGCAATGTAATTTGCAATTGTATTATTTGGGTCATGCTTAATTTGATTACTCATTTTCTCAACTCGTTTCTTCCGCACTTGGCGGCTCTTAGTTAGTCGGGTTGATTCACTTGAATCATGCCCGCATGGATACTTTACATCAAATCTATACCTATGCAAGTAGACTTTACGATATTTCGCAATATTTCGTAGATTTATTTTGTACTGGCGCTTTTTTTAAAGTGCCCTTTTTAGCGAATGGCGGGCGGTTTTGACCGCCCGCCCGTACTGGCGGTTTTTTTTTGGCTTCAACCGCGTACATCATGCGGTAATAAATCCCATTGCCGCCTAGATACCCAACCTAGATTGCGGCAAGTTGCGCACCCGTTCCCCTCACATAGCGGGCACACTTTATACGGGCGCGCTTGTTCAACGGCGCTACGGGCGTTTGCGTAGTCACTCGCGGCGCTTTGGCGATTAACAAAAGTTCCATGCTCACTTTTGCATAGTGCCGCTAGGCGCGTTTCGTTCTCATCATGCATTCGCAAGAAATGTAAAATCGCCGCATCGCTGGATTCCATTTTAACTTCGACCGCGCCAACCGTAGAAACATCGCCTTCGTATTCATCAATCACTTTTTGGGCTTGGGTTTCTATTTCAGTAGCCGCCGCACCAGCGGCTAGGTAGTTAGAAATTGTTTGTTCCGAAACGCCGCAATGCTCGGCTAAAACTTTGTTGGTGGAATCGGGTTTTGCTTTAAGCGCCAACATGACCGCGCGCGCTTTGTCCGCATTGGTTCGGCGTTGACCATGCGCGCGGTTCGCCGCGGCGGCGTTCCATATAGCATCGTTCAAAGTGCCCGCGGTTACATTTGCATCTATCGTCCCGTCCGCGTCAATCAATCGCGCGGCTAGCACCCTATGCCATCCATCGCAAACCCAAGCCGTCCCGCCCTCAAGAATAATTTCAACGGGCGGGAAAATATTTCCTTCGCGCATTGCTTCGGCGTATTCCTCAACTAGACCAACCTTTAATTCCGTACGGCTTTGCGTTTCCGCGGCAAGCAAAAGCACTTTCAATAGAATCTTTTGATTCGTTCCAGCGTTCAATTCTGTATACCGATTTTCTTTTTTTGTTTTCTTAGCCATTTGTTTTACTTTCTAAATTTGATTTTTTAGCGTTAGTGAAGTGAGGGCAACCTACGAAATTTTATTTTTGTAGGCGCGCTAGCGTATAGCGTTTTGGTCGGGTTGCTTGTTTCACCATTTCGCTTCTAGGTTAAGAAGCCGCTATCCAAGCAATGAAGCGCCCGCGCAACAAGCACGGGAAGCGTAGTAGGTTGCTCATCTACGCCATGACGCGCCCAATGGTTACCCATTGAACCCGTAACCTATTGCCCTATCGACGCGCGGGCATGGCGCGAATGGTTGCCCCGCGGGGCTTTGGCGTTCACCATTTAACGAATCTAGTTTTTTTTCCGCCCGTTGACATATCCCGCCAAGTAAATCAGTAGCGCCACTTCAAACAAAATAATGGCTTGCAAGTATTGAATCATCATTCCATAAACTTATTTGTGGACGGGTCAAGCCCCGCAACTTCTTCCGCGGTTTCAATATCCGCCGCCGATGGTTGTACGGGACTGGCGGTTTTTTTTTCTATCCATGCGTTGACGCGCGGCATCCAAGTAGGCAACCATTGCGCCAAATCTTCGGGCGGCTCTAATCCAGCGCCGCGCATTGCCGCCGCAAGTTCATCTAGTGATTTATTAGCCGCCTTCAATTTCTTTTTGATTGATACCGCACCGCTTAGACCTACTACCGCTTGCGGAATGTGGCGCGTATCATCGCGTTTATCAACTTGGTTTTCATCTTGCTTCGGTATCAATAGCAAATCGCGAAGGTAATACGCTAGCGAAGTTGTGAGCGCGCCCGCTAGCGCCTTGTCCAGCGGTCTACCTTTATCTTCGATAATGGGAAACGCGTTAGTTGAATTGCCTAAATCAATCGGCATTGGCGAACCCTCAAAAACCAGTTGAAAATGTGAATGTAGCCATATGCCCATTTCATTCGATTCAATACGCCACGAACGCACTAGCGCCAAGCCCGCGCCATTCAGCGCCACGCGCGCCGCGGTTATTACATCTTCCGCGCTTGCGTATTGGTAGCGGTGGAAAGCATTGGTTGAATCTTTAGTCACGGGCTTCATTTGCTTTTGCGCGGATACCAGCGCCGCGCACCAACCCGCGCGTTCTCGCGCGCTATTCATTTCATCAATTGCAAATTCTTTTATTTTTGTCATTGGTTAGATTCCTTTTTTTTCCGTACATCAATACGGTTATAAACGGACGGCACTACAAATATTTTTTCAAGTTCAGCGTGTTCCGCGGCAAACGCCTTTCTATCGAACCGTTCGGTTTGCACTTCGGTTACGGTCACCGAATGCGCGCCGCATTCGCCGCGCTTGTTTGTCCCTAGCGCGGTTACCAATTCCGATTGCGCGCTAGCGTGTTCGGCTTCGGCAATTTTCAGTTTTGCTTTGGCTTCGGCTTCGGCTTCAAATAAATTTTGCGGCAATTGCGCCACGGTATCAGTTCGCCGTATTTGCTTCAATAGGTCTATATTTGCGCGCCCAACTGGCGGGATTTTTTTTACAATGTGTAATTCCCACCATTTCGCGCATTCACTCATTACATATTCTGAAAATTCCGCATCAAAAGGTAGGCGGTAAATCTTAAACGCTAGACCATGCGAGCCGCTTAAACACGCCACATATGCAAGCGCGGAACTACTACACGCCATTTGAAAAGATACTTGTACTTTGACGGCTTCGGGTATTTCATCGGTCATTTCAGCGCCCCAACCTTCGGTGATGCCCGTGGTTTTTACTTCAACTAAATCAGCGCCCCGCCGCGCTTCCCCAATCATCCCATCTATATTGGCGCGGAAGATTGGCAAGTGACCTATGTATGAACTGGACGGGCGCACCACGCGCAAGCCCAAGCGTTCGCCCGCAAGAGCAAGTAGCGGCGCTTCAAGAACCGTACCTAGGCGCATGGCGTTATTTTCTTCAGTCGGCGGTACTTGCCCCGTTTTTTGTAGCCACAAATCGTAACTACTACGCCAACGGTCTACGCCCAAAATCGCGGGCGCGTCACTTGAGCCGATGGATTTCATGCGAATAATTTTTTGCTTTTCTGTAATCACTTCTTCCCTTTCGTACGCGGTCTACCGTTTGCAAGCGGTTTTAATTTCCGAACTTGGGCGCTAGTCCAAACATTGATACCGCCGAAAACTTGCGGCGTAACGCCGCGAGCCGCGGCTAATTGATTTATGCGGCAAATGGATATCCCGTAGACCGCCGCCGCGCCTTTGGTATCGAATAGTTTTGTTTGTGCTTGCGCCATGATGGTAACTCTAGCGGGTCACTAACCCGAATGCTTGGTTTGTTAAAGAACTATATTTTTTTGCGCCAGCGCCCGCCATTTCCCAACTTTTGGGTTGAGCATGGCGGGCGCTAAGTTGCTATAGGCTACCAAACCCGTACGCGCGCGCCGCTACTTGTTACGGCATACAGTAAATAAATGTAACCTTGCCACCCGTAGGTTTTATTTGACCAATTCAAATAATTTATGGCTACGCGCTTTTTGTTGCGCGCAAAATTCAAAACTACATCGCCGCTACTTACGCCCTCATTGGCGCATCTAACTATTTCAAACCGTACCGCGTTAATTCTTTTATTTGAACTCGGCATTTTAGTTACCGCCTTTCGCCGCGCCCGTATCCGCCACAATGCCTAGACCATTTGGCAAATCTTGAATGCAAACCAATTCATACCCAAACCGATCATGGAAGCGGTTACGCAGTTCAATAATTTCCGCGAGTGCTTCAAACGGCGCAATCTTAGTTGCATACTTGCAAATCGCAATAGCGTTTATTTGATTAACGATTTCTAATTTTAGTTTCGCCGCGGCGTTTGCTTGGTTAAAGTTTACGCGCGCTACTTCATATGTGGCAATATGCATAAACAAATTATGCTTTTCTTGAAGCGCGCTTTCTTGTTCTACATAGGCGGCGTATTGTTTTCGCGTCATGAATTTTGCGTTTGCAGTTTTCATTTTTGTAATCCATTCCGCCGCGCTAGGCGGCTTTAGTTCGTCGGGTCGGTTCGCTTGAACCATGCCCGCATATATAAGGTACATCAAATCTATACCTTTGCAAGTAGACTTTGCAATATTTTGCAAAATAAATTGCGTACTGGCGCTTTTTTAGAAGTGCCCTTTTTAGACCGTGGCGGGGGGTTTTGTATCCGCGGGCGTACTGGCGGTTTTTTTTTCCGTTTCCCAAGCCGCATTGAATGCCGCATCGGACGCGCGGCGGCTAGCGACATACTCGCGGATTGATTCGGGGCTATCGGTACTCAATACCGATTTCAACAAATCTACTTCTTGTATTTTTTTCTTGGACGGCAAGTAGCCGAACAAAACTTTGAGCGCGCTACCTAGCCCCGTACTAAATAGCAAGTAGCACACTACTAACCCACCCAAAACAAGTAGACCAAGTTGAAGCGTTGCCAACCAAGCGGGCACAATATCTTTTATTTTAGGAATGCTATTTTGAATATCCGTACATTCATTTTGAATTTTGGCGGCGGCTTCCATAATCTTAGGCGCGTGTTTTGTTTCGCCTTCGGATTCCAGCGCGGCGGCTTCTTCGCGGATTGTTTGCGCGTGGCGATAGACTGAATTTGTGCTAGTCGCTATTTCTTGAGCCGCGGAACATCCAACCGCAAAAAATAAAACGCATTGCGGCAACGCGCGCCATAGCCGCAACGCGGGCGCGTACGGGTAGGGGTTCACTTGCGGGCGAACCAACTAGCCACGCGGTGAACGGGAATAACATGGGCAATAAGATAGCCAACAAAAAAACAAGCAAGCGCCGCCCATACCGAACCAAGTAGACTTTCAATAGTTGCTAATTGCATCATTTGTAATTTCCTTATTTGAGTAGGTTCATGCGCCGTTCCAGTTCCGTAATCCGTTGCGTAGTCAATTGAAAATTGCCCGCGCTAGTAAGTTGCGCGCGCACCAAATCGGACGCTACGCTTTTCAGTTCCGTAATTTGTTGGTCATGGTTTTCTAGTAATTGATCGCGCCTACCTACCGCCATAATGACCGCGCCGATACCAATAAGAAGGGCGGCAACTTGTAGCCATGCGGCTACGGTACGGGACATGGTTAAACTAGATTCACTCATTAAAAGATGATATTAAAAAAAATAGCCAGCGCCAAGCGCGGCGCGCAATTACATTTAACTATCTTTTTTTATCACGCTTGCTATCGTATTTGCTACGCCTTTAACCGTATCGACCACGCTAGAAACGCTACCCCCTACGCCTTCGGACGCGCCCCACCTAGGCACTTCTAGCGGGCAAGTTGCTTTTGAAAGTTTTACCTTCTCTACCAATTTTGCCCTATCGTTATTGCCACATCCGCAACGGGAACACCAACCAATTCCTTGTTCATCTTTTTTACCGTTGTATTCAACCGCCCTAAATTCACACCCGCTACATACTTTGAGCCGCTCGGCTTGCGTTTGTTCATCCGCCGCGCCGCCTACCGCGTTTGCAAATTCGGCGCGGGCATATTGCACCGCTTGCGCAAGTTTGGTTTTGTCTTGCGGGGGATGAACTTTACCGCCGTTAGAAAATGAGGGCGGCGGTTGCATTCGCGCCCGCTCAACGGGCGGCAAATTGTAGCCCGTCAATAGGCTAAACCGTTCATGGTTTAAATCGTGAATCATGTTTTCAATTTGTTCAATACGCTTTTGCGTTTGTTCTTCATTCATTTAAGCATTCTCTTGTACTGGCTATTTTTTAAATACAAAGATTATCCGCGCAAGTAAACCCCTTCAACCATTGCCAAGTTACATAATCACCATCGGGGTACGGCAAGTCTAGCAAAACATTAACCGCTTCGGCGCGGGCTTGGCATTGGGCTTGATCTTTACCGTCCGTACATTCATACAATGAACCATCGCTAAGAACTAAGCAACAAGCGCCCGTGTATTTTATGCATTCGGTTGCGCAATTAAGCGGCGTTTCCCATTTGATAGTTGCCGCGTCCCATTGATTTAATGCTTTTATTTGCGCATCGGCTATGGTTTGTTGAGCGCGGCATTCGCAATAAGTTGCATTTGCGCAATAGTAATTTGTACCCGCTAAATCTTGAATACAACATTTTTTAACGGGCACTTGATTATTTGTATTTACGCAAGATGCACAATTATCGGCTTGATTTCCAAAAGTTACTTCTGTAAATATGCATTGCGGGTTAATGTTTGCGGTAATAGCATTTTGCCGCAATAGTTCCGCCCAATATACATACCGATCTTCAAACACTTCTACGGTAGTGGCTACGCTTGAGCATTCTAAAACATTACCCGCGGTATCTTTAATACACCACTTTTCCATTGTCACGGTATCGGGATCAAGCGGGCAATCGCCACAACTATTTTCGGGGGTAATTATGTATTGATAAACATCGGGGTCGGGGGGTTGTTGATCTACAATAGCCGATGCCGCCGCCCGTGTTATTGAAGCGTAACAAGTTTTAACTGGAGTATTTGGGGTTTGTGTTTTTCCAGTATAAACGCAAAGCCCTACATAAACACTTGTACAACCATCGCAAGTATAATCGCCGTAATCACCATTCCCTAGCGCCGTCCACCGCGTATATTCCCCATACCATCCGCGCCCCACATTGCAAGTATTGCGCCGCGTTATACTGCAAGATTCGCCGCCACCTAATCCACTACTATAAACGCAACACCCCCACGGTTCAGTACACTTTACGCCGTATTCACCTAGCCCGAATCCACAATCACAACAATCATTCCAACATTGCGAATATTTTGGTACTTGCGTATTTGGTTTTAAAGCATTGTCCGAACCAACTAAAACAATAGTTTCGCTGGCGGTTTTTTGTTGGTTTATAGTTTCATCATACGGCGGGGTAAACCCCCAATTTCCCGCGCAAACATTTACTTTCTTTTGGTGGTTTTTGTATTTATATGTATAGGGTTGAACCGTTAAATTTCCGCAACTAGCGTTTGTTGATCCAGTACCAGCCACGGAATATTTCCTTGTATGTATATCAATTCTATATCCGTATTCGCCCGAACTTATACTATGTTCATTTGTTTCAACTTGGGAAGTAATATATGCTTGCGCCGCGCCTAGCGTCCATGCCGCGTATTGCGCGCCTACAAAATGGCTTGTACAACCTAAAAACGGTATATATGCAATTCCCGCATATGTTCCTAGTAAAGTGGCTTCATAGTTTGTTGTACTTTCGTAGTGATAGCAAGTAGGGCATGGATGCTCTACGCTACCGCAAAAATAATGTGCAGTTCCGTAAACTATTCCATATATTCGTCCGTATTCTTTAATATTTTCCACTACATAAAAAGACGATTGATCAGTTTCGGATTTTTTCCATCTACTCTTTCTCCCCGATCCCCCATATGGGTTATATAAATCATGCAAACCACAACCCGCCGCCGACATTTCGGCAAATGATTTATCTTGACAATGTTTACAAAGCGGCGGCGAAGGTATCCACGGCGCGCTTAGTTCGCAACAAGGTAATTTTGTAGGATTAGCCGCGGTAAATGTAGCAAGTTGCGCGGGCGTAATATATTGCCCGCCCGTAGCGGTACACATTGCGGCGTTTGCTATCAAACCATAGTTAGTTGCATACGCCCTACCGCAACCGTAGCAACATTCGCCGCCGTCCGTAGGGGGTGGAGTTACACCGCAACAACATTTTCTATTATTCGGCGGCATTTTTTTTAGCCAGTCACTTTATTATGCTTCGGGACATACTCCCACAACTGGATTTACACAACTAAATATATATTGCAAACGCCCGCCGTCCGCGCTTGTTCCCGTTGTTCGGATGGTTTGCATTAACACCGCTTGACCGTTTGCGATTGGCTTAACTTGAAACCCTACCGCATCTTTAATATCGTTTGTAGTTGTATTTATTTCATACCCGCATTGAAGCGCCGCGGTATTACCTAGTTCGTTTATATTGATTGCAAAGGTAACGGGTTCGCCCGCCGCGTTTGAACCGCCAAGCGCGCCAAAATTGCCCGCGCTTGTTGGGGCTACCGTGTTTGTAGCGCCAAGTTGCCGCCTAGCCCATCCATATTTGTAACGCGTAATGAATCCGCCGCTAGTTTGTAGCGCCGCCGATTCTGAAATTATTGCTATAAAAAAATTCGGTTCAATATCGCGATTAGTAACGCGCGCGTCATTGCTTGTATTTTTTCCTTGCGTAGTTTCTATATATTGAACCGCTTCAATAATGCGTTTCCATACGGCGGGGGTAAGAGCGCCAATTCCTTTTGAAATTACGGGGTTCATGGTTACGCTATTACGGAAGAAAATTGTACTTTGTTGGGAAACGGTTGAATATTTTTTACTTCTTTAGCGGCGTTGTTTAATAACCAAATTCTTGAATCACCTTCTTCGCGCGTTGCTACTTGCCGCATATGAAAAAATCCGTCATATTCATATTTGTATTGCACTTCATATAAACCAATTGAAACATATTGCACACTTATACCGCGCATCAAGAGAGAACCAATGCTTGCGCCATTATACGCGTCACTATTTCTTTTTCCAACCGATGACCATAACGAACTCCAAGGCGGTACGGTATATCTTCTTGTAGTAGAAAAAGTTCCTTGAATACATAATTTAGAAACTGGAACGCCCGCGGAATCTATTTTACTTCCGCCAATATCGTTTGCATCGGGATCACCCGTACCAAATGAATCTTGCGTTCGCCAACAATCTACATATGTTCCGCCAATTTCACTACTGAAAGCGTTAAAATCTTCATCCAGTTCAACGCTTGTATAATTTACTACTACTTGGCAAGCCGTACCGCCCGCGCTTTCAATGCTTGAACTGGAAATACTTGTACAAACCGCCGTTGCGCCTTGCGTAGATAATGTACTTGATCCCACGGTTTCACCGCCCGTAGTTAAACTATTGAACGGGCTTACACCGCCCGCGGCATCAAATACCAAATAGGTTCGTTGTACCGCTAGTTTTCTACTATCTACGCTTGATCCCGTTACCGTCCAAGTTTCCGCCGTTTTGGTTGCCGTAGGCATTACGCTAAGATTCCTTCCGTGTTGCTGGCTATTTTTTGCAACAATTTAATTTGCGTTTCCAGTTGTGGATCAAATTTATTTTCGCCGCCCTCATTCACCGCGGCGGCTTTCATTGCATCTAAACCCGTACCGCTATCACCGCCCGCGGTAGCGGGAACGGTAGCCGCCGCCATTGTTTCAAGCGCCCGCGTTTGGCGCTCATTTTCCGCAAGAATTTTTTCATTCACGCCGCCCATAAATTTAAATTCACCAAACGCCGTACCAATTGAGTCTACTGAATCTACCGCTTGAGCCGTATCAGTTTTATCTTTTTCCGCCTTGGCGGTTTTTTCCTTTTCGGGGTTCAGCGCGTCAAGCGCCTTTTGTAGTCGGTCAAATTCTTCTAATTGCTTTGGGTCGGTAACGCCTTTGGCAAATTCCTTACGGGCAAATGCTTTATCACCTAGCGTTTTTTTCTCTAGTTCCGTAGTCATTGATTCAATGGTTTTAATAGAATCTTCTTGTTGCGCCTTTAGTTTATTTTGTGCGGCTATTGAATTTTCCATTTTTAAAGCATTGGCTACGGCGTTATCTAAATCCGTCCCAAGTTTACCCGCCGCCTTAGCCATAGCGCGTAATTGATCTTCACGGCTAGTAGTTGTTTTGGCTAGTTCTTCATTCAATCCAGCGGTAAAATCTGTCCAGTCACCTATACCTTTTGATTCGGCGCTAATCTTTTCCATTTGTTTGGCGTTTTCTGTAAGTGTGGCTACCGCGCGTTCATCAAATCCAGCCGCTACCGCCATCGCCGTAGCGTATCCAACCGCGCCCAACTTCATCTTCTCCAGTTCGGCGCTTGATTCTTTTAGCGCCTTGTTTGAATCGGCTACCGCTTGCTTTTGTTCCATTTCGGTATTTATCTTTTTGATTTCGGCAATAGCGGCGGATACATCTACGCCCTTCGCTATTTTATTTATGCGGTTTATTTGTTGCTCAAATTCAGAAGCGCCAATGTTTGCTAACTTCTCGCGCATATTCGCCATTTCTTTATCTACGCTTTCAAGTATTTTAGTTTTGCCCTTATCTACCTTTGGCGCGGGCGGCGTTGCAACCGCGGGCGGCGTTGTAGGTACTGGCGCTTTTTTTACTTTCTTTTCGGCATCTACTATGCCCGTGGCTACCACGGCTTCACCTACATCTTTTATAGCGCCCTTGGCTAGTTCAGCGGCTAGCGCGCGCGCGCTTTTGGTTGCATCATCTAGCCCCTTACTTAAATCACCGCCAAGCCCCGTTAGTTTATTAAATGCCCAAACCAACCAATTAGCCGAATCCATCAAGTTAGCAAATCCAGTTACAAGCAATGCAAGCGCGCCGCCAACAATCGCTTGAAGCAAATTAAATACAACTTGAATAGCCCTACCAATTACATAGAATATTTCGGCTATTACTTTGCATACATCCGCAACGGCGGTTAAAGAACCTAGTAGTTCCGAATTGTCGGTAGTTGACATATCAAAAATGGCTTTTGAAACATCATCTATGAACGGCGCAAATTCGGCGGCGAAAATCATACCTAGATTTTCTACGCTTCGCATCATGGCATCAAATTTATCATTCGACGCGGCTAACTTTTGAACCATTCCTTCGGGTAATTCTAGTTTGGTTGCAAACCCGCTTGCTTCGGCTAGTGCTTCACTTGTTGCGTTTACCGCGGCAAGTAGACTTCCGCCGCCCTTGCCAAAATTATCGCGTAGCGCGTCGATCTTTTCACTTTGCGTTCCTAGCCCGCGTATCTTTTCCAGCATCATATTAAACGCTTCATTGGGCGGAACTTCCGCAAGCGCCGCCGCGCTCAATCCCAATTTATCAAAGTTCGCGGTATCGCCCGAATCAATAGCGTTTTGGATTGAAGAACCCATTTTTACCATTGCGCCTTCAGCGGCTTCAGCGTTCACGCCAAGTATGCCCATCAAATCTCTTTGGTGCTGGAGTGCCGTAGCACTCATTCCAAGCGCGCTTGCTTGATCGGCTAACGCGTCCGCGCTTCTCATCATGCCAATAGTTAAAGCCGTAGCGCCCGCCACGGCGGCAAGCGCCGCGCCCGCTATACCCATCATGCCGCCCGCGCTCAATACGCTCATCGGATTAAATTTTTCAAGCCCCTTTGTTGCATCGCCAATTTTGCCTTTAAGCGCCGCCACCGCATCGCTAGATTTTTTGGCGCTTGCATCAATTGGTGAAAGTTTAATAGCGCCGCCCTTGGTAAATGTAGCGCCGCGGTCGGCTAGCCCGCTTGCAAATCTTGGGGCGCTAGCCGCGCGCGCATCTTGCGCCGCTTGCATTTTGTTCTTGCTTGCTTCAAGCCCGCCTAATTTCTTTTGCGCGGATTCAATTGCTTTAGGGGATGATTTAAATCTTGTATTTACATTTTCGCTTGCCATAGCCGCAACCTTGGCGCGCGCTACCGCCGCCTTTGCGCCAATTGCATCTATACCCTTTTGTGAATCCTTTAATGAATCTTGAAACTTATTAAATTTTTTGGAATCGGCTAGCAACGCCGCGGCGCTGGCGGCTTTTTTTCCTTCATCGGCTAACTTGCTTTCCATTTTGGCTATGCCATCTAGCGCCTTCTTCATACCCTCGGAATCACCGCCGATTTTTTTAAATAAAGAACCTATTGCCGTTAGCCCCGTAACCATGCCCGCGCCAAAAGTAGTTTTACTTAGGCTTCCTTTAATTTCATTATTGAAATTGCCAACGCTTTTTTTGGCATCGGCTAAACCCTTTTGTAGTCCCGCCGTTGAAGCGCCAACATTTACAAAAAGATTACCGATAGTTGCCATTTGTTATTTCTTTAAGTTAGCGTTGTAAGTTCTTGCCCATGCTTCAAATTCTTTTTGCAACCTTGCTTGCTTTTCATCTTCTGTTTCTTGCGGCATAAACGGCATAAAATCCAACGGCTCGTAGGCTTTCGCGCCTACCTTGCGATTCATGTTCGCGTGTAACGCGCATTGCATCGCCGCGTTGTAATCGTCACGCCTAGAACCTATCGGTTCGATTGCATCAAATGCTAGCCATTCCGAATACTCAACCGAATCCATTCCATCCAGTAATTCACCAACTGTTTTACCAAGGGCAACGGCAAGCCGAAAAACAAACCTTCTACCGTTGCCCGAAATTAGGAATTTGCTAACTCGTCCATTTCTGTAGCGCCTAAACCGCTCAACTTTTGCGCAACTGTAAACAATGCATCTAGCGCGGACGCGGGCAATTCGCCAAGCGCGTCCGTTTCATCATCGGCAAATACGCGCGAAGCATCGGTAGCCCCGTTACAAATACTGCGTACCAAAAGTTTAGCGCGGATATTGTCCGTATTCATTTCGCGGTTCTTGCCCTTGCCGCTAAAACAAGAATTTTCAAACGCGTCCCGTTCCCGCCCCGTAAGAGTACGGACAAAAACGGTTAAACCCTCAACCGTCACGGCTTCAATCTTCAAATTATTTTTTAGCGCCAGTAATTTATCACGCGTAGACATTTTTTATTTCCTTACCGCGGGCGGGTTAGGTTAGACCGTAGCAATAGTGATTGCGCCCGTGATGCGTAGGGTATAAGTTGCGGTAACTTGTTTGTCAACTTCCGCGCCAATAGATACCTTCACAATGTACGCGTTGAAAGTAAATTTTGGCGAACCCGTAACCGTGCCCATAGACAAAACAAAGGTAGTCGCGTTTGTGGTTGTTTGTCCACTCTTGGGCATTGCCATATATTCAGCGGTAATGGTTTGGGAAATTACATTTATCGCCAAGGTAACAGTACCCGACTCACGCGTTCCCAAAACATAGTTCTTACTTGTATCACCTAGCCCCGTGGTATCGATGGTCGCGGCTTGTATCGAATCCATGCCCGCGCTAGTAATTACCCCGCGGATTGTATCGACATTGCCGCCCGAAGCGGTCAGAGTTGTACCAACTGGAGAAACTGGAGTAGGCATTTTTTATTTCCTTATGTGTTATGCGGTTGCCGCGGACGCAACCGTGATTGCGCCGCTAATTTGAATGGAATAGTTTACGGTAACTTGTTTATCAATTTCAGCGTTGACGGTTGTCTTAACTATGTACCCACTAAAACCCCAAGTAGGAACGAAAATAGTTGCCGCGCCGCTACCAAATTGAACTACAAACGAAGTTGTAGTTGAATTGCCGCTAGTCGGTTGAACTACCGCGGTAGACAAATCGACATTGCAAGAAACATCTACCGTGCCCCCGTCGAAAGTGCCCGTTACAAATTGCTTTTCTGTATCACTCAATCCAGTTACATCTATTTCGGCAACGGACGGGCTTATACCGATATTGGTTACCGTGCCCGCGATTGTGCCCGTAGTGAACCTTGATTTATAACTTGAAATACTTGTTCCAGCCGCCATTTTATCCTACTTTCAGTTTTGATACATTACGGAAAAGATCGCCGAATACAAGAACGCGCCCGTGGTTTCACCCGCCATTGGTACTTGATAGTTTGACAAACTTTTTTCATGTAGACAATGAAGAATAACAACGCCGCCAAAAGTTCCCGCTACGCCTTGTAGCGCCGTCCGCGCCACATCATGTACCGAACTAGCAACCGCGGCGGTATCGCCTACACATAGAATTTCTATTTTGGCTTGGCGGAAAGCCGCGCCCGTCAACGCTTGGCTAGTTTCATCTTCATTTACCGCGTACACAATGCAAGGAAGCGCGGCGCTTTGGGTTCGGGCTTCGGGCGTAATGCGCGTACCAACCAAAGCCGTAACGGTTTGCGCGCCGTTCAATACCGCAAAAATGGCTTTTGATATTTGGCTCATCGGTTTCTATTCACTAGGTATTTGCTTTCGGCTTCGCAAGCGTCATAGACCGCGGATAGAAACATTTGTTCAGCGGCGGCTTGGTTCGCCTTGTAGGCGGGGCGCAAGAACGGGCGTGGTTCAATTGCGCGCGGTCTAATCGGCTTGCCAAAATAATACCGAAGCGTGTAGCCGTACTCAATCAAATGCGCTAGTGACGCTAGTAGCCCCTTTGATAATAAACTTTGGCTAGCCCGTTCCTTGCCGCTCACGCCGTAAAAAACCGCCAGTCTACCGATAGTTTTGTACCGTGAACCCGATTTACCTTTAGTAATAATCTTGATATGGCTAGCAATGGCGGAACGGACGCGCCCCGTGGCGTTTAATACTGGAACGGCTAGCGCGTTATTCTTAGCATCCGATTGCATGGCAACTAGCGCGGGCTTGATAGCGCGCTTAAATATGGCTTCGCGTACGCGCGGTTCAATAGTTTCCATATGGGCTTGGAGTTCCCTAGTTCCGTAAACGCTAAAATTGATTGAACTTACCGTATTACTCATATCATTTTTTCTACGATAAATTCTAGCGTTTGGTTGAGCCCGTCAACATTTACCACGCTCAAAATATTGTAATTTGCAAAATTGTATGTAACGCGTGAACTTGTATTAAATACGGCAATTTCGGAACTGTAGCGCGCAACTATTTGCAATTTTTTTAGCGCCCCCGTTCCTTCATCGTTTTGCTTCTCATCGGTTGCAATTTCAGTAACGCTACCCCAAACGGTAACTTGATCTTCTGTATTGAATGTTTCCGTTTGTTGCCCGAAATCGTCAACGGTTAAAATTTGCGCCGCAAAAATAAGGCGGTGGCGCAATTGTCCGCCCTTCACAATGCTACATCCATTATGCGGTATGAATCCATCAAAGAAGTAACCGTACAATCTACGGCGCGATTCGTTGAACCTACAACCACGCTTTCGCGATTTTCAAACCAATGCCCCACCAGTAGCAAAATAGTTTGCTTGGCGGCGGTAGGCGCGGTTGCAAGCCCCGCGGTATATGAAATGCGTACCGCGTCATTTGCCGTATATGTTTCACTCCAAAGCGTTTTGCCTATTGGTAGCCGTAGGCGCGCGGGGATAATTTGGGAATCTAGGCGGTAATCGGTGGCGCTACTCATAAGCGTATTTGTTCCATCTTTAGCGTAGTAATAAACGGATTGAACCGATACCACGGGGGAACGGCGTAGCGTTACATCAAGCCCGCCATCGGGGAAGCGTTCCATTTGTTGCAAAAAAGTTCGTTGCGCAAGCGTACGCCCCGAAATATTTTCGCAGTATTGACGAGCCGCAACAATCAGCGCGGAAATTAAATTATTTTCATCGTTCGAATCAACGCGCAAATGTAGTTTGGCTTCCGCCAAAAGCACACATTCGGTAGTCGGTTGCGCTAGTTCAACGCAATTTGTGGCGGGGTAACTAAGCACGGCTACGCCTTATCAATGACTGGCGAAAAATTATTTTCCGTATCTTCTTGAACCGCGGGCGGGGTAATTAAATCAAAATATGCCTTCTCATCAATCGGTTCAGCGAATCCCGTTTTGATCCATGTTACCGCTTGCTCATTATTGATTTCTAAAATATCGCCCTTAGTAATTTTCTCAACTTCGCCGCCGTAGACTTTGCCGCTTTTGATAATTTTAATTTTCATTTCTGAATATCCTACTTTTGGTTTTGCTTGTAGTTTCACGCGCGCCAAGCGTAGCCGTTTCCCGTATCAATTGCGCCATGCCCGCTACGATCAATGAATCACAAATTTCTTTTGATAGTTCAGCAAGTTCGCCAACGGCATAAACTTTATCCGTAGCGCCCAAGTATAGGGCAACTTGTATTTCAACTTTCATAAAAGAGGGCGCAAGCGTTTCCGCCTACGCCCTCACGGGTCTTTTTTATTACGCCTTGATTGCTAACGCATTGAACGCCGCAAGTTGAGAAACATCCGTACCATGACGCGCAAACGCAAAGAATCCAGTTTGGTTATTCGCTAGGTATACTTCCTTGGCTACCTTCACGCTAACGCCTTCGCGTTCGCCCAAATGGAAGTAATCAAAGTTGCCAAACATAGCCATTACGCGCTTAGTGCCCGCCGCTGGATATGTTAAACCGTCATTTACACACACTACGGGGTAGCCTAAAAGGCGGTCGGGTTCGCCATCTTGTAGCCGTCCATCGCCAAGTGACCAAGCAAACGGCGCGTAGCCCGTTTGGGTTGAGATAACGCCCGAAAGTAATTGGCGAATTTTGTAGAACATGGAATCACCCATGATCCACTTAGCCCCATCGCGATATTGACGCGGCAACGCGGCAATGCAGTTTAGTAAATCGGCTTGCACAATTACATTTGAAGTTGCGGTGACTGTTTCCGTTCCAGTAGTTGCACCGCGTACAACGCCCACAAAATTATAAATACCCCACGGCATCGCCGTACCCGTTCCAGTACAAAACTTTCGTTCCTCGGCTTCGCCCATTGAACGCCCAATTTGACTAGCAAGAACGCTTTCTACATTGAACGCCGCGCCGCGGCTTGGGGAATCGGCAAGAAGTTCGTTAGATACCTTTGTGAAATATCGAAGCGTGTACGGCTTTAATACAACTTGCGCAAATGCGGGCGTTACTTCAGTTGCCCCGCTTGCTTCCGCAATGTAGGAACTTGCGCCGATTGTATCCTCATAGATAACTTCGGTTTCAAAAGTTCCAAGCGGTACGGTATTCATAATTTGGCGCATTGCGTTAACTTGGAAACGCTTAGTAATCAGCGTGGATAGGAACTCGGTAGCGGGCAAATATCCGCCTTCGGCTTCCACTCCCTCATTCAAGCCCGCGCGTTCTTCACGGCTCATTTCATGCGTACCCGTACGCAAATACTTACCCCAAGTAGAGCGGTACTCATCACCCGCGAAAAAATTAGCCAGTTGATCGCCGCGCCGTCCCGTTGTTTTGGTGGCGCTCATCGTTTCAATTTTCTTACCTACGGCGCGGGTGGCTTGCGCGGTTGCGTCCAATAGGCGGTAGTGTTGGTCGCGCATTGAAATAAGCGCGCTCAATCGCTTGTTCATGCGGTCATATTTTTCTTCTGTAGCGCCGTCCATTGGTTCGCCCGCGGTTTGTGACGCGGCAACCATTGCTTTAAGAGTTTCGTAAATCTTGCCGATTTGCTCGGTGATTGTGCGAATATCTAAAGTTTCTTTTTGCTCGACTGGATCGGACGGGTTTTCTACATTTGTATCGTTAGCCATTTTTTTCCTTTAAATTAAACTGTTCCATGCCGCAAACCATAACCGCTATGAGCATCCATTAAATCGCCCGCGCAACGGTAACTACATTGAATCACGGTTCTATTATTCTCGGCTAGGCTTTCCGTGTCTAGTGTTACTTGCAACGGTTGAGAAAAATGTATATACGCGGATAAATCTACCAACATCATCCACATAGCGTTCGCCGTAGTCATAACGCCCATGCCCTCACTTGTATAAATGGGTTTGCCTAGCCAAGCGGTAGTAAGTTCGTACGGCGCATTTTCCACAATTTGTAGCGGGTTAGAATTGCGCGTTTCAAAACCTAGGTTAGCCATTAATTCTTCAATGCCGCCTTTGTTTCCACCGCCGCCACCGCCATAGCCGCCCTCGCCGCCGCCGCCGCCTAATAAAAGTTCCGTTTGCGTATTTGTAACAATTGGGCTAGCCGTTCCACCCGTACTAACTATGCCGCCACCCATTGATTTACCCGCGCCATAGCCGCCGCCATGCGCGCCACCCGATTGTGTAAACATTCCGCCCGAACCCATTTTGCGTTGAATAGGAAGCGTGACCAAACTAGCGCGCCCTTCCATATCCCCGAATGATTGATAGCCAAGTTTTCCGAATACCCAAACGGCGCGGTCGCGAACTACATTTTGTAAATTAGCCAAACAAGTAAAACCGCTATGTATTGGCGTTCCCGCGTCCATTGCGGCGGGATCACTAAAAGCATCCGCAAGCGTAAAGCGGCTAGATGAAACTAATTTTGTACGGATATCGGTGATAATTTTATCGCCAACTACTTCTAAAATTTGACCGCTCAACCTATCGGCAATTAATTTTAGAACGCTGGAATCATAAATCAATTCGTTACTAATCGTCACATTGGCGCGATATGTTTCAAGAGTTTTTTCTACCAATCCAATCACGGGTCGAAAAGTATCAATGCTTGCTTGCGCGGCATTTTCAGCGACTACCGCTACCGTGCCCGTGGTTTCCGCCGCAATGAACGGCATTTTAAAAGCGCGCGTACCCGTTGCATGACTAACCAAGTTCAACGGAAAAGAATCATATAAACGCACCGCCGCAAGTTCCGCAATTGTTTTTGCGCCTAGGGCGCTACTTACATTCAATGCCATGTTATGCCTTTTTAATGTTAGCCAATGGATTTACCCAATTTGAAATGAACACTTTAGATTTTTTTTGCGCCAGTATCGAATCAATTTGGTTCTTGCATCGCATAGAAATAACCGCTTTACTATTCGCGGGAAACGCAACTATAGAAACTTCATGTAGAGAAATTTTATTTATATCGCGGAACAATTTACCGTTACGCATTTCAATAGTATCATCGTCAACGCAAAATCCAAAAGACATTGAAGTTACCGTTCCAGTTCGTACCAACTCAATAGCGGTTCGACCGTCCGCCGTATCAATCGGGTAGATTTCGGTTTGTAATCCCTTTTCATCTACGGATAATTTTAGCGAACCCGTAAGAGTTCGCGCAATGATTCGACCCGTATCGTGGTTTAAGAACGCGAATACATCGGGCGCGCCTTCTAGCGTTGAATTAAACGCGCCGCGTTTAATTGTTTCGGTCACGCCGTCAATTTCATACGGCTCATCAAAAGTTGAAGCGTAGCCCGTCAATACCGCGGCGGCATTCTCGCGGGTTTCCAAAAGCATTTGGCTAGAACTTCGATATTCAATTTCACGCATTGCGGGCATGGTAGGTTTTTTCTTCTTGTTACGCTAGTGGTTTTGGCAATTAAGTTATTGCGCCCGTTATTAAAATTTCAAGCGTTGCCGTAATCGGTTCATCTTTACCCGCGGTCACATTGCAAGAAGTTAAAAAACCGTTGAATGTAAAAGTAAACGCGCCCGCCCCGCTTCCAAATGTAAGAGTAAACGCGGTTGAAGCAACGCCGCTAGCGGGTATTGTAGGTTTGGCTTCGCATAAAACTACCATGTTCACGCTTCCGCCCTCGCGCTTGCCAATTACATAGGTAGAAATCAAAGCGTTCATGGCGCTTATATCTATTGATTTACAAGCGCCGCTAGCAAAACTAATTGATTGCACCACGCCCGCTATGTTTGTCATGCCGCTACCCGTGCTAAGAAGTACCGCCATTTTTTACGCCTTGCGTTTCTTGGATACTGGCGGTTTTTTTGCCCTTATTGGTTCATCGGGCATTGCATCGGGTTCATCTACAACGGGCGGGCTTACATTTAAACCGCCTAGCGCGTTGCTAGTCGGGATCATGTTCACGGGTTGTAGGTAAACATCGCCTTGTTTGCCTATCCCGTTGCGCCCGATTTCGGCGCGGATTTCGTTCACGCTTAACCATCCGAATTGGCGGGCTACTGAAAAAGTTTGATAGCGTTCAATTTGGGAAGTTTTGAGCATGGGATCAAACGAAATTTCCGTACTAAATTCCGTTTCATCGCGGCGCAATAATTTGCGGGCGGCTTCCGATTCAAGCCGCGCCGCCCATGAAGATAGGCAACCGCTTACAAATTGTTGGTTTGCTTGTTCGGCGCTGGAGTAGGATTGCTTTTGACCTATGCCAATCACGCTTGGCGGTACTGAAAAAATACTACAAATTTCTTCACGCTGGAACTCGCGGCTTTGTAACCATTGGGAATCTTCGGGGCTTAGACTTATTGCTTGCCATTTTAAACCGCCTTCAAATACGGCTACATTTCCCGCGCTACCTACGCCCTTCATTCTTCCTTCCCAACTTTCCCTAATCCGTTGCAATGCTTCGGGGCTAAGTTCTTTGTCTGTAGTCAACGCGCCGCTAGGTCGGGACGCGTTGCGGTAATACGCCGCGCCGAATGCTTCGCTAGCAAGGGCAAGCCCTACGGCTTGGCGCGCAAGTGAAATAGGCGAATAGCCAAGAATACCGTCACTACTCAAGCCCATCAAATGAAATACATCGTAGGAACTGTAAACCGTGCTTTGTCCCGTTGCGCCCGAATAGTTGTACGCAATTTCGCCACTTGGTAGCCGTTGAACTTGCATTAAATCGGGGCGCAAATAATGTAGCCCAACGGGTCTACCCGCTTCGCGCTGGATTAGTGAATAGCCGTTTCCAGTTAGCGCCGCGCTCATTAACATCAATTCGCGCCAAACCATCGCGGAACATTCGGGGTTTGGTTCGCGGCTCAATAGGAAATGCAACGGATGATCTTTAGCAATAACGCGCCCGCCCGCGGAATGTGACATTACAGACCAAGGTAATTTTGCAATGTTTGTAGCAATGGCTTGAACGCAAGAATGAACGGTAGTACAAGTAAGCGCCACTTGCGGCGTAATATTTTGCCCCGTATCGGAAAATGTGCCCGTAAATACTTGGACGCTACCTAGCGGCGCGCCCGCGTTTACGCTTGATTTAAATCTTTTGGTTAGCCAATTCATAGCCAAATCATGCCCCGCTTTTCGTAAACGCTGGCGGCTATTTTTTCGTCATGCAATGACGCGCCTAGCGCCACTACCGCCGCTACAACGGGATCAATTTTTTCATGGCTACGGCGCTTGCTAGGTCGGGCGTTGCCCGCGTGATCTTGTTCAACAACGCAATTCGACATAGCCCACGCCATTACGGGCGAACCATCTTGTACCAATGTTTTACCCGTTACCGCGCGCTCAAACATTCGGGTCGGCGTAGATAGATTTAAAAAAGATTGCGGTACGCGCACTACTTTAACCCCCGCGGCTTCCAAATCATTACCAACATTTTGCGCATTGTATGGGTCATAGCCTACCATTTTAACCTTATTTTTTTGCGCCAGTAATTTTACTTGCGCGAGTATGTAATTGTAGTCGGTAGAATCACCTTCTGTAACGGTCAACCATTTACGCCGTTCCCATTCTAGGTAAGGTACGCCGTCACGCCTAGCGCGAATTGCAACGCCCATTGCGGGCGCGTAGTTCCATGATTTTAAATACATCTTTTCGCCGTCCAACCATACCGCGGCAATACTGGACAAATCATTGGTTTGTCCTAAATCAATTCCAAGGTAGCACGGTAAATCTTTTAATGTGGCTTCATCAAATTCAGCGCGGCAAGCGTCCCAATCGGACATTTTCAACCAACGGCTAGAAGCGGTAATGTGTTGGCATAAATAATAGGTACGGAATGGCGTTTCAAAACTAGGTTGATCATCCGCGCGTTTGGCTTCTTCAGCGTACCAACTTAGGGGCACTATTGAACCGATTGACGGGTTAGCAAGTTTCCAAGTAGAAGGTAGTTTCCAATCGGCTTCTTCGGGCGCGTAATGCAAGCACGGCAAGAAACTAGAATTTTCTATCACGCCTTCACAAATCTTTAGCCCGTACTGGAATAAATCAAATTCAAGTGAAGTTCGTAGCGTCCCGCTTGTAGTAATAGAAAGCATAAGCGGTTGAGTACGCGCGCCCATTGAAGTTAGTACCGCTTCCCACAATTCGCGCCGATCTTCCATAGCATGAATTTCATCGGCGATACAAGCCGAAACATTTAAACCATGCGCCCCCATTGAATCATTTGAAAGGATTTTATACGAACCGAATACGGACGGGCTTGTTATGCGCGATTGATATATTTCTACAAGCGCCTTTAGTCGCGGCTCTTGTAGGCACATTGATTTAGCGCGGCTTAAACATAGGCGCGCTTGTTCACGGTCGCGGGCTATCCCAATCACTTCGGGCGTAGGTTCATCGTCCGCAATCAAATGGTAAAGAGAAATTGCCGCCGCCAATTCGGTTTTGCCCGCCTTGCGCGGAATTAAAACATGGGCTTGCCGATAGCGGCGCGTACCGTCCGCGCGTTTCCATCCGTATAAATTGGCTACTAAATAAAGTTGCCACGGCATAAGTATAAACGGCTTACCCGCATGAACGCCTTGCGTGTATTTACAAGTGGCTTCAATAAAATCTACCGCGTGTTTTGCCGCTACGCCGTTCCATATTGCGCCCTCGGCGGTTTTGATAGCGTCATATGCGGGCAAAAAATTAAATTGATCGGGCTTATCCCAATTTATTTTTTCGCCAGTACCCGCCGCGCGCTTGGGCTTACGCGTTTTCTTCGGCGGCGCGGCGGCTAAAGACTGTATCAATTTCTGTTTTTTCATCGTTCACTAACCGCGCGCGGGCGCTTGGGGTAAGCCCGAATTGAATCAATATCTTTTGAATGATCAAACCGTACTCCATGTGGATACTAACCAAAGGCGATCTTCTAAAGGTCACAACTTCACCGCTGGAATCTTTTACGGGTAGCACATAAGTATGCTTCAACTTTTCGCCTACATATTTCCAACGCGCAATAGTATCCGCCAATTGGGCTAGCGCGATTTTGTCGGCTTCGGTCATTACCCGCATCCGCGCAAGCATGGGCGTAAGTTCGTCCCATTCCGCTTTGGCTTCGGCGCTCAACCAATCGGGCGCAACTGGAATTGCAAACGGCAATTCAATCGCATTCTTTTTTATTGCGCGGCGGTCACCCGCTAGGCGCGCCAATATCGCGGGCTTTGGAGTTCGTCCTCTCATTTTAAAAAAATCAAATTTGGATTTCGCAATAAACGCACTAGGAAACGCGTGGCGGCGTAACGGTTTTTTGTCGGCAAACCATCGGGTAGCGCCGCTGGAACTTCTTGGCGGTCACTAGGCGGCGCTTTGTGGCAATTTAGCCCAATTATGCGCATAAGCGCGGAAGGGGTAACGAGCCGTTGACCAAGAGTACCTAAAAAACTTAGATAACCCCTACCCCCCTTTTTGATCGAATAACGCCACTTTTGACCATAAAAGCCTATTATTTCGCTAGAATCGCCGCTTTTTTGTTGCATATTTTCAACGCCTTATATTATGCCCGATTTTGACCAAATACCGCCACTTATATAGTACCCTATTATTCGCCTAATAACGGCACTATGACGGCTTGCAGTCTATCACGCGTTCCAGCGTGGCGGTAGCGCCCGCTTCCAGTTCCCAACGGGCTAGAATGTGATCGCAGTATTGCGGGTCACACTCAATCGCATAGCAAGTACGCGCCGTCCGTTCGCAAGCAATAATTGTAGTGCCCGAACCTACGAATGGATCAAGTACAACCGCGCCGCGTTCGCAGTAGTCCGCGAGTATGGCTACCCACAATGCAACGGGCTTTTGGGTAGGGTGAAACTTCCCGCGTTCATGCTTGCCGCCTAGAACGCTATGGTTGTGGCGAAACATCATTTGTTTATGCTTGGTTTTACTCCATGCAATTTCGAAGCATGAACCAAACATTTTATCCATGCTTTCGGATTCGCGTTTGTCCCAACAAATCCAAGAGCCGCCCGCGGGCAATGCGCAAGCGTAATAGTTAGCGCCAAACCATATTTGTTCTTGGCATTGAATCCATGCCATAGCGCCAAAATCGAACGGGATTAAATCGTTCTCTATTGGCTTATGTTCAAATACTTTTGTACTTCGGCTAACTGGATTTCTTTTACCGTCCGTAGTCAATGCTTTCTTGATACGCGTACCCATAGTAGTATTATTCGTATCTAAATTGATTCCATAGGGCGGGTCTGTTAGGCACAAATCAATCTTGGCGCTGGCGCAAAAAATATTGCACAACTGCGCGTTGTATGAATCCCCACAATAAAGCCTATGGTTTCCAAGCGCCCACACTTCGCCCTTGGATACGCGCGCGGGTACGCGTTCGGGCACGGCTTCGATAGTTGAACCCGCGGCAACTTCGGCGGCTAAATCCATAAATGCGCCCCGCTCTTTTTCATCAAAACCTAGCGCGTCCAGTAGGTCGGGCGCGCCTTGTTCCAGTTCGGACATGAAGGCGCTCAATTGCAAATCGTTCCATTGCGCGAGTTCCGCGGTTCGATTGTCGGCAATAGCAAACGCGCGCGCCGCCGCGCCCGTTAGTTCAGTTCGTACCGCTTCAATGGTTTCCCACCCTAGCGCCCGCGCGGATTCAAGCCGCCCGTTTCCCGCAATGACCAAGCCCGCGCCATCTATCACAATCGGTAATTGTTGCCCAAATGTTTCTAGGCTTGTTTTGATTGCCGCCAAGTTGCGCGCGTCATGCTTACGAACATTGCGCGGGTCGGCTACCAAATCGGCAACGCGTACGGTTTCAATCTTGAGTACCAAGGGTTTTGTTTCCATGCCGCGAATCGTACTCGATTCCATACCGCGCCCGTAACCAATCCAGTTCTACCGCGCCTAGCGTTTTGCTTTCCGTAATGGGTTCGCCCGCGGGCGTAATCACGCTTGCGGTTTTAAATTCGCCAATGGCGCGGCGCGCAAGCGCGGAATCATCGCACACTAAAACCAAATCGCATGGCGGCAATTTGCCAAGAACGCGCGCGCGTAAAATCCCTTCAAGCATTGCTACGGTCACTTCATGCGCCATATCAAAACCGATTGAATCCGAAATTTTTTTCCGCCAGTCGCGCGCGTCTAATATTTTGGCGGTGGCTTTGCGGTCGGGTTCGTAGTTTGCGCCTAGCGGGCAAGCGTAAACTAATATGCGTGACCGTTCCGCGCGCATTCGTACGCGTAAATCATCGGGCGTTTTAATTCCATCATGGCATGATTTACATAGCGGCATTAAATTATCTTGTTCATGCGTACCGCCATCGGCTAGCGGCAATTTATGATCTACCACGGTAGCGGGGGTAATTCGATTGCCCGCGCTACATAACATACATAGGGGAATAGCGCGCCTTGTTTGCTTCGATATTCGCGCCCAACGCTTATTATGCTTATCGCCAACGCTAGGGGGTTTCCACGGCATTACAATTTTTTCCTACTGAAAAACCTATTGGTTCAATACGAATTTGCGCGTAGTTTGATACGCCAAACATTTTAGCACAATGCAATTCTACCACTTGCGCATCATCGCCCCACCCGTGCCCGCGTTCGCCCGCTTGCGTTATTCCATCCATGACCGCCTTAACCAAATTATCTAAATCGGGCTTTGAAATTCTGTATTGCGCAATTTGATTTTTCCGCGTTGCTTTAAATACAAATAAGCAATCCAGTTTAACCGCGCCTTCAATCATGCCCGAAATATTCGCTATGGCTTTTTCAATGATTGCGGCTTTATATGAATGGACGGCATGGGCTTTGGGTATGTACATTCTTGGAAATGCGCCGTTGCGGCAAGATACGCGGTGGCGCGGTTGCGCAATTGGTAGCCCGTTCACAATAAAACTTACGGCTTGAATCATGGCATATTGTCCAACATCCATTTTAATTTTGCCCGCAATTCTTCCACATAAATTATTTTTTTATTTCGTTTACGCGCGCGGTCTAGTGTATTGATAGCAAAGCGTAAATGCTCATCCAAAAAACAAGCCGTAAGAATCCAACGCGCCGCGCGCGCTTCCGATTCTTTTCTTTTTGTTTCGCATTCGGCACATTCGGCTTCATTCACGGTTTTATTCTATCGGCTCAATCGGCGTTAATAGCCCCGCATTGACCGTACCAACCAATCAAACGCCTTTTGAGTGCCGCCCTCGCGCGTCCATTGCCGTAAATCTTTGCACGGCGGAAATATGACTATTGCGGATTTTGCTACGGGTAGAATGGCTAGCCGCAAATCGCGCGCGCCCGCCTTGCCCGCCGCGTCACGGTCGGCAACTATCAAAACATCCTTGCCCTTGGCTAACCGCGCAACATGACCGCGGCAACTAGAACATGACGGGCGCGCTACCGCGTTCATGCCCCAACCCGCCGCCACCATACAATCGGATTCGCCTTCGGTAATGACTAGCGTTTTATCGCCACGGTTGAAGCGCCTAGACCATACAAGACCAAGGCGCGAGCCGCGTACGCAAATCTTTTTATTGTCGGCGCGTATGCGTAATTTGATACCGCAAATGTTCCCGCCTTCATCCCGCATTGCAAACGCCCAAGCGCCCGCCGTTGTACCTACTTCAAGCGCGTTAATGTAATCGCGGTCTATGCCTAGCGCCACGGCTAGCGCGTCCAAATCCGCGGGCGTGGTTTGGGCTAGCATTTCGCCCCACTTCAATAACCAATCCAGTTCTTCAACTGGCGCTACCTTTACGCGCTCAAATGTAATTTGCCCCGCGGCGCTATCGCCCTTGCCATGCCAGTAACCCGCTTCCCCTATTTTCTTTTGGCTAGGCACTCGCGGGCATATACAAACGCCGCGCGCGCGGTCAACTAAGCACCATGACGGGTTTTTATGTTTGTCGGCGCATATCCAACATGGATTGCTTCGGTTGGCTTCCGTACCTTCAAATGATATTTCGCCAGTCCGTTTGTCTTTTAAAATGAACATGGGCGCGCCGTTTCTAAAAATGTGTAAATGCTTCGCCACGCTTCGGCGGTTGGATACCAACTCGGCGGGTCATATTTTCGCCAATCGTCCCGCGCGCGAATTTCAGCGGGGTAAACCCACCCCAATATTTCAAACCGTAACGGTTCTTCAGCAAAATATTTTACGCCAATGACGGGCTTAGTATCTTTTTCCCGTATGCGCGGGACGGTTTCACTACTACGAATTTCACATTCTACGCCGTCCAAATCGGAAGCGTTAAATGTATCAATGCCGCCGCCATGATGAACATTTAAAAAGCGGGCTACGGCTATTTCGGAACAAGCCCCAATAATATGAGTAGCCCAACCTTGCCCCGCATATTTGAATGGATAACTACTTTTCCGTTTGGCTACTAAACTTCTATAGTGCCGTTCCGCGCCTAGTAAATACGCTACGCGCAAATCGTTATTTGTAATTGTTACCGTTTCCAATTATGCGTTCCTAACTATTTTTTTGGCTTCAGCAATGCTTACCAATGACCGCGCGCCAACAAATAGAACGCCGCCGTTTGGTACATCGTTACCGCGCGAATCAATCGGAACTACCGCCCATTCTCCCGCGCCTTTCATGCTCTCAATAGTTGAAGTGTTCCGCATGACGCGAGCGCGGACAAATACAAATTCATTGGTTGCGTATCCAGTTCCTAGCGTTTCCATTTTTTACCGCCCTTGGGTTTGGGGTTTGCAATTATTGTTATTGGCGCGCCAAATAAACCTATGGCTTCATTCTCTAAATTTCGCGGTTGAATAAGTTTTATTGTGTTTCCATCGGGCGCGGTAGTCACAATACAATCTAGCCCTACAAAATTTATATGAGTAACTTCTACAATTTTGCCTTTTAGTTCAGAATCATTCACCCATTCTAAAGTAGGCATTTTTTTGTTTGGATATATGCGCAAAATATAATTTTCAAATCGCATTTCAAAATCGGGTTTCATAGTTCAACTCGCATAGATTTACCTTCTAAAATTGTTCCAGTTAATGTTTCAACGCGTAAAAAAATTCCTTCGGTTGGGTTTCCATTGTCAAAATATTCTACTTTTCGTATGGCAATTTTTGCACCCTTAAATTTATTGTCTATATCTTGGAATTGAATATATGCTTCATGCGTATTTTCCCAAACTACTTCCCAAGCGCCATATCTACCTAGTTCAATTTCTTCCCCGTTGTTTCTAGTTATCCAAATTGATTTTTTGCTCATTTAGATTTTACTCTTGGGGTTGAGGATTTCATCAATAGCGGCGCTAGCCGTTTTACGCGTAAAGTTTTGCGGCTCTAATCCCGCGCGCAGTAATACCGCGGCTTGCTTTGGGGTCGGCGTATTGATTGCCGCATCAATAAGTAAACTGGCTTCGCGGCGCGTTACATATTCGGGCACTCCAACCCGCAACCGCCCTAAAACTTCAATTTGTTTTGGGCTAGCGGGCGTTCCAGTATTAGCCGCGCGCGCTCGGTCGGGTGCAATATCTACCAAACTGAACGGGTTAATAGATTGCGTTGAATAACTGGCGCGAACTACTAGCCCTTGGCGCTTGCGGGCTTCAACTAATTTTGCTTCTTCCTTTTCCGCCCAAGTAAGCAAGCCCAAAACATCTAGTTCTTCATCGGCTAAATTTTCTTGGGCTAGCGCCACGCGGTCGGCTACTTCGGCGCTCATCTTGCCCGCTAGCGCGTCCGCGCAATGGATCAATTTATGCCGCCCCGCGTTTCCGCAAAAGTCTAAAACCGTTACGGCTTGCTTGGCGCTAGATTCAATTGCGGCGCGGCGTTCATCCGCCGTACTCAACCCGTCCACCGTACGCGGTAGCGGGCGCGTCCCGCGCCCCACCATTTGACAATATAGGGCGCGCGATTTTGTGGCTTTCATCATGGCGATTACTTGTACGCCCTTCAAATCAAGCGCGCTATCGTCCCACCCCTCGGTTGCTATGCCTACATTCACCAACCATTGATAGCGCCCTTCGCTAAATCCGCGGAAGTATTCACGGCGAACATCCGCGGGCGTTCCAGCGTGAACAAATACGGCGCTAGCGGGTTTGTGACGGTTAATAATTTCCGCAACGCGTTCGGCGTGGGCGCAAGAAACGGCGAATATGATGCCGCGTTTATCGCCCGCAATTTCCAAGGTAGGGTAAACCATGCCGTGTAGATTTTGTTCGTACTGAACTACCGCGTCCAAATCGCCCGCGTTTAAATCGCCCGCCGTTGTACGGCAAGTAGAAAAGTCTAACCCGTTTACTGAAATCAACTTTTGTTTTATTGGTACTAGCCATCCATCGGCTACGCCTTCGCGTATCCCATATTCATACGCGGTAGATTCAAATATTTTACCTAACGCCACTTCGTCGGCGCGGTCGGGCGTAGCGGTCACGCCAAGTAGGCGGCAATTGCCACCGCTTGTATAGTGTTCAATCGTTTTTGTATACGCGTTCGCTACCGCATGATGGGCTTCATCAATCACAACTATCCCAAATTGGTTTGGGTCAAAACGCTTCATGCGCGTATTGCCGTTGCGCCCCGCCGTTTGGGTTTGAATACTGGATACGATAATTGGCGCGCGATAGAATCCAATTTCATGCGCGCGCAAATCGCCCATTTCTACTTGAACTTCACATTGGCATATTTGCTTTAAACTTTCGGCGGCTTGCCATATTAGTTCTTGTCTATGGGCTAGCACCAGCGCGCGCCGCCCCGTACCTTGCGCCATATAGCGACGGATGATTTCGCCGAATACAACGGTTTTACCCGTGCCCGTTGCCATGACCAAAAGAGTAGACCCGCCGCCGCGCAGTTTTTCTAGTACGGATTCAACCGCTAAGTTTTGGTAGTCGCGTAATTTCATTTTGTTCCTATGCCGCGCTTGGCGGCTTGCGTTCATGCTAGCGCGGACGCGCCCCAATTGGCGCGCCCGCTTGTACTGGCTATTTTTTTATTTGAACCAATTATTCAAATTCCAAATTTGCGTATTCTTGATTGCTACCGTATACGCCTTGGCGCGAATATGCGCGGCGTTACTTAAATTATGCGCCATGCTTTTAAACCCTAGGAAAAGCATATTAAAATTGCAGTTATCTTTTTTTGCTTCAAGCCGCAATTCTCGGCGCACCGCTTTAAAAGTTTTGGAAATTTCCCTAGTTTTGAAATCCGCTTTTTTTTCCAGTTCGGCTATTTCGGCGGCAAGTTCCGCAAATATGTTTTGAATATGCTTTTCAACTTCTACGCCCGCTTGGTCAATTAAAATTTGGGCTAGTGCTTGCGCGTTTACGGGTTCGCCGTTTGCTTGATTGCCGTTATAATCAATTACAGAACCTAGCGTTCCAATTGCTAAAGTTTCTTCGCCAATCATGTTTGCGATTTCTTGTCTACGCTTGATTGCGCATTCGTTCATTGTTGCCATTTTCTCAACTCGTTTCTACCGCGCGTGGCGGCTCTTGTTTTGTCGGGTTGAATCTTTTGATTCATGCCCGCATGAATACTTTACATCAATTCCCTACCTATGCAAGTAGAGTTAGTCATATTTTTGAATATTTCGTAGATTTATTTTTGTGGCGGTTTTGCCCCATGGCGGGCGGTTTTACCCGCCCGCCATCCAGTACGGGCGGGGCTATGCCCTTGCATCTAGCCATTGCCCCGCCACAATCGCTAGCGGGGCGGTAGATACAAGCGGCGGTTGCCACCCTAGCGCCGTGGCTATTGTCACCGCGTCCGCGTTTGGGCTATCCAGCATGATCCGCATAAGTAATTGACATTCGTTATTTATTGCCAAACGCCGCGCCGCGTCCGCCGCATAAGCGGGCGAAGTCTTAGCGTCCCGCGCCGCCTTGGCGCGCAAGCAATGTAAAATATGTTCAATGTGATTTGTGCCCAACATTTTATCTATCCGTTCTTGTTTTGTACCCGCGCGCGGTCGGGGGGGTTGAATTGCTTGAAGTTAAAAGTTCCGCGGCTAATTCGCCGTCCATATTTTCCACTTGGAAAAGTTGCCGTAGAGAATTACGGATTTTCCCAAACGCGCGCCGCTCAATCATGCGTACCGTATTGCGGTCGATATTTAATATAGCCGCAACTTCGGATTGAGTACGCAAGCCCGCGTAACGCTCAACCAATGGATTTGGTTTTGTCATTGGTCTACGCCCTTTCCACATAACGCTTCTAGCCGTTCAATGTATGCGCGCGTTTGCCCTTGCTTGTAACACGCTTGCATAAATCCATCCAGCGTTTTCCTTTCGTGATTAGAAATTCGCCCGCTTGTAAATGCAAAGTCTAAAGTGTAAGCCCGCGCCAATTCTTTAGTACATTCGGACGGGTTGCTTTTTAACGGGGTAAAGTTTACATATCCATCATTGTAAGCGCGCGAAAATATTTGCGTTAAAACATTTCGTTCATCTTTTGTAGCGCTAAAACTACAACCGCGAAACCAACTAGCCATATATTCATGCGCCATACCTTCGGCGGTATTCATGCTCTTACTTCTAGCCATTGCTTCAATCCATTTCTACCGCGCTAGGCGGTTCTTGAGTAGGTGATTCTTGCGAAGTTGCAAGGAAGCGCGCCGTACTTTTTTTAGCCAGTACGGCGCGCGTTCCTAGTTACTTGGCGTTCTTGGGCATCGGTATAAGTTTCAATGTCATCATATCAATAGCCATTGGCGGCAAGTTCTTATTGTGCTTAATGTTTTTTGCCATTTGTTTTTTGCCCTCATTTAAGATATGTATTTTCAATGCGCGCGAAGCAAATTTAAATTGGGGAATGTTTGTAAATACGCCGCTAGCATTTTGCCTACGGTTTTCATTTCTAGCCCATGCTTCATATACCCATTCTTGTAATTCAATCTTTAAGCGTTTTGCCATTTCATCAATCCGTTTCTTCCGCGCGTGGCGGCTCTTGAGTTTAGTAACACTTGCGAAGTTGCAAGGCGGCGCGCCGTCCAGTTCGGACGGCGCGCGCGCCTAGTTACTTCACGCGCCGCGCTTGCTTGCTTCCCATTGTTCGCCAATGTAGGCGGTGGCTTTTTCTAATTGCTTCAACGCAAACCGTTTTGCGCCCGCTTCAGTACGAAAAGCCCAACGGAATTTAATAACCCGATCTTCTTGGCAACAATGCAAAGTAGGCAACTCGCGGCGCATTGCGCCACCGAAAAAGAACCCGCCATTCTTGCCAACAACCGCGGCGTATATTTGTTTTTCTGTTTTTACTGTTTTGATTGCGTTGTCTATTCCGTAAGTGTTTGCGTAGTTCATTTTCTCAATCCATTTCTACCGCACTCGGCGGCTCTTGTTTTGTCGGGTTGAATCTTTTGATTCATGCCCGCATGGATACTCTACATCAATTCCCTATCTATGCAAGTAGACTTTGCCATATTTTTACAAATTTAGTAGATTTATTTTTGTGGCGGTTTTACGCAATGGCGGGCGGTTTTACCCGCCCGCCGTCCAGTACGGGCGGGGCTTAGACTTCCACCGCTTCAGATTCAACATAATCCGCCGCGCCATGCAAGCCTACTAGCCCGTCCATCATGCCCGTTAGCCGTGAGTTGCGCGCGGGGCTAGCGGTTAGGCTTGGGGATTGCTTCTCGATTTCGGTAAAGCAATTAAATAATTTCCAAGCCGTAGGGCGCGTATAGGCATCATCGCCAAATTCCGCGGCGCGTTCCGCGAATCCGCCGCTTCCGTCCGCGCGCGTCCATTCATGGAGTACGCGCGGTAGTTGCGTAGTATTGATTGCGCGGCGTTGAATGGCGCGCACCATGAAATCATGCGCCACATAGTCACCTTGCCGCCCTTCGGGCAAGGCGTACGCCTTGTAGGCTTCCATGCGTTCCGTTTCGGTAGCCATTGCTTGCGCCATGCAACCAAACGCTTTAGATACCAAGCCCGCCCAATCACGCGAAATAA
>Ga0209190_1000332_pt1 | contig 34589 bp, 34 predicted proteins | sample M_140205_XF_Meta_FD_187315 | JGI IMG/M metagenome (GOLD analysis project Ga0209190, IMG submission 187315) | Freshwater microbial communities from Lake Montjoie, Canada to study carbon cycling - M_140205_XF_MetaG (SPAdes) (version 2) | ecosystem: Environmental > Aquatic > Freshwater > Lake...
TGTCTAATAGGTCGCGCAAACGCCGTTCGATTTCAAAACAACGGGGAGCCGAGATATCTTCAAGATTTATTCCTCCATAAACAGGAGCGATCAATTGGACTGTGCGCACAATTTCATCAACATCTTGTGAGTCAATACAGACTGGCCATGCATCGACATCTGCAAAACGTTTGAAAAGCGCGGCTTTACCTTCCATTACGGGTAGCGCAGCAGCAGGACCAATATTTCCAAGTCCCAAAACAGCAGAACCATCAGTTACAACAGCAACAGTGTTTCTTTTAATTGTGAGGCGACGAGCATCGGCTGGATCATCGGCGATAGCCTGACAAATTCGTGCAACCCCAGGTGTGTAGGCACGAGATAAATCATCCCGAGTTTTTAGAGGAACTTTAGATTGAATTTCAATCTTTCCACCGAGATGTAATAAAAATGTACGATCACTAACTTTGCGGACGGTAAGTTCTGGTTTTTGACTAATTGCTTTTGTGATTTCATCAGCATGGGCTGCATCAATTGTGTCGCAGGTAATGTCTATAACAACTTTTTCCAATAGTGATTCAACAACGTCAAGTGCTGTAATTGTTGCGCCAGCACTAGTAATTACTGTAGTTGCAAGTGCAACGGGCTGACTAGATGGGTGTCCTTCAACGCGAATCGTTATTCCATAGCCAGGGCTAGTGGACGCCATTTATACAACTCCATAAAGTCGATCACCGGCATCACCGAGTCCAGGGACAATGTAACCATGTTCATTTAGTTTCTCATCAAGTGCGCCAGTAACAATTGTGATGGGCACTTTGCTGCTAACAAATTCTTTTTCAACTGCAGCGATACCTTCGGGCGCTGCGAGGATACAAATTGCGGTGATATCTGTTGCACCAAGGTCGATAAGGAAATGAAAGGCGGCAATGAGGGTTCCACCGGTAGCAAGCATTGGATCCAATACAAAACATTGACGCCCAGAAAGATCTTCAGGGAGGCGATTGGCATATGTGCTGGCTTTTAAAGTTTTTTCATCACGAACCATTCCTAGAAATCCAATTTCTGCGGTTGGGACAAGTTTTGCCATTCCTTCGAGCATCCCAAGACCAGCGCGAAGAATTGGAACTACAACAGGACGAGGCTCCGCCATTTTCTTTCCCTCTGTTTTTGTAACAGGAGTAGAAATTTTTACTGTCACTGTGCGCACATCTCGAGTTGCTTCATATGCCAGCAGAGTTACAAGCTCTTCGACGAGTCGCCGGAAAGTTGGAGAATCAGTCCTTTCGTCACGCAGAACCGTCAATTTATGTGAAATTAAAGGATGATCGGCAACATGTACTTTCATGCTTCCTACCTTACAGGGCTTTCTTTCTCATTCAATAAGTGAAACTATGAGCAGGCGAAAGGGGGTGCAGAATGGCAGATTTATTAGGCGATCATGATGATGAGATCGAAGAGTTCGATGACTTAGAAGAAATCGACAATGAATCCGAACCAGAGACTCTCCTCGCAGATGAAGGTGACATTGCAGTTGCTGCCTGGCATGAAGATGGACGTTGGACTCTTGCTGCACTTCCAAATGCCCACGATATTCCACAAATAATCACTCGGCTTAAAGCTCAACAAACAAATGGAGGGGCACTCGCACTTATCGCAATCGATGAAGAATTTTTTATGTTGGTTAGAGTCTTGGGTACACATATTTCTTTATTCCTAAGTGATGCTACATGCGCACTTGATTATGAAGTGGCAGAGGAATTTTTAGAGATTGCTGATTTATCTATGCCCGAAGATGATGATGAAAGTTTTCCTGTGGGACACCTTGAAATTTTCAACGATTTAGGAATGAACCAAATGGAACTCAGGGCAATCTGTGCGGATGAAGAATTATTCCCTGATGAGCAACTTGAGGCTATTGCATCACGCCTTGGCTTTGGCGAGAAGTTTGCAGAGTTAATCGGTCTGTGACATTGTGAAAGATCAAGAATCAATGCGAGCAGCGTTAGCTGTTGCGCAAGAAGCGTTACGTACTGGTGATGTACCAGTTGGCGCGGTTATTTTGAATGAAAAAAATGTAATTATCTCTCAAGGGTGTAATAAGCGAGAAGACCTTGATGATCCAACCGCACATGCAGAAATTGTTGCGATTCGTGCTGCGGCACAATCACTTGGAACCTGGCGCCTTGACGGTTGTACTCTCGTTGTAACACTAGAACCATGTGCAATGTGTGCGGGAGCAATAGCCCAATCACGAATCACCACTCTTGTTTTTGGTGCCTTTGATGAAAAGGCAGGTGCAGTAGGTTCAATGTGGGATCTCCTTCGTGATCCACGCTCATTGCATAAAGTGGAAGTACGTAGTGGAGTTATGGCTGATGAATCTTCAAAGATGTTGCAAGATTTTTTCCAAAATCAACGGCGCTAAATTATTGATGTATCGTCATCCTTGGTGGCGTGTCTGAGCGGCCAAAAGAGCACGCCTCGAAAGCGTGTGTTGGGGAAACTCAACCGTGGGTTCAAATCCCACCGCCACCGCCAGTGCTAAATAAGTAATTCGTATGATGGATTGAGAATTGTCAGGGAGCCTTCTTCTTCGCCAACCATTCCCTCTGCTCGAAGTTGAGATCCAACTTCTAATCCAGCGATATCTCGACGGCCGATAAAATGAAGAGTGACACCACCGGTCTCGTCCCATAATTCAACATGAAGCAAAGGTGCTGATCCACTTGCTGCAGTCCTTATTGATGTTACTTGTCCTTGGACATGCGCACGTTTGCGCCATTGAATTTTGCCAATCGGTGTGAGATTTTCGGCGTAATGGCTAAACGGATCAATACTTATTGGTGGGATTGCAGCTTTATGTGCAATATTTGCAGCCCCAATTGGCGCTACATATTCGACTGATTGCAGAGGTACACCTTTCCCAGATGTAATTTTATTTACATCGAAAGGAACAATCGTTGCTACAACTCGAGTTAATTGCGAAATAGGTGCCGCAATTTCTTCAGCTGTTTGATCGTGTAATAATCTTCCAAGAAAACGAGAGTAAGAGCGGCGAGGTAATAGAAGTGTTAGTTCAACATCTTTCTTCTCAGTCATGCGAATTGCGTAATCTAAAGCAGAATTTGGGAGTCTGCGATCTGGGCAATCAATAAGCTCTAGCGCTACATCATCGAGGGCATCAGATTCAGCCCATGCTTTTGCAATATTTTCAGCACGACGATCATCAATTACAAAGTGGACAGCAGAAAGATTTCGTGGCTTGAGTGAGCGTGCATACCGAATAGCTCCAACGGTTGCGACATCCACATTATCTACAAGCACAGTTACATCATGGCGTGCAATTGAAGTCGCGCGTTCATTTTCACGTTTTACTGCAAGTGCATCTTGTTCACGTGTGTATTGATTGCGTAGACGTAAGAAAGTAAAAACCAGAATCGGAGCAAGGACTAAAACAATCCAAGCACCTTCGCTAAATTTTACTACTGAGAAAATCAATACAACGATTACTGAAACTCCACCAGATATCGAATTAATAACCATTTTCCATTTCCATGCACCAATTCGATGGCGGTAAGCATGGCGTGCCATTCCAAAACCAGCCAATGTAAATCCAGTAAATACACCAAGGGCATAAAAGGCGACTAGGTGTTCTACTGATGCGCGAGTAAAGAGCACTAGAAGAATTGCAGAACCTGATAGCAAAATAATTCCATTAGAGAAAGCCAAACGGTGTCCACGCTTCATGAGCTGACGAGGCAAGTACCCATCTGTTGCTACAAAATTTACTAGCAGTGGAAAAGCGTTATACGTTGTATTTGCACCAGCGAAAAGAATCAACATAGTTGCAAGCTGTACAAGGATGAACATTCCTTTACCAAAAGCCCCATCGCCCATTGCCGCTCTAGCGATTTGAGAAATTACGGTAGGTGTTCCTGATTCATATGGCATTGCATGAATGCGTTGCGCGAACCACGAAACGCCTAATACCAAAGTACCAAGCAACATGCTCATAACTACTAAGGTGCGCTTGGCATTTGCAGCTTCTGGGACTTTGAATAGTGCCACGCCGTCAGATATAGCTTCAAGTCCTGTTAGCGAAGATCCACCATTTGCAAAAGCGCGTAAGAGAATAAAAATTGCAGCGAATGTGAGTAGCCCCGATGGTTGTCCAACAGGCACAGCGCCTTCGCCATTTGTCGCAAGTACCGGGAGAGTGCCGGCAAAGTCGCGATACAAACCAACAGCAAAAACTATAAACATAGAACCGACGAATAGATAGGTAGGCATCGCGAATGCCTTACCTGCTTCTTTTACACCGCGGAGGTTTCCATAAGTTAGCAAAACAATCACAAGAAGCGTCATATGTATTTTCCATGAAGATAATTCAGGGAATGTGGAAACAATTGCTGCAACACCTGCAGCAGATTGAATTGCAACTGTCACTATGTAATCGAGCATTAATGCAACTGCAGCAATTTGTGCCACAACAGGCCCAAAGTTATCGCGCGAAACAATGTAGGCGCCACCAGTCTTTGTATAAACGTCGATGACGTTGCGATATGAAAGTGTAATAATCGTTAAAATTACTAGCACAACTGCAGTCATAGGCATCAAAATTGCAAATGCAGCTAAGCCAAATGCAGGTAATAGTGCAATCAATATTTGTTCGCTGCCATATGCAGAAGATGAGATACAGTCAGAAGAAAGAATTCCTAGGGCGTAACGCTTTTCCAAACGCTGATGGCCAAGTGAATGTCGGTTGAGTGCATTTCCTAGGAAGCGTCGCTTTATTTTGTAGGAAAGCGGATCACGTACATGTGCGTGATCTTGCAATGCGACAGGTTCTGGTGCGCCATCGGTCCAAGATTTGGGCACTGACAACTCCTTTGCGCGACGCTACTAGCGCCATATATTGCGAACTTAGTATGCTCATCTTATGCGCACTCAAATGTATATCGATGGTCAATGGGTTGATGGCATTGGAAAAATGCCAGTTTATGATCCCAGCGACGGTTCGATAATTGCTGAAGTTGCCCTAGCCGGTGATAAGGAATGCGAAGCAGCTCTCGTTGCAGCAGATAAAGCGGCCGCTTCGTGGGCGAAGAGCGCACCACGGGTGCGAGCCGAAATCTTGCGCAAAGCATTCGAAATTATGACTGCTGAAGCAGATTCAATCGCAACCATTGTTTCTAAAGAGAATGGAAAAGTGCTCAGCGATGCAAAGGGGGAAGTCCTCTATGCAGCCGAGTTCTTCCGCTGGTTCTCAGAAGAGGCCGTTCGCGTCTCTGGTGATTTTCGTAAATCCCCAAGTGGAGATAAGAGAATCCTTGTAACTCACCAACCAATTGGTGTTTCACTCCTTATTACTCCATGGAATTTCCCAGCAGCAATGGCTACTCGCAAAATTGGCCCAGCAATCGCCGCAGGTTGCACGATGATTTTGAAGCCAGCGAGTGAAACTCCACTTACCGCACTTGCAATCGTTGACATCATGGAACGCGCAGGAGTTCCTAAAGGCGTTATAAATATTATTTTGCCTGAAAAAGTTGGCGCATCAATTTCTAAAATACTTCACGATCCACGTCTTCGTAATCTTTCATTTACTGGTTCGACCGAAGTTGGCCGCATCTTGCTCAAAGATGCAGCAGATCGCGTAATTCGTTGTTCTATGGAACTCGGTGGCAACGCACCATTTGTTGTATTCGATGATGCTGATATTCCTGCAGCAGTTCAAGGATTAATGCTTGCAAAGATGCGCAATGGTGGTGCCGCATGTACAGCTGCAAATCGAGTTTATGTACAACGCCCAGTTGCCCAAGCATTTGTTGCAGAATTTAGTAAAGCAATGGGAGCACTTGTTATGGGTAAAGGAACTGATTCTGGTGTGCAACTTGGTGCAAGTGTTTCCATGAAAGAGCGCAATAAGATTGCTGAGCTAGTAACTAATGCAGTCAAATCTGGAGCAAAGATCATTACAGGTGGCACGACTCCAGAAGGTGCTGGTGCTTTCTATCCAGCAACAGTTATTACCTGCGAAAAAGATAATGAAATCTTGCGCCACGAAATCTTTGGTCCAGTTGCACCAATTGTTATTTTCGATACCGATGAAGAAGCAATCGCCCTCGCCAATGACACAGATTTTGGCCTTATCAGTTATGTATTTTCTGGTGACCTTGCCCGCGGAATTCGCACAGCGGAGGCAATCGAATCAGGAATGGTTGCAATCAATCGCGGGGTTATTTCAGATCCAGCAGCGCCATTTGGTGGCGTAAAGCAAAGTGGGCTTGGTCGCGAAGGTGGCTTCGATGGAATTCACGAATTTTTGGAAACAAAATATATTGGGGTCGAGATTTAATAAATCTGGCGGAGGATGAGGGATTTGAACCCTCGAAAGGTTGCCCTTTACACGCTTTCCAAGCGTGCGCACTCGGCCGCTATGCGAATCCTCCAGCGCTAGAACGGTGCGCGAACTAGCGTGGGCAACTCTATCGGTGCGCTAACTATGATTAGACCAGATCCCTCGTGCGGCATCACCGCACTGAACTCCCCCAGGGCAGGAATGCAGCAAGGGTAGGTGCGCTCTGATGGGTGCGCGGGGGATCCCTCAATATCGTCAAAGATTGTTACTGAAGAATGTTACGAAAGAGAAAGAGGAGAGCTGATGTCACTCGCGTTATATCGCAAGTATCGCCCCTCGATTTTTGCAGATGTTATTGGTCAAGAACATGTAACAACTCCACTTTCAAATGCACTTAGTTCTGGAAGTACACATCACGCGTATTTATTTAGTGGTCCACGTGGTTGCGGAAAAACTTCAAGTGCGCGAATCATGGCGCGCTCGCTCAATTGTGAAAAGGGTCCAACACCAAATCCATGCGGTGATTGTCAGAGTTGTAAGGATTTAGTAGCAAATGGTCCTGGTTCATTGGATGTAATTGAACTAGATGCTGCAACGCACGGTTTAGTAGATGATGCTCGCGATCTTCGCGATAAAGCATTTTTCGCACCAGTACAAAGTAAGTACAAGATTTATATTATTGATGAGGCTCACCAACTTGGGCCAGGTGCTGCAAATGCATTACTAAAAGTAGTTGAAGAACCGCCTCCCCACGTTATTTTTATTTTTGCAACAACAGAGCCAGAAAAACTGATTTCAACAATCCGCTCGCGTACACACCATTATCCATTTCGCTTAGTTCCACCTGGAATTCTTACAACTCACCTCGAAAAGATTTGTGCATCTGAAGGCGCAGAAGTTGCTAAAGGTGTACTGCCATTAGTTGTGCGCGCAAGTGGTGGCTCTGTTCGTGATGCACTCTCAATTCTTGGGCAGCTTCTTGCAGGCGCCGGTCCTGACGGTGTGAGTTATGAAATTGCACTTCAACTTTTAGGATTCACTGATGGCGCGTTACTCGATGATGCAATTGATGCAATTGCAGCGCGCGATGGTGCAACCCTATTCAAGACTGTCGATCGAGTAATTGAATCCGGACATGATCCGCGTCGCTTCACAAGTGATTTGCTCGAACGCCTTCGCGATTTGATGATTGTTGACGCACTCGCGCAAACTAATGCCAATTCAATTTTGCGCGACTTACCTGATGATCAATTAGAGCGTATGCGTAATCAATCACAACGTATTGGTAGTGCAAATCTTTCACGCGCAGCAGATATCGCAGCCGAAGGATTAACCCAAATGCGTGGCGCAACAGCGCCTCGACTCATTCTGGAACTCATTTGCGGGCGCATATTGCTACCTGGTAGCGATACCAGTGAGAGTGGATTACTTTCACGAATCGAACGCTTAGAGCGCGCAGAAAATCTTGCACCAATGAGCAATTCAGTTTCCTCAGTGAAAGCTCCTAAGAATGAAATTGGTGACTTTAAAGAATCTTTGCCCAAGTCACCAATTCAGACTGAGGAGCTTTCTTCTAGAGCCAAGTCGCCAAGTAAGGCGGAGGAGATTGCTCCTAAAAAAGTAGTTGCAGAAGAAGTAAAGAAGGCTCCAGTAAAAGCAAGTACCGGAATGGATATCGCAGGCCTTCGCCGCGTATGGCCAGATGTAATTGAAGATGTGAAGAAGCGCCGCCGCCTTACTTGGTCATTACTTAGCACAAGCGCACAAGTATTAGGGCTAGATGATTCTGCAATCACAATTGGAATCGTAAATGCAGGTGCTCGTGATTCATTTATTCGCTCAGAGTCCGACGTTATTTTGCGCCAAGCATTCGTCGATGTTGTAGGAATAGATCGCAAAATTGAAGTTGTTGTGGATGCATCTATCAATCCAAATACACCGCAAGCACGCGAGACTCGTGTTGATGAATCACCAAGTGATGTTGAGCAACTCAGTGGACATGCACTGCTAGCTAAAGAACTTGGCGCACAAATAATTACAGAAGGTAAATAACGTGAGCGGAATGTATGAAGGTGCTATTCAAGACCTAATTGATTCACTTGGTCGCCTACCAGGTATTGGGCCAAAGAGTGCGCAGCGAATTGCTTTTCATATTTTGCAAACTGATGCTGATGTTGCGACAGCTCTTGTCGATGCAATTCGTACAGTGAAAGAGCGAGTAAAGTTTTGTACGCAGTGTGGCAATGTTTCTGAAGAGACAGAATGTCGAATTTGCCGCGATCCACGTCGCGATACAACGCAGATCTGTGTTGTTGAAGAGAGTAAAGATGTCATTGCAATTGAGCGCACTCGCGAATTTCGCGGGAAGTATCACGTACTTGGTGGCGCAATTAGTCCCATCGATGGAATTGGTCCAGAGCAACTTCGAATCCGCGAATTAATGGCACGTCTTGCTGACTCCACAATTACTGAAGTTATTTTGGCAACCGATCCCAACCTTGAGGGAGAGGCAACTGCTACATATTTAGCTCGATTGATCAAGCCACTTGAGATAAAGGTTTCTCGTTTAGCCAGTGGCCTGCCTGTAGGCGGAGATCTTGAATATGCCGATGAAGTCACGCTCGGCCGTGCATTTGAAGGACGCCGTAACGTAGAAGGCTAGTTATCTCATTATTTGACACGTACGTCGTCTCATAATATGAGAAATCCCGAAAAAGGGTTCGCACCAAATTCTCTCATGCCTCACTATTAGGACATGGGACTCATCGTTCAAAAGTATGGCGGATCCTCCGTTGCCAATGCCGAGGGCATGAAGCGCGTGGCAAACAGGATTGTGGCTGCAAAGCGCGATGGCCATCAAGTCGTTGTGGTCGTCAGCGCCATGGGGGATACAACGGATGAATTGATTGATTTAGCAAAACAAATCACGCCAATTCCTGCAGGACGCGAACTCGATATGTTGCTTACTGCTGGTGAGCGAATTTCAATGGCGCTACTTGCAATGGCAATTTCAAATCTTGGCCATGAAGCGCGTTCATTTACTGGAAGCCAAGCGGGAGTAATTACAGATTCATCTCATGGTCGCGCTCGCATTATCGATGTAGCTCCAGGGCGAATTCAAAGTGCGCTCGATGAAGGTGCAATTGCAATCGTTGCTGGCTTTCAAGGAATATCGCAAGATACTAAAGATGTAACAACACTTGGCCGTGGCGGCAGCGACACAACTGCAGTTGCATTAGCTGCAGCCCTTGAAGCCGATGTCTGCGAAATTTATACAGATGTCGATGGAGTATTTAGCGCAGACCCACGCGTTGTTCCAACTGCTCGCAAACTTTCTACAGTTACATACGATGAAATGTTAGAACTCGCTGCAAGTGGTGCAAAAGTTTTGCACTTGCGTTGTGTTGAGTATGCACGCCGTTATGAATTACCTATTCATGTCCGATCATCATTTTCACCTAACGAAGGAACATGGGTTGTCAAAGACCACCCACAAGGAGGAACCATGGAACAAGCAATCATCGCCGGAATCGCACACGATAAGAGCGAAGCGAAAATCACTATCGTCGGCGTTCCTGACCGCACTGGTGTCGCAGCGCGCATCTTCCAAGCAATCGCTGATTCCGATATCAATATCGACATGATTGTGCAGAATGTTTCTGCCGCAGCTACTGGCCTTACAGATATTTCATTTACATTGCCAAAAGCTGAAGGTGCTAGCGCCACAACAATTTTGCAGCGTATTCAAGGCGAAGTTGGTTTTGTATCAATTCTCTACGATGATCAAATTGGAAAGCTTTCATTAGTGGGTGCAGGAATGCGCTCACACCCAGGAATTACAGCTACTTTCTTTGCTGCAATGGCTGATGCCGGAGTGAATATCGAAATGATTTCTACATCAGAGATTCGCATCTCAATCGTCTGCCGCGAATCTGATTTAGAGCGTGGAGTAAAGGCTGCCCACACTGCTTTCGGACTCGATGCAGATCAAGTTGAGGCTGTTGTTTATGGCGGCACTGGTCGATGAAGAAACCATCACTTGCAGTAGTTGGCGCAACTGGCGCGGTCGGAACAGTAATGCTCTCAATTCTCTCTGAGCGCACAGATGTATGGGGAGAAATTCGTTTGATCGCTTCAGCGCGCAGTGCTGGCAAGAAATTAAAGTGTCGTGGTGAAGAACTCACTGTTGTTGCACTTTCACCAGAGGCATTCGACGGTATTGATGTTGCGATGTTTGATGTCCCAGATGAAGTTTCCGCAGAATGGGCCCCGATTGCGGCATCTCGCGGCGCTGTAATTGTTGATAATTCAGGAGCATTTCGTATGGATGCAGATGTTCCACTTATAGTTCCAGAAGTAAATCCTCAAGAAACAAAGAATCGTCCACGCGGAATTATTTCTAATCCAAATTGCACAACTCTTTCCATGATTGTCGCCCTTGGGGCACTCCATAAAGAGTATGAACTAAAAGAATTAGTTGTCTCTTCCTACCAAGCAGCATCTGGTGCTGGTCAAAGTGGTTTAGATATTTTGCGTGAACAGATATCTGCAATCGCGGGAACAAATGCAGGTGATGTCGCAGGCGACATACGTGATTACATAAAAGATTTTGGCCCATTCCCAGCACCCCTTGCACTCAATGTAATTCCATGGGCAGGTTCAATAAAGGCCGATGGATATTCATCGGAGGAACTCAAAGTTCGCAATGAGTCACGAAAGATTCTTGGACTCCCAAATTTGAAAGTCTCGGCAACATGTGTTCGCGTTCCAGTTCTAACAACTCATTCACTTACCGTGCATGCAGTATTTGCAAAAGAGCCATCTCGTAAAGCAGCGCAAGATATCTTGCACAATGCAGCGGGCGTGAAGTTGGTAGATGATCCAGAAAATTACAAATTCCCAACACCTGCCGATGTAGTTGGGACGGATCCAACATGGGTTGGTCGTGTTCGAAAGAGCATCGATGATCCAATGGCACTGGACCTCTTTGTTTGTGGCGATAACTTACGTAAAGGTGCTGCACTCAACACTGCGCAGATCGCCGAACTTTTAGCAGCAGAGTTCACAAAGTAAGCACTGTTAGAGTGACGCCATGACAATCGTTGTCGCTGGCGCAACTGGCCTTGCTGGCTCGGCAATAGTGCGTGCATTTGAAAAAGCGGGCAAAGAAGTTGTCGGAATCAATCGCAGTGTTGTCGACTTGCTCGACCTACAGGCAACTAAGAAGTTTTTGAAAGATGTAGCGCCTTCGATGGTTATTGATGCTGCTGCACGCGTAGGTGGAATCGGTGCGAATAACGCTTTCCCAGTTGAATTTCTTACTGACAATATTCGAATTCAGAGCAACCTTATGGATGCAGCACATGATGCAAAAGTAGGGCGATTCATTTTTCTTGGTTCAAGTTGTATCTACCCGCGTGATTGCGCTCAGCCAATCAAAGAAGAATATTTGATGACTGGTCCACTTGAGACTACAAATTCTGCATATGCAATTGCAAAGATTGCAGGCATTGAACTCATTAATTCATACCGTAAAGAGTATGGACATAAGTGGATCTCTTTGATGCCAACAAATCTCTACGGACCAAACGATAATTTTGAACTACAAGGTTCGCATGTCTTGCCTGCATTCATTCGCCGCTTCGTTGAAGCAACTGAGAAGAATGCACCAACTGAAACTTTGTGGGGTACGGGTGCTCCAAAACGTGAATTTTTACATGTTGATGATTTAGCAAATGCGGTACTAATCGCATCTGATAAATATGACTCGTCAATGCATCTCAATATTGGCTCAGGACAAGATTTATCAATTAAGGAATTAGCAGAGCTAGTAGCCGATATTGCAGGCTATAAGGGTGAAATAAAGTGGGATTCATCAAAACCTGATGGAACACCACGCAAGGTTCTTGATGTAACAAAGGCACAATCGCTAGGTTGGACTCCTGCGATATCTCTTAGAGATGGAATCGCATCGGCAATGAATTGGTACAAAGAGGCAACTGCAAAGGGAGTCAGTCGGAGATGAAAAGTAAAGTCGCACTGATTACAGGTGTCACAGGTCAAGATGGTTCCTACCTTGCCGAATTATTGTTGAGTAAGGGCTACGAAGTTCACGGCCTTATTCGCCGAAGCAGTACTTTCAATACATCTCGCATTGACCATATTTACCAAGATCCCCATGATCCAAATCCAAAGCTGTTCCTGCACTATGGAGATCTCATTGATGGCGTCGGTCTTACAAATCTCATTCGTGAAATCAAACCAGATGAGGTTTATAACCTTGGCGCACAATCACACGTTCAAGTCTCTTTCACAATGCCTCAATACACAGGTCAAGTAGATGCTGTTGGCGCTGTTGGTTTGCTAGAAGCACTTCGCAGCGCTGATACGAATGCGCGTTTTTATCAAGCGAGCACATCAGAGCTTTATGGTTCAACTCCACCACCACAAAACGAAGAGAGCCCCTTCCATCCTCGTAGCCCTTATGCTGCAGCAAAATTGATGGCGTATTGGTGCACAGTCAATTACCGCGAAGGTTATGGAATGCATGCAACGAATGGAATTCTTTTCAATCACGAATCTCCACGACGTGGTGAAACATTCGTAACTCGAAAAATTACTCGCGCAGTTGCAGAGATTGCAAAGGGATCAAAGAAGAAGTTATTCCTTGGAAACCTTGATGCAGTACGCGACTGGGGATATGCAAAAGAATATGTTGAATCAATGTGGCTGATGCTGCAAAGAGATAAACCTTCTGATTATGTGGTTGCAACCGGTGTTGGTGCCACTGTAAAAGATTTTGCAGAGGCTGCTTTTTCACATGCTGGCCTCAATTGGCAAGATCATGTTGAAGTTGATAAGAAATATATTCGTCCAACTGAAGTAGATGCCCTTATCGGTGATCCATCAAAGGCCACGAAGGAATTGAATTGGAAAGCAACTACACACTGGAAAGAGCTAGCAAGCATCATGGTTGATGCCGATATCGCTGCAAAATAAAGATTTCATTCGTGAGAGGATTACGACATGGGAATTAAAGAGCAATTACAGAGTGACCTCACTGAAGCAATTCGCAGCCGAAATGAAATTGTTTCAGGCACAATTCGTATGGTTCTAACATCTATACGTAACGAAGAAGTCTCTGGCAAAGAAGAGCGCACTCTCACAGATGCAGAAATCATTACTGTTCTCACTCGCGAAGGAAAGAAACGTCGTGAAGCGGCAGAGGCTTTCGCTGATGCAGGTCGCGCCGACAAAGCAGAGCTTGAAAAGGCTGAGGGTGAAGTTATTTTGAAATATTTACCTGCACAGATGAGTGAAGATGATGTGAAAAAACTTGTCGCAGCAGCAATTGCACAATCAGGTGCGGCGGGCCCAGGAGATATGGGCAAAGTTATGGGAATTTTGAAGCCACAAGTTGCGGGTAAGGCTGATGGCGGTCTAGTTTCAGGCTTAGTAAAAGCGGCACTAGCAGGGGGAAACTAATATGAAATTCGAATATGCAACCGTTCCATTGCTATCGCATGCAACCAAACAAATTCTTGATACATGGGGATCTGATGGTTGGGAGCTAGTACAAGTTATTCCCGCCCCAGGTACAGGTGAGCAGTTAGTTGCTTATATGAAGAGAGAAATCAAATGAGCACAGATGTTCGTGCGAAACTTGCTGAACTAGGTTTAACTCTTCCAGTAGCAGCGCTTCCAATTGCGGCATACGTTCCCGCTGTTCGCACAGGAAATATAGTTTTTACTGCGGGTCAATTGCCACTAGTTGATGGCGCAATGGCGCAGACAGGAAAAACTGGTGGAGATGTCAGCGTAGAACGTGCAAAAGAACTCGCTCAGATTTGTGCACTCAACGCTCTTGCTGCCGTTGCACTCGTTGCAGATATAAATAAAATTGTAAAAGTTGTCCGTGTAGTTGGTTACGTCAATGGAGTTGCTGGCTTTGTAAATCACCCAACTGTGGTCAATGGCGCAAGTGAATTATTTGTGCACATCTGGGGCGATGCAGGAAAGCATGCGCGTTCAGCTATTGGTGTTGCGGAACTTCCGCTCAATTCGCCTGTAGAAATTGAGCTAACAGTCGAAATTTCCGACTAGTTACTTGCCGCGCTTTGCAAGGCGCTCGAGATCCAAAATAACAACAGCACGTCCATCAAGGCGCAACCAGTTGCGTCCAACAAAATCAGCAAGTGCTTTATTCACCGTTTCGCGTGATGCGCCAACTAGTTGAGCTAACTCTTCTTGTGTCAGATCGTGATGAACAAATAAACCTTCATCAGTTTGCTTTCCGAAACGCTCACCAAGGTCGATAAGTGCTTTTGCAACACGTCCTGGAACATCAGAGAAAACTAAATCGCCAACAGCCTCATTTGTACGGCGTAGGCGCTGGGCTAGACGTTCCAATAATTGCAAAGAGACTGCTGGGTTTTCTTTGAGCCATGGAATAACTTCATCGTGGCCAAGGCTTAGCAATTTTGCATCAGTCACTGCTGTTGCAGTTGAGGTACGTGGACCTGGATCAAAGAGGGAGAGTTCGCCAAACATTTCGCCTGGCCCAAGAATTGATAATAAATTTTCGCGTCCATCGCCACTTGAAGTACCGAGTTTAAGCTTGCCCTCAACGATTACGTATAGGTGATCGCCTTCATCGCCTTCAGCAAATAAAACTCCGCCTTTTGCAATCTTGACTGAGTCCATCGAAGCGCGCAATGAGACAGCAGCAGCTTCATCTAGCGCTGTAAAGAGAGGTGCGCGTCGTACGACATCTTCATCTTGGGTCACGAGGGGTACTTTACTCTCATGCCTGTCGATAGCGAAATTCGTAGCCAAGCAAGGGCCGTATACCGAATTCTTACCAAGACGTATCCTGAGATTCGCTGTGAATTAGATTTCAAAAATCCGCTTCAACTCATTCTTGCAACAGTATTGAGCGCACAGTGCACGGATAAGCGAGTAAATAAGGTGACGCCAGCACTCTTTCGTAAATATAAGAATGCAAAGGCACTCGCCGGCGCTGATATTGCTGATCTTGAAAATCTAGTTTTCCAAACAGGTTTTTATCGCGCAAAGGCACGCAATATTAAAGGCCTGGCAACGAAATTAGTAACAGATTTTGATAGTGAAGTTCCAAGCACTCTTGAAGAACTTATAACGCTACCTGGTGTTGGAAGAAAAACTGCGAATGTTGTTTTAGGTCATGCATTTGATATTCCTGGAATCACTGTCGATACACACTTTGGTCGACTATCTCGACGTTTTGGTTGGACTAAAGAGATGGATCCTGTGAAAGTAGAGAAAATTGTTGGCGAATTGATTCCACAAAAAGAATGGACAAATTTGTCACAACGCATGATTTGGCATGGCCGGCGCATATGTCATTCACGCAAACCTGCATGTGGTGCATGCCCTGTCGCTAAGATTTGCCCTTCAGTTGGAATTGGTGAGATGGATAAGAAGAAAGCACTTTTACTTGTCAAAACAGATAAGGATTTTCGATGAAAAGAGTTGTACTGCTTCTGAGTGCACTTCTTCTTTTATCTGGGTGTGCAAAAAGCATTGAGCCAATAGCCGGGAAAGTGGTTCCCTGCACCGAAATCAGTGTTGAAAAATCAATTACAGATGGAGTCCAACTTGGCTGCCTCGATGGCGGAGAAGGCGCACTTTTACAATCCTTGCGCGGGCCAATGCTTATCAACGTCTGGGGATCATGGTGTTATGAATGTGGGATTGAAATGCCTTACCTGCGTTCCTTTTATGCCAAAGCTCAAGGAAAAGTCGCACTTGTCGGTGTTGATGTAGAAGAAAAAAATATCGAAACGGCCCAGAAATTTGTAGAGAACAATGGAATCACGTGGCCAAGTCTCTACGATGCCGATGGAAGTTCTCGCGGATATTTTGGAATGGGTGTACCCGTTACATGGTTTATTGCAGCCGATGGAAGTGTTGCTTATAAGAAAATAGGTGGCTTCAAGAATGAACTTGAAATCATAGAACTTAGCGCCAAATATCTGGATGTAACTCTTTAGTTCTCATCCTTGGAAGTATTGAGGCCATCTTTGATCAACTTCATCACATTTGGATCTGCAAGAGTTGTTGCATCACCAACAACTCGGTTCTCAGCAACATCTTTGAGTAAACGACGCATAATTTTTCCACTGCGAGTCTTTGGTAATTCTGCAACAACAAGAATCTGACGTGGTCTAGCAATCGCACCAATCTCTTTTGTTACGTGATTTCGAAGTTGAGTCACTAGTTCTTCTCCATTTGCATGTTCAATTCCGCCACGCAAAATAACAAATGCAACGATTCCTTGGCCAGTCATCGCATCTGCTGCACCAACGACAGCTGCTTCAGCAATTGATTCGTGTGAAACTAATGCAGATTCAACTTCGGTAGTTGAAATACGGTGTCCTGAAACATTCATGACATCATCAACGCGACCAAGTAACCAAATGGCACCGTCGTTGTCGAGTTTTGCGCCATCGCCTGCAAAATAAATATTTTTAAAGCGTGACCAATAAGTCTCTTTATAACGCTCGTTCTCGCCCCAAATTCCACGCAACATCGATGGCCATGGTTGATCCAAGATAAGAAATCCACCGTGGCCATTTCCAACTTCTGTTCCAGAATCATCAACAACTTTTGCACTAATTCCAGGAAGCGCTCCCATTGCAGATCCAGGTTTCGTCGCAGTAACACCCGGCAAAGGTGAAATCATGATTGCGCCGGTCTCCGTCTGCCACCATGTATCAACAATTGGGCAACGATTACCACCAATAATGTTGCGGTACCACATCCACGCTTCAGGATTAATTGGCTCACCTACTGAACCAAGTAAACGCAGAGATGAAAGATCATGTGCCTTTGGAAATTCATCTCCCCACTTCATCCATGTACGAATAAGTGTTGGGGCGGTATACAAAATGGTTACACCATATTTTGCAACGATTTCGAAGATGCGACCTTTATGTGGCGTATCTGGTGTGCCTTCATACATTACTTGCGTCGCACCATTGATGAGTGGGCCATAAACAACATAAGAATGTCCCGTTACCCAACCGACATCGGCGGTACACCAATAGACATCAGTTTCAGCTTTGATATCGAAGACCATTTTGTGTGTGTATGCCACTTGAGTGAGGTAGCCACCAGTTGTGTGAAAAATTCCTTTTGGTTTAGCAGTTGTTCCGGATGTGTAAAGAATGAATAGTGGGTGCTCAGAATCGAAGAATTCAGGATTATGTTGAGTACTTTGGCGCTCCACAATTTCATGCCACCAAATATCGCGAGATGAATCCCAGGCAGTCTCTTGCTTTGTGCGTTGTACAACTAGGACTTTTTCAACGTTTGTTGCACCTTTGAGCGCTTCATCTACTGCAGGCTTGAGAGCGAATGCAGAACCTTTTCTAAATCCACCATCAGATGTAATAACTAACTTTGCATCCGCATCTTGAATACGTGACAAAAGTGCATCAGCTGAGAAACCACCGAATACAACTGAATGTGGTGCACCGATTCGCGCACATGCCAACATAGCAATTGCCGCTTCAGGAATCATCGGCATATAAATTGCAACACGATCTCCTGCATTGATTCCTAATTCAATGAGTGCATTTGCCGCTTTTTTTACATCTGTCAATAATTCTGAATATGTAATATCGCGAGAATCTCCAGGTTCGCCCTCAAAGTGAAAAGCAATTCGGTCACCGCGTCCGGCCTCAACATGGCGATCCAAAGCGTTGACTGATGCATTTATTTTTCCACCAACAAACCATTGGGCAAAAGGTGGTTGCCAATCAAGAACTTGATTCCACTTCTTATCCCACGTTAACTCTTCGGCTTGCTTGGCCCAAAACGCTAATCGATCAGATTCAGCTTCCTTGTATAGAGAAGCCTTACCATTTGCTGCTGCGATAAATTGCGCACTAGGTACAAATGTGCGATTTTCGCTGAGTAAGTTTTCTAGGGAATCTTTTTCCTGGCTCATAACACTTGAGATTACTAGTTCAGCCCTATTTATCAACAGTCTTTTTTAGTGAGACTTTTTTCTCAGGCACGGTGGGGAAGATACGCACTTGATTCACACCAGTGAAACTCCTACGAAAGAAGAGAACCATGGGCTTTGCCGCATTCCTCCTCGCATTTATCAAATTCCTCTTGAACCCAACGATGATCATGGCATTTGCCAACCTTTTATCTAAAGCTCTCAAAACCCTTGGCTAAGGCACAAGGCTGGAATCGCCTCGATAAATAGGCGTAATTTCCGAGTTAGTACCTATTAGTGAGAGGATACGTCGTAAGCCTCTCATCGGCCCAATGGTGCGCACGGTATGAGATTTACACCTTGAGCCGAATAATTTGGAGCCTAAATGCCAATTGCAACCCCCGAAATTTATGCCGAAATGTTGGATCGCGCTAAAAAAGGCGCTTTCGCATATCCAGCAATCAATGTTTCATCATCACAGACCATCACTGCAGCTATTCGTGGATTTGCCGAGGCGCAGTCAGATGGAATTATTCAATTTTCATGGGGCGGTGCTGAATATGCATCTGGCTCAACAATTAAGAAGATGGTTGATGGAGCGGTAGCGCTCGCCGAGTACGCACATATCGTTGCTAAGAATTACAACGTACATATTGGTATTCACACTGATCATTGCCCAGCGGAAAAGCTTGATGGTTTCATGAAGCCACTACTTGCACTTGGCGCAGAGCGAATCAAGTCAGGCAAGGCACCACTATTCAATTCACATATGTGGGATGGCTCAGCCGTTGATATGAAAGAAAATATGAAAGTTGCTGCAGAGATGCAGAAGATGTCGATTGCTGCAAAGACAATTCTTGAAATCGAAATCGGCGTTGTTGGCGGAGAAGAAGATGGTGTTGAAGCAAAGCATGATGCAAAGTTGTACTCAACTCCTGAGGATGCACTCATGACTATTGAAACTTTGGGTTCTGATCCAAGTACTCGCTACATGGTCGCTGCAACATTTGGAAATGTTCACGGTGTTTACAAGCCAGGTAACGTTGTATTACAACCAAAAATTCTTCGTACCTTGCAAGATGCTGTTTCCAAAAAACTCGGTCTTCCTGAAGGAAGTAAGCCAATGGACCTTGTTTTCCACGGTGGATCAGGCTCACTTCTTACTGAAATTCGCGAATCACTCGACTACGGTGTTGTAAAGATGAATATTGATACTGATACTCAATATGCATTTACACGTCCAGTTGTTGATCACATGCTCAAAAATTACGACGGCGTCCTCAAAATTGATGGCGAAGTTGGTAATAAGAAGGCTTATGACCCACGCGCATGGGGCAAAGCAGCAGAAGCTGGCATGGCTGCACGTATTGGTGTTGCTTGCGAAGATCTTCGTTCAACTGGCACATCACTACTCAAGTAATTTCACTGTAAGAGAAAGGCTTTACCAATGCCTGCAATAGTTCTTCTTGGCGCTCAATGGGGCGACGAAGGCAAGGGTAAAGCTACAGATATTCTCGGTGACCGAGTTGATTATGTTGTTCGTTATCAAGGCGGAAACAACGCGGGTCACACAGTAGTTATTGGCGATCAAAAATATGCACTGCACTTATTACCGTCTGGAATCTTGAGCCCGAATGTAATTCCAGTTATTGGTAATGGTGTTGTTATTGATCCAGGCGTATTACTTGAAGAAATTAGAGGATTAACTGAGCGCGGTATTGATTGCAGCAAACTAGTAATTAGTACCAATGCGCATTTGATTACTCCGTATCACCGCACCATCGATAAAGTTTCAGAGCGCTTCTTAGGTAAATCAAAGATTGGAACAACCGGTCGCGGAATTGGGCCTGCTTATGCAGACAAGATTAATCGAATCGGTATTCGCGTTCAGGATTTATTTGATCCATCTATTTTGCGTCAAAAACTTGAAGCAGCACTTCGCGATAAAAACCAGGTACTTATCAAGGTTTTCAACCGTAAAGATATTGAAGTTGATGAGGTTCTTACAGAGTATTTGGCATATGCCGAAATCTTGCGACCATATGTTGCAGATACTGTTTTACTCTTAGATCAGGCGCTCAAGGCAGGTAAGCAAGTCTTGCTCGAAGGATCGCAAGGAACGCTTCTTGACGTTGATCATGGAACATATCCATTCGTTACATCGAGTAATCCAACTGCAGGCGGTGCTTGCACTGGTAGCGGAATCGGACCAACAAAGATTGGCCGTGTAATTGGAATCGTAAAGGCATACACAACTCGCGTTGGTAGCGGGCCTTTCCCAACGGAATTATTTGATGAAGATGGCGAAAAACTTCGCACTATCGGTGGGGAAATCGGTGTAACTACTGGCCGCGCACGTCGTTGTGGTTGGTATGACGCACCTATCGCACGATATGCAGTCCGCGTCAATGGGCTTACTGATTTCTTCCTCACAAAACTTGATGTGCTAACTGGTTGGGAAAAAATTCCAGTGTGTGTTGCCTACGATATCGATGGCAAGCGAGTCGAAGAATTGCCATCGTCACAATCTGATTTCCACCATGCAAAGCCAATTTATGAATATTTAGATGGCTGGAAAGAAGATATTTCTGGAGCACGAAAACTCAGCGATCTTCCAAAGAATGCGCAAGCCTATGTTGCATTCCTTGAAAAAATTTCGGGTGCTCCAATGAGTGCGATTGGTGTTGGTCCTGGTCGAGATCAAACAATAGTTGTAAAGGATTTCATCTAAGTATGAAAATCCTCCTAGTTGGAAGTGGCGGGCGAGAGCACGCACTTGCACTAGGACTGCAAGCAGATCCTGCATGTACCGAACTTCATGTTGCACCAGGTAACCCAGGTATTGCGCAAATCGCTACTACACATTCACTTGCTATTACAGATAACTCAGCAATCGTTGCACTTGCTCAAAAAATCGGTGCCGAACTTGTTGTTATTGGCCCTGAAGTGCCATTAGTAAATGGCGTTGCAGATGAATTACGCCGAGCGGGAATTGCAACATTTGGCCCCTCCAAAGTCGCAGCGCAATTAGAGGGCTCGAAAACTTTTGCTAAAGAAGTTATGTCAGATGCAGGAGTACCAACTGCTAAGAGTTTTACATGCACAACACAAGTCGAGATTGAAAAAGCACTCGATACATTTGGTGCACCATATGTTGTGAAAGATGATGGATTGGCTGCAGGTAAAGGTGTTGTTGTAACTCGTGATCGTGTGGAAGCACTCAATCACGCACTTGCCTGTCAAAGAGTTGTCATTGAAGAATATTTAGATGGTCCCGAAGTTTCTTTATTTGGAATTAGCGATGGACACACAATTCTTGCAATGCAACCGGCACAAGATTTCAAACGTGCTGGAAATAACGATGCTGGACCTAACACGGGCGGAATGGGTGCGTATTCACCATTGCCATGGGCGCCGAGTGACATTATTGAAGATACATACAAACAAGTATTAGCTCCGATGATTGCTGAAATGTCAGCGAGAGGAACACCTTTTGTTGGACTTCTCTATGCAGGTCTCGCACTCACTGATCATGGAACGCGAGTCATTGAATTCAATACACGCTTTGGAGATCCTGAAACTCAAGTTTTAATCCCACTACTAGTCACGCCGCTTGCATCACTTTTGTATAAAGCTGCAACTGGAAATCTTGGAGATACACAATTGCAATGGCGTGATAATTCGGCGGTCACGGTGGTCCTTGCTGCCGATGGCTATCCGAGTGCGCCAAAGAGTGGCGCCTCAATCACATCAATTCCAACAATTGACCAAGTACAAATTTTTCATGCAGGTACAGCAATGAATGGAAATGGACTTGTTTCTGCAGGAGGGCGAGTCATGACAGTGACTGGAATCGGCTCGGATCTAACGGAGGCTCGCAACCGCGCATATCGAGCTATTTCACAGATTGAACTCGAAGGCTCCTTTTATCGAAGCGATATCGCGCTCAATGCGTCGGTGGCAGAGAAGGGCAACTAAATGGCAGATAATTCATCAGTGAGTCTTCTAGCAAATAGGTATGCATCGAGTGCGATGCGCGAAATATTTGCGCCTGAAGCCAAAATAATTGCTGAGCGCAGATTATGGATTGCTGTGATGCGTGCTCAATCCAAACTCGGACACAAAATTTCCAGCAATGTAATTACAGATTACGAGAAAGTAATTACAAAAGTTGATCTTGCCTCAATTGATAAAAGAGAAAAAGAAACACGCCACGATGTAAAGGCACGTATAGAAGAATTCAACGCACTCGCTGGTCACGAAGCAATTCATGCGGGAATGACAAGTAGAGATCTGACCGAAAATATTGAAGCCCTACAAATAAAGAATGGTCTTGCACTTGTACACAATAAGACTGTCTCACTTCTTGCTCGACTTGGTGAACGTGCAGTTGAGTTCAGCGATCAACCAATTGCTGGCCGTTCACATAATGTGCCAGCGCAAATTACAACACTTGGAAAAAGATTTGCTTCCGCTGCAGAAGAATTACTTTTTGCTTTTGCACGACTAGAAGCGCTTCAAGAGCGTTACCCGATGCGCGGAATCAAAGGTCCAGTTGGAACAGCGCAAGATTCAATTGATTTACTCGGAACATCGGCTCTGCATGCAGATTTAGAAAGTGCAATCGCACAAGAATTAGGTTTTGATTGCGTTTTGGATTCAACAGGCCAAATTTATCCGCGTTCATTTGATTACGATGTTGTGACAACACTTGTTCAATTAGCGGCAGCACCCTCATCTTTTGCTACATCTATTCGACTGATGGCAGGGGCAGAGTTAGTTACTGAGGGATTCAAAGCTGGCCAAGTTGGCAGTAGCGCAATGCCACACAAGATGAACACTCGCTCCTGTGAACGCGTCAATGGTTTATCTGTTGTTCTACGCGGCTATGCATCGATGGTGAGTGAACTTGCCGGTGATCAATGGAATGAAGGCGATGTTTCATGCAGCGTTGTGCGCCGAGTTGCAATCCCTGATGCTTTCTATGCAATTGATGGCTTACTCGAAACAATGCTCACCGTTATCAATGAATTTGGTGCATTCCCTGCAGTAATCGATGCAGAAATTTCGCGATACTTGCCGTTCCTTGCAACGACAAAGATTCTCATGGCTGCGGTAAAAGCTGGGGTTGGTCGCGAAGTTGCACACGAAGTAATCAAAGAACATGCAGTCAAAGCAGCACTACATATGCGCGAAGGTAAGAGCAATACTCTTCTTGACGCACTCGCAAATGACACACGTTTACCTCTAGATAGAGAAGCACTCGATGCACTTTTGAGTGATCCAATTGAATTTACTGGCGATGCTCGCCAACAAGTTGCTCGAGTTGTTAGTCGCATCGAAGCGATTACTTCCGCGCACCCTGCAGCAGTGCAGTACAAGCCCGGCTCTATTCGGTGAGCGGCTTCGGCATAGCTGGCCCACCGCCAGCGCCTTCAATACCTGGGTGGACACATCTGCGTACCGGAAAAGTTCGCGATCTTTACACAAATAATCTCAATCATATTTTGCTCGTTGCATCAGATCGTATCTCCGCATATGACTGGGTAATGCCAACGCAGATTCCTGGTAAAGGCGCAGTACTTACTCAACTTTCACTATTTTGGTTTGATTTACTTGAAGACATAATTCCAAATCACGTTGTATCAACTGATGTACCTGATGAAGTTGAAGATAGAGCAATCATTGTTGCGCCATTAGAAATGTTTGAAATCGAATGTGTCGCTCGCGGATATCTAACAGGTAGTGGTTGGAGTGAGTATCAAAAGAATTCTAAAGTCTGCGGAAACTCACTTCCAGCAGGGTTGCTAGATGGCTCGCAATTACCGACGAGCATCTTTACGCCAGCAACAAAGGCTGAAATTGGCGATCACGATATAAATATTGATTTTGATTCTGCAGCAAAAATAGTAGGCGCAGATGATGCACAGACTCTCAAAAATCTAACTATTAAGCTCTATGAGACAGCTGCTGAATTCGCACAATCTCGCGGAATTATTCTGGCTGATACGAAATTTGAATTCGGCCGAAATAGCGAGGGTGAAGTTCTTTTAGGGGATGAGGCCTTGACTCCTGACTCAGCACGCTTCTGGGAGCAATCAACATGGAAACCGGGTGGCGCACAGCCTTCCTATGACAAACAATTCTTACGTGATTATCTAGTAACTAGCGGATGGGATAGAAATAGCCCACCGCCAGAATTACCAGATGAGATCGTAGAGAAGACAGCACTTCGTTACGAAGAAGCATTTTTTCGAATTACCGGCAGTAAGTTCTAAGAAAAGGGAGCGCACAATGGCAAAAATCGTGGTGGATGTAATGCTCAAGCCAGAAATTCTCGACCCACAAGGAAATGCAGTTGCATCAGCGCTTCCACGTCTTGGATTTAATTTTGCAACATCAGTGCGCCAAGGAAAACGTTTTGAAATCGAAGTAGCGGGGGAGCCAACACCTGCACAACTCGCAGAGGTAGAAAAGGCTGCAGAAGTTTTACTTTCCAATCCTGTTATCGAAAACTATGTTGTGAGAGTAGAGAAGTGATGAGAGTTGGCGTTGTAACTTTTCCAGGCACACTCGATGACCGCGATGCTGCGCGCGCAGTGCGTGCAGGTGGATCAGAGGCTGTTGAACTCTGGCATGGAGATGCCGATCTAAAGAATGTCGATGCAGTTATTTTGCCTGGTGGATTTTCTTACGGAGATTACTTACGTTGTGGCGCTATTTCTCGTTTTGCACCAGTAATGACACTGATTATTGAACAAGCAAATAAAGGAATGCCACTTCTAGGTATTTGCAATGGTTTTCAGGTTCTTTGCGAATCACATCTGCTACCAGGTGCACTCACTCGAAATTCAGATCTTCATTTCCTCTGCAAAGATCAAGTAATTTCCATTGAAAATACGAGTACACCGTGGACTTCATCCTTTACTCAAAGCCAAGAAATACTCATTCCTCTAAAAAATGGTGAAGGTTCCTTCCAATGCGATGATGCAACTCTTGCTTCACTTGAAGGAGAAGGTCGAATCATCGCGCGATATGTTGGTGAAAATCCAAATGGCTCACGCAACCTGGTCGCAGGAATTACAAATACTCGTGGAAATGTTGTTGGTCTTATGCCGCACCCAGAACATGCAATCGATACATTGACTGGGCCATCTGCTGACGGTCTCGGATTTTTTACTTCGATTCTGAATGCAATGGTGCAGTAATGTCACTTGATACCGTTGCACAAGCAGCTGCACATCCAGATACAGCGCAACCATTCAAAGAATTAGGGTTGAAGCCCGATGAATATGCTCGTATCAAAGAAATTTTAGGACGCCGCCCAACTTCATCTGAATTAGCAATGTATTCGGTGATGTGGTCAGAGCACTGCTCATACAAATCTTCAAAAGTTCACCTCAAACAATTTGGTGAGAAAGCACCTAAATCTGATGCTCTATTAGTCGGTATTGGTGAAAATGCTGGTGTTGTCGATGTCGGCCAAGGTTATGCAATCACATTCAAGATTGAATCTCATAACCACCCATCTTTTGTTGAGCCATACCAAGGCGCCGCTACTGGAGTCGGTGGAATTGTGCGCGATATTTTAACAATGGGTGCTCGCCCAATTGCAGTGATGGATCCATTGCGATTTGGTCCAGCCGATGCCCCAGATACACGTCGTGTATTGCCAGGAATCATTGCTGGTGTTGGTGGTTATGGAAATTGTTTAGGACTACCAAATATTGGTGGTGAAGTTGTATTTGATGAAACATATATTGGTAATCCGTTAGTAAATGCACTTTGCGTTGGAGTTATGCGCCATAGCGATATTAAATTAGCTAAGGCTGCTGGGGCTGGAAATTTAGTAGTTCTCTACGGTGCTAAAACTGGTGGCGATGGAATTGGTGGAGTATCCGTGCTCGCATCAGAGACATTCGGCGATGGTGGTTCTACTAAGCGTCCAAGTGTTCAAGTAGGAGATCCATTTGTAGAGAAAGTCCTTATTGAATGTTCTCTTGAAATTTTTGCCGAAGATTTAGTTGTCGGTATTCAAGATTTAGGCGGAGCAGGACTTTCGTGCGCAACTTCAGAGCTTGCATCTGGTGGGAGTGGCGGAATGAAAGTACAGCTCGACAAAGTTCCCCTTCGCGATCCATCACTTTCTCCAGAAGAAATTTTGATGTCGGAATCACAGGAACGTATGTGCGCCATTGTTGAACCATCAAAAATTGCACGCTTCTTAGAAATTTGTAAGAAGTGGGATGTAACAGTCACAGTTATTGGTGAAGTAACCGATGGAAAGCATTTAGAAATTACATGGAATGGAGAACTTATTGTCGATGTTCCACCGCGCACTGTTGCTCACGATGGTCCGGTCTATAACCGCCCATTTGCTCAACCTGAATATATTGATCGCGTCAATGCACAGACAATTTCAGTGCCAATGCCACAGAGTTCTGCTGAAATAAAAGTAGCGATTTTGAAATTAGTAAGCGCGCCAAACATGGCCGATAAATCCTGGGTTACTGCGCAATACGATAAATATGTTCAAGGAAATACCATTCAAGCTCAACCTGATGACTCAGGAATGGTTCGAATCGATGAAAAAACCCATCTAGGCGTAGCTATTGCAACAGATGCGAATGCAAATTGGTCTTATCTCAATCCTTATCAAGGTGCGAAGTTGGCACTTGCAGAAGCTGCTCGCAATATTGCAACAGCAGGTGCACGTCCGTTAGCAGTAACAAATTGTTTGAACTTTGGTTCACCTGAAGATCCAGGAGTTATGTGGCAATTTGCTGAATCAGTGCGTGGTTTAGCAGATGGTTGTTTAGAAATGGGACTACCTGTTACTGGTGGAAATGTTTCGTTCTATAACCAAACGGGTGATGTTGCGATTTTGCCGACTCCAGTAATCGGGGTTCTTGGTGTAATCGATGATGTGCGAACACGTACACCAATGTCTTTCAACAAAGCAGGACTAGAACTTTATTTATTAGGAACCACACACTCCGATTTAGCTGGCAGCGAATGGGCATTTCTGCATGGTCAGCGGGGCGGAAATTCCCCAACGGCAGATCTTCAGAACGAGATGAACCTGATTGAAGTATTACTTGCTGGGCGTAGTGAAAAGATATTTACAGCAGCTCATGATTTGAGCCAAGGTGGATTAGCAATGTCAATTACTGAAATGGTTTTGCGCCATATGGTCGGTGCAACTATTTCTCTCAAAGATACTGCAATTGATTTATTGAGTGAGACACCCGGAAGAGTGATTGTTGCAGTTGAGAGTTCACAAGCAGGAGCTCTTATAGATCTCTGCGTCAAATACAAGATTTCATTGAGTAAACTTGGAACTACTGGCGGAGACTCCCTTGTTATCAATGAGATAACTATTTCGCTTCAAGAATTGAAAACAGCACACACCTCAACATTTCCGAAATTGTTTGGATAAGAGATGCGCGATACAGCAGTTCTCGAAGAGGTGAAAGCAACACTTTCGCAACTCACTGCCATTGCACCTGGGCGTGCGATTGAAGTTCGTATTCCACCCTATGCAGCAGTGCAATGCGGAGAAGGCCCAACACATACTCGAGGTACACCACCAAATGTTGTCGAGATGGATGCACAGACGTGGCTAGCACTTGCTAAAGGGGAAATCACATGGGAGTCAGCGATGAATAGTGGTGCAATAAGTGCGTCGGGAGTTCGCGCCAATCTTTCGCAATATTTACCACTTAGGATTACATCATGACGCGGCGCCCGGATGGAATGCTCAATCACAATCTTTTTGATGAAGATAAAGGGCCACAAGATGCATGCGGAATCTTTGGTGTGTGGGCACCCGGTGAAGAAGTAGCAAAACTTTCTTTCTATGGCCTTTACGCGCTACAACATCGCGGTCAAGAATCAGCGGGTATTGCGACAAGTGATGGGTCGCGAATTCTTGTCTATAAAGATATGGGCCTCGTCTCGCAAGTTTTCACTGAAAGTGATTTAGCGGTTCTGAAGGGAAATCTTGCTATTGGTCATTGTCGATACAGCACAACGGGTTCGAGTACCTGGGTCAATGCGCAGCCAACGTTGCGTCCGACAAAATATGGAACGCTGGCACTTGCTCACAATGGAAACCTTACCAATACAGGAGATCTTGCAGAACTCGTACAAAAACTTGAAGCGACTCCATCAAAAAATGAGCGCGTTGCAACAACTGATACAGAGATTATGACAGCACTTATCGCTCTACAAAATGAGAAGAATGTTGAAGCTAGCGCACTTGCTGTTCTACCACAGCTAGAAGGTGCTTTCTCAATTGTCTTTATGGATGAGAACACACTCTATGCAGCTCGCGATCGACATGGTGTTCGCCCACTTGTGATTGGGAAGTTAGAACGTGGATGGGTTGTTGCATCAGAGAGCGCCGCACTAGATATTGTCGGAGCATCCTTTGTTCGCGAAGTTGAACCAGGTGAATTTCTTGCAATCAATGAAGATGGAATCCGATCACACCGTTGGTCTGAGCCAGAACCAAAGGGTTGTCTCTTTGAATATGTTTATTTGGCTCGACCAGATACAACAATTGCTGGTCGCGGAATTCATGCAACCCGAGTACAAATTGGCGCACAACTTGCACGAGAAGCGCCAGCGGATGCCGATCTTGTAATTCCAGTTCCAGAATCTGGCACACCTGCAGCAATTGGTTATGCAAAAGAATCTGGAATTCCGTACGGATTAGGTCTTGTAAAGAATTCTTATGTTGGTAGAACTTTTATTCAACCTTCACAAACTATTCGTCAATTAGGTATCCGTCTCAAACTAAATCCATTGCGCGAAATTATTGAAGGAAAAAGAATCGTTGTTGTGGATGATTCAATTGTTCGCGGAAATACCCAACGCGCAATTGTTCGGATGCTAAGAGAAGCAGGTGCCCGCGAAATTCATGTGCGCATCTCCTCTCCACCAGTAAAATGGCCATGTTTTTATGGAATCGACTTTGCTACTCGCGCCGAACTCATTGCTAGTGGCTTAGATACCGAAGAGATTCGCCGCTCAATTGGCGCTGATTCTCTTGCCTACGTCTCACTTGAAGGCCTTGTTGCAGCAACCGAAATAACTTCAGATCGCCTTTGTAGCGCATGTTTCACTGGTGAATACCCAATCAAGATTCCAGAAGATATGTCTGAAGGAAAGATGCGCCTTGAAGTAACGGAAGTTCACGGTCACTAATGTCTACATATAAAGATGCAGGCGTTGATATTGATGCTGGAGATCTTGCTGTTCAACTAATGAAGGCATCTATTGCAAAAGCATCACGGCCTGAAGTGATGGGCGGTATTGGCGGATTTGCAGGATTATTTGATGCAAGTGCACTCAAAAAATTCAATAAGCCACTGCTTGCAACATCAACTGATGGTGTCGGAACAAAGACAGAAATCGCTCGAGCCCTCGGTAAGTACGACACTATTGGCGAAGATCTCGTTGCAATGGTTGTCGATGACTTAGTGGTTTGCGGGGCAGAGCCTCTATTTATGACTGATTACATTGCGGTGGGCAAAGTTATCCCAGAGAGAATTGCAGAAATAGTTGCGGGTATTGCTCGCGGATGCGAGAAAGCAAATACCGCACTTATCGGTGGCGAAACAGCAGAGCATCCAGGACTACTGGGCGATGACGAGTTTGATATTGCCGGAGCTGCAACTGGCGCGGTGGATGCAGATAAGTTACTGAGTGCAGATCACGTACGTGCAGGTGATGTAATTATTGCAATGCCATCGAGTGGCTTTCATGCAAATGGATTTTCACTTGTGCGCCACATTATCAAAACAAAGAAATTGAGTTTAGAGGCGCACGTTTCTGAATACGGAAAATCTTCTGGAGAAGTTTTTCTAACTCCAACTGAAATTTACACACTCGATTGTTTGGCACTTATCAAAGTATTAGAGAAAAACTTACGTACTTTTTCTCATATCACTGGCGGCGGAATTGCTGAAAATACTGCGCGGGTAATTCCGCAAGGGCTAAGCGCTAGATACGATCGTTCGACATGGTCACTTCCTGTAGAAATGGAACTCATGGCCGCGATGGGTGGAGTGCCACAAGGCGATTTGGAGCGAACATGGAATTGTGGAATCGGAATGGTCGCAATTGTTGATCCTTCTGTTGCTGATTTAGCAATGAAAAGCTTGTCCGCTCGCGGAATGAAGGCATGGATTGCGGGAGATATTCAAAGTTCCCAAAATTCAGGCTCGCACTCGGCATACTTAGAGGGTTCATATAAGAAGTAAGGAATCGCATCAGATGGCTAAACAATCTAAAGGTCGCAGAGCGGTAGTCGCTAAGAAAAACGATAACCGCCATCTTTGGCTAATCGTTCTTCCTGCCCTTGCCTTCTTTATCAAAATGATTGTCATGACCAACACCGTACAAGGCGGCTGGCTTGGCGCTGATGGTGAAAATTATTTGAGCGCTGTCGATGGCCTCAAAGCTGACGGATTCTTCTCCGAAGTGAGAAATCTGCATTATTGGCCCGCTGGATATTCAATATTTATCTGGTTCCTTGTAAAAATTGCTGCAGGAAATTTCCTTTATCTACTTTCGATTACCCAGGGCCTGCTCTTCGCATACGCAACATATTTCTTCACAAAGCAAGTACTTTCAACTCGAATCGCATTTTTAGCTGTAGCTGTATCTTTCTTTATTAGTTTCAACCCAACTCTCTCATTGAGTTCAAATGTCGTTGGATATGAAACTCCTGCTGCTGCTCTCTTGCTAATATCTATTGCACTTCTTATAAAAAATAAGTTAGAAAATCCACTTGGGTATTCTAAAAAACTAGTAGCGCTTTCAGCGCTTGCAATCGGGTTTTCATGTTTCTTCCAGCCTAGAAATATCCTTTTTGGTATTGCAATATTCTTTATCTATTTCCTAACTTTGACTGGAATGAAATCAAAAATCCAGTTTGCTGCAATTTCGTTAGTTGTACTCATGCTCTTTCCTGCCGTATTAATGGGTAGAAATATTGGAGCAATTCATAGCGCAACAATTTCTACAAACTTAGGCACAACGATGTTTATCGGAATCGGTGACGGCGCAACGGGTGGATATAACGGAAAATACAATGGCGTCCCTTGTCCAGCATCTGAAAAAGGTACCGAGGCTCAAGTCGATAGTGCTAAAGTAAAATGTGCACTTACTTGGTATATAAAGAATCCTGGAAAGACATTAGTTCTAGCGGCAAAGAAATCTGCATTCTTCTGGTCGCCGTGGTTTGGGCCAGTAGCCAATGGAACAATGGCAAGAAACCCTTGGTTAAAAATTGATCCCGTGAAGACAGGCATCAAAACCCAAGAAAATTACGATTTTGTCTTTGGCGGATTCGGAAAGACAGTTTCATGGTTATGGGTAATTGCCCAACTCGTCCTTCTCTTCTCAGGTCTAATCTGGCTCTGGAAGATGGGTGGAAATGAAAAACTGTTAGCAAAGCTGGCTGGCGCACCCGTGATTCTGGGTTGGCTCATCTCTATGGGAACTATCGGTGATCACCGTTTCCGCCTCCCACAGATGGGCTTGAGCCTCTTTCTCCAGGTTGTGGGCTTCTACGCGCTCAGAAAGCGCCTTTCGGTAGCCACAATTTCGCCCGCTTTGGAAGGCAGCACCAAGGCGCGATAACCTTCGCGTCTGTAGATACACGTACACAGTAAGGAGGTCGCACATGGGTCGCGGCCGAGCAAAAGCAAAACAAACCAAAGTTGCACGAGATCTCAAGTACAACTCACAAGAGATGGACCTTGATCGTCTCGCAAAAGAACTCCATGGTGAAACTCCAACTCAGCAAAATCAGGATGATGAAGATCCATATGCTGAAGGCAATTACATTCCACGCGCATAAAGCGTGTGAGTAAATAATTTCGAATTCACTGTGAGACCAACTCCCTACGTAGCATCACTTCGTATTTACGAGCCACTTTCATCCTTTGATCCTGCAGACCAATTACGGTGGAAAAATTTATCGGCAACTGAAAACACTGCTCGCGCCGAAGAAGAATTAGCACTTCGCAGAATTATTTTTCCTGAACCACCCAGTGGCCGCCCTGATGGTGCACACGTTATTGATCTTGATGGCATTCGCTATGTTTGTCCGTGGGCAACAGCAACACGTTGTTGGGCAGCACTAGAAACTTACAAAGACAGATTGCCTACAAGTGTTTTCCCATTATTTGTTTCCCCTGCGATGGAAGAAGTAATAACAACTGGTATTGATTTATTAGAAGATAAAGTTCCATATATTCTCAATGAGACCTGGGTTATTCCACCACGTTGGTTCTCACTCTTTTTACCTGAAGACCGCCTGCGCGGAAATAATCAAGATGGCGCTTTTACTGTTCTATGTACAAAGATTTCTGATGCACGTGCGCGATGCGAAGTTGCACATAACACTGTTGTCGGCGCATTTGGAGAAGGTCCGGTAGAACAAGAGATTGAAAACTTGCTTGACTGGCTAGATATGTTCCACCCAAAATCTTTAGTAGAACTCGATTACGGTGGCTTAGCGCAATATCTTGAAAGTGCATTGATCCAATCTGGTGAGAGTGGATTAGAAGCCGACACTTCAGTTGAAGATGTCCTGCATTCACTTGCTGGTCTTGCAGCAGGCGATGGTTCACTCGCAGGCCAAGGATATGAGCGCTTGATTACGCGTTGGCGCCGTGTGCAAGCCTTCGAACAAGCAATGTAATTAGATTGCAGAATAGAAAGTTAGGCGCGATACTTGCCAACTAATTAGGGCAATACGGACATTAGTAATCAATTGGGTGAGGTGAGAGATGGATCAGTTTCCTGATGCAGAAGTCCTCTTGACCCCCAAAGAGGTCGCAAAGTTTTTCCACGTCAACACCAAAACTGTAACTCGCTGGGCCATGAGTGGTGAGCTGACTCCAATTCGCACACTCGGTGGACATCGCAGATATCGCCAATCCGAAGTTTTAGAAAAACTGCGTAACTATAAGAAGTGGCAGCGCAAAGAAGAGTGAACTATTCAATTACACAGTTTTTGCTCTTAGGTTTGCTCACACTTATTTTTGTTGGAGCAATCACCCCCCTAATGCGAAAGTTTGCAATCAGTATTGACGCTGTAGATGCCCCCAACCTTTCGCGCAAATTACAGAAGGCCCCAGTCCCATATTTGGGTGGAGTTGCAATTGCACTCGGAATTCTTTGCGCCTCCTACGGCGCACTTCTTTATGCAGATTTTTCAATGGAGACTCTCAAGCTTGCATCATTTGTTTTAATCCCAGCAACTGCAATTGCGATCATGGGACTAGTCGACGATCTCAAAGGTCTGCAACCATGGCCACGTCTTATTGCTCAAACGGTAACTGGAGTTGTAGTTGCTTCAATTCTTATTTCTACTGACACCATGGGCGTTGCATTTAGTAATAGTTATTTGAATGCATTTATCTCAGTTCTGTGGATTGTTGGAGTATGTAATTCCATCAACTTCTTTGATAACACAGATGGTGGCGCTGCGGGGACAGTTGCAGTTATTACATTCTTTATGTTTTTTATCGCCTATGACCGCCAGCAAGTTCTTGTGAGCGCGCTAGCGATAGTGACATGTGGTGCAACAATTGGTTTTCTTTATTGGAACCGCTCGCCAGCAAAGATTTATATGGGCGATGCGGGTGCACTCTTCTTAGGAATTATTATTTCTGTGCTAACGATTCGTCTAAATCCAGGAATCACCCCCTCATATAAATCATTTGCTATCCCACTTATTCTTATGGCAATTCCAATCTTGGATACAACCGTTGCGGTTTCATCGCGTTTATATAGAGGTATTTCGCCATTCCAAGGCGGTACAGATCATTTGTCACACCGATTAGTTCGATTAGGCCTGACCCGTAAATATGCGGCAATCTCGTTATGGAGTTTTGCAGCCTTCTTTGGATCAAGTGCTTTAGCGCTCTATACCTGGCCAGATTCAATTGGAACGGCACTAATAATTTTCGTCGCAGCACTCTGGTTGGGTTTACTTACATTTTTCCTACGAATTCCCTCAGAAGATAGGTAGTACAATTACCCCATGGCCGATGATAAAAAACCCGCAGATGATGCTCGCGCAAAGTTTCTCGAAGCGCTAGAGAAGAAGAAGAGTAAGAACGCACCCGCTCCAGGTTCTGGACGTAGTGCAGGTTCTAAAGTCAGTGGTGGTCAAGCAACAGGTGGAGCACCAGGACGTTTCCAACGCAAATCTGGTTCATCAGGTTCTGCAGC
>Ga0209190_1000334_pt1 | contig 34558 bp, 40 predicted proteins | sample M_140205_XF_Meta_FD_187315 | JGI IMG/M metagenome (GOLD analysis project Ga0209190, IMG submission 187315) | Freshwater microbial communities from Lake Montjoie, Canada to study carbon cycling - M_140205_XF_MetaG (SPAdes) (version 2) | ecosystem: Environmental > Aquatic > Freshwater > Lake...
TGGCTCGCGGATCATACCTCGCTGCGGGCGACGGCTTACCCTGCGGCGTTCGGCGACGGCTGGCGTCCGCTCATGGGTTCACTTCGGGACTGCTTCGCTAAGCCGAAGGCTGTCATCGACCTTTGCCGTGGTAATCCGCTCACGGCCCCGGTGCCGGCGAACGAAGGCAACGTCCCTCACCGCTAAGTCAGGCGCGTTCGTGGCGTCCGTCGGGCCGCCGTGTGAGCACGCCGCGGATCTCCATCATCGTCAGGCTCACCGCGGCCTCGGCGACCGCGCAATCCGCTAGCACAGACAGGCTTTCGGCGTCATGGGCTGTCCCGCCGGCGAAATGCGGTAGCCAGCGCGCGAACTCGGGCGGATCCTCGATCAACGCCAGCGCGGGACTGCCGCGGCTTTCGCCCAGTTCGGTGAGGATGTCGTCTACCGAAGAGACGAGCGTCGCGCCGTCGCGGATGAGTGCGTGGCACCCTCGGCTCGACGGGCTGTCCGCTCTTCCCGGCACGGCACAGAGCGTCTTGCCGAGGTCGCCGGCGAAGCGGGCGGTGATCATGCTGCCGCCGTCGACGTCAGTCTCGACGATCACCATCACCCTTACCAATCCAGCGACGATGCGGTTGCGCTGCGGGAAGGTTTGTCGATCCGCGGGCCGTCCGAGCGGAAATTCGGAAAGCACGCAGCCATCAATCTTCATGCGGGCGCGCAGTCGGACAGCTTCCGGAGGAAAGGTGAGGTCGAGTCCGTGACCGACTACGGCCGCCGTGCGCCCGGCCGCATCGAGTGCCCCTTCGTGCGCGGCGGTGTCGATGCCTCGAGCCAGCCCGCTGACAATCCACCAGCCAGCCTGCGCCAGGTCACGCGCAAAGCTGCGGGCGAGCGAGGCGCCATACGTTGTGCAATGGCGAGAGCCGATGATGCCGACGGCACGCTCACCGGGGATGTGCATGCCTTCCGCGTAGAGCACCAGCGGCGGATCCCAGAGCTTGGTGAGAGGCGTCGGCCAGGCAGCGTCGTCTTCGCTGAGCAGGCGGAAACCCAGGTCGCGGACGCGGCCCATCTCCGCCGCCCAAGCGAATTCGCGAGCGGCGATGGCGGCGGCGACCGGTCGGCTGATACCTTGGACCTCGGCCAGCTGATCGGCCGGCGCGCCGAGTGCGACCGAGAGATCGCCGCCGAACGCATCGCGCAACCGCCGTACTGTGACCGGTCCGACGCCTTTGAGTCCGTTAAGGAGGACGCGTTGCGCGAGCGGGTCGGTCGGGATTGGGAGCATCCCGCCAGCCAGCGGGCCAGCTTCAGCCGCGCAAGACAGGGGACAGCCCAGCGAGGAGGTCGGTAGTTCTCACCGCTTCTTCCCCCGGGGTTTCCCTCAGCCAGTCGATGGTGCGGCTTCGGCTCAGCTGAGGAAAGGCAGGCGGGCGGAGCCGCTCATGTTCTCAGCGGACCAGCACCACGAAAGCCTGGGCCAGCGTGTCGGTGTGGGTGAGCGAGAGCAGGAGACGAGTGGCACCACGGGTGGCCAGAAGGGTGCGGGCCTTATCATCAAGCTCGGCGATGGGTTCACCTTCGGGGCCGTTGAGGACCCCGACGCTCGTTAGTGCGAAATCGGCGCCGATGCCGGTGCCGAAGGCCTTGCTCGCGGCCTCCTTGGCGGCGAAGCGTGCGGCGAGGGAAGGATACGGGTCGGGCTTTGCGAGGCAGAGTTTCTGTTCGGCGGGAGTGAAGACCTTATCGAGAAAGGCGGCGCCATGCTTCACGTGCGCGGAGCGGATGCGGTCAACCTCCGTGAGGTCCACGCCGACGCCGAGTACGTTGCCGCCTTCGAGGTTCATGCTTTCTTCGTCAGATACGCCTTCATCTCTGCGACCGAGCTGCGGATGCCCGTGAAGAGCGCGCGGGCGACGATTGAGTGGCCGATGTTCAGTTCGTTCAGGTGCGGGAGCGTCAGAATCGTCCGGATATTATCGTAATTGATGCCATGGCCGGCGTTCACGATGAGCCCGAGGCGATGGGCATGCTCACAGGCGACGCGGAGACGTTCTAACTCGGAATCGGCGGTCGGAGATTTCCACGCGTTAGCGAAAGCGCCTGTGTGGAGTTCGATGACCGGCGCACCGACGGCGACCGCAGCCTCGATTTGCGGGGCGTCGGGTCCGATGAAGAGTGAGACCTCGATACCAGCGGCCTTAAGCGCTTGGGTGGTCTCGCGGACGCGGGCGAGTTGGCCGGCGACGTCGAGCCCGCCTTCGGTCGTGACCTCTTCTCGGGATTCCGGGACGAGGCAGACGGCGGCTGGCTGGAGTTTCAAGGCGAAGGCCGTCATCGCGGAGGTGCAGGCCATCTCGAGGTTGAGGCGGATACCTGGGATTGCGGCGATCGCATGGACGTCTGCGTCCTGAATATGGCGGCGATCTTCGCGCAGGTGGAGCGTGATGCCGTCGGCACCGCCAGCGAGGGCTTCACGCGTGAAGGCTAAGACGTTAGGTTCCGCATGCGGTGACATATGCGCACCGCGGTAGCGGGCTTGGCGCAGCGTCGCAGCGTGGTCGATATTGACGCCGAGGAGGATGGGACGGGTGGACATCGGACTTCGTCTGATAGCAATACCGCTCCGCTGGGCTGGGTCAAAGGGAACCGCAGTTTTCCGCACCCTAAACTGGGCTCTTTTTGACGAGGCCGCGTTGGAGTGTAAGCCTGAGCGACGGGGCTGTCGGCGACTTCTTTTGCTTAGCGAGGGATTCAGGGTCGCCTGCGTGCACGAGTTCGCCGCCGGCGTTGCCGCCTTCGGGGCCGATTTCAAGTACCCAGTCCGCTTCGGCAATCACATCAGGGTGATGTTCGATGACGACGACGGTGTGGCCTTGGTCGACGAGTGCGTGGAGCAGTTCGATCAGGCGTCGACAGTCCGCCTGGTGCAGACCGATGGTCGGCTCTTCCAAGATGTAGAGGTTCGGACGAATCTCGCCACGCGAGCGTTCACGGAAGGTCGGGAGCCCTTGGGCGAGTTCGCTGACGAGCTTGAGTCGCTGTGCTTCGCCGCCCGAGAGTGTTGGGCTACTCTGTCCGAGCGTGAGGTAGCCTAGGCCGGTTTTTACCATCAGCCCACAGAGGTCGCCCAACTTGGCGTCGAAGGAAAGGAACGCTGCGGCTTCCTCGAACGTCATTGCGAGCAGATCTGCGGCGGACTTGCCGTTCCAGCGGATGGCCTTGGCGGCGGATCCGTAGCGCGTGCCCGCGCATTCTTCGCAGGGCACGTAGGTATCGGGCAGGAAGCTCATCTCAAGCTTGATGCGCCCGGCGCCGGAGCAGGCTTCGCAACGTCCGCCAGAAGTGTTGAACGAGAAGAAGCCGGCCGCGTGACCACGGATGGCCGCTTCAGGCAGTGAAGCGAGACGAACACGGATGAGGTCCCAGGCGCCGATATAGGTCGCCGGCGTCGAGCGCGGCGTTTTACCGATCGGTTCTTGGTCGACGACCACCAGCTGGCGGAACCCTTTAAGGCCGGAGAGCGTAGCGAAGGCTGGCTTGCCCTGATAGGAGACGACAGCGAGGGCATCCTTCCCCGTCAGGCCGTCCTTCTTTTTGCTGATGGCCGCTCGAATCGCCGGAGCGAGGAGATCGGTGACAAGGGTGGACTTGCCGGCGCCCGAGACGCCGCAGACGACGGTGAGACGGCCGACGGGAATCTGGACGTCGAAACCCTTGAGGTTGCGGAGCGAGGCATTCTTCAGGCGGACCCATTCGGCAGGCGCGCCTTTGCCGGCGACTGGGCGGCGAATCCCGCGGAGCGGATGAGGGATAGCTTCCTTAAGGAAGCGACCCGTGACGGAGTCGGTCCTTTTCTCGAGCGCGGCCGCCGTGCCTTGTGCGACGATTGTACCGCCATGGAGGCCGGCGCCCGGGCCCATGTCGATCACTAGGTCAGCGGCGCGCATGGTGTCTTCATCGTGTTCGACGACGAGGACCGTGTTGCCGCGATTGCGGAGGTCTTTGAGCGAGCCGATGAGGCGATCGTTGTCGCGCGGGTGTAGGCCGATGCTCGGTTCGTCGAGGACGTAGAGCGCGCCAGAAAGCGTCGAGCCCAGCTGCGCCGCGAGGCGGATGCGCTGCGCTTCGCCGCCGGAGAGCGTGTCAGCGCCGCGGTCCAGTGCGAGGTAGCCTAGACCGACTGAATCCAGGAAGCGCAGGCGGGCGGCGATTTCGGGCAGCAGGGCGCCGACGATGGCTTTCTCGCGGGCCTCGAGCTTAAGTCCGGAAAGGAAGGCGAGGGACTCGTCGGGCTGCAGGCGGAGTAATCCGGGGAGCGAGAGCGAGCGGCCTTTCGGGCCGGCGAGTTTCACCGAGCGGCCGATGGGGCCGAGGCGTTCGCCGTGGCAGGTCGGGCAGACTTCTTCGCCAACGCGATCCGCAATCGCGTTCTCGTTGATGGATTCCTCTTCGTCGGAGGAGAAGGTTGTGACTTCGAGCCCATGCCCACGGCAATCGGGACACCATCCACGCGGGGAGTTCCAGGAGAGGTGCTTCGGGTCGACTTCTGGGAACGATTCGCCCGTGGCGGGATCGCTGCGCGATGTCGACAGATAGGCGACCTGATGGCCGTCGGCGCCAAGAAGAACGCAGGCATTCTTGCCCGCGGCCAGCACCTGGCGGACGAGCGTGCGGAGCGCTTTCTCGCCGGACTCTTCGGTCTCATCGGGTAGGCTAATCAGTCCGTCGGCGCGAATCTCGCCGAAGACCGCGTCGACGTCGTGTTCAGAGTAACGATCTAGCCCTTCGAAGCCTTCGACTTTGAGCATCTTGCCATCGCAACGGAGGAGGCGGAGTCCTTTCGTCTCGGCCCATTCGGCAAGCGGGCGGTGATGACCCTTGCGGGAGCGGACGAGCGGGGCCGCGACGAGGAGCGACCCTTTCTTCAGTGACTTAGCCTTCTTGGCAACGAGTCGGACGACCGCATCTTCGGTCATCTCTTCAAGCGGTTCGCCTGTCGTCGGGCTATGTAGCACGCCGGCACGGGCGAAGAGTACGCGGAGGTACTGGGCGACTTCCGTGACCGTCGCGACGGTCGATTTCGCGGAACCGCGGGTCACTCGCTGCTCGATGGCGACCGTGGGCGGTAGGCCTGTCAGCGAATCGATGTCGGGCTTAGGTAGTTGTTCGACGAACTGACGGGCATAGGCCGAGACGCATTCCAGAAAACGTCGTTGTCCTTCGGCGAAAAGGATATCGAAAGCCAAGGAAGATTTACCCGAGCCCGAGACGCCGGTCATCACCGTGAGCGAGCCGTGCGGGATCTCGAGAGAAACATCCTTTAGGTTGTGTTCGCGGGCGCCACGCAGGGAGATGGAGGTCGGACGCGGCTTGCTCGCCGTGGTCGACGCGGAGGTGAAGGCGTCGTCGCCTTGTGCGAGGAAGCGGCCTGTGACCGTAGCGGCTTTGGCGACTTCGGCGGGCGTGCCTTCGGCGACGAGGTGGCCGCCAGCGGGGCCGGCTTCGGGGCCCATCTCCAGAATCCAGTCGCAGGACTTCAGCACGTCGAGGTGGTGTTCCACGACGATGAGCGAGTGGCCGGCTTCCGTGAGACGATGGAGCAGCCCGATTAAGCGCGCGACGTCCTCGCGGTGCAGGCCCGTGGTCGGTTCATCGAGCAGAAGAAGGGCGCCAGGCTTACGCGTATCGATCTTGGAAAGATAGCGGACCAGCTTCAGGCGCTGGGCTTCGCCGCCAGAAAGCGTCGTGAGCGGCTGGCCCATCGAAAGATAGCCGAGGCCGACTTCTTCTAGGCAGGCTAGCTGGGCCGAAGCCGGCGTGCGTTCGCCGAGGAACTTGCGCGCCTCGGTCACCGACATCGCGAGCAGATCGCCGACAGACTTGCCGTCGTAGTGGAAACTCAGCACCTCGTCGCGGAAGCGTTTACCATTGCAGGACGGGCAGGGGAGCGCGACGTCGGAGACGAACTGCATCTCCACTGTCTCCCAGCCAGCACCGCCGCAGCGTTCGCAGCGACCTTCGCCGGCGTTGAAGGAGAAGTGCGAGGGCGTGAGGCCCGCGGCCTTCGCCTCGGCCGAGTTGCCAAGCAGCGTGCGGATGGCGTCCCAGGCGCCGACATAGAGGGCCGGATTGGAGCGCGGCGTACGCGTCGCGGGCGACTGGTCGACAAGCGCGACCTCGGCCGGCTCCTTGTCGAACTTCACCCATTTCAATTCCTTGGCTTCGTCGCCTGATTCCGGATCACGTCGGCCGATGACTTGATGGAGTAGCGTCGACTTACCGGAGCCCGAGACTCCGCAGAGTCCGACTAGGCGGCCGAGCGGGATCGAGCAGGCGAAGTCGCTGAGATTATTGACCGTCGCGCCGCTGACGCGCAGCCGTGGTGTCGTGTCGCCGATCGGCCGCGGGGTGCGGAGTTCAGAGACGCGGCGACCCGAGAGCCAGTTGCCCGTAGCGGAATTCTTGACCTTCAGGATGCCCTTCGGGACGCCTTGGTACAGGAGATGGCCGCCTTCGGCGCCGGGGCGCGGGCCAATCTCGATGAGCCAGTCGGCGGCACGCATTACGGATTCGTCGTGCTCGACCACTACCACTGTGTTGCCCTGGTCGACGAGACTACGGAGAATACCGACCATCCGTGAAAGGTCGCGCGCGTGCATGCCCACGCTCGGCTCGTCGAGGACGAACACCGTGTCCGCGAGGCAGGCGCCAAGGCAGGAGGTCAGGTTGACGCGTTGGACTTCGCCGCCGGAGAGCGTGCGCGAGAGACGGTCGAGGGCGAGGTAGCCAAGTCCGACCGCTTCGAGGTAGCCGAGGCGAGCCAGAATAGCTTCGAGCGCGTGGTCCGCTGGGTGGCGCGAATCTTTCGGTGCGAGCGGCGCAAGTAGCGTGCGCAGGTCCGAGACCGGCGAGGCGTAGAGTTCGGGCAGGGATTTGCCCTGCCAGCGCCAGAAGAGCGACTCCTCACGGAAGCGACGGCCGTGGCATTTCGGGCAGGATTCGTAGGCGCGCCAGCGCGAGAGGAAGACGCGCACGTGCATCTTATAGGTCGTCCCTTCCAGCCAGCGGAAGAAACCGCGGATGCCGTACCACTTCGAATCGTATTCACCCTGCACGTAGCCCGCCTCACCGTTCTCGACGATTTTACGGTGCGCGGCGGAAAGCTTCTTCCAGGGCACGTCGAGCGGGATGGCCGCCTTGCGGCAAGCGCGGACGAGATCCTTCTGCGATTCGCCGTAGACGTTGCCTTGGAACGGCGCGATGGCGCCTTCGGCGAGCGTCAGGGTTGGGTTCGGGATGATCTTATTCCAGTCGAGGCCGATGACGCGTCCGAAGCCGCGGCACTCTGGGCAGGCGCCCACGGGCGAGTTGAAAGAGAAGAGCGCCGGCGAGGCTGGGCGGAACTTGCGTCCATCAATCGGTGACTCGAGGGCTTCGCTGTAGCGAGAGAGCTCGTGGCCTTTGTCGTCGAGCAGGCGGAGGCGGGCGCCGCCGAGGCGGAAGGCCGCGAGGGCCGCTTCATGGAAGCGCGAGGCCTGGTCGGTTGCGATCGTGACGCGGTCCTGAATGACGAGCAGTTCGGTCGCGTCGGCTGGAATCTCGTCTTCTGTCAGGCGGATACGCTGGCCAGAGGCGAATGCGCGGCTGAAGCCCGCCTTGGCAAATTCTTCCGCAATCGTCTTCCAACCCAGCGTCTCCGGTTTCGAGACCGCGAAGGCGAGCGAAAGGGATTGGCCCATGAAGCGCGCAAGCGAGTCCTGCCAGGCGGCGTCGGGGCCGCGCGGGACGATGACTTTGCCGCTGGCCGGGTCGATGAGGTCAGCGCGGTGGGCGAACCAGACTTTAAACCAATCGCAGAGCTCCGTCATCGTACCGACCGTCGAGCGCGAGGTACGGACCGCGTTGCCTTGCTTGATTGCGACGGAAGGGCGGACGTTCTCCGCGGAGTCGAGGGCTGGTGACGGGAGTAGTTCGAGGAACTGGCGGACGTATGGGCTGAATGTTTCGACGTAGCGGCGTTGTCCTTCGGCGTGCAAAGTATCGAAGACCAGCGACGACTTGCCGGCACCGCTGAGACCCGTGACCACGACCAACTTACCGACAGGGATGTCCACATCGAACCCCTTAAGGTTATTCTGGCGGACGCCACGGAGGCGGATGGCGTCTGGTCGGGGGGCGGACATCGGACCCTCCATCGGACAGGAATCCGCCCTCTTGGCAAACCTGCTAACGCACTCGGCAGCGAATCACGCCCTGCGGGGTGGCGACCGCCTTAACTTTAATATCATGCGGCTCATCCGGCAGGCGCGACACCAGCTGGAACGCGTGGGCGTGTCCGAGCAGGAAGGTCTGGCGGGGCGGCTTGGCCAAGAGGCGGTCGTAGAAGCCGCCGCCGAACCCGAGGCGTCGGCCAGCGCCGTCGAAGCCCAGGCCCGGCACGAGGATCAGCCCGGCGTCGGCCAGCGTCGCGACCGGCGCGGTCGGCTTCGGCTCACGGATTCCGAGGCGCGAGGGCTGGAGTGCGGCGAGGTCGGTGACTTCATGGAGGACGAGGGTCGTCTTGTTCGTCACGCGCGGGAGGAGCAGCCGTTTGCCTTCAAGGAGCGCGAGTAACATCAGTGCGTCAGTCGGCAGTTCGCCGCCGAAAGACGCGTACAGGCAGACCGTCTTCGTCTGTTTCCATTCTGGGAGCTGCGTGATCAGGCGGGTGGCCGTGTCACCGGCGACCTGTAATTCGCGGGGTGTCAGAGCTGTGCGGCGGTCCTTGAGTTCCGCCCGCAGGCGGTCCTTGTCGGCGCGCACATCCATAACTTCAGAAAATCCGGTTCAGCGTCAGAGTCAACAGGACGACGGGTAGATAAAGGATCGAGGCGAGGAAGAGGGGCTTGGCGACTTCAGCTCGGCGGCTGGGTAAGCCGAAATCCAGGCAAAGCTTAAAGAACCAGGCGCCAGCGATGAACGAAATCCAGACATAGGGACTGGTCCACCCTGGAAAGAAAATCGTGGCGATAGCCCCTGCGACAAAAAGCATCGGGATGATGAATAGCAGTGCCCAGATGGCGGCGGAGTTGCCAGATGGGTCATCGACGGTGGCCACCTTGAAGCCGCCACGTGCGTAGTCTTCACGGCACATTACCGCGAGGGACATGAAGTGGGGTACTTGCCAGAAGAATAAGAGAGCGAAAAGCAGCCAGCCCATATCGTCGATGCGTCCGAGTTTGGCGGCAGTGCCGATGATCGGAGGAATTGCGCCGGGCAGCGAGCCGACCAGCGTACACCATGATGTCATCGACTTCAGGGGCGTGTAGAGCAAGAGATAGGAAATCGCGGTGGCGGCCGTTAGGGCGCCGGCGAGAGGTTGATGAGTTCCTGTCCACACGAGGATCACGCCGAGCGTCAACAGCAGTAGGCCGAACAGGAGGACCGCGCCGGGCTTCAGGATGCCAGCCGGGATGGGGCGGTTGAGCGTCCGCTCCATCTTGGCATCGGCGTCGCTCTCCCACCACATATTGATAGCCCCGCAGCCGCCGGCGGCGAGGGCCGTGCCAATCGCCAGCGAGATGAGCACCTTGGCGTCGGTTTGCTCTTTCGGGGCACTACAGAAGTAACCAGCCAGCGCCGTGAGGACGGAAAGGAACGAAAGCCGGGGCTTGGTCAGCTCCCAGTAGGCGGCAGGCACGGATTTGGCGCGTTCGCTCATCGGTCTTGTCGTGGCGGTTTTGCGCGGCGGGTTAAAGGTAAATCAGTCGCCACGACTCAGGCCGCCGGTTGCGCGGTCGATCGTCGGGCTAGCATCACCGCTGCGCAAAGGGAGGAGAAGAGGGCTGCGCCGACGACAAGGTGCACCGTGCGAACGTGCGGGTTGAGTGGGAGCTGAATGCTCAGGATGCCAAGCAGGACCTGCAGGAAGACTAGCGCGACCAAGGACGCCCAGCGGAGGAGCGGGAAGCCGTGGCGGGCCAGCTGGATGGCGAAGAAGAGCACGGACGCCCCAGCCAGGAGGGCGCCGCCGCGATGGAGTAGGTTGACCCACCAGACGACCCCCGTGCCGATGGAAGGTATGAACAGGCCGTCGGAAGGGGAGGAGACCCAGGCGGTGAAATGACCTTGGCGCATCACCGCGCCAATTACGATGACCGAGAGCGTGAGCGCGGCGGCGGCGGCGCCGGCGCGGAAGAGGGAGCTCGGCGCGGTGCGACTGGCCTGATGCCAGGCGATGGTGTGGGCGAGGGCGATGATCGCGAGCAGCGCGAGCGTGAGCTGGGCGTTGACCGCGTGGCCGACGGCGAAGGCGGTGGCCTTGAAGTTGCCGTCGCCGCCGATATTGAGCTGGTCAAGGAGCACGCGGAGTCCGCCGAGCATACCTTGTAGGGCGACCAGGCCAACGAGCGCGTAGGCCGCGAGCCGGATGCCGCGGCGACTTTCGCGGAAGCCGTGGGCGAAGGCGATCGCGATGGAGAGCATGCCGAGCACCGTGGCCGCGAGGCGGTGGGAGTGTTCGGCGAACTTATCGATCTCCGTGAGCCAGCCCGGAGGATTGACCGAGCCATTGGAGAGAGGCCAGTCGAGGAAGGCCATGCCCGCGCGGATGCTCGTGGTGAAACCTCCGGCTTGGAGCACCAGCACGGACCAGATAAGCGTGAGCAGGCACAACCCGAATAGACGTCGGTCGGGTGCGGAGGCTTCCGGCTCTCTCATGCCGTCATTTCATCTGCCTTCGTTCCCGGCGCAAATCCCAAGCACGCATATCTCCGGTCTTAAGCCCCGCCGATGGGGCTTATCAGGAGCGGGCGGTGGCCCGACCGAAGGCGCGGATTTTGCCGACGAGGTTCGTCAGGCCGTTGCGGCGGTTGGGTGAAAGGTGCTGCGTGATACCGACCGCCGAAAGGAAGTCCGCGTCGGTGGCGGCGACTTCCTGGGGCGAGGCGCCGTCGTAGAACTCGCAAACTAGACTCGCAACGCCTTTGGTGATGAGCGAATCGGCATCGCAGCGGAAGCGGCAGACGCCCCCTTCGAGAGACGGCACCAGCCAGAGGTTGGAGGTGCAGCCTTCGATCAGGAAGGTGTCGAGCTTGACGGCGGCTGGCAGGGCTGGGGCGGCCTTGGCACGGTCGATCACGTATTGGAAGCGTTCGTGGTGGTCCGCGAAAGGTTCGAGCTCCGCGATGAGCTCATCGCGTCGGCGTAGCAGTATCATCGGACGATTAGCGGCCGGCGAGCGCCTCGGGGTCGAGGTTGCTGCGGATCAGCGGGGACATCGACGCCTCGAGTTTGCGCTGGCGATCTGCGGGCAGCTTCGACTCAGAGCGGAGCCACGAGACGGCTTCCTGCCAGATCGCAGGCGAAGGACGGCGCATGGTTAGCAACAGCTCGAGTTCGTCGGCAACGGACTTGCGCGTGCCATAGGTCTCCGTCTGGCCGGCGAGAATGCGGGCGGAGATGGTATCGGCGCGAAGCTGCGAGTAGCGCGGATAGAGCGCGATACCGGCTTCGAGCACGCGTACCGCGGCGTCGCCCGCGCGGATTGCGCGCAGGTGACGGCCGACGGAGCGGTAGGCTTCGGGGCCGAGGTCCTTGGACTTCAGGAATTCGACGAGGTAGCGGTCGCCGATATCGCGGTCGCGCTTCGCAATTACCGCATCGGGCTTCTGGCGGGCGTGGTAGGCGATAGCGATGAGTGCCTGCACGATGGCTTCGTTGGATTTGAAAAAGGCTTTGTCGGCAGCGACAATCTGCTGATATTGCACGATGACCTGACCGGGCTCCGGGCCGTTGAGGATTGCTTCGAGGTGAAGTGCGGCGAAGGTTGCTCGTTCGAGGCCTTGTTGAGCGGCGGAGTTGGCGAGAGCGCCTGTGAGTTCGGCATAGCCTTTTTCGGCGGCGAAGTTGGCGAGTGCAATCATCGGCGCCGAGTTGCCGGCGTAGTTTGCGAAGATTAGGCGGAGCTCCTTATCGAATTCATCCTTGAGGCCGAGCCGGTCGAGCAGCTGCAGTTTCTGGATGTGAGGGAAGGGGGCCTTTTCATCGGCCGAGATGCGCTCCATCGTCACCGCCAAGGCCATTTTGTGCTGGCCGAGGAGGATATGGAAGCGGGCAAGCTGCGAAAGGACCGCGTCGCGGCCGGCCCCTTTGAAGGCAGAGGTCTTCGCCTCAAGTAGATTGATGGATTCCTGGGTCTTGCCGCCTTCGAAGAGAGCGCGGGCCTTGAGGAGCAGGCCGTTGGGTAGCGTATCCAGACTGCTGGCGTTGATGATATTGACTGCGTCGGGGTATTTGCCGGTCCAATAGAGCGAAGTGGCAGCCGACATCGAGAGCGAGTCTCGCATGTAGATCGGCATGTTTTTCGTGACCTGAATCAGTTTTAGGCTCTCGTCGATAACTTCTTGGTCGCGCTCCCGAGCTTGGAGAAGCTGGAAATAACGCTCTAAGTAATCCTTGGTGAGGGGGTCGTCGACGGGCAGGAATTCCAGGCCGTGTTTGAGGGTCTGGATAGCATCGTCGGTTCGGCCAGCGATATTATGTAAAAAGTTGGCATAGAACAACTTAGACTTTGCATTACCTGGATTGCAACGGATGGCGACCTGGGCTAGGCGCAGGGCCTCAGCCGTCTGACCGACGTCCTGGGCGGCCATCGCCTGCTTGGTGAAGTATTCCGCTAACTGAACGAGGTGTTCTTGGCGGATTTTGGCCGCATTGTCGGGCTGATCCTCGAGTTTAGCCAGAGATAGGCGGATGATTTGGAGTAGGGGCTTATCCTTGATCAGATCCGCTTTAATGTAGGTTTGGCGGGCATAACTCAGAATGGCTTCCTTGTCCTTGAGTTGGGGGAGGCCGGCCAGAACGATGATTTCTGCATCTTCTTCGGCCGCTTTGTTGGCGGGGGCGGGGCTCTTCTGGGCCGCCAGGGGCGGGGGCGGGCTCTGAGCCGGACCCGTGAGGGTGGACATCCCGAGAAGAAGGATGAAGGTCAGGCGGGTGAACGGCATGGGAAGGGTTTCGAGTAATGGCGTGGGCGTCGGAATTGTCCCGCCAAAAAAGACGAAAGGGGGGCGGGGCAGGAAGGGGAGTAAAGAAACCTTAAAATCCCCGCACTTTCCTCTTGCATGAGGGGCCTCGACCCCTATGCCCAAACACTCTTTTCCCAATTTACCGAGGTCCATGCCTACCATCAACCAGCTCGTCCGTAAACCGCGTGTCCAACCCAAGGCCAAGTCGAAGTCGCCTGCCTTGAACAACTCGCCCTTCCGCCGCGGCGTCTGCGTGCAGGTTATGATCCGTACGCCGAAGAAGCCGAACTCGGCTCAGCGTAAGGTCGCCAAGGTGCGCCTGACCAACGGCCAGGAAGTTATCTCCTATATCCCCGACGAAGGCCATAAGCTCCAGGAGCACTCCGTGGTTCTGGTTCGTGGTGGCCGCGTGAAGGATCTCCCAGGCGTGCGCTACCACATCGTCCGCGGTCCCCTCGACTGCTCTGGCGTCGAGAAGCGTCGTCGCTCCCGTTCCAAGTACGGCGTCAAGCGTCCGAAGGAAAAGAAGGCCTAATCCGTTTCCGAATCCAACTCCCTTAGAATATGTCTCGTCGTCGCAAAGCAGCCAAGCGCGCCCATCTCCCGGACGCCCGTTATGGCTCCCCTCTTATCAGCCAGCTCATCAATGTCGTGATGAAGTCGGGCAAGAAGTCCATCGCCCAAGGCATCGTCTACGGCGCGATCGAGAAGGTCAGCGAAAAGCTGATGAAGGGAAATCCCGTCGAGCTGCTGCTCGGCGGCCTCGAGAACTGCCGTCCGAAGCTCGAAGTGAAGAGCCGTCGCGTCGGTGGCGCCACTTACCAGGTCCCAGTCGAAGTCTCCCCTGAGCGTCAGAATAGCATCGCACTGCGCTGGGTCGCCGCCGCCGCTGCTGGCCGCAAGGGCACCACGATGTCCGAAGCCCTCGCTGCCGAGCTCGTCGACGCCTACAACAACACCGGCAACGTGGTGAAGAAGCGCGAAGAGACGCACAAGATGGCCCAGGCCAACCGTGCTTTTGCCCACCTTAAGTGGTAATCCGCAGGTAACTTCAGCAGCCCTTCAACGGTTCCGATCATGGCCAAACTTTCTGAATTAAATTCTCCGTCCCGCGCGTTCCCTCTCGAGCACACGCGAAACATCGGTATTGCCGCGCATATTGACGCCGGCAAGACGACCACAACGGAGCGTATTCTCTTCTACACTGGCGTTGTGCACAAGATGGGAGAAGTGCATGATGGCACCGCCACTACCGACTGGATGGAACAGGAACGCGAGCGTGGCATCACGATTACTGCGGCCGCCATCTCCGCCGGCTGGAAGACCAAGGAAGGTCACTTTGCGAACATCGACCATCGCATCAACATCATCGACACCCCCGGACACGTGGACTTCACGGCCGAGGTGGAGCGCTCGCTTCGCGTCCTAGACGGCGCCGTCGCCGTCTTCTGCGCCGTCGCCGGCGTGCAGCCCCAGTCTGAGACCGTCTGGCGCCAGATGAATAAGTACGGCGTCCCGCGCGTGGCCTTCGTTAACAAAATGGATCGTACCGGTGCTGATTACTTCGGCGCCGTCGACGACATCCGCGAGAAGCTCAAGGGCAACGCTCACCCGCTCTTTATCCCGATCGGCCAAGGCGAAGACTTTAAGGGCATGATCGACCTGATCAAGAACGTCGCCTACCTTTACGACGAAACCGACCCGAAGGGAATGAAGTTCGACGTGATCGAAATTCCCGAGAAGCAGAAGGAAGAAGCCAAAGCCTGGCGCACCAAGCTCATCGAAGGTCTCGCTGACTTCGACGACGTCCTCGCTGCCAAGTATCTCGATGGTCATGAAGTGACGATCGAAGAAATGCGCACGGGCATCCGTAAGGCCACCCTCTCGCTCAACTTCATCGGCGTCATTCCGGGCTCCGCTTTCAAGAACAAGGGTGTCCAGATGCTCCTCGACTGCGTCGTCGACTTCCTCCCTTCCCCGATCGACATGCGTCCCCAGAAGGCGTTCATCGACGACGGCGACACGGAGATTACCATCGGTCCAGACGATAAAGCCAAAGTCACTGGTCTCTGCTTCAAACTCTGGTCTGACCCGCACGTCGGCCAGCTGGTCTTCTACCGTGTGTACCGCGGTCAGCTGAAGAAGGGTGAAGCCCTCTACAATCCTCGCACCCGTAAGAACGAGCGTATTTCGCGCATCGTCCTCCTGCGTGCGATGGACCGCGAAGAAATCGAAGTCGCCTACTCGGGCGACATTTGCGCGATCATCGGACCTAAGGAAATCATCACGGGCGACACCCTGACTGCCGAAGACGACCTGATTCTCGAAAAGACCACCTTCGCTGAGCCCGTTATCTCGATGTCCATCGAGCCGAACTCCAAGGGTGACCAGGAGCGTCTCTCCATCGGCCTGCAGCGTCTCGCTCAGGAAGATCCGACCTTCCGCGTCACCTCCAATCCTGAGACGGGCCAGACCCTCATCTCCGGCATGGGTGAGCTTCACCTCGAAATCATCGTCGACCGACTGAAGCGCGAATTCCGCGTCGAAGCCAAGTCCGGTAAGCCCCAGATTTCGTACCGCGAGACCATCAATCTCGCTTCCGAAGGCGTGGGCAAGTTCATCCGCCAGTCGGGTGGCCGTGGCCAGTACGGTCACGTTGAAATCAAACTCGAACCCAACCCAGTCGCCACGCGCGTTGCTGGCGAAAAGCCGGAGGAAGTCATCAGCGAAATCGTCGGTGGCGTTATCCCTAAGGAATTCATCAAGCCCGCGATCGAAGGTATCCGCGAAGCCGCCAATAACGGTACGGTCGCTGGTTACCCCGTCATCAACTTCAAGGCCCGCATCGTTTTTGGTTCCTTCCACGAAGTGGACTCGAACGAAATGGCGTTCAAGATGGCTGGTATCTTCGCTTTCAAGGAAGCCATGAAGGAAGCCAAGCCGATCCTCCTCGAGCCCATCATGAAGGTCGAAGTCGTCACCCCGGAAGAATACCAGGGCGACATCATGGGCGACCTTAACCGCCGCCGTGGTCAGATCCAGGGCATGGAAACCAAGATGGGCCTTTGCAATATCGATGCCCGCGTCCCGCTGGCGGAGATGTTCGGATACGCTACGGATGTTCGTTCCCTCTCTAAGGGCCGTGCTTCGTTCTCCATGGAACCCGCTAACTACGAGCAGGTTCCTGCGCAAATCCTCAAGCAGGTCGTCGAGACCTCCTCCCGCGCCCCGGCCCGCACCTAATCTCACCCCCAAAACTCCCTTCCCGATGGCCCGCACCAAAATCCGAATCAAGCTCAAGGGCTTCGACTACCGCATGGTCGACCAGTCCGCTAATGAGATCGTCGACACCGCCAAGCGCACTGGCGCCCGCGTCACTGGCCCCGTGCCGCTGCCGACCGACATCTCCCGCCTTACCGTCAACCGTTCCCCCCACGTGGACAAGAAGTCCATGGACCAGTTCGAGATCCGCACGCACAAGCGCCTGATCGAGATCATGGAGCCCAACGCCCAGACCGTGGACGAACTGAAGAAGCTCAATCTGCCTTCTGGGGTTGACATCAACATCGTAGTCTAACTCTTCAACCCTCCACCTTAACCACCAACCCAACGCAGGACGTCCCAGCCCCTCTATCAGGACCAAGATTCCGCAAGGAATCCTAAGCCTAATGCAGGTCAGCAATGACCAAACGGCGGAAACGCCACCTGCCTCTTAGAAAAATGAAACACCAGCTACTCGGTAAGAAAATCGGAATGACCCAGGTCTATGACGCGGACAACAACCTCGTCCCTGTCACGGTCGTCCAAGCGGGCCCCTGTCCCGTCACCCAAGTAAAGACCGTCGACAAGGATGGCTACGATGCCGTCCAGATCGCTTTCGGTCCCCAGAAAGAAAGCCGCATGACCGCTGGCGAGGTAGGACACCTCCGCAAGGCAGGCGTCGCTCCTCACACCCATCTTCACGAAATCCGCCAGCCCGGCGCCACTCAGGCCAAGGTCGGCGACGTCATTACCGTCGAGAAGTTCACCGCCGGCGAGATGGTCGACGTTGTCGGCACCGTCAAGGGCCGCGGCTTCCAGGGCGTCGTCAAGCGCTACAACATGGATGGTCAGCCTGACTCTCACGGTCACATGATGCACCGCCGAATCGGCTCGATCGGCATGCGTCAGACTCCTGGTCACGTCTTTAAGGGTAAGAAAATGCCGGGCCACATGGGCCAGGTGCAGCGCACCGTCCAGAATCTTCGCGTCGTCCAAGTCCTCGCGGAAAAGAACCTCCTCCTCATCAAGGGCAGCTTCCCCGGCGCCAACGGTGAGGTCGTCCTCGTGCGTCCGGCCAAGAAGGCCATCGCCGCCAAGTAACCCCCAAGCATCTCAGCGATATGAAGCTCAAAGTTTATAAGTCCGACGGCTCCGCCTTTACCGAAAAGGAATTCGATATTCCTTCCTTCGAAGGCTCCAAGGGCGTCGCCCTGCTCAAGCAGGTGATTGTCTCTTATCAGGCCAATAAGCGCCAGGGTACCTCCAAGACCAAGGATTACGGCGAAGTAGCCGGTTCTGGCAAGAAGGTCCTGCCGCAGAAGGGTTCCGGCGGTTCTCGCCACGGCGACAAGCGCGCCCCCCAGATGTTCAAGGGTGGCGTCGTCTTCGGTCCTCGCCCTCGCGACTGGTCCAAGACCATCACCGCTCAGGCCAAGAAAATTGCCCTCCAGCGCGCGCTCTTCGAGCTTGCCGCTGACGGTGGCATCTCGGTCATCGAGAAGTTCGAAGTCGCCCAGCCCAAGACCAAGCTCTTCGCCAAGGTCCTCACTAACGTGAGCCCTGCCGGCAAGCGCCTCCTCGTCGTCGACACCGCCTGGTCCGACAACGTCGTCCGCGCCAGCCGCAACCTGAGCCGCGCCATCTTCTCTAATTCTTCCAATCTCAACGCTCTCGATCTCGTGCGCACCCCGCGCATCCTGATCTCGGAAGAAGGCCTGAACAAGGTCCTCGAGCGCGCCAAAAACTAAGCCTGTCATCCCATGAAGCCCGCTTCTGAAATCATCAGCCGCCCAATCCTCACGGAAAAGGCCTCCGGCCTCGCCGAAGCCAACAAGTACGTCTTTGAGGTCTTCCCTGGCGCCGATCGCGCTCAGATCAAGAAGGCCGTCGAGGCCTCCTTCAAGGTGACCGTCGAGAAAATCAATATCCTCATCCGTAAGGGCAAGCTGCGTCGCAGTCGTCTCTCCGGTGGTTCAATCTACACCGAGACGAATTCTCGTCGCGCCATCGTCACCCTGAAGAAGGGCGACGTCATCTCCCTCGCCTAATCTCGGAGCAGCAAAGCCATGCCCATCATTACTCATCGTCCTATCACCCCCGGTACGCGCTTCCTTGTGCGCGTTAAGACCGAGGGCCTGCACGCCGGTCGCCCCGAGCGCTCCCTCACTGAGTTCAAACACCGCGCGATGGGCCGTAATTGTTACGGCCGCATCACTTCCCGCCGCCGTGGCGGAGGTCATAAGAAGCTCTATCGCGCCATCGACTTCCGTCGCGACCGTCTGGACTCCCCGGCCACCGTCCTCCGCATCGAGTACGACCCGAACCGTACTTCCCACCTGGCCCTAATCGAGTATGCCGACAAGACCCTGAACTACATCCTCGCTCCGGATGGTCTTAAGGTCGGCGACAAGGTCGTCAGCACCAACACCGCCCAGGAGCAGCTCACCCCCGGACTTTCCCTGCCGCTGAGCCTGATCCCTCCAGCCACCTTCATCCATTGCATCGAGATCGAACCCGGCAAGGGTGGTCAGCTCGCTCGCTCCGCCGGCGGCTTCGCCCAGCTCCTCGGTCTCGAGGAAGGGCGTGCCATTCTGCGCATGCCTTCCGGTGAACAGCGCTACCTTAACGCCGATTGCCGCGCCACCGTGGGCATCGTCGGCAACGTCGACCACCACAACGCCAGCCTCGGTAAGGCCGGCCGCAGCCGCTGGAAGGGCATCCGTCCTCGTCAGCGTGGTATGTCCATGAATCCTGTCGATCACCCGAACGGTGGTGGCGGCGGTAAGAAAAAGGGTGGCGGTGGTCGTCAGCACCTCAAGTCCCCGTGGGGTCAGCTCGCCAAGGGCTTCCCGACCCGCACCAAGGCGAAGGCCTCCAACAACCAAATCATCCTGCGCCGCAACGGTCGTAAGGTGAAACAGGTCTAACCCTTCCTAATCCTCTCATAACATGGCACGCTCCCGCAAAAAGGGTTTCTATGTCGACGCCCACCTCGTCGACAAAGTCTCCGTCGCCCAGAAGGCCAACAGCCGTAAACCGATCAAGACCTGGTCTCGCCGCTCGACGGTCACCCCGGACTTCATCGGCCTCAATCTCGAAGTCCATAACGGAAAGGCTTTCGTCCCCGTCTATGTGACGGAAAATATGGTCGGCCATAAGCTCGGAGAGTTCGCTCCAACGCGTACCTTCCGCCAGCACACCCAGCCCTCCCGTAAGGAAGCCCAGTAATTCACAACCGTGCGCAACGTCCTCACCATGTCCGCTCTTCTCGTCGCCGCCACCGCGGTCGGCGCGGAAGTCCGTGCGCTTGGTGCGGCCGAAGCGGATGGCAAGGCTCCGGTCGTCGCGGTCATCACCGCTCGCGCGACGGATCTGGTTGTACTGGATGGCGGGCACGATCGTGGCTTCCGCCCCGGTACGGTCTGTAACGTGAGCCGTGACGGCCGTGCGTTCGGCGCCCTCGTCATCGCCGAAGCCGGTCTGCACCGCTCGGTTGCCCTCATCCTCTCCCTCGACAACTCCTCTGGCATCAATGCCGGCGACCTCGTCACCCCCCGCGCCAACCCCCGCATCTAACCCAACTTTTACCACCGTTATGGAAGTCCACGCTACCACCCGTTTTGCCCGTATGTCGCCCCAGAAGGTCCGCGAAGTCGCGCGCCAGATTCAGGGCCTCCCCGCCGAAGAAGCCGTCCAGCTCCTCCGCTTCATCCCGCGCAAGTCCGCCCGCCTCCTGGCCAAGACCCTCGCCAGTGCGATGGCCAACGCCGAGAATAACCACAACCTCTCCAGCAGCGATCTCGTGATCGTCTCCGCCACGGTCAACCAAGGCCCGGTCATCAAGCGTTCGATGCCGGCCGCCCGCGGTTCCGCTCACCCTATCCACAAATCCATGAGCCATATCCGCGTGTCTCTGGGTTCCGCCACCAAGTAATTTTCGAAACATGGGCCAGAAAGTAAATCCGATCGGCTTCCGTCTAGCCGTCCGCCGCAACTGGGAATCTCGCTGGTACGCCACCAAGCGAGATTTCCCGGCTAACATCCTTGAGGACTATCGCATCCGCGTATTCCTTAAGGAGAAGCTCCGCCAGGCCGCCGTGCCCCGCATCTTCATCGAACGCGCCGGGCAGAAGGTCCGCGTCCGTATCTGGACCGCCCGCCCGGGCGTCGTCATCGGCCGTAAGGGCGATGAACTTAAGAACCTCCGCACCGAAATCCAGAAGGTCGCTGGTAAGGCCCGCATCGATGACATCATCCTCGAAGTGAACGAAGTGAAGCGCCCTGACCTCGTGGCCCAGCTCGTCGCCGAGAACATCGCCCTGCAGCTCGAACGCCGCATCTCCTTCCGTCGCGCCATGAAAAAGGCCGTCCAGACTACCATGACCAACGGTGCCGATGGTATCCGTATCCGCCTCGGCGGTCGTCTCGGTGGCGCTGAAATCGCCCGCGTCGAATCCGCCCGTGTCGGTCGCGTGCCCCTCCACACCCTTCGCGAGAATATCGACTACGGTTTCACCGAAGCCCGCACCCTGGCTGGCAAGGTCGGCATCAAGTGCTGGATCTGCTCCAAGGACTCCGAGTTCTAAGCCATCCCTCCAACCCTTCTCCTTCTAGACCAACATGGCCAATCTCCAACCCGCTCGCACCAAGTGGCGCAAGCACCGCAAGGGCAAGATCCGCGGCAACGCCACGGCCTGCAATACGCTTTCCTTCGGCGACTTCGGCATCCAGTCCCTCGATCGCGGCCGCGTCCCGGCCAACCAAATCGAAGCTGCCCGTATCGCTATCTCCCGCTCGCTCAAGCGTAAGGGTAAGATGTGGATGCGTATCTTCCCCCACACTCCGGTCACCCGGAAGCCGGCCGAAGTCCGAATGGGCTCCGGCAAGGGTAGCGTCGAATACTACGTGGCCTGCATCAAGCCGGGCACCATGCTCTTCGAGGTTGGCGGCGTGCCGATCACGGTTGCCCGCGAAGCCATGCGCCTCGCCGATACCAAACTCCAGCTCCGCTGCCGCTTTGTGGCCCGCGAAGAGCTCGAAAAGTATTGATGCATCAGGCACCGACCACCCATAACTGACCCTTTTCACCGATGTCCTCCCCCCGGAAAGATAAACCCACCGCCGCTACGGCCCTGCGCCCCCTGGCTCCTGCTGAATTGCAGAAGCGTATCCGCGAAGCTCGCGAAGAACTCCTCAGCCTCCGCCTTAAGAAGGCTACTGGCGCCGTAGAGAACTCCTCCCGTTTCCGCGCCCTGCGCCGCGACGTCGCCCGTTGCATGACCATCCTTTCCGGTAAGTCCGCCCCGGCGAAGAAGAAGTAATCCATCCTCAAACTCCATTTCCCGATGTCCGAAGACCGCTCCAATCGTAAGACCCTCCTAGGTCTCGTCGCCTCCCGCACGGGCGACAAATCCATCAAGGTGAACTTCCAGTACACCGTTCCTCACCCCGTTTACGGGAAGGAAGTCAAGCGCCGCACCGTCCTGCACGCCCACGACGAAAAGAACGAGTGCAAGCCCGGCGATAAGGTCGAAATCATGGAGACCCGCCCCCTTTCGAAGCTCAAGCGCTGGCGCGTCGTCCGCGTCGTCGAAGCTGCGAAGGTCGCCGCCGAGTCCATCGACGACTAATCGGACCCACCTAACTCCAGACCTTTCTTACAATGATTCAGATGCTTTCCCGGCTCGAAGTAGCCGACAACACCGGAGCCCGCAGGGTCCGCATGATCCGCCGTCTCGGCCAGCTCAAAGACACCGCTGGCGTGGGTGATATCATCATCTGCTCCGTCAAGGATTCCACCCCTGACGCTCAGGTGAAGAAGGGTTCTGTCTGCCGCGCTGTCATCGTCCGTACCGTCGCCCCTATCCGCCGTGCGGATGGCAGCTACCTGCGCTTCGACACCAACGCCGTCGTCATCCTTGACGAAAACGGTAACCCCAAGGGCACCCGTATCTTCGGGCCCGTTGCTCGCGAACTCCGCAGCAAGAACTTCATGAAGATCATCTCCCTCGCTCCCGAGGTACTCTGAACAACCATGTCCAAGACCGACATTAAGAAGGGTGACGAAGTCGTCGTCATCTCCGGCGCCGAAAAAGGCAAGCGTGGCAAGATCGTCAGCTACAACCGTGTTGACGAACGCGTCACCATCGAGGGCCTCAACCTCGTCAAGCGCCACCTGAAGCGCACCCAGGACGGGCAGGGCGGCATCACCGAGCGTGAGGCCCCCATCCATCGCTCCAACGTGATGCTCGGCTCCCTCTGGGACGCCCGTCGCGCCAAGAAGCCGGCCAAGGCCGCCAAGAAGTAATCCCGACGAAACCACCCGAGAATTAACACGAAAATGGCATCCGTTCCTTATCTGAAGAAGTACTACCTCGAGAAGGTCGTCCCCGAGCTCATCAAGAGCCGTGGTTACAAGAACATCCATCAGGTCCCGAACCTGCAGAAAATTGTCCTCAATTCCGCCTTCAAGGCTGAAGCCGACAAGGGCCATATGGCCGAAGTCGTCAAGGACATCACCAAGCTCTCCGGCCAGAAGCCGATCATCACCAAGGCTTCCAAGTCGGTCGCTGCATTCAAGGTTCGCGAAGGCATGCCCCTCGGCTGTGTCGTCACCCTCCGTGGCGCCCGCATGTGGGAGTTCTACCTCCGCCTTACTGCGGTCGCCCTTCCGATGATCCGCGACTTCCGCGGAACCTCCAACCGTCTCGACGGTCGCGGCAACTACTCTCTCGGCATCTCCGACCACACCATCTTCCCTGAGACCCAGGCTGACGGTTCCCAGCGTGCCAACATCGGTATGGACATCATCATCGTGACTTCCGCTCATACGGACGATGAAGGCCGTGAGCTGCTCCGCCTCCTTGGCATGCCGTTCCGCCGCTCCAGCGCCGCCGACGCGGCCGCTGCTACCGCCACTGCCGCCAAGGCCTAACCCACCCACTCCTTACTAGCATGGCCAAGAAGTCCGTCATTCAGCGCGCGCTCAAGCGCGAACGTCTCGTCAAGAAGTACGCCGTCAAGCGTGCCGAACTCAAGAAGACCCTCTCCGACCCCAAGGTCACCGAGGAAGCCTTCTACGAAGCCCAGCGCGCCCTCGCCAAGCTGCCCCGCAGCTCGTCGAAGGTCCGTCAGAAGAACCGCTGTTCCATCTCTGGTCGTCCACGTGCGTTCATCCGCAAGTTCGGCCTTTCCCGTATCACCTTCCGCGAGCTCGCGCTCAACGGCCAGATTCCCGGCGTCACCAAGGCCTCCTGGTAATCCAACAGCAAAAATAAAACCATGTCCGCTTCTACTGACACCGTCGGGGATTTCCTGACCTCCATCCGCAACGCTTCGCAGGCCAACAAGGCCGTGATCACCGTCCAGTGGTCCCGTCTTCGTGAAGGCGTCGCCAAGATCCTCGTTGACGCCGGTTACGTCGCCGCCGCCCGAAAGGCCGAGCGCGAAGGCCTGCCCGTCCTCGAACTCTCTCTTAAGTACGTCGCCGGCGTTCCCGCCATCACTAGCATCGAGCGCGTCTCGACCCCTGGCCGTCGCGTCTACGCTGGATACAGCTCCGTCCCGAAAGTCATCGGCGGCATGGGTGTCTCCATTCTCACCACCTCCCGTGGCGTTATGACTGACGCCGAAGCCCGCCGCCAGAAGGTCGGTGGCGAGCTCCTCGCGAAGGTCTGGTAATCCGTCCAACCCTTAAAACAAGCAACTCAATGAGCCGAATTGGTAAACAGCCCGTCAACATCCCTGATAAGGTGACCGTGTCCGTGAAGGACAATGTCGTCGTCGTCAAGGGGCCTAAGGGCGAACTCTCGAAACCCTTCCCGAAGGAGATCGGCGTCGTCGTCGACGCTAAGATCGTCAACGTCGCTGACCTCACCGAGGTCAAGGACGCCGCCGGTAAGGTCCAGAAGCCCGGCACCGCCGGCGCTCTCCATGGAACCGTTCGCGCCATCATCCGCAACATGTGCGAAGGCGTAGCCACCGGTTACTCCAAGACCCTCCTGATCGAAGGCGTCGGTTTCAAGGCTGCCCTCAAGGGTAACGTCCTCGACCTCGCCCTCGGTTACTCCCACCCGATCCGCTACACCATCCCGACCGGCGTCAACGTCGTCGTCACCGATGGCACCAAGCTGGTAATCACCGGCGCCGACCGCCACATGGTCGGCCAGGTCGCTTCCTCGATCAAGCTCTACAAGCCGGTCGAGCCTTACAAGGGTAAGGGCGTCCGCGTCGAAGGTGAATTCGTCCGCCGTAAGGAAGGCAAGAAGACGGCCTAATCCGCCCGACCCGAACACATTCCATGAAACTGCAGAAGAAGAATCTCCTGGCGCAGAAGCGCCGCTGGCGCATCCGCAAGACAGTGCGCGGCACCGCCGCCCGTCCCCGTCTGGCTCTCAAGATGACCCACATGCATCTCTACGCCCAGGCCATCGACGACGACAAGGGCGTGACCCTCGTCTCGCTCGCCTCCACATCCAAGGATCTCCGCGGACAGAAGCTGAAAGCCAACGTCGGTGGCGCCGCCACCTTCGGCACTGCTTTCGGCGTCAAGGCCAAGGCCGCCGGTCTCACGACCGTCGTCTTCGACCGCGCCGGTCGCCGTTACCACGGCACCGTGAAGTCCTTCGCCGAAGCCGCCCGTCTGGCCGGCCTGACTTTCTAATTTCATGAGCGCAGAAAATACCCCCACCGCGGCTCCCGCCACCTCCGCCCCCTCCGGCGCCCCTGGCGCCCCTGGCCGTTCCGGTCCTGGTGGCGATCGTCGTGGCCCTGGTGGCCCTGGTGGTCCTGGTGGCCGCCGCAACGGTCCTGGCGGCCCCGGCCGCGGTCCTCGTCGCGACAATCGCAACGATGCTCCTGCTTCCGAGTTCAACGACAAGGTCGTCCACATTAATCGCTGCTCTAAGGTCGTCAAAGGCGGCCGTCGCTTCAACTTTGCCGCGCTCATCGTGGCAGGTGATGGCAAGGGCCGCGTCGGTGTGGGTTACGGTAAGGCCAAGGAAGTTCCCGATGCGATTCGTAAGGGAACCGACCGCGCCCACCGCGCCCTCGTCCGCGTCAATCTCCGTGGCAACACCATCCCGCACGAAGTCATCGGCCACGCCGACGGCGGCGTCGTGATGCTCCGTCCGGCTGCTCCCGGTACTGGCCTCATCGCTGGCGGTGGCGTCCGTGCCGTGCTTGAAGTCGCTGGCTACAAGGATGTCCTTTCGAAATCCATGGGATCCAATAATCCCCAGGCTGTCGTCAAGGCCACCTTGGACGGTCTCTCCAAGCTCCGTACCCTCGAACAAATCAAGACTCTCCGCGCCTAAGCGGAACACACAGACATGAAACTCGACTCTCTGCCCAAAATCAAGGGCTCCACTCACCGCCATAAGATCCTCGGCCGCGGCCGCGGTACCGGTCACGGAAAGACTTCCGGTCGTGGTCACAAAGGTATGAAGGCCCGCTCCGGCGGTGGCCATCGTCCTGGCTTCGAAGGCGGCCAGATGCCCCTCTATCGTCGTCTGCCCAAGCGCGGCTTTAACAACGTTAACCGCATTGAGTACGCTGTGCTTAACGTGCGCGATTTCGAAGAGCTCGAAGGTAAGATCTTCGGCCTCGAAGAACTCGTCGCCGCCGGCGTCCTGCGTAAGTCCGCCCCTCTCCTTAAGGTCCTCGGTACCGGCGAGCTCACGCGCGCTGTCACCGTCAAGGCCCACCGTTTTTCCAAGGACGCGAAAGCGAAAATCGAGAAAGCTGGTGGTAAGGCGATTCTAATCGAGATCAAGAAGTCGGCCACCGCCGCTGAGTGAGCCTCGGCTCGCCCCTGTTCTCGATGTTCTCGGCCTTCGCCAACTGCTGGAGGATTCCTGAGCTCAGGGCCCGGCTGATTGCTACTGTGGCCCTAGTGTTCGTCGCCCGTATCGGCGCGAACATCCCGCTACCCGGTATCGATCCGAAGGACATCATGGATTATTACCACTCCATGGCCGACAAGTCGTCGGGCGGAGTGGTCGCAATGTATAATATGTTCACGGGCGGCGCGCTCCTCAAGGGCGCGGTCTTCTCGTTGGGTATCATGCCGTACATCAGCGCCTCCATCATCATGCAGCTGATGTCGGCGGTCGTCCCGTCGATCGCGCGTCTGCAGCAGGAAGGCGAAATTGGTCGCCAGAAGGTCGCCCAGTACTCGCGCTACCTCACCATCCTCATCGCCGTCGTCCAGTCGGCGTTACTCCTCGGGGCCTTCTGCAATCCGCAACAGGTCGGCCAGGCTCTCGGCCTCGGCAACTTCACCGGCACCATCGTCGTGATGCAGAGTAAGATGCTCTTCGTCTGCCTCGGTGTCTGCCTCCTCACTTCCGGCGCAATCGTGATGCTCTGGCTCGGCGAGCAGATCACTCAGCGCGGTATCGGCAACGGTACCTCTGTCCTAATCACTATCGGCATTCTAGCCGACATCCCGGGTGCTCTCACCTCCTTCGTCGACATGACGTTCGGCGGCAAGGTCGGCGCCTCCGCCGTCAACTCCCATGGATGGGAGAAGGCCGCCGGCATGATCCTCCTCTTCGTTGTCGTGACCGCCGCGATGGTCGCCATCAACCAAGCCGTCCGCAAGATTCCGATCCAGTACGCGCAGCGCATGGTCGGACGAAAGATGTACGGTGCGCAGACCAACTACCTACCCCTCAAGGTCAACTACGCGGGCGTGATGCCGGTTATCTTCGCTGGTGCCATCATGAGCTTCCCGCCCATGTTGCTTAACCCGTTGGCGACCTATTTCCCGACGCTCACCTTCCTGCATGACTGGGCTGGATACTTCTCCCGCAGTAACGCCTTCTATTACACGGTCTACTCGGTCCTCATCTTCGGCTTCAGCTACTTCTGGATCTCGATTATGTTCCGCCCGGTACAAATCGCCGATGACCTCAAGAAGAACAACGGTTACATCCTCGGCGTCCGTCCCGGCGAGCACACCGCGCAGTTCTTGGACTTCGTGATGACGCGCCTCACGCTGGCGGGATCGATCTTCCTGCTCACCATCGCGCTGATGCCGGACCTCTTCATTAGTCAGCTCGGTTTCCCGATGCGTCTTGCGACGTTCCTCGGCGGCACGGGCGGCCTGATCACTGTCGGCGTGATGCTCGACACGATGCGCCAGGTGGAGACCTACCTGCTACAGCGTAACTACGAAGGCTTCCTGAAGAAGGGCCGCATCGGCGGTATTCCCGTGCCCGCTGCAGGTCTCCGAACTGACTCCGAAGTTTCCGCCCTCGGTTCTCTCGAGAAGGTCTGTCTCTTCCTGTTCACCCTCGGCGTTATCGCTTGGGGTCTGAATCATTGGGGTGCGTTCGCTCGCTAAGCTTTTCCAGGGATGATCGATTTGAAGTCGGCCGAAGACTTAAGTCGTATGCGCGCCGCTTGTGTCGCGGCGGCCCGTGTCCTGCATGATCTGTCGACTCTTGTCGTTCCAGGTATCTCCACCGCCGGACTGGATTCCGCCGCTCGCGGGCTGATGGCTCGGCATGGCTGCGAGAGCGCCTGCCATGGTTACATGGTCGGGCGCCTGAGCTACCCGGGGTACGTGTGCATCTCCCTTAACGACGAGATCGTCCACGGTATCGGCGCCGCTGACCGCATCATCCGGGACGGTGACCTGGTCTCATTGGATGTGGTCGTCCGCCGCGATGGGTTCATCGGGGACAACGCCCGTACGGTCATGGTTGGAGCCGTCGACCCCCAGGCCCGTCAACTTTGCTTAGATACTGAAAAATCCCTCCTGGCTGGTATCGCGGCCGTGAAGCCAGGTAACAGGGTAGGGGACATCTCCGCTGCCATCCAGGAGGCGCTTGCCCCTGGTGGGTATGGCATCGTCCGGGACTTCGTCGGCCATGGCGTCGGCCGCAAGATGCACGAAGAGCCCCAAATTCCCAACTACGGTAAGGCTGGAACTGGACCTAAGTTACTGCCTGGAATGGCTTTAGCCATTGAGCCCATGGTGAATCTCGGCTCCCATAAGATTGTCATGGCTTCGGACGGCTGGACCGCCCGGACCGCCGACGGTAAGGTCTCCGCACACTTCGAGCACACCGTTTTAGTGACCGAAAATGGGGCGGAAATCCTGACCCTCGTTTAAACCGCATTTTTTGCTTTCAAATCCCGCCAGAACCACCAAGTTCCGACCTCTTTCCCACCTTCCAAACAGCACGGACACCATGCCACGAATCCTCGGCGTAGACATTCCCAACAACAAGAAAGTAGAGATCTCTCTCCGCTATATCTATGGTATCGGCCCCCGCCGCGCCACAGAGATTTGCGATGCTCTCGGCTTTGATCCAGCCATGCGTGCTCAGAATCTTTCTGAAGAACAGCTGAACAAAATCGTCGAGTACATCGTACGCATGGGCTACAAGTGCGAAGGCGACCTCCGCCGCGACATTGCGCAGAACCTGAAGCGCCTCCAGGCGATCAAGTGCTACCGCGGTCTCCGCCACTTCCGTGGCCTGCCCGTTCGCGGTCAGCGCACGCGCACCAACGCCCGTACTCGTAAGGGCAAGCGTAAGACCGTCGGCGTCGCCGCGGCTCCTTCCAAGTAAGCCAACCTTTCTCCTAACACTATTTTACGATGAGCGAAGAAGCCCCCAAGACCCCCAAGGCAAAGAAGCCGAAGGCCCCTGCCGCCGAAGCCGCCGCCGCCCCCGAAGTCGTCGCTGCTGCGGCCGCTCCGGCCGAAGCCGCCGCCCCCGAGCGTAAGGAGATCACCGCCAAGGAACTCCTCGGCGAAGAACTCGGTGAAGTGAAAGTTCGTCGCGCCAAGGGCTCGAAGAACATCACCACTGGCATCTGCCACATTCTGGCTACCTTTAATAATACTAAGGTCACAATCACCGACCCCAGCGGCAACGTGATCTCCTGGGGTAGCGCCGGCCGCCACCAGTTCCGTGGTTCCCGCAAGTCCACCGCCTACGCCGCTCAGGTCGTCTGCTCCGAAGCCGCCAAGCTCGCCATGGCTCACGGCCTCAAGGACGTCTCCGTCCGCGTTAAGGGTCCGGGCATGGGCCGCGACAGTGCTATTCGCGCCCTCCAGGTCCTCGGCCTGAACGTTACCTCGATTCTCGATACCACTCCGATTCCTCACAACGGCTGCCGTCCTCCGAAGCGCCGTCGCGTCTGATCGTCCCTGCTTTCCGCATCACCGTCCGGCTATGGCAAACCGGGCGGGTCCTCCAATCCGCCACTTATACCAAATCCTAAAATACCATGTCTCGTTACACCGGTCCTACCACGAAGCTTAACCGTCGCTTCGGTCAGAATATTTTCCCCACCTCCAAGGGTGAGGAGCGTCGTCCGTACCCTCCGGGTATCCACGGCAAGACTACCCGCCGCAAGGTCTCCGAATACGGCGTCGGGCTCAATGAGAAGCAGAAGCTTCGCATGATGTACGGCCTGACTGAGAAGCAGTTCCGCCTCTCCTTTGAGCGCGCCAAGCGCATGGGCGGCGTCGCCGGTGACAATTTCCTCCGCATCCTCGAGACCCGTCTCGACAACGTGGTGTTCCGCCTTGGTTTCGCCAACTCCCGTGCCGCTGCCCGTCAGCTCGTGGCTCACGGTCACATCCGCATCAACGGCCATAAGGTCGACGTAGCCAGCTACGCCACCTCGCCCGGTGAGAAGATCGAAGTACGCGACCGTACCTCCTCCAAGCAGCTCGCCACCCGCGCCGTCGAAGAAGGCCAAGGTCGTTCCGCTCCGGCCTGGCTCGTTGTCCTCCCTGAGCAGCTCAACGGACAGATCGTCCGCGAGCCCGCCAAGGAAGAACTGCCTTCCGACGTCAACGTCCAGATCATCGTCGAATTTTACAGCCGCTGATCTCAGCACAGACCCAACACCAACCGGACCCAACGATATGACCAAGCGACTCGGACAATTCCAACGCCCCAAGACCCTCAAGAAGGAGGAGTCTTCCGCCACCCCCACCTACGCGAAGTATTTCGCCGAGCCCTTCGAGACTGGCTTCGGCCACACCGTCGGCAACTCGCTCCGCCGCATCCTGCTAAGCTCCATCGAAGGCGCGGCGATTTCCGCCGTGACTATCGAAGGCGTGCAGCACGAGTTCCAGCCGATCGAAGGCGTCGTCGAAGACGTCACCGAAATCGTCCTCAACCTCAAGAAAGTGCGCATCCGCACCGAGGCCAATAAGCGCGAAGCCTTCAAGGGCACCATCGACGTCAACAAGGCGGGCGCCGTGAAGGCTTCGGACATTAAGTTCGAGACCAAGGGCGCCACGGTCACCCTCGTCAACCCTGACCAAGTCATCTGCACCCTCGATCGCAAGCGTCGCTTCTACGCCGACCTCGAAGTCACCGTTGGACGTAGCTGGGCTTCCGCCGAGGAGAACAAGAAGGCCGAACAGGCCATCGGTTCCATCCCCGTCGACTCCCTCTTCTCCCCGGTCACCCTGGTTAAGTACTCCGTCGAATCCACCCGTTCCGGCGACAAGACCGACTACGATAAGCTCGTCCTCGAAATCTCGACCGACGGCCGCATCACTCCGGACGAAGCCCTCAAGGAAGCGTCCGCGATTCTACGCCATCACCTCGAAGTGTTCGACACCGTCTCCGCCGACTCTGTCGAATTCGAGACCGGCCATAAGGAAATCAGCGAAGAGACGAACCGTCTCCGCAAACTGCTCAACATGTCCGTCAACGAAATCGAGCTTTCCGTCCGCGCCGCCAACTGTCTCAACAACGCCAACATCAATACCGTCGGCGAACTGGCGATGAAGACCGAGCAAGAGATGCTCAAGTACCGCAACTTCGGCAAGAAGTCCCTCAACGAGATCAAGGCCAAACTCGAACAGCTCGGCCTGTCCCTCGGCCAGAAAATCAACGAGGGTCTCCTCGACAAGGGCGTCAACGCCTAACCTAGACCGGAACCCACACTCATGCGTCACCGCAAACACAGTCACGTCCTTGGCGTCAAGACGGCTCACCGCCGCTCGCTCGTTGCCAATCTCGCCTCCGCGCTATTCACGAATGCGCGCATCACGACGACGCTCTCCCGCGCTAAGGCCATCCGTCCTTTCGCCGAGCAGATCATCACCTATGCGAAGAAGGCTGAGCAGTCCGCCGACAAGTCGGTGAAGCTGCATTACTACCGCCTGGCCATCGCCAAGCTCCGCAACGAAGACGCTGCCCAGCTCCTATTCAAGGAGCGTGTGCAGCAGTTCCTCGGTCGCACCGGCGGCTACACCCGCATCTATAAGCTCGGCGCCCGTAAGGGTGACGCGGCTGAGACGGCCCTCATTGAGCTCGTGGCCAAGGACGACAAGTCCCCAGCCATGACCCCGAAGGCCAAGGTGGCTCGCAAGCCCAAGGCCAAGAAGGAAGTGGCGGCTGCTTCTGCTCAGGCTTAAGCTTATCGCCCAGGCCTGAACCCGAGACGCGTCTGCCCCCCGGCTGGCGCGTCTCGCCTTTTTAACCCTCCAACGCCTACCATGCTGCAGTCCGTCGATCTCGCCGTCTTCTTGGCTTTCCTGGCCGGCTTGGGCGCGGTCGTCCTGTTTGGCCTGCAGGCATGGTATGATCGGCGCGACGTGCTTCTGTCGGATCACCGCCGCATCAACTCCGCCTTTTCCTGCGTCCGTTGCAACGTAACCTACGTCCGGCCACGCCGTCGCGAGGAGGCCGTCTGTCCCCGTTGCGGCTGGAACAATGTTCGCCTCAAGTTCTGAATCCTCCACACTTTCCCTCCATGGCCACCCAGTCCATCGCCATTCTCGATTTCGGTTCGCAGCTGACCAAGGTCATCGCGCGCCGCGTCCGTGAGTGTAACGTCCACTCGCGCATCTATCCCTTCGGCGTCACGGCCGAGACCCTTCGCGCCGACGGCGTCGTGGGCATTATCCTCTCCGGCGGTCCGGACAGCGTGAAGGCGAAGGGTTCGCCGCACCCACATCCAGGCGTGTTCGAGCTGGGCCTGCCCGTGCTCGGTATCTGCTATGGCGTCCAGCTCATGGGCCAGATGCTCGGCGGCAACGTCGCCAGCAGCTCCCATCGAGAATACGGCCATGGCGTCCTTTCCTTCGGTAAGGGCTCGCAGTTACTGCAGGGCCTGAAATCCCCGCTGCGCGTCTGGAACTCGCACGGTGACAAAATCACCCGCCTTCCGCGCGGCTTCAAGGCCGTCGCCTCGACCGAGAACTCCGAGTGCGCGGTCATCGAAGATCCGAAACGCCGCTTCTACGGTATCCAGTTCCACCCCGAAGTCGCCCACTCCGAGCGCGGCATCGACATCCTCCGCAATTTTCTCTTCCGCATCTGCCGCTGCAAGCCGACTTGGAAGATGGACGACTACGTCGAGACGGCCGTCCGCGAAATCCGCGAGAAGGTCGGTAAGTCCCAAGTGATTCTCGGTCTCTCAGGCGGTGTGGATTCCTCCGTCGCGGCCGCCCTTATTCAGCGCGCTATCGGCAAGCAGTTGACCTGCGTCTTCGTCGACAACGGCCTGCTTCGTCTCAACGAACGCGCACAGGTCGAGAAGATGTTCCGCGGCAAGTTCAAGGTGGACCTCCGAGTCGTCGACGCCTCCGAAGCCTTCCTGCGTAAACTCAAGGGCGTCACGGACCCTGAGCGCAAGCGCAAGATCATCGGCCACGAATTTATTAAGGTCTTCGAACGCTCCATCGCCGAAGTTCAGCGCACGAAGAAGGGCAAGGTCGACTTCCTCGCTCAGGGTACGCTCTATCCCGACGTCATTGAATCCCTTTCGCCTAACGGCGGCCCAGCCGCCACAATCAAGAGTCACCACAACGTAGGCGGTCTCCCCAAGCACATGAAGCTGAAGCTGCTCGAGCCCCTGCGCGAACTCTTCAAGGACGAGGTCCGCGCCCTCGGTGAGGCCCTCGGCTTGCCGCATACGATGGTCTGGCGCCATCCGTTCCCAGGGCCCGGCCTTGCGGTCCGCGTTTGCGGCGAGATCACCAAGGAGCGCCTCGAGGTACTTCGTAAGGCCGACGACATTTTTATCAACGAGCTCCGCACCTCCGGCCAGTACGCCAAGGTCTGGCAGGCCTTCGCAGTCTTCCTGCCGGTGCGTAGCGTCGGCGTGATGGGCGATGGTCGTACCTACGACAACGTCTGCGCTCTCCGCGCGGTCACTTCTTCTGACGCGATGACGGCTGACTGGGCCCGCCTGCCTTACGACGTACTGCAGCGTGCCTCGACCCGCATCATCAACGAAGTGAAGGGTATCAACCGCGTGGTCTACGACGTCTCCTCCAAGCCGCCGGCGACCATCGAATGGGAATAAACCGGGCTTTGCCCCGTTGACACCCCCTTCGGCCCATCCTTACCTAGTTGCCAGTGTCTGAACCCGGCTTCCAGGTCATCGCGCGCCGCTGGCGTCCCCGTTGCTTCGACGAACTCGTCGGGCAGGAACACATCGTCAGGACTCTCCGCAATGCGCTCGAGACCAAGCGGATGGCCCACGCTTACCTGTTCATCGGTCCGCGCGGCACCGGTAAGACGACCACCGCCCGTATCATGGCCAAGGCCCTGAACTGCGCCGGTGGCCCCAAGCCAGATTTCTCCCTCGACGACCCGGTCTGCCTAGCGATTGAGCAGGGCAACTGCCTCGATGTGGTCGAAATCGACGCTGCTTCCAATCGCTCCATCGACGACGCCAAGAAGATCCGTGACGAATGCCAGTATGCTCCGAGCAACTGCCCGTTCAAGGTCTTCATCATCGACGAAGTCCACCAGCTCTCGAAGGACGCCTTTAACGCGCTTCTCAAGACGCTCGAGGAACCACCACCCTGGGTTAAGTTCATCCTGGCGACGACCGAGGCGGACAAGATCCTGCCGACTATCACCTCCCGCTGTCAGCGTCTGGAGTTCCACCCAATTTCGGAAGAGGTCATCGCCGCCCAGCTCGCCCGCATCGTTAAGGCCGACGGCGTTACGGCCGACCAGCACGCCCTTACGGCCATCGCCCGCCTCGCCTCCGGCGGCATGCGCGACTCCCAGTCCATCCTCGACCAGGTCATTTCCTTCTCGGGCAAGAAAATCACTGAGGCCGACGTGCTTTCTATCTACGGACTCGCTTCCGTCCAGCAGGTCACCGACCTCTGCCACGGCATCGCCACGTGCGATGGCAAGAAAGTCCTCGCGCTCTGCGATGCTTTCCACGTCGAAGGCCGCGACCTTCTCCGTGTGCTCGCCGACCTGCAGGTCCGCGTTCGTGCCGCCACTCTTGACTCGGTCCGCTCCGGCGGAACCTCCGCTCAGCTCGGTGCCCTGCTCGCCACGGAGCAACTC